>OBJS01000001.1_pt1 | contig 327640 bp, 358 predicted proteins | sample 1519851 | NCBI WGS metagenome assembly OBJS01 (sample SAMN03019806, study PRJEB22545) | beach sand metagenome | biome: beach; feature: sea beach; material: beach sand | place: USA: Municipal Pensacola Beach, FL | collected 2010-10-20 | depth 25-47 cm m
AAAGCCGCCACAGCTCTGGTCCTGACCAAAGCCGACCTGTCAAGACTGCCCTTGGATGTCCATGATGACCTCAGGAGGCATCTAAGCAAAGTAATACAGATAAAGCTATGGGATGGTGAATACAAATGCTGGCATGATAACGGTCAATTACGGATACATGGTTGGTACAACAGGTATTGCCAGTTATGTGGAGAATGCACAATATGGTATAAAAACGGTCAGTTATGTGAGCATGGATGGTACAACAAGAATGGTGAACAGGATGGAGAATACAAATATTGGGACCCAGACGGTCAGTTAGTTATCCATGCGATATACAAGAATGGGCTACCAGAATACCAGGGATGTCGTCCGTCATGGTAACTAAAAAAAAACTAAAAATGAAAACGTCCTTATAATTACAATTACATCATGGTCGACTCCTTGCGCTACCTATCGAGTCGGAAAGCCGCCACAGCTCTGGTCCTGACCAAAGCCGACCTGTCAAGACTGCCCTTGGATGTCCATGATGACCTTAGGAGGCATCTAACCAAACAGACACAGATAAAACTATGGGATGGTGAGTTCAAATGGTGGTTCAAAAACGGTCAGTTAGGGAACCATTGTTGGTACAAGAAAGGTAAATTGGATGGTGAGTATAAACTGTGGTGGTCCAACGGTCAGTCAAGGCAACATTGTTGGTGCAAGGATGATTTGTTGGATGGTGAGTACAGAGAATGGTATGAAAATGGTCAATTATTCAAACATTGTTGGTACAAGGATGGTACCACAACCTCATAGTTTTTCCTGTTGAAAGTTTGCACAGTAACACCAAATAATATGGTTGTGACGTAGGTATGCGTGACGGCGAATATACGGATTGGTATCTAAATGGACAGTTGTGGGAACATTTTGTGTCCAAAGATGGTAAATTGGATGGTGAGTACACACTATGGAATGAGAATGGTCAGTTACGGAAACATTGTGTGTACAAGGATGGTGAATGTTCCAAATTGAATGGAGAATACAAACAATGGTATAAAAAAACGTCAGTTAGATGAACATCGTTGGTATAAGGATGGGAAAAGAAATAAAGGAAAAAAACTTAAATGAAAACAATCTTGTCCGTTTTTACAATTCCATCATGGTTGACTCCTTGCGCTACCTATCGAGTCGCAAAGCCGCCACAGCTCTGGTCCTGACCAAAGGCGACCTGTCCCGACTGCCCTTGGATGTCCATGACGACCTTAGAAGGCATCTAAACGAACAGACACAAATAAAACTATGGGATGGAGAGTTCAAATGGTGGTATGATAACGGCCAGCTACGGGAATATAGTTGGTTTAACAAGGACAATAAATTGGATGGTGAGAACAAATTATGGTATAGAAACGGTCAGTTAGAATACCATCGCCAATACAAGGATAATTTGTTGAATGGTGAGTACAGAGAATGGTATGAAAATGGTCGATTATTCAAACATTGTTGGTACAAGGATGGTACGACATTTGAGTTTTGTCAGGTTGCACAGTAACACTACTAACTTTGGTCATGACGTAGGTATGCTTGACGGCGAATATACGGTTTGGTATTGCAACGGACAGTTATGGGAACATTGTGGGTGCAAAGATGGTAAATTGGATGGTGAGTACACACAGTGGAATGAGAATGGTCAGTTACGGAAACATTGTTGGTACAAGAATGGGCAACTCATAAAGCAAATTTATCCTTGAGAATACCAGGGATGCTCCCGTCATTGTTCTTTTAAAAAAAACTAAAAATGAAAACATCTTTATAATATAATACAGTCCATCATGGTCGACTCCTTGCGCTACCTATCGAGTCGCAAAGCCGCCACAGCTCTTGACTTGACCAAAGGCGACCTGTCACGGCTGCCCTTGGAAGTCCATGACGACCTTAGAAGGCATCTTAACAAAGTGAAGCAGATTGAGCTATGGGATGGTGAGTATAAACTGTGGTGGTCCAACGGTCAGTTACGGGAACAAGGATGGTTGGTACAACAAGGATGGTACAACAACACCATACATAGTTGTTTTCCTGTTGAAAGGTTGCATAGTAACACCACAAAATATGGTCTCGACGTAGGTATGCGTAATGGCAAACATACGACTTGGTATGACAACAAACAGTTATGGGAACATTGTTGGTATAAGGATGGTACAATCTTCCGGTGTCAGGTTGCATAGTAAAGTTACCAATTATGGTGTGAACATAGGTAAAGAGAATGGAGAGTACAAACGGTGGTATGCAAACGGTCAGTTAGCGGAACATTGTTGGTTCAAGGATGGTAATTTGGATGGAGAGTACAGAGAATGGTGGTTTGAAAACGGTCAGAAGTTAGTTATGCATAGGATATACAAGAATGGCCAAATGATAAAGCAAATTTATCCTAAGTGCATACATTTTCAGCAATAATAATGAAAAATATAAATTATGATGCGCTTGATACTTTTTTCAATGACGATGACCGGTTTAACTTACTTTCCTTCTGTACAACCAATACTCGTTCATTCAAAACGTGAGCATAGAGGGCCAGGATGCAGCATTCTGGCAGTTGTTGACTAGCAGTGGGTTTTTTGCGTTGATGCTTGTGCAAAGTCTTGTGTTCTTTCGTATTAAAAGCCAAACTCGCACAGTCACTGCTGGTATGGGTTTTGCAGGGACATGATGGAACCTTGTTTTTCAAATAATTGTTGTACCAACGAGGCGATGTTGGTTGAGAACCGCTGGATGTTCGTAATAATTCATTGTATGGATTGTCATCCATTTTTGTTTTTTTTGTGTTTTGTAAAAAACATTTTCAGGAAACACAATTGAACAAAAAAAAAAACCATAACTCATAAAAAATGCATCGGACACGATTCATCTATAAGAATCGACTATATGATCTTCGGATGGACCATTTGTACCTACCTGCGTGTACAACTTTACCCTGGTGGTATGTCTATCCTAAACCCATTCGAAACCGATGCACGGATTGGAGTCGACGCAAAACTGTCATCTGGTGCAATCGGCATCATCATTGTCGACGGTTGAAAACCATACTGCACGATGTTTTAATGGAATCCCATCTTGGATGTCATAATGATGAATACAAACAGTTTACACTTGACCGTGTGATTAACCATGCGCGGAACAGCATGGACCAGGATGACGAATTTATAAAAATCCAAGCAGTCGAGGAGACCCTGGAACTCTATAACGAACTTACATCACCGAAACCACTGTATTTTTACTGGACCGATTGAAACATTAAATAAATTTCTATGATTACTTAGTAAGTTGTCGCATCCAAAAACAAAGATGAGCTATCCACCCTTTCAATACAAAATGACTCCCATCCGGTACAGTCGGCCCGGAAGTGGTTTTGATCCACGAGAACAGGCCAATGACCCCCGCTTACAGGCAGCAAGTCTACCTGGACGCGAGCATCCCGTAGATACCTGTGCCAAGAAATGTGGCCATGGAACCCTTCAAAAATACTTTTGGGATGATCCCTACGATCTGCCAATCTACGATCCATCGCCGGGTCAAGCCGACTATCGTGATGCCATGATTCTGGGCCAATTCAACCCGAAAAATCGCCGACATCCATGGACCCTGTATCGTCGTAAACCCGACCCCGATGCAGATGGCAGTGTTCGGGACCTTCAAGAACTCGAAGGATTTAACAATGCTGCTGCTGCAACGGCCTCACGGCATCAACTGGTTATAGTACTAATACTTGTAGTCCTAGTTGTAGTTGGATGGATGTGGTCGCAACGGAAAAACTAAACTGTCCTACTAGTATTTTATTATAGAAGATGCTGAGCCAAGAAGACCAGGAGTATCTGGCCAGCAACGAGTGCGTAGACGATTTCTTTTCCCAAAAAAAAACCAGCTATGAATTCCATGGAACTTCCAACCCAGACCATATTAAGCCTGGGTTGAAGGTTTTACCTGCCGGAGCCCTGTATTCTGCATTGGAAATCCTGCGAGAAATGGGTTCTCCGAATCCAAGTGTGGTCTGGGCCCGACGCTATGCAAACGGCAACGTTCATGTTTCGTTTACCGGTATATGTTTCGTTTCGTTTTACAAACTAAATTAGTTTATTCCACTCATTATTGTGGTTTAGGTGTGTGTCCAATTCATCGGTACGAGCACAGTAGCAATAAGTTTGCGCTGATTCACAACCCTAGCCAGGAGCGATCCTGGTTACGATGCTACCATGACCAGACCAACCGTCAAATTCCACAACTTCCATTTTCGTGTCATCGAACGCCATCTCGCGAGGATGATAGTCGCTGGCAGTACACTTGAGATAGATAAATACAATCAATCGAAACTGACCAGAACTTTGACGTGTTGTCGGGTCACGGTTTTTGTGGCTGAAATACTGAGTTCGGTCCGTTTCTTGCGTCGGGTGCGATTTTTGGTGGTGCTGACCTTTTTTCTCATGGAATCCATCATATCTTGTTCGATTTCCGACATGTGCTCTTCGACGTAGGGCAGAACTTTGTTCATGATGGCCCAGCGGAAAAAGTTCAATTGGCCCACCGTGGTCGAAATGCATTTCTTCGGTTCGTAGTAGAAGGTGATGCGGGTCCGGCGACGAAATGGGTCAAAATGTTTCTTCGAATAGGCTTTTAGCTGGGCTTTGTAACTCAGATGAACATTGAAAGGTTGGGACCAGCCATTTTCATCTTCGAGTGGGTAGACCACATTGTGTTTTTTCGCGTAATTCGTAACGAACCAGTCCAGAATGCGCAGGGAAATCGGCGATTCTTCGCGAACAATCGGTAGCATCTGCTTGATATTCGATTTGACCTTGACGTAGAAGTCGGTCAAATGCGCCATCAACAAATCCACTTTGGAATCATGTACACTCATAATATAGTATCAAAGTAATATCCTATCTGTTCGCAAGATCTTATACCTTGGATCTTTTAAACGCACAACCATAAAAAAAAACGCGCACTGCTCCCGTCATCGTGACAGGACATCCATAGATTTCCAGACCAGATGTAAAAATAGGATGCTCCCGTCATCGTGACAGGACCACCCGTCATCGTAACAGAAAATCACAATCAAAGTATACCAGATGTAAATATTGGGTTGCTCCCGTCATCGTGACAGGAAATCCTACTTACTGGCACCAGATGTAAATATTGGGTTGCTCCCGTCATTGTGACAATCAAAGTAGACCAGATGAAAAAATACAATGCTCCCGTCATTGTGACAGGATATTCTGGCCGGATGAAAATATTGAGATGCTCCCGTCATCGCGACAAGAACATCCTGATAATTTCCAAGGCAGATGTAAAAATACAATGCTCCCGTCATTGTGACAGAACATCCAGGGATTCCTGATGTAGATGAAAAAATACAATGCTCCCGTCATCGAAACAAGAACATCCTAGAAATCCTGACCACATGAAAAAACACTCAGCTCCCGTCACCATAGATTTCCAGACCTAAAAATACTCAGCTCCAGTCACTGCAACATCATAACTGATTTTCTCTTTTGGAAAAAATGAACACCAAAAAATCTATCACACATACCCAGGATGGGATCCAAATCAACCAAAAAAACATCACATGAACCTCCAAAATTAAAGCTATACATCATGCAACCAGATCAAAACGAGGAATTGGTGCGTCAACTCAAATCACAGATCAAACGCGAAAGAGCAAAACGTCGGTTGGCTGAGGAACGTGTTGCCAAACTCGAACAACGTTTGCGTGTCTACACTGCAGATGATAACTCCCCAACAGATGATTTTGATTACGAATATTTATGCTACACTGCTGATCGTTGAACAATTAAAAAAAATAAAACAAAAAAACACGTTGTTGACACCATATAATTAGATGACGATGGAACCTGTTAATGATAAAACATCACAATTAAAAGAGTTTGTAAATGAATACAAAGCTCGTTTGCAATTAGAATCTCAACAGACAGAAATAAAACAACAACAAAAAATCCAAAATGTCATCAATAAACTCGACAGGTGTTTGCAAGATCCACAAACATTTGAAAAGGCAAAGTTAGCTGCAAAAGAAGGTAAAAATGAATTAATCATACATAAATTCAATTATGATGAAGATGGATTGTACCAGGAAACTATCAAAGATGCAAATGATCAAATTGAATCTACATGCACAAAATATGGCTATCAATGCAGTTTACAAACCACAATGAGGCCACGCAGAAGAATATCGTGGGGGTATGACATTGAACATGTTGGAATCAGGCTTTATTGGTAAATAAAAATTTCTTTACATCTTGAGGGATATCGCCGATATGAATCCCCGAAGCAAAACCGACCGAGTTCGCTGACAAAAAAAACTATAACACACACAAATTCATTAATATTATCACAAAGATGACATCTAAAACCAATTATTATAAATTAACTGATTTGGCATCCGTGGTTACCAAAACCTGTGCTGCTATAAGTGATGCTACTACGAGTACTACGGGTACTAGTATTAGTGCACAACAGCAGAAAAAGGTGTTTGGATGCGTCGAAGGCCACAGTATTCTGAACCAGGAACGGGTCAAACATGCAGGAATGATGGTAACTGCCTATGACCATGGATTCGAAAACAAGTATTCCGAATGCAAGGCCTTGAAAAAGAAAATGGGATGGAAATGCATGGCACCGGTATTTCCGGCCGTATCGTTGAGTCTCGACTATCAACACTGGACTTCGGCCCTGCGTTGGTATCTGATCAAATGTCGAGATCAACCTGGTCTGGATGTGACTGACCGATTGATTGTGCAACGATGCCGCGGCAGCGAAGTTCCGCATACTTTTCAGGTTTGGTCGCAAATCCTGATGCAAGGAGGATTCTTTGACGAGTTGGGACTCACTGCTGTGCACCGGAAGACAACACAGCAGCAACAACATTACGAATCGGTTTGGACCGTCTACTACCATGATGCGGTTCTGGCCAAGATTTGGTTTCGAGGCGGATGGGAACCAGAACAGATTCGACGTTTGCCCGACGATGATGACACTAATAATAATAATAATAATAATAATAATAATAATAATAATAGCCGTCGCCGCCAGCGTTGGACCGTATTTTTGCTGGGCACCTGTTGTCGCTTTGCAAACATCGAAGAAGGAGAAATCCTGGTCCCGCACCAGTCCGTACGCTTCGATGTCCAGCAGTACAAACTCAACAGTACACCCGAACCACCGTATAAGGACCTGTTTGCGATTCATCGAAAAGACATTTGGTCGGAAGAACAGCAATCCTTGAGCGCAAAGCAAATTAAAGCATCTGGAGTCACGTTCTGTGGCGGGACCAAGTGGCAATTCGCATCCAAAGATGAATGCGTCCATTCCGGTCTGCACTTGCAAGTCTCGGGAATCTTTGAAGTCAAAGATGGTCAGGAAACATTTGTACAATTAGATAGTATATAAAAAAAAATAAAAATAAACTTCATCCTGAATGCACAATAAGAGCAATAATAAGAGATGGATATTTGTTTTCTGTTTGACATAACTTCATCCACCACTTTAGAAGACCTAGCCAGATTACTTGAGCTGTATCATGAGTTAATCGTGGACTATCGATTGAAACATCTTTCGGACCAAACCGTGCGTACTGCATTTGCCTGCTATTGGGACTATGCGACGAACACCGAAGCAGAATCCAATCAGAAAGTAGCATCCATCATCCAGCCATTCAACTTCTATTGGGAGCCCACGGATGTTATTAAGGCGATCCGACGGGAAGCTGAAAGTCCTCACTGGTATCACGGCCAAGATTATGCGGAAGCCTTTCTGGCCGGTGTCATGGTCACTGCTACACAGCTCTGTTGGACTAGTGACGTGCGCATCCTATGTGTAATCACAGATGCTCCTGGCCACGGCTTTGCAAAAATATGTGGATGGAAAATGAGTGATTTGAAAAATACCAGTTTCGACGATGATTACCCCGACGGCGATCCAACAGGGCTCACCATCGAATCGGTGTTGCAAAGTCTGAATGAAACCGTTGGTCTGTCAAAATTGGTCTGTATCGATTCCTTTGATGATAGTCTCGCAACGCATCCCCTGCAATCTTATGTAGAGCGCCTACGCAACATTGCACAGTTCCCCGTGGAATATACCAAATATTTCAATCCACTGCCCTTGAGCAGTGTCTGTCTGCGAAAAGCATTGCTGTTTCGAATCACTCCAGTGAGTTCCTTAAAATACCTAGCATCGCAACAGGTTGATCCCGAAAAATTCAACCAACACCACAAGATTCCTCAGGAATTGCGCGAGTACCTTCGTGACTCACGCGGAATTGCTGAATTAGAGATAGAGATTGATTAAACAAGTATATATATATATTTTATTGATTTCCTAAAGATTTATTGATTGCCATTTGAATCTCTGTAGCACAGTCCTCGCAAATTGTACCAATGGGTGGAACGTCAACATACCGTTGGTACCTGGATTCGCCACATTGATCGCAGGCGGGATGACATTCCAAACAAGGTTTGATTTCGGGCTTTATCAGTTCACATAAGTTCTGGTCGTGGACGTGACTGACATCCAGGTCTCCATAGTCTACCCACTCCTCAACAGCATCACGGATTGCATCGCGCTGCTCGCGCATATCTTTCAATTCCCGTTCATAGGTGGCTTTCATCTGTTTCAACAGGATGAAAAATATTTCCAAGGGCACCAGGCGATAAAGAGCACTATTTGATTTTTTAGATGCGCCTTCTTCGTCTGGTGAGGATGACAATTTGCGTTTTTTCTTTCTGGGTTCATCATCCATTGTTGGTTACTTTATTGTTGTGTATTCGAGCACCTACTAAAAAATTTTTAAAAAAATATATTTAAGAGGCATCCTAAAAATATTATAAGGATTTCTAATTGTGATCTCGACAGCCGCTGGATCGTAAAGCCTCGGTTATTTCTCGGTTGGTTTCCGTTGTGCTGTGTAGAAACCAAGAAGGCACAAACGCATGCACTACTGCTTTGACTGAACCTGTAAGCATTAGCCACGCCATTCGAAGGCTAAAGCTCATATGTTCCAAGTATGACATGCAGACATTGTTGGGATGGGTAAAATAACTGTACATTGTGTGCTTATATAAAAAAACAGTGTTGTTTACTTTTTTTAATCTTACAGATACATTGATCGATGTTGTTGGTGCTGGTCATCCTGGTATTCCATGAATAGACTATCGATGACATGGCGCGTGAGTTCGAGGGGAATTTGGAAATTTTCAATGGTATCAAATGAAAGTGGCAATATTGCACTAGTCATAGTAGCCATAGTAGTAGCCATAGTAGTAGCCATAGTAGTAGCCATAGCAGTTGTAGTCGCAGATGTGGTCCGCCGACGTTTCCGTGGTGGTCGACGAGTCGTCTGCTGATGTCGAAGTCGCAGCATATTCACACGGTACACAATGGTTTCGATATTGCGTTTCAGTTGTCGAACCCCCTTTTCCTGAATCTGCGATTTGCCAACCAAATACTGCATTTGATCGGAATTCATCCGAATATCGTCTGGTCGCATACCAACGCCTCGAATGGCTTGAGGTAGCATATAATCCAGTCCAATACGAACCTTGTCTTGCAGACTATAGTCCGGGATACGGATTACATGGAGTCGATCCAACAAGATGCGGTCCACGGTTTCCAAATGGTTCAGACTGTAGACGAACCAGAGTTTCGAGAGATCAATTTTTATTTCTCCCAAGTACTTGTCTTTGAATTCATGATTCTGGCTGCTATCGGTGATGTGCAACAGACCCCAACCGACTTCTTTGCCTCGTTCGGTTTCGCCCAATTTGTCGAATTCATCAAAGAACAAGATGCCATTGTTGTACTTCATCTTTTTCAAACACTGAACGATCGCGCCCGGTTGAGCTCCTTCGTAAGTATAGTTGTGTCCATCGAGGTAGCTGGAATCTCGGCAGCCACCCAGGGATATTTGTTCAAAGGGTAGATCCAGAGCCGTGGATAGGGCTCGGACAATCGTGGTTTTCCCAACACCGGCGCTACCAACCAGACCCAGGGACAAATCGGTTGCGTTGGGATTTGTGATTTTCTTACTCAGAATACAGAGAATCTGTTCCTTGACGTTCTGGAGTCCAAATACCTTTTGATCGAGTCGATTCCGAACCTGGAACAGAAATCGCTCGATGGTACCGGGTCCGTCCAATACGGTCGGGAGGCAACGTTTCGATTCCGATGGTACGGCCAGAGCCCAATCGATCCATTCACGTAGTTTACCGTGTTCGCTGTTTTCCGTGGAAATTTCCTGCAATCGATAGTATTTTTCCAAAAGGATGGCTTGATTCTCCGGCGGTATGTTTTGCTTTTGCAGAATCCGCAATTTCAGGGGCATTTCCGACCGAAATCGGTCTTTGAGTTCCTTGTCTCGTTGCTGCAAGGTTTCCACCTCGCGCTGAGTCAGGCCGAGTTTGGCGTACTTTTCAATGGTTTTGTTTAGGTCCCGTTTCCAGGCGAGTTTCGTCGAGGTGTGGGGCGACAAATGCTCGTAGATGGCCAATTTCTCGACCGCAAGACATTTTTCTTCAAACGACATTGGGGCATTCAGGATTCGCATCAGAGTCGGAATTCGATCTTTATTGGCCTGTCGGACCCGGTCGACTTCCGACTGAAAACGCTTAATGGTTTTGCGATCCAGACCAACTTTCCACCGCTTGGCATAGACTTTATCCTCCATTTCCTGCTCGACCGCTGCTTGACTGATCGAATCGGAAACCACATCGTCAATGACTTCCTTGAGTCGTTCGCTGTTGATTGCCCGAGTAATCGTGGCTTCCAGGAAATTCACTATATCGTCGCTGATGGCTTTTTCGGCCTCTTCCGACAAATCCAACTCGGGAATGTCCGTCGTTGTTGTTGCCGTTGTTGCAACTTCGTAACCGTAGCGATTCGGTTCACGTAACTTGTGTCGTGGTCGGAGGTTCATCATGATTTCATCGGACGACGACGATGATGAACAGGATTCGTCTTCATAATCGTGATCAACTGATTGCATCTTCTTATAATTTTACGATACATTTTATCTGTTGGATTTTGGACATTCATTGTTCAAGGATTGCCTTGCGATCCCGACCTGTCAAACGAGGGCTAAAAAACACCAGGCCCGCGTCGGCATACGACGAGCCGGCAATCGGTTTACGATAGCGAAACCGCTGGAAAAAAGGCGATTTCAACATTTTTTCCGGCTCAAAGTGCTGGGAAAACTCTTTGGGGACTCGTTGTCCATAGACCGGCCAATATTGCATCCAAGAATTGGCATCAAGACCCGTGATGGCTTCAATCGCACCGTAGAGTTCCGGAACAGCCGATAGCACAGATGCCAAAAAATGAATCACATCATAGTTCGGATTCGTCAAATCATTGCATCGTCCATAGGCTCGACAGAACGAGTCGGATTCCAGTAATTTATCGTTTGGACCCAGCTCCGGACTGTAACCAAAGTCCCAATCGTAAAACTTGACCAGGCAATTCTGCGTGTTGACTCGATACACATGATCGCGATCCAGAACATAAATGATCGAGCGACGATGGAACGGGGTTCCTCGAGTATCGGCCTCCACAGCCACGTTCTGCAAATGCAAGTCGTAATGCAAGAGTTTCAGGTGTTTCAAACAAAAACAGGTATAAAGCGTTTGCCAGAGGATTGCTGGGATTTTCTTCATATAGATATTGGAGCTCTGCTGAAATTGCAGCGCAGTTTGGTAGCGTTGCAGATGCCGCTCGTTTTTTATGGCATCCAGGAAACTGTCGACCGTGGCGAATTGCCGCAATCCTTCCATCACCAAACTCACCATCCGTGTGGATTGCGGCTGCTTTCGTTGCAGTTGACGGTATTGTTGCAAAAATTCCCGGTCTTTGATGGTCTCCTTCAAGGCCAAAGCATTGCAGACCATGTCCCCAATGTACAGTATTAGATTCGGGGTATACCGTTGCCCAACGATGGGATTGATCAGTTGTTTGTAGATTCGCCGTTCGTATTCCAGTTCCGGTATGGTATGACCGTCGGATCCTTTCTCTTGCATACCCATTTTCATCGCGATACGGTAGGGCCCTTTTGTGCCCAAGACCACAATCGAGTCGCTGGAATGCGATACACTCTTATTATTTTTGCTATATTTTGGAACCACAGTCCAATGATCGAGTTGACCCAGAACACAATGGGTTGCTGTATCGTCGATGCGAATCGCTTTGTGTACGGTCAGTGCAGGAACCAGTTCGACCAGACTTGAAATCGGAATCCCTTTGCGAAAAATCAATTCGCTCTTCTTTTTTTCCGTCGTTTTATCCTTTGCGGTCGTTGTGGTCGTGGTGGTTTTTCGAGGTACTTGAAATCGTCCCATCTCTCTCTTTTGTTTAATTTAATTGTTGCTTGGCAGTTTTTTTTTCACAGGATTTTCAGTTTCTTTGTATTTTTATTCTTTTGATGCGCGGATGCCTGTTTCCGTTTTCGTTTTCGTTTGCGATTATTGTTATTATTATTGTTGTTGTTATTGTTGTTACTGTTTCTGGTGGTGGTGCGACGATGTTCCCCAATCCGATCAGCTATCGTGTAACGTGTGCTTTGTTTTTTCACGTGGTTCCGATGCAGGTAATCGATGATTTCCCACACGAGACGGCAATCCATTTCGTTATAGGTTCGCACGGATTTCATCAGAGGCAACTGTTGCATCGAAACCCCGAGATGCTGCGCTTCCTGATGGCAATTCCAAGCCGCAATCATTGCACTCAGACCATTGGAACACACCGAATCCTGTTCGTAATAGTGCGGAATCAATCCGTGCTGGTGCATGGCCTTGGCAATTTCTTTCAGACCAAAGTTCAGAGCACCTCGGATCGTGATCGGTTCTGCCTTGACCACTCGCAGGAAATCGCCCCATGATTCGGCGGGAATCGCGGTATGGTCTTGCAAACCGTGGTGTTCCTGTACCTTTTTCAGATAGATGTTGCGATCAAAGTGACCCCAGTGAAACAGACGAACAACCTGATCGTTGTTGTGATTGTGATGAAAAACAAATTCTTGAAATTCTCGTAGAATTCGAAATTCCTCGGCTGCGGTGATTTCGTGGACCGCGAAAGAACGAAACTGCCATTCTTCGGTATCTGCATCGACCCAACCCAGACCAATCATGAAAATCAATGAACCATCTAGACCCGTGATCACATCATTCACCGATTCGATGTCGACATAGTAGCACTGCTGATTCTGGTAAGTTTTCCAATTGTACAAATTGTTTTTCACGTACCGAGGTAAAACTAAGAGTCCTGGAGTTTTGTTGACGGCCAGAATCGCTTCCAATACCGGAATACGTTTCGGACCCGTCATTCCAAGGGTTTCAACTGTACAGTCTGGGTCAGTCCAGGAATCGATGCCATGTTGCAAAGCCTGTTCCCGATGCTTGACCCCGCAGTTCCATAGATTCGTGATTTCGGCATTTTGTGTTGCGAGTCGTTTTTTGATGGCGTGCCAGGGCCCATCATGGTCATTGTTCATATTTGGATAGAGTTCCGGGACACTGGGTGGGCAGATGGACCAATAGCGACCATCGGTTCGCATTTTGCGAATCCAAGCCACAGCGTTGGCTGTGCGATCCAAGATGCCCCAATCGAAACTCGTGAAATCCACGACCCCCAAACGATCGAACGGATCGCGACTCTGACAAGGATCCAATCCTACGCGATCACAGCTCCATTTGCGACCCAGTATATAAGCGGCATTTGGTTGATAGCCCTGGATTTTCGCGATGGCGTCATTATAGACACTGACCTGAGCCTTGTAACATACCAGATTTTGCCGATTCCGCAACGTCCGCAGGTCGGCATTGAAGCGCAGGGTCGAAAGTTTAATATCGATAACGCGATAGTGCCATCGTGTTGAAGACCCCAATTTCGGTGCAGCTTGTTGCGCCAATTCTTCCGTGATACACGGATGAACCACGAGCCGATTCAACCAATCGCTCCGAACGATCAAATCCGGCATTCCATAGGTTTTATTTGCAGCATCGTGCAGGACTCCCTGATAAATAATCGGGATGCCCTGTTGCATGGCCTCGATGGTTTCCTGGGCCCGTTTGCGAGAACGAGCTTCCGCTCCGGAAGCAATCGCTACAATATGATTTCGAAATCGCTGGTACAGGTTCTGTACAATTTGATCTTCGAATTCCTGACCCTTTTCCATGATAAACTCTTGATAGTCGACAACGGTTTTCCGACTATGATGACTGCTGCAACTGCTGCGACTTCGACCTGTGCTACTGTGGGTCAGAGCTGGCTTTTGGCACAACAGGAGCCGTTGGGTTTCCGGGTCGGTGTGGAGTTTCGTTAAATTTTTCGGATGCCCCACGTAGTAATCCAACCAATCCACCAGACAATCCGAGCGCATATAGTTGTGGGTTTTCGTGGCCGACACCCATTGATCCCAGTCGTCATCGTCATCATCAGGCGTCGTCGTCGTTGCAATCTGCAGAACCGATTTCTTTTTTCGAACTAATTGACCAAGTCCAGCTTTTCGATACTGCAACCACTGTTTTCGAAAGTGTTTCAGACGCGGCAAGGCCTGACGACGAAACCAGTCTAGATCCCGCTCGATAGTTTCACATTTGTACCGATCCACAATCCAGTACAAAGTACGCGGTTTATTTTGCTGTATGAACAGGTCGTGTTTGGCTGGAACCACAGTAATGCCCGCCAATGGAGCATCATCATCACTATTATTATTTTTATTATTACTGTTATTATTGTTATTGTGTCCTCGTTGTCGTCGTCGCCGTCGCTGCACCACTTTGTCCCATTCGGATTTGTCCTCAAAGACCTGAAAGGCAAGTTGGACGAAATCACATCGATTCAAGTTTGCAATTTCCAGTTTGGTCTGAGCGACTTTCCAAAAATACTCGAGCGCGTAAGCATCGGCTTCATCGCCGTTGCTGCTACTGCTACCTCGTATCGTTCGGTGTTTCGGTGCCACTACGGAAAGCAGAACCCCCGACCGAGTCACATTGATTGATCCAGACCCGAGCCAGGGTAAGGAAGGATGACGAACCAAGTTTAATTCCACGATTTCTTGCGTCGATGTCATGTGACGGTAAATATCCAAAGCAATCGGCTGTCGCTGCGTGATCCAATCCTCACGATTCACAGATGCTTCCATGAATTTGACTTTACGACCGATGAGTTGCTGATCGGTTTCGTAGCGATTTTCCCCGAGTGCAGTGGGTACATCACTGGCAGTCAGCATTTCGTGGCGCTGTTGGTACCATTCCAGGGATCCACGCGTTGGTGACTCGGCATCACTGCGCTCCAGACGCAACACACGTTTTTCGAGAATCGAATCCATATTTATTTATTTGTCCTGGATTGTTTTACATGGATCCCAAGCGCGGGCAATCAATGTTCCGTTCTGAACAAATAGAGGAAGATATTTTGTACCACTCACCGAGCTTGTTTGGTGCCAACCTTCCCATTTACCGTCGATGGCATTTCGATCAGCCAGGGCTGCACCATTCGCCTTCCAAAACTGTTGTCTTCCATTCCGTTTTCCGTGTTTGTAACGGTTATGTTTCCGAATTTGCCCATTTGTATACCATTGTTTGCACTCGCCATGACGTTGACCATCTTGGTAATGGGTTTCTTTTGACAATGGACTATCCGGTTGATTGAAAAATTTCTGACACACACCATGCTTGACTCCATCTTTGAAATGGTAATATTTTAACAGACGGCCATTGTGGTGCCATTGTTTGTATTCTCCGTGCTTTATGTCGTGTCGATACGTCTTTACTTTGTAAAGTTGTCCGTTGCCGTACCATTGACGTGTGTATCCATGACGTTCGCCGTCTTGATAACTGCAAAAGTTTCCAGGTCGACCATCGTTGTTCCAGGACTGTATATCGCCATGGGCTTTTCCTGCTACATGATTCACTTGTTTTGCCAACACGCCATTATCATGCCATTCCTTCGATTCACCGTCTCGGACCCATTCACCCAAACTATCGTCCCAGCAGAAACGCCAGATTGCACGTAACTGTCCATTCTGATGCCAACAGCGATACTCTCCATCAAAGAGTTCCATCTGCTGAATCAGATTGAGGTAGGGCCGTAAGTCGCCATAGAGGTCTTTTGGCAACCGGCGCATCTGTTTCACAGTAATCGAGGGACCTAAAAATCGAACACATTGGACTCGTAGACTTGGTACGTCCTGTGGCTGTGGCGGTGCCGATGCACTCGACGACATTTGATGTATGTTAGGTTAATTGTGATTAATTTTTATTATTTCATTTTTTTTTTAACGGCCAGATAAGCGAGCCACAAGGTGTAAAGTCGATTCCTTTTGGATTTCATAGTCATTTAATGATCGGTCGTCTTGCAACTGTTTCCCAGCAAACATCAATCGTTGTTGGTCGGGCGGCATACCTTCCTTTTCATAAAAACGTTTTTTGACGGTTTCAATCGAGTCCGAACCGTTGATATCGATGACTACAGTCTTTGTCTTATTGCATCCGGTTTTGATGAAAATTTGCATCCCTCCTCGTAAACGAAGCACGAGATGTAAAGTCGATTCCTTTTGGATGCTGTAATCGGCCAAAGTGCGATTGTCTTCCAATTGTTTTCCAGCAAAAATCAATCGTTGTTGATCCGGTGGGATGCCTTCCTTGTCCTGAATCTTCTGTTTCACCGATTCTACCGTGTCGGATCCATCTACTTCCAGGGTGATGGTTTTGCCAGTCAGAGTCTTGACGAAAATTTGCATCTTTTGTTGTTTGTTTGAATATGGAAAATGTTTGTTTGTTTTATTTATTTTTTTTTTTGTTCGGTTACTGTGTTGTTATTTGATTTTTTCTCCGAGTGCAATCCAAGTTCCGCGATGCAATTTTACAGATACCGTGATTTCCATCAGCCGCTGTTCACGCAGATCCTCGAGTTCGCGAATTTGTTGCCGAAGTGACTGGATCTTCCGGTTTAACAATTCTGTGCGCGTTTCACGACGCATCATACCAAACCATACCTGTTTGAATTTCCGCAACACTCTTAGTTTTGCATCCAAAATCGCTATCCCATTACGTACTTCTGCATCCCGTATTGCTTCCTTGATCACACTTTCATCCTCCACGAATTGCAAGTACCTGTGCACATCGTCGTGTTGATACTTTGCTTCCTCGACCAACAATTCTTGAGCTCTGTGGTGCATTCGTCGCAATTTCCGCAAACCTACCTGCATTGCGACACTTTCATCATCGATTTCCATCATACCTTATTATTATTATGGTCAGCATTTTAACACATTGGAAATGGACGATGACACAACAAAAATAATTATATGGTGCCATTGGTACAAAAATGAACAAAGACAACAAACGCGAACACTTTCTTCTGAGTCAGCAAAATTTACTGCTGTCTGCCAGTGGCATTGTGATTTATTTAGTTGGTGCCATCATGGCTGGATGGTTTTCCTGGACCTGCAACGCAACCCATGGGTTTGGAATCGTGGCAAAAATACTCTTTTCTCTCCTCGCAGCTTTGGGTTCATGGGGCTATTTGGTGGCCTATAGCATCTACAAGTGGGGAACCTGTTAAGTTATTAAGTACTACATGCGTTTTTTCTACGTCGGCTTTTATCTGCGATGATAAGCAGCACAATATGAGTACAGCTGCAGAACTATACAATCGGCGTTACGATCGCAACGTGAACCTATTCGAACTGGGAAAACAAATTTTGTCCTCGTCATCGTCGACATTCTGCAGCGGCGTTGGCCCCAATCGGCGACAACAAGATCGACCCCAAAACAGGAATGGTGGAAAAAACGACTTATCAAATGGCTGATTTTCATCATTACTGTTCCTTGCAACGAAACATGAACCAATTTGGATGGACCAATGATTTTGGACTCCGTTGGGATCTTTGAACCCAGGCTAAGATGTAAAAATACAAATCTTGGAATTTCCTGCCCAGATGAAAAAACACAATGCTCCCGTCACCACAAGATGAAATCTTGGAATTTCCTGCCCAGATGAAAAATCAGGTTGCTCCCGTCACCGCAAGATGAACATCCTACTTATTATTATACCAAAATTCTGAGGTAGATGAAAAATCCCGTCATCACGACAGGAAATCTTGGAATTTCTTGACCAGATTAAAAATCAGGTTGCTCCCGTCACCACAAGATGAACATCCTAAAATCCTTAGGCGCATTTATGTAAAATCTTATAATCATGATTAATTATACATCATAATAAATCATGCTTACTCGTCACGGTTATGTAATATCGAAACAGGACTACACCGAGGATGAACTATCGAAATTCATGCGGGAACTCACGGTGCAGCCCCATGTAGATAAACCACAGTACGGTGTACCACCAGCGTTTCCCATCTATCGGGAATCGAAGCAACGGCTCTACTTGCCTCGCTATTATGGTCTTGACCGGTTGGGTCAGCCACCAAAAGATGCTCTGACACCTGGAGAAAAACGAAACATCCAGATGTCTCCAGAATTTCGACTGCGCGACTACCAAAAACCTGTGATGAAACTGACCATGCAGCATTTGCGCGAGAAGCAAGGCGGGGTTCTGGCTCTGTTTTGTGGTTACGGTAAAACCAGTTGTGCACTCTGGACCGCGGCACAGCTGGGCTACAAAACCTTGATTGTGGTTCATACCACAACCCTATTGAATCAGTGGAAAGAGCGCATCGAACAGTTTCTACCCACAGCAAAAATAGGTATCATCCAACAGGATAAAATCCAGGTTGAGGACAAGGACTTTGTGATTGGTATGGTGCACAGTATTGCCATGAAAGACTACCCAAAAACCCTGTTTGATTCCTTTAACTATGCTATTTTTGATGAAATACACCTGATGTGTACTCGTGTGTTTTCCCAAGCCTTTGTGAAAGTCGCAACTCGTTACAATCTGGGTCTGAGTGCGACTCCGCTTCGCAAAGATCGTTGCGAAAAAGTGTTTCAGTATTTTATCGGACCAATCATTCACCACGAGAAACGGCCAGGAAACAGTGATCTTCGGGTCAAGTGTATTTACTTTACGATTCCAAAATTCTATCCGGTACGCGACAGGACCGGTGAACCGAGCTATATCCGCACCCTTGTGAAAATCACCAAAGATCCGATGCGGAATCTGGCTCTGGTCCAACAGATTACCGAATTGGCGCTGGCTCGACGCAAAGTTCTGGTACTCGGCGAATTCATCGATCAGTTGGAAATACTACACCAGATGCTGGTCGCGAATACCGAATTTACTACCGGTCTCTACATTGGACGAATGAAACAGAAAGAACGCGAAACATCACAAAAATGCGATGTGATCCTGGGCACTTACAAACTCGCCAGCGTTGGGATGGATATACCCGACCTGAATACCTTAGTGATGGCGTCACCCCGACGCGAAATCGAACAGTCGGTGGGTCGGATCCTGCGAAAAACCAAAAATGCGGAGTTCAAACCGAAAATTGTTGATTTCATCGACTCATTTTATTATTTGCGACATCAGGGCACTGCCCGACAACGATTCTACCGATCCTACGACTATAGCCTGGAATTCTTTGAAATGACAGCTGGCGTTGACCCGCAGCCCCAACCGATGGCGGAACAAGAAGAACAACAACAACAAGAACAGCAGCCATTAGAATTCGATGATGCCTGGTTCAGATCGGATTCTGATTCAGATTGAGATTGATTTGTTGTTGCGTTTCAAAGTCTTGTTTGGCTTCCAGGACTATTTGCGAATCAGGACGTAAAGTCAGAGCAATCCGCAATTCCTCGAGTTCCCGTTGGTTCGTTTTTACAATTGTCTTCAGCTCTTCAATGGTCTTTTGCATTTTCTCCATTCGATCATCCAACAATTTCAACGTATAGGCACTCAGGGTTATTGTTGAATGCTCATCCGACTTAAATTCAATGTAGTCGACTCCTAAATTATTATAGTAGGCCCAGTGACCTTCGGTATTGTACGGTTTACGCATCTGTGGTATTCCTCCATAGTGGAATTGTTTTGGAAACAACGACGACATCTCCTCAGTCTGTTGTGTACATACCCAAAAAAAAATATAACAACAAAAGTGTTTATTTTTTTTTCCATAAAAAAAAAGGAACGTTGATGCTGCTGCGGTCATTAAAATACCTATCCGCCCAGAAAATAGCATCAAATAAGAACTTATCGAAGCAGGATTTGAAACGGCTGCCCTTGGACGTTCATGATGATATCCGTAAGCATCTAAGCAAAGAGAAGCAGATCAAACTCTGGGATGGAGAGTACAAACACTGGTATGATAGCGGTCAGATAGAAAAGCATTGTTGGTACAACAAGGATGGGGCAACCTCACAACAGAGAGGTTGCACAGGAACGCCACCAAATGGTGAATGTTCCAAATTGGATGGAGAGTACAAACGGTGGTATGATAACGGTCAGTTAGCGGCACATTGTTGGTACAAGGACAATAAACGGGATGGAGAGTATTCACTTTGGTATAAAAACGGTCAGTTGTGGGTACATTGTTGGTACAAGAACAATAAACGCGATGGAGAGTATAAATTGTGTTTGGCCAACGGCAAGTTATGGAAACATTGTTGGTTCAAGGATGGTAAACGGATAAAAAAAAATAAATAAATATGCAAAACTACAATAAAATTTATCATGTTGCCGCGGTCATTGAAATACCTATCCGCCCAGAAAGTAGCATCAAATGAGAATTTATCGAAACAGGATGTGAAACGGCTGCCTGTGGATGTCCATGACGACCTTAGAAAGCATCTAAGCCAAGAGAAGCAGATTGAGCTATGGGATGGAGAGTACAAAGAATGGTATGAAAACGGTCAGATAGAAAAGCATTGTTGGTACAACAAGGACAATACATTGGATGGAGAGTACAAACGGTGGTATGATAACGGTCAGTTAGCGATACATTGTTGGTGCAAGGATGGTAATTCGAATGGAGAATACAAACAATGGTATGATAACGGTCAGTTATATATCAAATGAATTAATTAATAAGTAACAGAAGGAAGTTTGCCTTCCTTACGTAATTCGGTGCCAAATCGTTGCAATAAAGTCGCATCCTTGATATCAACCAAGAGACCCGTACGATTCACCCAATCAATCGGTGCAGTCGGATCGGGTAGAGTTGCATGGTATTCAAGAATGGCCTTTTTAATGGTCTCTTTATCATAGCCAAAGTAATTGCCGCCATTGTACCGTCGACCACGGCCACGGTATTGGCGTTTACGAGGAGGAGGCAAATCATCGTCCTCTTCGTCTTCAGGTAGATACGATTTCCGTGGAATGTTGCGTTGAGGACGTGGTTTGTCTGAAAAGCGCACACGTTTTCGTTTGCGGCTGCTCCCTAATGCCTTATGAGACTTGCAGCAATATTCCGATGTTCCATTCGCAAGTTTGTTGCAGCCATGAAACAGACATTTTGGTTCTTCTTCTTCGGTTTCTTCATCGGATTCAGAACAACTGCTGCTACTGGAGTCAGATTCGGATGCTAATTCTTCAGAGGGTACTACCAGGACATTGTGCAACTTGCATTCTAAATCGCCAATCACGTTTGCAAATAAGTCCTTGAAATCTTCTTCTTCGTGATTAACATTGTTGCTTTGCAGCAAAAAGTTCTTCAAAGTCTGAAAATGGTTGTTGGCAGACTCGTGGACTTTTTCCAACCGTTTCAGGCTCAGAACTTTTTGTTCCAAAGATCGGATGAATTGTGCGCATCGTTCCTCTGTTTCTTTCTGATCCAGAGTTTTCGGTATATGCAATTTGATTACAGTTGTCATCGTACACAATAAATGATGAGATATTATAGTTTGTTTTGTTTTTTTTTTTGATGTGTGTTGTGTATTCAACGGCGGCGGCGACGGAAAATTCTAAAAACTTTCTTATGCGGATGCGCGCCGACCCGATCGATTATATTTTTTCACTGAAAATAAACCGCATAATCGGCACCGTTGGGATCAACACCCGTGAGTCCATCCAGACCAAATCCATTGATAGGGCCCCCGTTCATCATGTTTTCGTTATGGTACCGCCATTGGTCGCTTCGGTACATCAGGGAACCATCGGCCGCTCGATCAAAATCAGCTGGTAGTAATCCATATTCCAGAGATTTAGTACCTGGATCCTGTTTGCGGTTGTGGTTACGGGCTTTGTCGAGCTCTTTCGTATAGTCTTCGATGGACATATTGCCATGTTCAGCTGGTCCAGGCACTGCCGTGAAGAACTTGGACAGATCGGTTTCTTCATTGAAAAAGTTGGCACTGTGAGCATTTCCTAGGGTCCCATGTTCATATACACCGAAATTCCGAGTTCGGCCATGTGTGTCCGGGTCGTGGGGCGGTCGGTTGTAGACATAGGAAAGCAATTGGGCTTTCAAGTCATCTGGGTTATAATTCAGTCCATTGTAAGGTTCGCGAATGTCGCGAAAGAAGATAGGTCGTCCCAACAGTGTCTGAATGTAGCTGTGAACCAAAATGATTCCAAATACAACAAAAAGAATAACATTGGCTGACATGAATGAATGAATAAATGTTATAATACGGTCAATATTTATTTTTCCTCTTGTTGGTTTCTCTTGTTGTTGTTGGTTTTTTCATCTTGCCGTTGTTGTTGGTTTTTCATCTTGTTGTTTCCAAGAAGTTCCCACAAAAAAAAATATTTGAAATGTAAATCGTGTGGTTTTCCTTCACACAGACCAGAGAAAAATGGACATCATCTTGCCGATGGAAATTGTTCACCACGTGATGGATTTTTACTGGATGCAGAGTCAACGCTATGTTGCTAAACGAAAACAATCGATCCATCAGGAACTGCTACATATGGTCGAACTAACAACCGATGCACGTAGGGACGATGTAACCTGGGTATTTGGAGATTCAGCCACAACGTGGTTGTACCGTAATGAACAGTCGAAAAAATGGAAACGTGAGATCACGTTCCTGATTCGGGATAACGACAATGGGCGCGTCTATCTGGTGATGGAACATTTTACCGATAAAACCCCACACGTTGATCTGGATGCAGATCTAAACCTATGGACCTGCGATATCACATCGAGCGCATTTTGCTCGGATGAAAATTTCATCTACTGCTAGGTAACCGCTCTCGGCCCGTCTCCCGATTCGGTGAAAAAAAAAACTATAACGGACCTCTCGAAAAAAAAAACAATTTAATATGGCATCCTATTATGGTATTCCATCAAAGTCATCTTTTAATATGCCAGTGTTTTGTGGCTACATCACCGCACGAAATGATGCGTGCAGATTTCCGGCCAACCGATGCCCATACCACAATGTCACTGTATTCTCGGAATGGGCCAAATTCAAACAGAAGCATCCTGAACATTTTAAGAACCAAGAATTTTGTGGAGCTCCATTGGTAGGTCACGGGCGTCGAATGCGCGATCAAGAAACCTGCAAAAATATCGCTGATGAATCCACTGGTACATGCCGTTGGCATTTATCGTCGTCTCAGACTCCTGAAAAACAACGAATGGCCATTTATCGATGCTATGGGTTTTTCCACGATGAAATTACTCCGCAACAAAGAAAAGCCATCCGGTTACGCCGCAAACGTCAACAACAGCAACAGCAGCAACAAAGCAAAAAACTCTCCCGCAAACCACCTAATCCACGTCGTTCCTTGGCCCCTTCTTTTTCTTCTGTTCAATTCACAGGTCGTTTGTCAGCGTATCCTTTTTATGAAATCGCAGTGTAGTCGGTCAAACATCGACGTTTTATTTGTTGTAAAGAATACACATATTTTAATGATGATGCAACAACAACAACCTCGATCGAAAAATCGGATGTTAGAGACCACACGAAACATGTTTAGTCATCGCGATCTTCCTTCGATTCCGTACACGAATCCTTCGTTACGGCAACCGTTGGCTGCGTTTCCGGTACGCCAACAATCGCCACAGTTGGCTGCGATCGCTACAAATTTCTACCAACAACAACAGGCTCCCCCCGAGCGGCCACATTCATCTGCAACAACAACTATGAATAGTCCTACGATGAATACTACTACGATGAATAGTCCTACGATGAATAGTCCTATGATGAATACTGCTACGATGAATAGTAGTCCTAGTCGTAGTCCTGCGATGAATACTGTTGCGATGAATGGTAGTAGTAATAGTAGTATAGAAACTCTTGAAGAACAAGAAGAACCCATCGAACCCGATATCGAACATTTGCTGCACAACAGTGGCGATGTGATACCAGCCGCCACTGGAACCGCGGCTCTGGAACCCGGCATCGTATCGGTGGAATTTGCTGCGCAAACCATCGAAAACGACAGTCCTACCCCGCTTCCCGAAGGGTTTCAATGGAAAATTGTGCAGCAGGAATCCAACAACCTGGACCAGTTTCTGACGTTTGTCAATGACTATGGCCATTTACCGGGGCAACCAAAGCAGCGCCCTGCATACACTCGGACCTATCTGGACTGGTTGAAACCGCAAATTCTTCTATCGATAATGATGACAAAAAAGACAACAATCGCGGGCACAATCGGTCTGTTTCCCATCTGTTATGCCTACGATCATTGCTGTGTCGACTCGTGTTTTGTAGGGTTTTTGGTGGTACATCCGCGTTTGCGCAACAAAGGCATGGAATCCGTGCTTTTGAAGGAAGCGATTCGACTCGCCAACATTAAAATGAATGGCCTGATTGTTCCGACACACAAACAACAGCCGCTGTTGGAACATTTACATCCAGTGACCCGTTCTGGTTTCCGTTGGATGTGTCGGCCACTCAACATGGAGAAATTAGCACAGACCCTAAAACACGCCAGACCTAGACAATTGCAGATGCTAAACCAGGTCTATGGGATTCGACCATCGAAACACATTGAACTGTTTCAACGATTGACTGTGGAAACCGTACCGTTTGCGTTCACTCGTTATCAGCAGGATTGTCAGGAAAAACGCATCCGATTCCGTCGGGCCATGAATACCGCACAGTTCGAAGATCTCTATTTGCCTCGCGATCATCTGTACTCCTACGTATTGCAGAATGGGCGCGGGGAAATCAAGGATTTCGTGAGCTTCAGTGTTCTCAACGGTGCCAATGGATTCCGATATGCCTACATGAATTACATCACCTATCCTAACGATACGATTCTGGCGATTTTACTAAAAAATATACTTTATATTGCAAAACGATTGGAAGCCGATTTCTTTTTCATTCTCGATATTGGAGCCACGATGTCAAGTGTCCTGAATGCCTTGAAATTCAAAGATACCGGGACACGGACCTTTTACGATTTGGTCAACTATCGTTCCGGTGGTCCCCTGGCACCCCAGCAATGTGGACTTTGTTTGCCGCTATAACAATTTTGGGAAGCAAAGCTATAACAATTTAGGAAGAGTCAGGCTACGGTAGCAGGAACAACAAAGCCCAAATTGTTTGGTTTCGCTGAAAACGTGTTCGGTTTTCTTGCAATTCTGTTGGCAATGTTTGCATTGAAAGTAGCAAAGATGACACTTTTCGGATCGCATACGATAGCAGAGTCCATGTTCATGGATTATTTTTGCATATTCGGTACCGGTTAAACAATCCCAACGTTTGACTTTTTGCGATAGAGTCAGCAGTGCATTTTCATAGTCGATGTTTTCCTGAGTAACTTCGGTTAGGAACATTTTGTGTTGCTGATGCCACTGTTCGAATATTACCATCCAAATTTCGTTTGGAAGTGTGATGCGTTTTCGTTTTTTATTGTTTTTGTGTTGCGGCGATAGACCGGCATCCATGCGGCGCGCGGTTGTTTTTTTTTGCGAATACAATTTTTCATGACGGCAGTTTTATTTTTTTCAATTGCTGTTCATCTTTTGCGACCTGTTTCATGAACTTTGCGAATTCCTTTGTGGTTTCTTTGCTCTTTGCGACTTTCCGATCGTAGATGCCACGACCGGCTACATACTGTTCTTCTTTGGTCATCGGTTCGTAAACCGTGCGGCCTTTCACGGTCACCGGTTTGGAACGAACATGGCATTTCGGACATATATCCCATCCTCCTTTGCTATAGTAGGCTTGTTTCTTCCAGTAGGCGGCGGCTTTCGCGCACTTGCTGTTCTTTTTCTGCAGTTTTTCCCGGATGCGGGGAACCACATCCACAAACGTGTTCTGGTCGGGCGGCCCCGTTTCCTTCAGCATCTCTTCCACAACGATGCTGGAATACGAATCGATTTCCTGCTGAAACATCAGAAGAGAACTGATCAGATGAGCAATGCCATGACGTAATTCGCTCCGATACCAGGCCGGCCACGCTGCCATCATTCCATGGTTTGTTTTGCCCATGAAATTGTTGCGAAAGAACACCTGGAAGGAATTCAAAGAATCGATCAGTGTGAATAGATTGCAGATGGCCAATTCGCGCTCCAGGCTGCTATCGATGAGCGCTTTGGTTTTGCGTAGAAGCTCTTTGGCCTGTTCGATTTCCGCAATCAACAGGTTGAATTGGTAGGCCTTTTCCTTAGCGGTCATTACCACAGATGCCCCCGTACTTGCAAGAGCCACGATTGGACTCGCATAGAGCGATAGACCCACGGTCACTGCTGTTGCTATGAGATTTTGCATGATGTTATTATTATTATTATATATTACCCTTATAAAAAAAACTTTCTTCCTGTAGTATATAAAAAGGACATCATGAATAAGCAGCAACAGCATAAAGAAGGATTCTGGGGTTCCACAGGATGGACACCGGTCAAGAATCGACTCTATCCTTCCTATCCCTTTGGATGGCATGGAAAAATCAACAAACCAGATTTCCCGCGATGTCACGCCAATCCTTACAACAACGCCAACGCTTTGAAAGCTCAGGTCGCAAAACTCGACAATGTAAAACCTGCTCGCATTGGCGATATGAATCTGGCTTACGTAGATCATGGGACAGGAGCACGCGCGCCCATGGAATGGGAAGACGAAGGAAACGATCGAGAAACAGCACGACAATTGGACCATTTGACACGGGGTAAACCGGTATTTTTGGAAGGTGAACCATTTATTGATATTCGTCTGGACAAAGCCGCCCATCGAGAAATTATACGCAGTGCTCTGGTTATCACAGCGATTGCATTTGTTCTACTGAGTTTGTTTCACATGTATGGTTAACAAATCTTTGACAAGTTGGTTTTCCACCATTCCAGACCAAAAGATTTCAAATAGACTTCCGGTTGCTCCAGCAATTCAGGTAACCGTGTGGATGCACGTTTCAAACCGAACCATGAGGCACCCACACAGATATCGAAATTTTCCATGGACTTATGATGTCGATATTTTGTATAAAAGGCAGCCCCATTTGCTTGGATGACACTGACCGATAGGAACCCAGTGTACATTTGCATCGCGCGGCGCATCAGAAATGCCATCGTTTTTTGGAATATGGACTGTTTCTTTTATTTTATTTTTATTTCACGATTTTTTTTGTTTTCGTGTTTAGGAAATGCACCTATTATTGGTGCATCATTTTTAAATTAGCACTTCACCATCCTTGTACCAACAATGTTTCCCTAACTGACCGTTTCGATACCATACCATGTACTCTCCATCCAGTTTATTATTCTTGTACGAGCAACCCAATATTTACATCTGGCCTAAAATTCTGAAATACTAGGATGTCACAGTGACGGGAGTTTTCATCTACTTTAGAATTTCATGTCACAGTGACGGGAGCAACCCAATATTTACATCTGACCTAAAATTCTCAGGATGTCACGATGACGGGAGTTTTCATCTGGCTTAGATTTGGGCCGCGATGACGGGAGCAACCTATTTTTTCATCTACTTTAGAATTTCCTGTCACGATGACGGGAGCATTGTAATTTTTCATCTGGTCTCAAATTCTGAAATACTAGGATGTCATGTCACAGTGACGGGAGTAACTCATTTTTTCATCTACTTTAGAATTTCCTGTCACAGTGACGGGAGTAACTCATTTTTTCATCTACTTTAGAATTGTGATTTAGGATTTTAGAACCGATCGATGATCCAAAACCCAGCTCCCAGGTGTCGGTGTAACTTGGATGCTGCTTTGACCGCTCGACGTACAGGGTACCAGCGATCATCGGTCGGCATTCGTTTTGGATTGAAACAACGTTTGCCCGGCGGTACCCAATTGTAATCGTCTCCGCAAATCACTGCTTTCGGGAACAATCGATGCGCAGTCTCAATATCGGCCAACACATCCTGGTACTCATGACTTCCATCGATTAAAATCAGTTCCGGCTCGAGCCCACAGTCGGCCACCGTTTGCAATCCTTGCAGGCTTTTGGCACGTACCGGAACCAATCGATCGCGGTAAGACCAACAGTTGACCAGAAACGTTTCGTAGAGAACTGGAAGGAACCGGAAACGCCCGCTGCTGCCAAGTTGATGTTCCTGACTGCCCAACCAATGGTCCACACTGATGACTTGGCATCGAGGATCGGAACCATCCAACAGGATTCGAGTCGATTGGCCCAACCAAGCACCAATTTCCAATACAAGTCGGTAGTCGGGTCGAATCACCGATTTAAGGGCTTCGACTTTCTTGGGGTTATGGAACCATCCATGGTCAACTGGGTCTACGTTGGGCTGTTCGGTTGGCCAAGGATACAGATGTTTCAATTGATCCATCTTTCTTTTGTTATGGTATTATAGTTTCAAACGGTCGAAATTCCGGATTCGTTCCGTAATATCCGGTACCACCAGCGATGTAATATCGTGATTCAGTTTTTTCACCATGGCCCGTTGTTTTGCGCTCAGGCTATCTTTATTTTCTGGTGCCGCTTCGAATGGAATCACTGAATCCGTGCTGCTCACAATCTTTTGCATTAGTTCTCGAACTGATAGTTCTGGAATCGATAGTTCTGCTGATGCGACAACGATCGGGTGCTGCAGATAGGTGATCGCATACATGGTGGTGCCTAGGGCATAGATGTCGGCAGCTTTTAATTCATCGGGTGTCAATGGATCATGTTGTTTTAGTCCCAGGACTCGACGAGCCAGATTGAAATCAAAGTAATCGGGAGTGCCAACCGGTATCTGGCACGGATCGGTACCACGAACACAGGAAAGTCCCAAATCGATGTACTTTAGCTGAAATTTATTCTTTGTGTACTGAACCATCACGTTGCTTTCTTTGATATCGCGATGATACACGTTCTGACTGTGAATGTATCGAAGACCTTTCACGAGTTGACGAAAAACTTCATGCAACTCTTCAGGTGATGGCTGATATTGCCACTGAGAAAACGCAAAATGCTCCAGGTCCTGACTCTGTCGACCAAGATATTCCATCACGAGCACGATGTATTTTTCGCCCTTGTAGGTACCTACACCGTAGTCATAGAGACAGACCACGTAACGTTGACAGCGCGGTTTCTGACTCAGACGTTTCCAGGCAGCTAGTTCGCGATGCAACAGGTTCTTTTGGGCTTTCGGGGTCAGAGGCACCAATTTTATGGCCACAAACTGTCCCATCACGACTCCGGATTTCCTCGATGCTAAATAGACAGCTCCAAACTTTCCTTTGCCCAAGAGCCGAATCATTGCATAATCACGCTGTAGAGATATGGATTTCAATGCGGATGATGCTGGCGGACCTCTTTTGGTTTTCTTCTTTTCAGATCCCTTGCTGCTGCTTTTCGTAGCCTTTTTCCGTTTCATTCTTTAGTGAAAAAACCAATATAAAAAAAATCCATCCATTGCATCCACACATCCATATTAGAGTCTTATTATTTAGTCATTTCGATCTTGCTCTGATCGTACTGCCATTCCTTACGGCCCAAATGAGTCTGGGGTCGCGGCTCCACATGGACTGCTTCGGTTTCGGCATCCAAGTACAGAGCCAATCCAATGTAACGTTCCATCAGAGTCGACGGTCGAGGTCGACTGCCTTTTCGTTCCGCGAGTCCCTGTTCCACCACATGACAGATAAATTTCATGAGGCGTTCGAAAGATGCACGGTCGCACCAGAAAGACTGTTGGGTACAGATCGTGGGATTCCGGTCCAATAGTTCCTGTAGAGACCATTGGGTCTGCCAAAATTCGTTGTAATCTTGCAGAATCGTCGACATACATTGACGATTCGCCGCCAGAATTTGGGTTTGCGCTGCCAGAAATTCAAAAGGCCAACGGTGAGACAATGGTATCACAATGCGTTCCCCGAGACTCGCCACGACTTCGAAATACTCCAACAAACCAGACTCCAAGACCAAATCGTATTCGGAAAACCCTATATAGTCCAGGTCACGATGGAGTCCATTTTTATAGGCATGATAGAGGAAACTCGCTGCATGGTATGGAGTTTCCTGGGATTGGAGTCGAGGGTTGTAAAAGGGCAGGTCGGCTTCCACCAGATCAGCACCGTCAGATGCGTCAGGAAAACGAGGATTGCATTTGACCGTGACGACCGACGACGATTGTTGTTGTTCCAATAGATGGTATTTGTGATAGATCACGAAATGCTTATACATTCACTTACATGATAACCACATAAAAGACATCCAAGTAGAAAAACGCAAAAAAAAAAGTGGAGAAAAAAAATAATAAGACAAACACATACACAACTAAAAAAAAACGATGCAACCATCACCTCGAAAAAAACAAAAAACCGCCAGCCAAGTCTACCAGAAAAAAACCTTGAAAGAACAAATTCTGCTTCGACCCGATACCTACATTGGACCGATCGATCCGGTGGAATGCGATAATGATTGGATCTATGATGAAACCACACAGAAAATGAAGAAAGCCACGTTTCAATTCTCATCAGCAGTGTTTAAGATTTTTGATGAGATTCTGGTCAACGCAATTGATGCTACCAAAGTCGATCCCACGGTCTCGATGATCAAAGTCGAGGTCGATCAGGATACCGGTCGGATTTCGGTCTGGAACAATGGTCAAGGAATCCCCGTGGAAATGCACGAAACCGAGCAGGTCTGGATACCGGAAATGATATTTTTCCACTTTTTGACCAGCAGCAACTACGATGACACGGAACAACGAGTCACCGGTGGACGAAATGGCTTGGGGGCCAAGTGTTCCGCCCTGTTCAGCAAAGAGTTTACAGTTGAAACTGCAGATTCGCAACGTCACAAGAAATTTCGAATGACAGCCAAAGCCAATCTGGACAAGTTGTTGAAGCCGCGGATCACCGACTATGCCAAGGACAAAGGGTTTACTCGAGTCACGTTCCTCCCAGACTACGAACGGTTTGGAATGTCAGGAATCGACCATGGCACCTACGAGATTCTTCGGAAACGGGTGTTTGACGCATCAGCCTGTACCGCGAAACAGGTTTCGGTCTACTGGAACAAACGGGTGATACCGTACAAGACTCTGGAAAAGTATGCCGAACTCTACATTGGGAAAAAGTCGGAACGGAAACGGGTCGCCATCACCATGACTTGCCCCGACAAACCGTGGGACTGGGAAGTGATTGCCACGGTGTCCGACGATGGATTTCAACAGGTCTCCTTTGTAAACGGTATCAGTACGTCGGAAGGTGGGACTCACGTCAGCACCATGGTCCAACAGATCGTGGATGGTCTGGCTGGCAATAGCCGGAGTACGGGGCTGTTGCAGAAGCGCCATAAAGACATCACACAGAAACTGCTACGGAACTTTGTGAAATCGCATCTGTGGCTGTTTGTGCGCGCCACGGTCGTAAACCCGCGATTCAGCAGTCAGACCAAAGAAAAACTCACATCGAAAGTTTCGGAAATGGGATTTCGTCCGACTCTGTCCGATAAGTTCCTGCAGAATCTGATGGGCTGCGGTTTTCAGGAACGGGTTGTGGACTACGCACGCTATAAGAATCGCGGGGAACTCAAGAAAACCGATGGCTCCAAGAAGATTCGCCTCTCGGGCATCGAAAAACTCGACGATGCAAATAAAGCCGGCACCCGCGAATCATCCAAATGCACCTTGATCCTGACCGAAGGTGATTCCGCAAAAACTCTGGCAACATCTGGGGTTTCCGTGGTCGGTCGCGACTATTTCGGTATATTCCCATTGCGCGGGAAACCACTGAACGTCAAGGATTCGTCGACCAAGAAACTGTTGGCCAACAAGGAAATCACCTATATCAAACAGATTCTGGGCCTTCGCCAGGGCATCAAATACGAAACCGATGAAGAATACCGAACCTTACGCTACGGACATGTACTGATCATGGCCGACCAGGATCTCGACGGTTCGCATATCAAAGGGTTGGTGTTTGCTCTGTTTCACGAAATGTGGCCGGGACTCCTGAAACGACCAGGGTTCATCAAGGGTTTTTTAACCCCAGTGGTTAAGGTCACGAATCGCAAGCGCAAATCGAAAACTCTGTCGTTCTATACACTGCGACATTTCCAAAACTGGCGGGAGCGAACCAACGGAGGCAAGGGGTGGAAGATCAAATACTACAAAGGTTTGGGAACCAATACGCCCCAAGAAGCCAAACAGTACTTTACGGCCTATGACGAACACGTACTGACCTACGAATGGCTGGATGATCAGGCCACCGACCAAGCGATTGATTTGGCATTCAGCAAAAAATGCATCGAAGACCGAAAAGCCTGGATTCAATCCTACGATCCGTCGATTGTGTTGGACAACAACCGAGACAAAACCGTGAATTTTGCCGATTTCGTACACAAAGATCTGATTCATTACTCGGTGAATGACTTGCATCGATCGGTCCCGAGCCTGATGGACGGACTCAAACCCTCGTTGCGTAAAATCATCTTTGGATGCTTCAAGCGTAATCTGACCTACGAAGCCGACGAAATCAAAGTGGTTCAGTTGGCCGGTTACGTTAGCGACAAGTGTGGCTATCATCACGGTGAAGAGTCTCTGAATAAGGGCATCATTGGGTTGGCTCAGGACTACACAGGGTCGAATAATATCAATCTGCTGTATCCAGGTGGTGCGTTTGGGACACGAGTCGGCGATTCGAAAAACAACTGCAAGGTTGGCAAAGACGCCGCGAGTCCTCGATATATCTATACGAAACTCAACGAAATCACTCCACTGATTTTCAATCCTCTCGACAACCCGCTCCTGGACTACGAAGTCGACGATGATGGGAACCCGGTCGAACCGCGATTCTATGTGCCCTTGATTCCGATGATTTTGGTCAATGGATGCAGTGGCATCGGAACTGGGTTCAGCACCACGATTCCTGCCCACAATCCATTGGTGATCACCCGCCTGCTCCGCTACATGATTCAAGACGAATCGTCGTCGTCAGCTAAACAGCAAGAAGATTTCGACATGATGCCTTGGTATCGCGGGTTCAAGGGTACTATTCGACGAACCCAACCCAATACCTACGTGAGTCAAGGCGTGATCGAACGGGTCAACAACAAAACTCTTCGGGTCCGTGAATTGCCAGTCGGACCGGTTCAGAAATCGTTCAATTGGTACAAACAGTACCTGAATGAGTTGGAAAACCCGAAAGACAAGCGCAAATCCGTACTGTCGTCCTGGGACGACCATGTCACTACCGCGGACGCAGAATTCGTGTTGCATTTTGCCGGTCAGCAACTGACCAGTTGGACCGACGATAAGTTGCTGGACCAGCTGAAACTACGACTCCAGTTCAGTACCACAAATATGTATCTGTTTGACGAACAAGGGCGCATCACGAAATACGATAGTGTGGAACAGATTCTACGCTCGTTTTACACCTTCCGTCTTCGAAAATACCAGGAACGTAAGCAACACATGCTACGGGTCTTGCGGGAAAAATATCGATACTTGGATGCCAAGATTCGATTTCTGGAAGCCATCGGAAACCGGCAACTCGTGGTCTATCGACGACCCGTGACCGAAATCGTGGCTTACCTGGAACAACAGGATTTCCCACGCAAAGCCGATTCCTACGACTATTTGACTCGGATGCCAATCAACAATTTCACCGAAGAACATCTGGCAAAACTCAAAGAACAACGAACCGCCACCAAAGACGAGATCGACGAGTTGAGTCGCAAACCACCGGAAGACATGTGGCTCGATGATTTGGATCGCTTTGAACAGGCTTACCGACGCATTTATTTGAAATAAACATTTTTTTACAATATTAGTTAGACTTTGACATTTCGAATCCGCGCCCAAATCGATTTTTGAATGTATTGGTCGCATATGTGATCGATGAGGTGATTGCTTGGTATCCCGTACAGAATCGCATCGCCATGAATCCGACGAACTTTCGAACCCACACCCAACTGATACAATTTCGTGGCTTTTTCATTGATGGGTAAATGCTGTGCATTTTTCACTACATACATGGTACAACTAGGTAAATCAAAGACCTGAAGACCGGGTAATTTCATGACTTCCACGTATGACATGTCTGGTTTGCCCAAAGTCCGTGGTACCATAGTTGTTGTTGTAGTTGTTGTTGTAGTTGTTGTTGTAGTAGTAGTAGTTGTAGTACTAGTCGTCGTGCCATCCCCATTGAGTCGCTGGATGTTGTTACCTGATGTAACCATGAACATCGTGAATTAATGGTCTAAAAACAAAAACAAAAAACTAAATACAACATTTATTATTTTTTCGACAAAAAAAAAACGAAGAAGATATTTATGCAACATCTACAGCAGTTATCATCCTGGATTCCAGCGACGTTCTATGGTAAAGTTCGTTTGGGACTGCTGCTGTTTCTAGTACCATATGCGACATGTTACGGATTACGACAGGGATACCGGAGTGCCCAGGAGAAAGGCATGTACTTTCCAATGACAGTTATCATCGGATTCATACAAAGTTTCCTATCGTCAGCCACGGCATATATCTACGCTGATTACTGGCCGGTAACGTTGCCGATTTGCTATTGGATCTATTTGACAAAATAATAAAATGACCATGATATATAATGATGGGAACATATGATGATATTCTACATTGGTTACAATTTCGTGACAGGTACCGCCGGAAAACGCGCAAATTAAAGAAAAAACTACGCAAACAAGGTGTTGTGGGGCTGGTTTATCAGGGCGAACCCGTTTTACACACCACCACCACTATGAGTACCAGCGGCGCAGACCTATCGTGTATTGCATGTTGCGACTCACCGCGAAACAACGTTTTGTTTCCCTGTGGCCATCTGGTGTTTTGTCAAGATTGTGCACAACAGCATTGTCAGCACAACTTGCGATGCCCAATTTGCCGGGGTCCGATCAATGAGCGTCGACGAATCTACCTGTGATGCTGTCGACATCTCGATTTTTTTTTGTAAACAACAACAACAAAGGATGATAAACCTAGTAGTACAGCATCCGATTTTATTCGCACTCTATCTGGGAGGTTTTATGTTTGCAGCATTTGCAGGAAGCAAATTATGCATCCATCATCCACAACATGTGTCCGGGATGCACCTGTTGTTGCTATACTCGGTGATTGTTATCACATTTGGATGTTTTATTCGTTTTATTTCTTTCGAAAGACGACCATAAAAAAGAAATTATATGGTATAATTATAATAGAAATATACATATGGCACCATCATCCTGTATTTGCTATGTCAATAAACGAAATCGCAAAACGCGCTGTTGTCGTCCTGCAAAATACGATAATGGAACCCATTGTGGCTACCATCGCCGCAGTCGGTGTACAACTAATCTAGCGGAACAGGTCTGTCCAGAACCACCCCGATGCATTTGCTACCGCAATCGCAAAAACCGCACAGTTCGCTGTTGTCGACCTGCAAAATACGATAACCAGACCCATTGTGGCTACCATCGTCGTTGTGGTATTGATCTTTCGACCGACAAGAGTTGTGCAGCTAAACCCACGAAGGATGTACCCGCGTCACCACAAGCCGTCGTGTTTCAACAAGGGTTGGAAAATCTGCCTTTGGAACTACAATTCAAAATCGTAAAGGATTCGGGACTGCCAGTCGACAGTCTGTTGAATCTCTGCAAAACCAATCGGGCTCTTGCGGAACTTTGTCGCAACGATCGCCTCTGGAAGGATCTGGTGCGACGAGATTTTCCAGGCATCCGAAAAAGCATCGATTATCCTAAAGCAACAACCTGGCGTCAGGTATACGAGCAAAGCCGCAACGACCCGAGTCTGAAATTATGGCGCAAGCTTTCAACCCGACTCATCAATTTGAATCAAAGGGGCCAGCTACGGTGGCATCCGCAAAACAAAGTGATTCCCAAAAAACAACGAGCCCAAACGATTCTGGTAAGTGATTTTCGACGTCCTTACAAGATACAGTGTCGACAGATCAAAGATGAAAAGGTGATCGCAACGAAAAACGTTGGATATGTTCAGCCAGGAACCTATAGTTTGGAACAACTCGTCAAAACCATGAATCACTACTGCCGCATCGGACTTCGTAATCGTCGGTTACGATTCCGTAAAGAGCCCAGAACCATCGTGGTAGAAGCGATTCACATCTAAAATTAATTATTGTCTTGGTATGTAAAGTAAAAATGTGTGACTATCGAGAACAACCATTCTATCTACTGGAAGATGTGGACCGAGATCCGATGCGAGCCGCAAAACAGTTTCCAGTCCTGGAACTCTATGGAACGAAAAAGACCAGTTGCGACCTGAATCAGCTAGACATTGCTGGTGTGGTTCCGAAAACCAGTGCCAGTGACTCTGTGGTACTGTTTGGGAAACTCGAAGGCAAACCTGTAGTTTTGAAAATGTCCCTGTGGCAAAAAGACATATTTGCGATCTCAGGGGAGCAAGACATTGAGCCTTTGGAATACGAACGAGCCATCTATCAGCGTTACATCAACGAAATCCTCACGCAGCAAGTGAGTCCAAACTTTATTGCTTACGTGAGTACGTTCCTGTGCAAGATTCAAAAGTTCTATCGGACCAACAAGTTTGGCAAGCGTATCACGAAACGTGAAGTTGGTTCAGCGAAACCGATTTCGCAGGCCTGTCTGAAACGCTTCCATGTTCCAAAAAAGGACCGCGCTGGACCAGGAGACAGTGGTGCTTGGGGTCTGAAGAAACAAGTCCAGAAACAGTGGGACAAACATAAATTGCTGGAATGGCAGCTGTGTAATTTGGAAACGGCCTGGATGGATTTGTATCCGAGGAGTCCCCGCCCTAGTTGCGTAGCGTTTCTGGTGCTGGAATCATTGCCGGGACCGATGAGTTACCAGGACCTGGTGATGGATGAAACTGTACAAAAATCATGGGGTACCACAGGGATCCACATCAAACGTTCAATCTTACTCGATGTTTTGATTCAAATTCTCTACAATCTATCGGTACTGGAACACTACGAGCTGCATCACTATGACATGCATGCAGGAAATCTGATGATTCAGACCTCGACTCAGGACAGCCCGTATTTCCACAACCATAACATCGTGTACGTGGTTAGTCCAAACCTCATCTACAGCGTGCCGGTTCGTGATCGATTTGTGAAATTTTTCGATTGGGACTGGGGCTACAGTCGTGATATTGGGCCCAACGTGAACCTGAATTGTTGCAAACCGATGTGGAACGATGGTTCGAAACAGGCACGAGCGAAACTCCAAAAAGCTTTGGAAGCACAGGGGCAAACAGAAAACGATGCCAAGAAAGAAGCACAAAAAGCGCCACGAGGCTGGGTATTGTGCCGTGACGAAGGTGATGGATTTGGTCCCAACAAGCAACTGGTTGGCACGCAATGTAATCGTTTCTCGGAACACTGGGATACTGCGCACCACCTGATGTCATCGTACATCGATGCAAAAAAGAAGAAAGCCTCCAAGCCTACTCTGGTCTCTGTCATGCGGGAACTATTCGCAGGAACAGCTGATCTCGATCAGATAGCAGAGCACTGGCGTTGGGGTCCTCAGGATGAGGGGGATTATGTAAGCACAGAAAAGAGCCAAGAATATTGGAATTGGGACAATTGGCGTCACAGGAATGCCTTTGATCCCTTGAAACTACTGCAACACAAGGTGTTTGGCCGCTATAAACTGAAGAAATCCGACAAGATTGTGGAAGACAATGTATTTTTCCATCCAAGTCTGAGTCAGGCTCAGCGACGGAAAGTGTTGAAGAAATTGCGACCGCAGTTTGTTGCTGCCGCTGACATCGCAACAACAACAACAATAGTAGCCGACGACGTAAAATCCTATGATGATACCCGAAGTCGAAGCCGAAGTCGTAGCCGTAACCGAAGCCGTAGTCGACGTGGTACCAAACGCAACCCGTTTCCGACCGCCAAAGCAGCTAAAGAGGCCGGATATAAACCTGGAGATGCGGTCTGGCACTACGTTCGTGGCAATCTGCGGAAAACCATAAAAAGTTGAATGTAAGATTTTTTATTTCATATGTAAAATTATAGACGATGTCTCTCTGTAGTGAATGTTATCGACGATCAAACAACGACACAACGGCAACAACACCAGGACTCTGTGTCAGCTGTGGTGAACGTCGAACCCTGTTAAAGTCCGATTTACTCTGCTATCAGTGCGCGAGTCTACTCAAACGATGTCAGGTCTGTGGACTGCAATCGAAACAGTTTAAAGACTATAGTAGCAGTAATAATCGTAGTAGCAGTAATAATCGTAGTAACGACGACGATAACAACAGTGATAACGACGACGACAATTATAATAATAACGACGACAATTATAACGACAATTATAAGGATGGGACGATGATGGATCAACTTTGGTTCTGGTTTTACAGTTGGTGGCTCTAATAAAATGTACCAGGTTGTTTCAACTGGTTATGGTTGCGATTGATGCAATCGATCATGGCCATCAATCCAGCTGGTGATTCCCCGAAATTCCCATGATAGCACAGTCCACTTAAACCCAGTTTACGATCGATCTTCCAGGGCTCGCGACACATCGCAACAATCATATTCCTTACCAGATGTTCTTTTGGGTTTTGTATCAGTTTCAAGAGAATTTCACATTGATCAACCGTGAATTTCATTTGAAACTTGAAATGATTGTAGGATGTAAAAATCACATGGTGGATATTGCTTCCAGGGTTGTAGAATTCGTTCTGGTTGATGGTGATAAAGGTTTTCAAAAATGAAAAATAATCTGGGTCATCTTTGAATATCTTGTTGATTATCGCAGCCATCGTGGTAGGATGGTCATTGATCGTGTACTTTACCAGGGCTCGACACAGAGGGCATTGGACTTTACAGTTATTATTATTGTTGTTGTCCAGACTTTGGACAATTAATTTTGCAAAACAATCCGGACACACGCAGTTGTGTTTGCATGGTCGGAATTCAATTAGTTTTGCCGCCTCCTCAAAGCACACAGAACATTCGGTCATGGTGTTAGTAAATCATAAAATTGAAATTTAGTTTTTTTTTGTTTTAAAGAAATGCCATCAGTCAATCAACCCATATTTAAATCAACTTTTTCTTGTTCAGATGAAATATTAGTGTCGTCGTCCAACAATTCTACTTTCATGTGCAATTTACCATCCGGGTGAATATATTCCTTGATTGTGCTTTTGGAGCAAAATTTGTGCCAACCCCAATCCCGTTGTTTTTGGTTGAGTGTCTGAGTTTTTGAGAATTTCTTTGATATAATTTTGGATTTGGGTGAAATCATGGTTATTTTGAAATAAACATCCACACTAGTATCTACCGGATGATAGTTTAAATCCAGTCCCAAGTAGATTGCAAAACCTATGCTACAATTGGTGTACTTACCCAAAACAGTAAACACGGTGTTACAATGTCCAAGCATGAATGGAGCGCTGATACTCATGTCTTTGGGGTCCAAGCTCAAATGATGGCAATTATTGGAAATAGGCCCATCAGGTATTGGTTGCACAAATTCCTCATGTCGGTTATTATTATAGAGAGAATTGACGCCTATCACCAAAACATCACCGGATTTCCAACGATACTGTTCATCCCACCAACCAATACTTTTGGTCGGATCGATTTCTCGAACAACACCCACCAATGGTGGAATGTGCCATGGTGAAAGGATGTGGTCCATACGATCGGTGTCCAAATTCACCAATAGAGGGCAGATAAAGTGCACAGCATCCGACTGCCAGCGTTTTACAAATAAAATATCGCGTCGATCGCCGTTGCCGACTTTGGTCATCACAAACAGGCGAATCGGTTTGTAATTACAAATTTCACCCAAGGTGGCCATCGCAGTGCTAAGATGACACACACCTTCCACGGTATTGTTGACTCCAATTTTCCATATGTAAAGCAAGGCATCATCCGCAATACCATGTAATTTTTTGAATCGATTTGCAAACTCGTAAATAGTGGCACCCAATTTGCAAGTCATAAACGTATCAACCGTGCTAAAGTCCACCAAACCCACACCGTGATAATTGTCAAACGGTCGAAAGTCGAGATCACTGATGTATTGTACCACAACTTCGGCAGGAAAATGTTTCAAATACTCGTCGCAATTGTCACAATACTCGCTGTCATCTTGGCATTTGCCATGATTACACCGGATGCATTTTTTTGGTTCTGGTTTTGACTGTTCTGGTAATGATGGTTCCGGTTCAGATTCAGGTTCGGGTTTTGACTGTTCCGGTTCTGATTCGGGTTTTGACTGTTCTGGTAATGATTCCTGTAATTGTTTCATGAGGTCCTGAATGATGCGGGCTTTTTTGTTGCATTGTTCGCGCCAAGCACTGGCGTCCTCTTTGGCATGTAGTGCGTTAATTTCGGTTTCCCATTGGTGTACCCAGAGTTCATCGTGTTCCACTCGGAGATTGTTGGAAAGCACTGTCAATTGTTGACACTCTAATTTTAATTTTTCGATTGTTTGTTTATATTGTTTGATTTTCTGATCTTTTTGGTCGCACTCTAATTCTTTGATTTTCCAGGTGTCATCAAATTCTTTAATTATATGTTCTTTGATTTTCTGGCTGCCTTCCAATTCTTCGATTGTTTGTTTGTATTGTTTGATGTCTTCTTCCAATTCTTTGATTCGTTGCTCTTTGATGGTCAATTCCTTTGCCACTGCCACAATGGTGTGTTCTGCCATCGGACCATTAAAGAGCTGGACAATTCCATCTAAGATCGTTTTAAGTGCAACATCATAAGTATCCATCTTACTTTTTTTCAAATGAATGTGTTTTGTATTTTTTTTTTTCGGATCGGAGTTTTATTTTTTCGGGGTGCGCGCGATCGCTGATTTTTTGTCATCTAAGTGACGCGCGATGACGGGAGCAACTTATTTTTACATCTGCCCTGAAATTCTAGGATTTAGGATGTTCATCTGGTCTGGAAATCTATGATGACGGGAGCAACTTATTTTTTCATCTGCCCTCAGGAATTTCAGGATGTTCTGTCACGATGACGGGAGAAACTTGTTTTTACATCTGCCCTGAAATTCTAGGATTTAGGATGTTCATTTGGTCTGGAAATCTATGATGACGGGAGCAACTTATTTTTTCATCTGGTCTGGTTTTTCTGTCGCGATGACGGGAGTTTACACATCTGATGCCAATAAGCTGGATGTTTAATCTTACAATGACGGGAGCATTGTATTTTTGTCAGAGACTCAGGATGTTCAATCTTGCGATGACGGGAGTATTTATGATGATGATGATGGTACACAACTGGACCAAAGGACCAGTTTCATCCGACGATCTTCGTTCTCGTCCCGTGGCAAATCTTTGGTCTTGAGTACCTGCTGATCGAAAGCCAGAGCAACCGTGTATTTCGGATGAAAATCAGTAATGTAGCGATTGTAGTGACCCCAACCGTAGCCCAAACGATAGCCATGACGGTCAAACGCGATGCCTGGTACAATCAGGAGATCCAGACGACCAATGGCAACTTCCAGATCGTCGGTGAGATAGTCAGGTTCTTTGCTGCCCCAGGGTGTCGGGGTCCAATCATCCATTTGATCATACCGTTCCAGGCGAATAAACACCATCTTGGAACTCCGACCATGCTCCGTGTAGGGAACGTAGCAGCGTTTACCATCGGTCAGGGCTTGATTGATCAAAGGTCGAGTGCCAATCTCCTGGTCGTTTCCAATATAGAAACCGATGGTCTGAGCCGATTCGTAACAGGGTTCCTTCCAAAAACCGCGGTAGAGATTTAGTCTTTGAGCGCATTTGTGATCCTCGGTCATGGCCGAGACTTTATCACGGAAAAACTTACGAAGTCGCAGCTTTTCTCGATAGACTTTTTCTTGCCGCAGTTCTTGCCAAAAGTCCCAAAACCAACCGCCAACAACAACAACAATAGCAACCACAAACAGCAACAGTGGTACGACAAACCACATCATCATCACCAATAGGTAGTATATATAGTAGTAGATATATAGTAGTAGTATATATAGTAGTAATAACAAATAACTAACACGCCTTTTTTCTTTTAGTTTTTTTATCCCAATAAGCCTAGTAAACAAAAAAAAAAGATGTCTCGAGAGGAAAAAGATCACCAGAGTCGTCGAATCAATGACGATGAACTCGATGATTTGGGTTCGATGTTCAGTCGATTCCAGGTCCAGCATCAGCAGGAATTTCATCCAACCCATCAGAGCCGAATCCGGTATCCGCGGTCCGAGGATGAAATTGCCGAGGTGAACCGAATGGAGCAGGAAGCTGTGCAACAACAGCGACGGCAGGTCACGCGCAATATCCAGAACATTCGCCGACAACGGATGGAAATCAAACAGAAACTGCGACAGGAAATTCAAAAGAAAGAAGCCGAAAAACGACGAAAGAAACTGGCAGCCAAACGGGTCAAACCTCAAACCACCACCACCACGGTTGTTCCCGCACGAGAACATGAAATCGAGGAACGAGAGACGTTTACATCGCCCGGGAACGTGATTTTCGACCCAGAAGATCCCTTGATCACAAATCGTTTTATTCCAACCGATGTCCTGCCCTATCCTGCCAGTACGGAAGATAAGTTGGCTTTCCGCAAGTTCTGGGAGCAGCGGCAGAAAAAGCTGGAAGAATCCAAGACCCTGGGTGCCATGAATGCATCTGACCCTTTGAATACCCACAGTCGGCCCGGCGGAGGTCGATTCGAAGACGATGATCCCGGGCGTTCCCAGCAGCAACCGGCTTCCGAAATCAATACACCAGCGGAAATCGAAAAGGCCGAAAGCGAATTTCAGCGTATCGTGGATCCGCGCCGTTTGGATCTGAAACGGGACGTAAGACCGTTGGTCGATCTGAACAATCGTTACGTGAAACAGCGGGAATGCATCCTAAACATTCGGAGTTCGGACCGTGACAAGATTCTGTACCCGAACGCGAATCGATTCGTGGTGAGTCTGCCGCGAACTTTCAACAATGTGAAAAGCATCCGTCTTCTGAGTACCGAGTTCCCGAACCGCGAGCAGGTATTTCGGTTTTTGCCGGAATCGATGCGAAACAACCGATTTCCCTGGCAACTGGAACAGGATGTACGACAACCGATCTGGGAATCGGCCGCAGACACGCCAGCCGTGGGATCAGCCACGATCACCACGAAATTCCCGCATAACCTCCGTGTTGGTGATCGCATCGAAATTGTACGGACCACCACGGAACCCACGGTATCGAGTCCAACCACGTTCTATACATTCCATACAGTCACATCGGTTCCAACGGTGGCATCGTTTGGTGTCGGGCCGATTCGTCGTTTTACTTTCACGATTGCAGCTGGGGCTGGCGACTTTGACGGTACTATCCTGGATGGATTGAACACCCATCGTAGAAACGTGTTTTTCTACGGTCCCTTGGACAGCGACAACAATTTCCTGACCGATCGTTCGCCACCGAACTACACGGTTCGAATCGATTCCGGCAACTACATTATCGATACGTTGAAACTCGAAATCGAAACGAAAACCAATCGTTCCAAGTTTCGCGTGTTCGACAACCAACTCAACCAGATGTCGATCACCATGGATGTGGACAAGGACATCACATCGATTCGTGCTCTGGATACCCGCACGTTGGGCACAGATGCGTTGTTTACCGACGTAACTGATGGAAATATTGTGAATGTGAATGTGCCGAGCCATCGGTTGAATTGGGGCGATATCGTACGATTGACCGGGATCGTGGATTTTACCGACGGTGCCACACCTCCAGTCACCCTGCTACAGGAGGAAGAACTCAACTTCTTTCTGAAACGGGTTTCGAATCAACGGCTTGATGCCGGCACCAGCTATCCAAGCCCCGGTGATATTGCCAATAATTTCTCGGTAACGATTTCGCGCCTCTTGACAGATGGTACGGATCCGGATGGCAGTCCCGACAACCAGGACCAGGCCTTTGGAGGCACCGCGGCAATTCTGGAAATCGGAGTGCCCCTGAAACTGCTCTGGGATGAATTCGACGACACGGCCCCAGAACTGTTTGGATTCCTACGAGAAGACAGTTCCTACGCGATCTATAATTTCGTGGCACGCGGCTACCCCCACGTATCTCTGAGTGCTACGTCCGAACCCAACACGCAACCACTGACGATTCGTGTGGAACCGGAATACTTGCCACCAAACAATGGTGCCCTGGATGACATTGAAGTCGGAGATTTGGTTCGTATCATTGACATGCGGGCCTGGCCGCCCCTCGACATTCCCGAAGATTTTTTTACCATCACTGAGGTTCAGAAATCTGGGTCAGCGGTTTCGTTTACTCTGGGTGGCGTCTACGTTCGCGATGTGTTTGCTCATCCGGACAGCGCAATCTTTTTCACCATGAATAAAAAGAATCCAATCCTGACCTTTGCTGGGTCGATCGAAGCCGCCGACATCACTACCGAGGCCGTTTCGAACAATGTAATCATCACGGCAACCGCTCATGGACTCGACACTGGCGATCAAGTGCGGTTTCGCGATGTGTTTACCGAACCCGACGTGATGAACAATACGGTCTTTTCGGTCTTCGATGTGACTGCCAACAGTTTCAAGATAAGTACCGCTATCCTCGTCAACAGCATCGAACTGCGCAATCGCGAAATCTTTGGATTCTGGGGCTCCAACAAGATCCTGGTGACCCACCCTGTGTCGGACATTTTCCGCATCAAAGAAGGCACGTTTTTCCAGCGCCAGGGCAATAACTTACGCACCGGGATGCGCATCAAAATCTATCGTGCCGAGTCGGTTGGGGGCATCCATCATCGTTGGATCAACACCAACGACCCTTCCACCGATTTGAATTTCCAAGTCATCGATCGATTCCTGACACCACCGGCAGCTCCAACCTTGCCAACCACACGAGTGCCCGCGGAATTTGCGTCTGCTTTGCCACCTTACCAGTACGTGATTAATTTGAAGGAATTTGCCCAGTTCAAAGAGCAAGGCGGTGGTCGGAACACTCGCATCACGAGTGCACGTGCAGGATTTCACCCGATTCAACAAAATGTGAATGATGGCCAAATCGACCGACCAATACGGCTCGAAGGCGACGATTATGTCCTGCTGACTCTGAACACTGCGATTGAAAACATTGACGATTCCGGAGGTCAGAGCAATGTGTTTGCGAAAATAGGCCTGAGTGACTTGCCAGGATCGGTGATTTTCGACAGTTTTGTTTCGGCCCCGAAAACCTTTGAATCTGGACTGTTGCGAGAATTGCGTGAGCTGGAACTCGAGGTTTTGACCCCTGATGGGAAACCGTACGAATTTCTCAACGAAGACTACAGTTTGACCCTGGAGGTCTCGGAAATTCTGGATGTTGTCAAATACACGCAGGTTTCCAGCCGTACAGGAATCGCCGACGAAACATCATTCACAGCCATCGAAAATGCCAACCTCAAATCGATCTGAAAAACAATAAGATTTCTGTAAAAAAACTCGGTATTATTATTAAAAAAAAAGATGGGAAATGGAGTCTCTCAAAAACGTTTTGCATTCGTACCCAGCGAACCATTTGAAATTGCTCCGGCTGGCTGCAATGCGTATCTACGATTTCACGACACGAACACTGTATTCTACGGAATCAAAGGGAAAACTGCTGTTTGTGGCAGTCAGACCCCGGGAACCCAATGCGACGTGGTGTTTCGTAATCCCGAAACCGAAACCTTGCGCATCGAAGTACAGTATTTTTCCAAGAAACCAACCGACCGCTTCGAGCAGCTGCGTCAGAAACAGTTTCATAACTGTGCGGGGACCAGTGGTACGATTGTAACGATTCCAATCACCATCGAATCTTTTGCAGATGCCCAGGAACATCGAATCGAAGTCAGTTACAAACGTGCACATAAACCAACACGCAGGATTTATTGGCGTTTCGTAGCATAGCGTAAAAAAACACACCCATTTATATAAAACAGAACAGATAAACACAATGTCTGCATTTAGTACAAGTATCTACAGTCGACGCCGTAAACAACACCAGTTGGCAAAAGTGAAAAACACACGACGCATCACGACAGATAACCAGATCATCTCGGCCGTGGAATCAGCCGATGTCCTAAACATCAATAATTTGACTGTGACCGGGAGCATCGGGACGGGAAACTCGTCTTCAACGAGCATCACTGTCAAACAGATATTTTTCACATTCCCAGGCATCACGTCAGGCGAAGCGGAAATCGTGATTCCAGATGGTTTCGGCGAAGGTTTGGTGATTCGCGACGACAGTCCCCAGGATTTATTACGATTCGATAGTTTGAATGACACGATTGAACCACGAGTACCGATACAGTTTACGAACAGCAGTGGAAGCAACGAATTCATCGTCCCAAACAGTCAAGCTGAGGCACTGGTGATCCGAAACGTCGCAAACACGGTGGATTTTCTACGCATCGATAGTACTGCCGGTAACCTGGAAATACCGGTCACCATCGATACAAATACCATCACGGCTTTCACGGGTGACCTGGATCTGACTTCGAGCAGCGGTTCCATTGTTTTGGATGGTGGCGAAGCAGTCTCGGATGCCATACAGCTCACGGCTAGCAATGCCGCAGGAGGTATTACCTTAGCGACTGGTTCTGGTGGTGTAAACTTCCCTAAAGCAACCGTGACACAAATCACCAGTCTTACCACAAGTGTTACGGTCGATTCCACTGCGGGCGTGATTACCACCGTGAGTGCTACTTTGATTGCGGAAGCATCCGCGATTTTCACAGTTAACAACGATCGCGTGGTGGCTGCCAGTGTAGTCTTGGCAAACGTGGCCGATTATGGTGGCACCTATACTACCAATGGATTGCCGACTGTCAATGTTGATAATGTGACAGGAGGTTCCTTTGACATCGTGGTGTTTAATGCACATTCCAGTAATGCGTTGAGTGGTGTTCTTGAAATTGCATTTGTGGTCATCTAAAATATATTTGTTTTTTTTTAAAAAAAAATCATGCTTTTATAATCAAATAAATCAAACAATTATGGATAAGGACTGCCCAAAACCATGCCCTAAAGGGTCGGTTTGTAACAAGAAAACCAGACGATGCAATAAGGTGCCCAAAAAGAAACGTTGCCCACCAGGTACCTTTCGTAATCCTAAAACCGGAAGATGCAACAAGAAAAAACCATCGAAGAAGAAAACAGCTACTAAACCTAAGCGCAAACCTAAACCAACAGTAGCAAAGCCTAAGCGCAAACCAACAGCAACTACTACTGTTGTTGTAAAACGCCGCAAGCCAGGGGAACTTGTAAAAGCCAAGCGTGGCGTACCATTGCCTAAACCGAAAAAACGACGACGAAAAGGTACCAAAAAACTACCACCTATTCCAAAGCGCACTGCCGATGCAAAGAAAAAAGCCGCTTTTGATTTCGCAATGCGTGCTTGGAGAAACTATGATCCCGATTATACCAGTGCAAAAGACCTTTATTTCATCAAGAAATTCATGCGCGCTGACTGGGTACTCCAAAGAATGCGTAAAATTGCGCCAAAAGATTTTAATGTCAGTGAACCTTGGGGCAATTCACAGAAATCAGAAGAACGTCTATGGGCAGCGGTTCAAGACAAACAGACATTTGTGCGAACGGACTCTGATGCACTTCGCATCAATTTAAATGTTCCCATGTCACAAGAATACCGAAAACTGGTTGAAGCGTGCATGCAAGACGCATTTAATGCCATGTGGAAAATCAAATCCGTTAACGATGATTTTTTGGCAATTATAAACAAATATGGATTTGAAGCCACAAAACAAGATCTCACAAATCTCCAACAAGCATATAAAGAAGGAGAGGGCTTACGTAACTCATTAAGGGATGCCGAAGAGGATTTATGGAAAGAAGCTTGGAATAAGAAAAGAAAGACAGCATCAAAGAGTATGACCCGCGAGGAATTTGTAAGAAAGGTCCGTGAAGAATTCGGTGCAGAAATACAGAAAATATACAGTCCAGAGTTTACAAAAATACGCTTATTTGTAAAAGCACTTAAGGTATGGATGTATTATTATAACTCTGATATGCAATATTGGTTCAATCATTACACCGATACGGCTCAATATCTTCATTCTGTGAGTGCGGAATGGCCCAAAATCATTCGTGTGCCTCAGCCAGAAGTATTTACTCGGTATGTGGCTATCGCAACGGATAGGAAAAATGCGCGGTTCATCACTGCCCGTGGTGTTACTATCAATACTCCGGCTGGTCTAGATGGTCATACGAAACCCATGGATTACAGTAACTTTGGTACCGAGGCGACATCACAGGAGCGTGCCATGCTAAAAAAAGCTCGTGTTTTATTTACTGGCACCCGTGACGAATACAATAAGGTACTCAAAGACGTCGGTATTAAGCTGACTTATGGAAATTATAAAAAGGCAGCAAAACTTTTGCAAAAGCAAGATGTCAAAAACATTGTTATGCCCACGGCTCCAAAGAGGGCAGCAAAGAAAAAACCAGCAAAACGCAGAACAAAAATTGCAATGCCTGCTAAAAAGAAATTCATTGTAAATGTTCAGACCAGCACAAAATACAAACGTTTGCCCTATGCATCAAAATATGATGTAGGTGATTGGGCTACAGATGGACGTGGCGAAGATAAAATCGTTGTTGAAGTTATCGATGATAAGGGTAATAAGACCAACAAATGGGTTAGGTATTCACAATAAATCACATCTGGTCTGCTATGGTGCCAATACTGTCACGATGACGGGAGTATACATCTGGTGCCAGTAAGTAGAATTCCCCTGTCGCGATGACGGGAGCAACTTACTTTTTCATCTAATTCAGAAATTTCAGGATGTTCTTGTCACGATGACGGGAGCAACTTACTTTTTCATCTAATTCAGAAATTCCAGGATTTCCGATGACGGGAGCAACTTACTTTTTCATCTAATTCAGAAATTTCAGGATGTTCTTGTCACGATGACGGGAGCAACCCAATATTTGCATCTGGTGAATAAGTAGGTGTCGCGGTGACGGGAGCAACTTACTTTTTCATCTATTTCAGAAATTCCAGGATTTCCGATGACGGGAGTTCGCATCTGGTCTCAAATTCTCAGGAGTATACATCTGGTGCCAGTAAGTAGAATTTATTGTCACGATGACGGGAGCAACTTGTTTTTTTTCCTGGCTATCTTTAGGTAGAGAATAATTGTTGTTTTAATTGTTTGATACAGTCGGTACATATTATTCTGTAAACATCGGTGATTTTAAATTCATCATAGCAATTTGGACAACAACAAGACAAACACAGTCTACATGATGATCGTGGAACCGAATGCGAATAACAAGTCATTAAGTCATTTTCTTTACAGATTAAACAAGTAAATCAATTCCATCGACAGCGGTTTATGATACATTGTTTATCCGTGGCTTTCGATGACATTATATAATCGTGTGTTATAAATAAAAGAAAGAACGTACATCTTTACATCTAAATTAAAAAAAAAGAAAGGAATTTCCAATAATATCATCCTCTGCTCCTGCTAGCGCGAATTTTCGATCTCACGTCTCGGCAGAGTTAATGAGTATACTACAGCGAGTCGTTGCAATTTTTTCTTTTGCAGGAAGAATTCCTTTCTAATTTTTGTATTGTAGTTTTCTACATTTTTATACTGCACGATTTTCCAACGGTCGTATGCTTATGGGACATTTCGCCGAAAATGCGCACGAAGTTCGTAGTCACCGCAGACTACTTCCTGTTCCTGTCCAGTGTTTGGATTCATGTAGCGGATGCGTGTACTTGGTGGTTTTCCAAAGCATTTGGGTTCAATGTATTGTTCGCAGATTTCGCGCGGTGTGGCCATCCCGGCCGTTGGTTGACCTTCGGGAGTTTCGGGACTCGGCTGACCTCCAGGAATCAGTTGGCAGATATGATTTACACTACGGTTTTCCAAGATGCACTGGGGACACTCGGGACATTCCGGTTCGGTTAGCGGTGGACAGGTGGTTTGTCGCAGGAACCAATGATAGATTCCGTAAAACCCAAGTCCATAAACGACCAAACAGATGGCTGCAGTTATCAGTATGATTCTTATCATTTATCATACATGTAAGATTAATTATTCATCTTAGGGATATATAATTTATGTCACAGCGATTGAAACAGCTTGTTGGTATTTGCAATGAAGTCTACAGGAACTTGGGACCGGGACTCCGAGAAAATATATATCAAAATGCTCTGTTGGTTCACTTGCGCGAATTGAACCTACGCTATAGCAACGAAGTCCCAATACCCATCGTGTATCGGGGAGTCACGATCGGTGAGGGGCGTCTGGATGTCCTGGTCCACTACGAAGACCAGGAACCGAATGAACCGAATCTGGTACCCATGGAACTTAAAGCCGTGATTGGACCACCACGAAAGCCCGAAATCGCCCAGTTACGCAACTATCTGAGGTACTACGAACGCGAACGGACCAAGGCGGGCCTCTTGGTGAATTTTCCGCAACCAGACTCAAAGGGTCAGTGTCGTGATCAGGTCGACAGCATCATCGTCCATCTTTAATTCTTCCACCATTCCCGCCACTCCATTTTACTGGCCAGGTGTAGTAAATCAACACAGTCCTGCGGTATATTTACAAACCGGATTATGGCCATGTTTTGATTCACGTAGCGAGCAGTCAGCAATTTCAAAGAGTATGGCTGTGGCATCGGACAATATTTTTCCACCAATTCACAAAACTCAATGACCCACCGCTGTGAAACAGGATCCAAGGGTTGCCAAGGAAACGCTCTGCCGGGTTTGGCTTCGCGCCATAGTTTCTGGCGAATTTTGATCTGGCCCGACAACCAACGATTGTGAAATATGGAACAGATCACAATATCAAAATTGTAGCGGAGAACACTGACCGACCAAGTATGATGAGAATGTCGTCGCCCAAATGGATATGCATAACGGCAACAGCGACACAATCCTTTCAACTCGTGATCTAACAACAAATTCTGACGCCAAAAATCCAATTTCTTCCACTTGGGATCCGCCATCCTTTGGGTCAAAAATATCGAAATGAGCTCCAGTTTTTTTTTGGTTTCTTTGATCGTTGCTCGTGTGCCTCTTTCAGTAACTCAAAGCACTCCAAAGGCATGGGTACAAATTTGGTTTTCGTTCGATTGCAGTTTATGTAGTCAGCTGTCAGCATCTTGAGAGTTCTTACTACAGGGTAGAGTTTATTGATGGCATCGCATAACTTAATGACAGATGGATGGTGGTCTGATAATAAAGGTTTCCAAGAGTCCCATTTGGAAACGAAGCGCTTGTGACGGAAGCGTTTACCACGCACGTCAATCTTAAACATCTGATAATAAGAACACTTATAATAGTTGTGTTCCATACTAAACCAAAGATCGTTGGTTTCCACATTCAACCTAGGGCCGTCGAAATAATGATCTGATCCACAACTACATAGATCCAAAGCGGCCTTGTTAAACATTTCCTGGGTAATCGTGCCAAACGATAAATAATAAACAGACGCAGACGACATTATTTTTTAATATGGAGAGAGAATGAGTTATTTATTTTTTTTCCCCGGCCTTACTTACTTACTTTAAATCCACGCTATCCATGATCCCAAGCAACTTGCTGCGCTGCATTCACCACCTTGACCGCCAGTCACCACGGCTCCATCCAGTTCATGCAACTTGGTTTCCGCAGCATCCAAAATGTTCTGCGGTGCACCCATACTGGCCATGACATCCAGCAAGTACTGGATAAACCCATCGTATTCCGACTGTGATACGGATTTGCCAGCAAAATAGTCTTGAATGATGGTATAGACATCGGAGAAGCTCACCACTGGCTCGCTCGGATTTCCATAGTAAGAAAGACATTCGGTTGGAATACTGTCGCCATGAATTTCAAACGGGATGCCTTGTTGGTAGCCATTGTCAAGCACATTGCCCCAGCTGCCAGTGTACTGCATCGCGTTTCCGGTCGTGGTCATATTCAAAACAGTCACAGGAGGCATCCAGGGTCCACTGAGTGCCCCAGAACCTGTGGCTTGTACATCAAACCAATAGGTGCCTTCCGTCAGCACAGTGACTTCCAGATCCATGTCGTTACGCATCACGGGACGATTGGTCGCATTGACGTTGATAATCGTTCGGTAGATGCCAGACCAGCCAGTGCCCGACAGGTAATTCAGAGTCACGTTCCCAGACAGGACCGAAGAACTGGCATTACCTGGCACACCGTCCCAAAGCCGATAGTTCACAGCAGTATAGGTAGAGTTCAGGCTTGAGCCGGTCTGGTAGCCAAAGGTGGCTCCATTTCGCACAAACCAGGTATAGTCGGCTGGAATCGAAAAATCGTCGGCCAAACGATTGTCGGCGGTCGATTGCCATCCCCAACCATAAATGTTGAATACACTGGTATCGAGGTCAGACCATACGTTACCACGAGTCACCATCGGTCCATTGTCATGCAAGAGACCGGATTCGGAGCCACCAAACAAAACACAGAGGAGTTTGTAATAGTCGGCGGGTACCATGTCGTCCGGAAAACATTGGCCAATTGCATCTTCCATGGCTTGGGCAATGTCTTTAAAACCATTGATTTTGTCCTGAGTCGAACCAGGCATCTGATCCCAGATGCTAGCACCGGCACCTCGAGAAGTCACCGAGCGTGACAAATCGGGCACAGGTTCGTTGTCCGGAGGACCACTACGACTACGACGAGCCGCAGGAGAATACTTGTCTTCTGCATTGTCGGGAGTCGCCAATGCAAAAGTTATTGCCAACATAAACATAAACATGCACATCAATTTCATCGTAAATCAGTAATAATTGTTGTTGTTTGTATTTTTTTTTTGGTGGATTTGCAGATTCAGTTTACTTTTTCTTTATTTTTTTTTCTGGCTTTTTCTGTGAATAATAAACGGATGAGGATGATATTCGTCTAAGCAGTCGGAACATCGAAAGACCTGTCTTACCCCGATGCATCTGCTGCAGAAAAATATGGGATAATGTGCGTGCGGACACAAACACATAGCTATGATGACTGTTTGGTGTTGAGAACATATACACGTAAAGCATCTGGCATATTTTGATGTGTTTGATTTTTTTTACAAATATTCACAGTGCTGCGCTCGATCGCATATGAAATTCAATAGGTCTTTCTGAGTCCGTCGACCTTGGTAGAGTTCAAGAGTACCGTCTTTGTGAACCAGTTTGATCGTGGGGTATCCCATGATTCGCGCATACTTTGCTACCATGTAGTTATGATTCCGATCGTCTTTACAATTTACTGCTCCGATGGGAAACGAATTGCCAAGAACCATGGCCAGGTCGGACCAGAGCTGTCGGGTCTGTTTACTGTTGCAATGGGGACAGGTTGGACTGTAGAACATGATCAATCCGTTTTTCCCAATGAAATCCCGATGAGTCACAATGACTTCGCCGATGGAATTCACGGAGAAATGATGCAATTTCAATTCTTTGACTCCGTCCAGACGTTCTTCGTAGAGATCACTGTTGTTGTAATTCGCCATCTTCTTTTCTCTTCTACTTGTTTCGAATGATATTTTTTTTCTCCCACACCGCAACAAGTCCCAGAGCTAAACAACAAAAAAATAAAATAATAAATTGTACTGTATTATCGTCGTATCATGCTGTTTAAGGACAACGACGACGATTCAAAGGTTGCACGATTTGATGACGTCCATACCTTATCGTTCGATAGTATAGTTCCCGTTGAACACGACAACTTTACATTTTTCCTTCCAACACCCAAAAAGGGCACCTCAAACGCAACTCTGGCAACAACGGAAGACATTGAAAAACGCATAATGCAATTGCTGGAACCATTGCAAGAACAGTTGGATGCCCTCTGGTACAATCCAGGTCCAGGTGGTCCAGGCTACCAGGCAGGAGCCCTTTCGTTTGCACAGAGATGTAATAACGGCACTAAACACAATAACAACAACGACACAGAAATCCAACGGTTGGATGGGAAACTCGACACTATACTGCAGGAACTGGAAACCATGAAGGAGAAATTGGATGTTCTCTGGCACAGTTCCAATGATGGATCATAAAATATCGTTGGCACCCATCACATGTATTGCCAGTCGGTCTCCATGACTGGTCCAATCCTGTCCTTTTGTGGTTTTGGCCAAAGACCTTAGGTTTTGCAATCGTCGATTGAGTGCCTGTAACGTGAGTCCGGTCATCAAAGGTTGGACTTTGCGTTTTTTTCGTCCTTTTATGGATGCTGCAATTAATTCTCCCAGTCGCTTCAAGAGATGTTTTCTGGGGTATTCTCGTAGTTTTTCCATGAGTCTCGGCGGCAATGGCAGGTCATTAAGAATCAACGAGGTAGCTAAATACAACCAGTCGAAATATTGTTGTTTCCGAAACGTGAAAGGATCGAAAATGACTCTTGAAATCGCAAAGTCCGCCAAATACAGCCTTGCTTTGCTGCGACTATAAAGTATATTCGACCATTTTATATCGTAGTGAACGATGTTGAGCGAATGCAGGTCTTCGATCAGGTCCATCAAAGTATGGGTTTCCTGTTTGGTCAGGAATCCGCGAGACAAAATAGAACCATCCACACGTTCCATCACGATCACAAAGAGTCCGGCGCCTGCTTTGCAGGCCTTTACATATTTGGGCATAATATGAGATTTCTGGGATCGCTGGATCCGATCGAGAATCGTGACTTCGTTTTGGATCAGGGACTGCAATTGGTCGGTCCATTTCTGGACTTTGACCACGTATTTGGAACAATCAGTCATCATACAGGCTTCCGATACGGATCCAAAGTGACCACGACTCAGATACTCACCGAGTTTTAAAGGGCTGATGCAATCTCGGATGGTATCGCCCGTGATAAACATAACGTCGTCGTTGTTGTTGTCGTCGTTATCATCAATTAATTCCAAAACTTCCTGATAGCCATAGTTTCCACCTCGTTGCGATCGTCTATGCTGCCAACAGTATTGTTGATTTGATGGTAACAGTTTACGTTTGCAACGGTTACCGGTTTGTGTCTTTGCTTTGCACAGTTTCATCCTCTAATCGACAAAATAGAAAAAAAATAAAACTGACTTGACTGCGAAAAGTAATAAACACAAATGGCACTGCTGCGACGAAACAAAGCGATCATTTCGGTATTCGATAAAACCAACCTGACCGATTTGGCTGTGTTTTTGGCCCACAAGCATCAGTGGACCCTGTATTCCACGGGTGGAACCTACCGTCATTTGTTGGAACAACAAGCAGCCGTGGTGTCGATCGAAGACTTTACTGGATCCAAGGAAATCCTGAATGGACGAGTGAAAACTTTGCATCCGAAAATTCACGGTAGCATCTTGGCGACCGATCAGCACAGTCAAAACGAACGAGAAGGCCTGATCGATATTGGTCTTGTGGTGGTAAATCTGTATCCCTTCGAGCGGGTATTTCAACCCGATTTTATGGGAGACCCCATGGAACTGATGGATATTGGTGGTCACAGTTTGATCCGTTCCGCCATCAAAAACTACGAGTACCTGACGGTGCTGGTCGACCCAACCGACTATCGACAGTTCATGGACAACTACCAAGCCGTGACTGCACCTGATGACTCGAGTTGGCGCCGGCGATTTGCGCAAAAGGCTGCCGGTTATATTGCACGCTACGACATCCTGATCAACCGTTACTTCAATGCTGATTCTGGCGACTATGAAATTCGCGCCTATCGAAAACAGCAGGATCTAAAGTATGGATGCAATCCACACCAGGCCCAACATGCTGCACTCTACAGTATCGATGATCAACCGATGTCGCCCCCGTACCGAACTCTGCATGGCAACCCAGGCTATGTGAATCTATTGGATGCGCTTTATGGCTGGCAGTTGGTTTCTGATCTGAAACGCTATTCAGGCGGGATTCCGGCAGCTGCCTCGTACAAACACAATTCGCCAGCAGGAGCTGCTCTCGGAGTCCCGCTTTCGGACCGGTTGAAACAGGTCTATGGTGTTGATGATACCAAGGATCGATTGGCCATCGCGTTTTGTCGGGCACGCAATGCCGACCCAAAGTCATCGTTTGGCGACTTTATAGCACTGAGCGATCATGTCACGGTTGAAACGGCGCGATTGATTCGTCGGGAAGTTTCGGATGGCGTGATTGCTCCGAGTTTCGCTCCGGAAGCCTTGGAGATTCTGAAAGCAAAGAAGGGCGGCCGGTACGTGATTTTACAAGCGAATCATCCAGACATGATGCAAAAACAACAGGCCGCTGTGGAATTCCGTGAACTGTTTGGTGTGGCTCTGAGTCAGACCCAAGACGATTCGAACCCAGCTGATTTTGGACCCGCAACACAAAAGCTCACAACCCGCCAGAAACAGAACCTGATCGTGGCCAACGTATCCCTGAAATATGCCCAGTCCAACAGTGTTTGTTTTGCCGTGGATGGCCAAATTATAGGGATGGGTGCAGGACAACAGAGCCGAATCGACTGTGTCAAACTGGCTGCGGAAAAAGCACGCATCTGGTTTCTTCGACAGCATCCTAAAGTCCTGGGACTCCAACCTTTGTTCCAGGAGGGTACACGACGCCAGACACGTACCAATGCCCAGATTCGTTATGCGGAAGGCAATATGACCGAGGTTGAATTTCGCGAATGGAAACAGCATTTCAAGGCACCAGTGGAACCCTTTGTGACCGGGGAAAAACGCCAATGGTTGTCGGACTGCGCGGAACGCCATGAAACCGTGATGGCATCTGATGCATTCTTTCCATTTCGCGACTCCATCGATGTAGCCTCGACTCTGGGAATCAAATTGGTGGTACAGCCTGGAGGCAGCACACGGGACAGTGAAATCGCGGAAGCCTGCAAACAGTATGGAATCACCATGATTTGTACCGGTGTACGACTGTTTCGCCACTGATTGGTTTGTTTTAAAAAAAAAAATAATAATAAAAAATGACAAAAAAAATATTCCACCATGATGCAATGTAATTATACGCTTGTTGATACCGACGACACCCAGGTCATTGGTCATTATAATGAAATCTATGGTTCGAAATCAAGTGTGCAGGGTAATTATAATACCATCCATAACATTGCCATTCAATGCATAGTCGAGGGAGATTATAACGATATCTATGGAAATTCTGTATTCATTCGAGGAAACTACAACAAAATCTATGGAGATAACGCAACGGTGTATGGAAACTATAATGAGATCAAGGGAGACAATTGTAGAGTCACAGGTAAGTTTAACAAAAACCTGGGCCGCGGGAATAAGATGAACGATATTTACGACAGTCACGACTTGACCATTGATAGCGAGAAAACAAATCGTAGTAGCGAGGATGAACCTAAACGTAGCAGTCACAGTGAACCCCTGCGCCATCATTGTAGTGAAGATGAAGAGGAACACCTACACCATAATAGTAGCAGTAGTAGCAGTAGTAGCAGCAGTAGTAGTGAAGATGAACAGGAACACCTACATCATAGTAGTAGTGAAGATGAAGAACTGGAACAGGAACCCGACGATGAAAAGCACATCGATACGATGTTTGTCGAGAATTTTGTCACGAGCCCGACTGCGGAATTTGAATTCGAAGGCGATAGTTTAATAGTGCGGGATATATGCTCTGATAATACGACCCGCATCGGCAATTGTCGAGGAATTCAGAAAATCAATGGGATTCCATTGGCCGAATTTCGCGCCATTGTTGATGCTGCATCTGTTGAACCGCCACCGATAAAAATCAACCGCGAGGTGATTCGACGAAAGCCAAAACCCGATCCGTTTGAAAATTTGAAGGATGTCGGTGTGCAAGAATGCACCGATGATGATGCCTGCTGCGTGGTCTGTTTGACAAATCAAAAAGATGTGGTTCTGGTACCCTGTGGTCACATTGCATGCTGTGCTTTGTGTACCAAAGCCTTGAAACCGATGCAATGCCCAATCTGTCGAAAAACGATTACAAATGCAGTGAAAGTTTATAATTGAATATTTGATCCCATCATCGTCGCCTCGGTTTTTTTTTTCAACAAACAAAAAAGTATATTAAACAATTTTATCAGCAACAACTGATGTCAAATATAAGATGCTAGATCATCTCAATAAACATCATACTGGCAACAAACAAGATTATTTAACTGCATCGTACCGTAAGGGCATTCTGTCTCGCCGAAAGCAGCGGCACGATGAAATCGATAAACTCATGAACCGTCTCGAGGCAAAATTACAACGTCCAGATACCCTTGAGCAGGCCAGCGAGCGCGCATCCAAAGGCTATAAACATATGACAGTGTTGGAAGAACGAAATCCGTATGTATTCGGTGAAGATCACCATGAAGACCGTAATTATATCCTAGCGAAATTGAACGAGACTTGTACACGCCAAGGATACCGATGTGAAATGGAAAACCATGGCCTACGTAGGGGTTCGATTTCAATCTATTGGGACATATGAATTTCTTGACTAGATAATAAATAAATAACGATGGAAGAAAAACGTTTGATTGAACTAAAATACATTGGTCCTTACCTGTCACGGCGGTTTGCGGCTCAGAACATCCAGACTCTAGGTGAATTGGTCACACAATTGAAGGAAATCAACAGTCGTTCGGAAATCAACCGGTTTTTGGCACAGATCCTGCAAAACCGTCGCAAGGGTCTCTGTGTTCCACCAAATCAGCGCCGTGCCTATTACGAAGTGCCACAAGGATTTGGTCGGGGCAAACCGGGCAAGTACCAGTACTGCATCCGAAATGTGAATGCGTACGGATGGCAAGCGATTGCCAAAGCTCTCCGAAAGACCAGTTTGCCGCGAAATCTGCTACCTCCTTTACACAAACCACGAACCGAATTCTGCCCGCCATCTTACTGCTATTTGGGACCACTGGATGGCGACGTCGACGACGACGATGATTTTGGTGGAGATGATTTTATATTTGATGACGACGACGATGTATTACCACCAATGCCACCGCAACCGTTGTTGGAACCGGAACAACCACCGGCACCAAAACGCCCCAAACAATTTCAGCGGGTTTTCGGTATGCGCTGGGACATTGGGGAACCAGAGAATCTCAGGAGCGACATGTCGAAACGCTTTCGTAGCATGAAAGTCGTGGCTGGTGGTCAGAAAAAACGTCGGAAACGACCGCCAACACCACGAGAGAAAAAGAAAGCCATCGCTGTCTATACCAGTGGAATTCTGAATGGCAACGATGCCCAGCTAACCTGGCCTGTTTTGCAGCTGTTGGTCCAGTACATAGGGTTTAGCCCTAGGTATCAGTCGGGACCACGACGAGGACAGATGAAAACCAAATGTGAATTGGCGCGGACGCTGGTCCGTGCCGGTGGGATGGGTACTCGAAACTGGCAGGACATCGGACCACAGTGCCGCGTCCCGGAATTTCAGGAACCAGTGTTTCCAAAAGTTCGCACATACAAAAAACGCAAATGAAGGCTTTATTACATTACATCACAATCCGTATATTATAATCCAGACCAGATGAAAACTCCCGTCATCCAAGATTTCTCAGACCAGATGAAAACTCCCGTCATCGAAACAAGAACATCCTGGAAAATCCAGACTAGATGAAAAAATAGGTTGCTCCCGTCATCGTGACACGAAATCCTGAAAAATCCAGACTAGATGAAAAAATAGGTTGCTCCCGTCATCGCGACACAAAATCCTGAAAAATCCAGACTAGATGTGAAAATAGGTTACTCCCGTCATCGCAGCCAAAATTTCTGAGGAGGCTGTTACCAATATTTTATTAATATTATATCGTTACAAGCAAAACAATCAAAAGTATGCAAACTGTCCAGATCAAACCAAATTAACTGCTTTCCCAATGGATGAGGTATCCATCGCAAATCCCAACGTGCATAATCATCGCATCCATAATAGCGAACCATCGGACAACTTCTGACGTAATCTGGCGGTGATTGTTTGACATGCAGCAATGGTTGTTGGACATGTCTATCTGGTTTGTACTTTGGAATCTTATACCGCAGTTCAGAGTGAAGTGCTGGCCATAGTGTATTGCGTGATGTTTTCTGTTGTTGGCACCACAGGCTATAGTCTCGGTTTATCATCTGGCGACAATGTTTCCAGATGATCCACCATATTTCCGGAGGCAGGGTTTCCATCAATCGAAAGAGGAAAAACTGAACCATTATATATAACTTTTTTTTTACTAGAGAATGGCAGATTGGGTTGCTCCCGTATCGATTGGGGTTGGTGTTTTTTCACTGCTCACGTTGCTGGTGGTCCTGGTACTGTTTGTTGTGGTGATTTGCTGTTGCAAAAAAAAGCATCGTACTCGCATTTAAGTAGCCCACATAACAATCAGAACCAATATAACTATGACAACAACTATCACAGCAGCAATGATGCCGTAGGCTGCAACGTCACTCAGGCCCCCAAACAACGATTCGAGAATACCCTTTTCGACCAGAGTAGTATCGATGTCGGCATCTGTGGCAATCGCGAGGTCCCGCACAGTATCGGTGACCTGTTTCACCAACATGTCTCCCACACAACTGGCGGCTGCTTTTGCAGTAGCGTCTAATTCCACGGCTTCCAAGGACACACCACCAGCAACATCTTCGACCTCGAGTTTCTGTGCAATATATGCCGATGCCAGGCATTCGTTGATTTGCTCCACATTGACCCGATTTGTGGTTTCGTTCACGATGGTTTGGGTGAGTTCCAAATTAGTTTTCGATGTTTTGCCACCAAACAGATTAGTCAGGGCGCCCAGAATACCACTGGTTTCGGTTTGCGTCGTAGCATCCACGGATTGTGCCAGAGCCGCCTTGACTTTGTCCTGAATTTCCGCGGTATTTTGCATTTTCTGCCAAGATTCCAGATTGACTTCGGCCAAAGCTCGGAGTTTCAACCCGCTGATCGACACGTCGCCACCGACTCCTTTGATTTTGACTTCTTGGGTGATAGCCGCACTGACTGCATTGCTTTGAATCTGTGAACTGAAGAATTCATTCAGGACCCGATTCGCCACCTCAACATCGATATCAACACGGGTTTTCGATCCTCCACCACACCCCACGATGCATAGGTTTTCCACGAGTTTCTGTTGGTCTCGTTGCAGCACAACGACAGCTAGTGACAATAGCGCCACCAACAAGACACTGTTTCGATTCTGTTGAACAAATTTGCGTATTTGGTTCATTCTTATTATTTTTATAATAATAGGACATATTTTTATCTATCAGCACTTCTTTGTTTCCTGCAGGTACTCGGTCAGGTATTCCAGTCGTTCGCGAAGGGCTCCGATCAGCTGTTCCTGAGCGAATGGCCGCAGTTCCTTGCGATAGTACTGGGCTTCCGAGAAAAACCGATCCAAAGTATTCATGATATCGTATATGTGTGTACCATCCAGTGCGTCCAGGAACTTGTCTTCGAACCAGTAGCACGCGAAGGGCAATTGGGCCGGTGCTAGCGATTCCATCCTGTCGATTACGATCTCAAGGCACTCCTGGTCCACCAATCGATGGAGTAAATCACGATAGGATGCAATTAGGGTTGTTGACATCTCTAATTTATTTATTATAATAATAAATATTTATTCATTCTAAAAAAAACCATTATCATCATTTATTATTTATTAAAACTTATTCATCCTAAAATCATCATTATTTATTTTAAAAACATTTGTACCAGTTCTTCTTCTTGCGTTTTGTGGCCATGTTTCGATGACGGGTACAGAGGTCATGTAGACCATCGGTGTAGAAACCACAGGTTCTTCCTCCATTCACCTTTGCAGAACAGTAACAAAGACCGCGCTCTTTCATTATATTAAACCAGAAATTGCGCATTTGCAGTAAACGGGATTTCGGAAGAGTATTCTTGTGTTTTTTCTTTTGCTGTTGTTTGATCTCTTTTTTCGCATCTGAAATGTCATCCAAAGTATTTGCTAGATCCCGATGCATAGTCACATAATAATAGTGTGTTGGTACACCCTCTGGCAATTGTAAGATGTTCTTATTAATCTCTGACAATGTTTGTTTTAATTTCCGGGCAGACTTATAACTTAACGACTCCAAATTGGTTTTGTAACGTTTGTTCATGTATTGGCGGGTTTCATCGAGTTTCTGTTTCATTACAGTTTCCCAGGTTATCTTGCGTTTCAATCCGCGCCTGGTAGACTGTGCTTTTTTATCGAGTCGCAGAGCCCAAAAACGGAACTGTCTTCGCAATTCATCATCGGGTACATTGGTTAAAATTTCATACTGTAAATCTTCCATGGTTATCTTGTTAACTTTTTCGCCATTCCAATCACGCGCATGCAGGCGAGGGTAATACAGCCAAGTCAGATTCGATGCAGAAACTGCTTTATCGACTGCAGGTCCAAACAGTTGTTTAATCAGTTTGCAAGGAATAACCCCATGTAATTCGAAATTCATTATTTTTACTTCACAACAGACAATGTTGCCGCGAACAACATTAAAATTATGATCATCTTCGATCCATTTACCACAATAGTCGCAATAGTTTGCAATGTTTTTATCCGGGTCTATGTAAAAATGGTCTTTGTAAAAATGGTTCGGACCATACCCGGTGTTATTCATCACACGCTTTACTGCCTGGTAGTGAGCCCAACGTTGCAAAATAGCCATCCATTGCTTCCTTAATCGCATCAATAAATAATAATCGTCAGGTATGTGGTTTTGAACCAGACATTGGTGCGCATCGGAACTTTTGGACAACGAATGAAACATTTTGCAAGTCAAAGCAAAAGAAAGGAAAAAAGTGCGGATGTCGAGCCACTGTGCGACAAGATCCCATATTAATTCCCAATTCACATCGTATCCACAAGAAATAAGTGCCTTTTGCATTTTCAATTGTTGTTGTTTTGTTTTTTCGGGGTTTCACTGAAAATAAATTTTTTTTTGCTGGGGTTCGGGATTTTAAATCGCCGATATATTTTTGCGCCACCAAAGTAATAAGAGATGGCGGGAGTTAATCAGGATATTCATCTTGCAATGACGGGAGCAACCCAATATTGACATTTATCCAGGATTCTCAGGAATTCTTGTCGCGATGACGGGAGTAACCTATTTTTACATCTAGTCAGGAATTCTTGTCGCGATGACGGGAGTTTTCATCTGGTCTATTTTGATGGCAACTTCCAGGATGTTCATCTTGCGGTGACGGGAGCAACCCAATATTGACATTTATCCAGGATTCTCAGGAATTCTTGTCACGATGACGGGAGCAAGTCATTTTTCTATTTGCTCTGAATTTCCTGGTGTCACGATGACGGGAGTTTACACATCTGGTCTGGAATTCTTGTTACAATGACGGGAGTAACCTATTTTTACATCTAGTCTGGAAATTCTTGTTGCGATGACGGGAGTTTACAGATCTGCTCAGGAATGAATGGTTTTTTCTCTGTTCCATTATGGTAAGAAAGGGAAAACAATATGCCACGAAACGGAAACGATGCACCATTGAATTACCTATTATCAACAGCGCTGAAAGGCAAATACGAGCTGCGTCTAAGCACGAAACAGAACACGTCGGCCAGAAATATTCAAAAATTGCAAAAAGACATCCATGAGCTGTGTGCACGCGGTTCCAATTACATGTACAGGAATCCAAGTAAATATACCTATTGGAAACCGAAGGATCGAAACTATTTACTCTATGAACTGGATGACCCACAACGTTTGGTAGGATTTTTGAGCATGCGGCCGTTTGAAATTAAAAACGAGTTTGACCCACAGGTTGGTGAGTTCAAATTTAACCATCGGGAGCTGGACCGATTGAAACTCGAAGAAATTGTGGAACTCAGTCTAATCTGTTCTCACAGGGACTTGCGGATGGGTCGACTTTTGATGACGGTAGCCAAGGCTCTGGCAAGGGCGAAAAACTACAAAGCCCTGTTCATCGAACTGAGTCAAGTCGGCGAAGCGGATCTGGAACGATTCTATCGCAAACATGGTGCTGTTGGCATCAAACCGACGCAGGAATTGATATCGGTGGATGGTATGGAATCCTACGACTACCCCTATCAACCGCGGTTGGAATACTGGTACGACGATAAATTTCCATCATTGCCTGCGCAGATTCCGAACCCACGCAATCGGCGGCGGATGGGTCAAGAAATGAAACCATTTCTGAAAGGGAACCGGAGCAGATTCATGGCAATTTTAAAACCGAGCCGAAAGGAACTGGTGACCTTAAAGGACGCACGGGCTGTTGCAGCATTGCCTCCGATACCGCAGGGTATTTACTGTGGAGCTCGAAAACTACCCGCTGGGAAACGCTATGGAACCGTGGTGGAATGTCGGCGACAGACCCGTCGGTTTGGTCTATCGCAACTGAGTACGGTGCAAAAACGTAAAATTCGGCTTTGACGTGGGAAAAAAAATGTCTCGGTACGAATAAGAAAAATGAATAACGCAAAACAGCGACGCAAAGCGAAATATCATCCACACAAACATCCAAAGGCTGGACTCGAGAAATTCTGCAATCAGCGAGATCTGACTCGAACCAGCGAAGATGCCTGTTATATTGCCCGGCGAGACTATGACAGTCGGAAACCTTTCAAATACGTGACTTACAATTACCATCCTTACGGTTGCGATGTACGAGCTACCTGCTATCCTGGTCAGTTCTACGAAGATGGTCACGTGAGTGGCTGTACCGTGGACGACGATTCCGATCTGAAACTGTCCTGGGGTAACAAACTTACCAATGCAAATGTTCACCAGGAATTGCCGGCTTTACCAGTGATTCTGCCACGGATTCGAGGATGCTTCCATGCCGATGTCGACAGCGACCTGCGATTCGAACACACCAACAACTGGAAACCCTGTAGTCAACTGTCGGAAATCGGATTCAACCCTTACCGCTTGCAATTCTTCGATAATCTGTGCTTTAATCCTCAAGAAACCAAACATATCATACAAGAAGACACGTTCCGCAAGGCTTACCAAGATCCACGTTATCACTACGCAGGTCAAGATACTCGACATTCGAGGCTAGAACGTTACCGAACAGGATGTTCGTCTATGTTCAACAGAATCATGGACAACAAGGCTTATGTTCCTTATGCATCTAGAGTTTAAAGATGCTTTGGTCTGCAATATTCACAAGGCAACATGTAAAAACATCAGTAATATATATATTTTATCACCAAAATCATGAGTGTAGCTTTACGATTGACTTGCGAGTGTACCAATCGGACCTATGCATCTCGCGCCTCTTTGAAAACCCATCAAAAGAGCAAAATCCATCTTGCCTGGGCCCGAAACGAAGAAATCAAGCATCTAAGGGTTCGTCTGGGCAAGATGGAGAAGGATTTGGCCGTTTTGGAAAATGATCGGAAATGGCTGCAAACCAAAGTCCTGAAACTGATGAAACATAACGAGGAACAGTCGACAACCGTGGAACAGCTTCGACACCTGAATCAAAAACTAACACAACAAATCTATGCCTTGAGGAAAACAAAAAAAGTCTCCCAAAGTTAAGTTAGCAAGATGAGATCTGTGGTTGCCATGACGAAACCATCGATAGACTGCGAATGAAAACTTTCACGGTACGATCGGTCGGCTGAATATAACCGTCGTCGCCGCCCCGAAAAAAATTTTTTATATAACAAAATAAAAATACAGACGATGCAACAACAATGGATGATGTCTGTGATAATTTTCATTGTTGCTTTTTGGGTATGGTTTATTATTTTTGAGAGTAAGGATGCCCGCTATCATAAGCATCAAATGCAACTCTGGGTACAAAATGTGTGGAATCAGCCTACAAAACACGCAATCAATCATTTAATGCATCCGGATGTCAAGATTCACACAAACATTTGGAAAAATACATTCCCGATGACTCGAAATGATTTGAAACAGTTTCATCAACGTTGGTTTCAGCAGATTAACAACACTAAAATAACTATTCTATCACTGTCCTATACACGTCCATGGGTTGCACTTGCTGCTCAAGTCAATGGTACAAGCCGCAGAACAAATAGACTTTTTGGATTCAAAGGTATCGTTTGGGCACAATTCAAGAACCGGCGAATCATTGAAGTTTACGAAAATTGGCAGAATGTACCAAATTTTCTATTTTAAAATTTTTTTTAACAAAAAAACAAGTCAGTCGTTACTTATTGTGTGGTTGTCATGGAATGCGTTTTTGTTTTCTGTGATTACATGTTATAGCCTTACAGTGTTGTAGTTTCAAAACCAACTCGATCGTTCCCATGTCCAGAAAGCAGAGTTGCGTCCCGGACACATGGAACGCAGCATATTTTCAAAAGGCACCCTGTATCCATTAAAGCGCTGATAGCAAACCCAGGGCCACATGATGGTTGCTTTGACAACGTTCCAGATCAGACCCAATGGTGCAGCAGCCAAATACATCAGCCCAAGTTGCGAAGGAGCCTTGATGATACCGTATCCCCATGCACCATCACTGCATTGGTAGCAGTCGCATCGAAACCATTCCGAGTGTGATTCGATTTTCCAATTTTGAAATCGTTGATAGACCTACACATAATACATATTAGTTTAGATGGTTACACACAGGTGTTTGTTCCAGGTACCTTGGGTATGTTATGAAGATTCATCACAAGCACTGCAGCTCCAACTGCGATACCAGGATAAACAATTAAACGCACTAACCAACGTTGAATGCGTTTTTCAGTCATGACATCATAGAGAGTGTAGGTGATGGATTTAATGTCATCCCATACTGAAAACAATATCTTGTTGTCATCATTCTCGATGACAACAGTATCTTCACCATAGTGGCAGATGTTTTTTTTATTGTCGCCATCCAACTCTGGGTACATTGGTGTTGCCATCTTTTTTTGGTGTTGTGTGCTTTTTGTTTTGTTTATTTTTTTTTATTTTCTCAATGAATAAAGTAAGTAAGAAATGAAACAAATTCAGCATAACAACGGAAAACAACCGAAGCCATATGTGAAAAGTCAGAAACAGCTGACTCGTCACATCAATGACGATTGTGCTTACAAGCATCGGTTGTACGAAAGTACATCGCCTCTGATGTACCAAATCAATCCGATTGCCTACGAATCTTGCAGCAAATGTCACATGGCCTACCCTGGATTTCTGGGAACCCTGGGAGGTCACGGTTTTGGCATCGGACCTGACCGTGTCGATGTCGATTCCGACCTGCGACAACAAACACGAATCCTGACTCGATGTCCTACGCATCGTTACAATCCTTATAGCTATAGTTATTGCTATCAGTGCCAAAACTGCAACAGTGGATTGCCCTGTGGCTGTGCGCATTGCAAAACCAAGGACGTGTCGAACCTGAAGGATTGTCGGCCAGGCATCATTCCAATCGAGTCTCAGGACACGCGACAATGGAACGCTTGCAGTCAATTGAATGGACTCTTTATCAATCGATTCGAACATCTATGTCAAAATCCACAGGTACAAGGACGATGGCAATTCTACCCAAACAATCGTCGGTTGGGTGAAGAAACTCGGCTGGACATGCGCGACAGCTATCCAATTGATGCCTCGGGTAAACATGTGGATTGCCACAATATGTCGCTGGACAACATGGATGCCTGTCGTGACGCAGGTGGATCGGCCTGTCGACATCTCAATGATTTCCGTAAAAACATCTACATATAAACACATCTATCTTTTGCGGGCAGGCAGCTAGCGCACAAAATTTGTCTCTGTCTGGGAAATGGCAGACAGCTAGCCAACCTATCTTTTGCACAAAATTTTTCTCTTGGGCTAGATATAACACACTAAAAAATCATGGATTTAATGGAATTACAAAAATGGGTTCTGCCCGCGGCAACTGCTGTGGGTGCCTGGGGTGGATTTCCTAAACCTCCGAAAATGTTTCAAGATTTAGTTCAGAACGAAATCGTTCAATACTTGCTGGTTGCCGTACTTGTATGGCAAGGAGGTGGTCAACAAGACCTCCGTAAAGCCTTGACTGTGGCCGTTGCCATGTATATTCTGGTCAAGGGTTTGGAAATGTTGAAATTGTAAGTTAATTAATTATATTGATACGGGTTTTTTTGTATTCATAAGTCCCGTAGTAAAAAACCTTGATGGTGATTAAAAATGACATTGTCGCCATCCAGATTTTCAAAGATGATCCGTCATCATAGATAGAATCCTACTTATTGGCACCAGATGTCAATATTGGGTTGCTCCCGTCATCTTGACAGGACATCCTATAATTTATGACTAGATGTAAATATTGGGTTGCTCCCGTCATCGCGAGATGTAAACTCCCGTCATCTTGACAGGAAATACAGGAAATCCTGGGCCTCTAACAAAATCAGATTGCTCCCGTCACCGCAAAGATGAAAATTGCCATCAAAGAGATGTTAACACCAGCGACATTTCTGAAGCTGCCTGCTGACAGAATTACGATGTAAAAACAAATAATCCATATGTACAAGTAGGTAGATGATAACGACTTCTTTAATTAAACATTGCATTGCAATCCTGGGTTCCACGGGAAACCTGCATCCCAGATTGCTACGACAACAGGGGTTTCGGGACTCCTTTGAACGAACCATCCGAATCAATCCAAAATACCAAGGATTACCACTTTACCTCTGGACCAAAGGTCTTTACGCCCAGGACATCGATTACCAGGAAAATCGAAACATACACATTGATAGTCCACATCGGAAGGCTCTACGTTGGTGTATGGAAGAGCACTACACGGTTGACTCCGACTTTTCGATCTGGGCTGTCTACATGGAATTGCCGTACTTTCGGAACTATAGGAGAATCACGAGTCTATTCGAATCCAGCATTCAAGGATTGAATGGGTTGTCGGTAATCTGCCACAGTTGGGTCAGCAAACGCACCGGGAACGTGGTAATAGTGTTTGCAAATCATCATATACTCGAACGGCCTTACAAATACCGGGTTCAATTGGCATCGGGGCCTCGTCAGCTCCTATTGGCATCGCAGATTTACATTGAATACCTATGCAAGCAGGACATCCTGGATTGGGATGATATGATTTGTTGAGTTTGTATTTTCCATAAGCAAATAATGCTAGGCAACAACTACTCACAGCTATCAAAATGGATACCGACTATTTTTACTACAATTCAATCACAAATTCTTTTCTATAATTGTGTAACCTTGGTAGGAATCACTCTTTCCTGTGATATCGACCAAATGCACTTTCCTGGCGACCATGCGACCAAAATCTCCATTATCCATCAAAAAATGCAAAGTCATCTCTTTGTGACCCCGGTAAATGCCACGATAGTAACGAGTGCAACCCCATTGGTCTTTTCTTTTTTCGATATAGGTGAAGTTGTTATGATCAGTCCACCGACTGAAGCGTCCTGCTATGATAGGCCATGACCGAGAATTACAGCGTTCATAATAATAGTTTCGAATTTCTTTGAAACATGGCTGTAGGGGTGATTTCAGGATGGCGAACTGCAGGACGTACTCTTGCATCTCGGGTGGTAATCGGTCCCACAGGGAATGATGCATTGTAATTTATGCATTCTTACACGAGACGTTTATTTTTTTTGGTTTGATGATGTTCATGTGCCTCTCCCAGTAGCGTAGAGTTTTCGTGCGCGTTTCATATCGGCCATCGGTAGGTTTACCTGGCACTTTATGTGTTTTCGATTGGTCAGGATGTATTCGATGATGCGTCCACCAAACGGTGCTTCCGGGAAAGGAATCTTACCGGAGACGCTCTGACCGGTTTCGACCCATTCATCCATCACGCGATAGAGTTCCGCAACGCAGGGAAAGGATTCATTGATGTCGAATTCCAATCCGAATTTGGTACGGATGCTATCGCGAAAGGCTTCGCGTTCTTCGCGGGTTTTCATGGGTTTAGGAGGTTTCTTCTTCTTTCTTCTTAACTTCCGAGATCGCATTGGTTTCATTAATCTGAATCATATATATTAATAGTAGGGATAGTAACGACCGCCATTTTGTTGGTTTTTGTGAATTCTGATGCCAGCAATATAGACCAGAAGTGGTTTATTGGGTTTTTTGTGTTCAAACAAAACGTGGTGTTGAAAAGTTCCGTCGTCGGCCCAACGCTCCAAAAATACAACATCGACATAGTCTTCTTCGCCAGGCAATAGTCCAGGTATGATGGCTTCATTAATAAAATATGTATCCGGGTAGCCATCTTTCCTATATTTTTCTGGAACAAGTTTTTTCGCAGCTTCGATGTAACTTGCTCGATTTGGCAGCTGATTCTCCTTATCTATAGAGTCGACTTTAGTCATGATACTTCGGATGACTATGTCGCCTTTGGACTGATTGATAAATCCGGAACGTGCAAGTCTAAGAGTGTCATCCGAGAGTTGACCTTTGAAATAGTCTTGTGTTGCATCAATAACTTGAACTTTTTGCTTTTTTGGCAATGCCGGTAATTTCTTGGTTCCTTTGCGTTTTCTGGATTGTGGTTTCGGCAGAGGTTTACCGCGATATTTATAGGCCATGGCACCAGGTTTGATGCGCACTCGTTTTTTCGAAGCTGGTCCTGGTTTTTTCAATGCCGATGTGGGTTTGGATTTCAAACATTCTTCCATCAATTTCTTCTTATTCCATCTTGAATAGCCCTTGATTCCCCTACGTTTGCATTCAGCTTTCAGTTGCTTTACGGTCCATTCCCGTATTTGGTCGGATTTTTGTTGTTTTTTTGCAGGTTTTCTTGCTGCTTTTGCAGGTCTTGGTTTTCTTTTCTTTGTAGCAGCTGCTTTTTGTTTCACACAGCGGCCGGTTTTTAGGTTTCGTACCTGGTTGGGTCGGCACGCTTTGCGGCATCGCCCGGTTTTTGGGTTGATTTCCTGACCTGCAGGGCAGGATTTTTTCTTTTGTTTTGCGGATGATGATGGTTTTGGACTTCTTTGTTTCGGTCGTTTTTCACCATGCAAGGGTTGTTGTGTGGAAAACAATTCGTAACCAGGCATCTTCCAAATATTGCGTTGATTTATCTTAGCCTTATCGGCGAAATATTTTATGGGTGGATTTATAAACATGTTTTTGATATCTCCATCACCACCAGCATAGTAAACCAGACTGGTTACTTTCAGGTTGTGCCGAGGTGTTTCATTTGTGCCCGCGATGTGGCCAAATTCTTTCATGATAACATCAAATATTTTCTTGCACACCGCATGGCCCCGCTGACAATAGATGACGATTATTGGAAAGATTTCATTGCCGTGATGAATATGCGCATAGTCATTCTTGATTTTGATTTTCATTCCCGGCACATGTTGATCGATTAGCTGCATTAACCGTTCAAAAATAGAAATGGCTTCATTCTCTTTGGGCATTAAATGAATTTTATATTCACGTCCCAGATATTGCAATGCTCGTTTCTTAACCTGTTTTTTCTGTTCCAGAGTCAGGTCATCGTACGCATCTTCATATTCTTCAACATCGCTGGATGAATACTTATACATGGTCTGACCGGTACATTCCATTTCTTCACCTTCGAAATCCGGATGTCCAGGCATACAGCCTGCGTAGTAATAGAGCTTATGTTTGTCGTGGGGCACACCAAGAGCTACTTCTCCGAAAAATGGGTCGACCGGATTTTTTTCACCAGAGGGTGCATATGTACTGAAATATGTGTAGCCACTCTGACTCCATTTACCCCATCCAGGCACCTCAATTAATTTAAGATCGTATGGCTTCTTTTGGGGCTTAAATCGACCGTTTGATGTTTTTTTGGCTGGGCTTTGTCTCTTTGAGGCAGCCGCAGGTTTTCTTTTCTTTCGGGATGCTGCAGGTTTTTTCGCTGCGGTTCCTTTCTTGACCCAGACTAAACTACGACCACGTTTCTTGGTGATCCAATCATTTTTATCCCTGCCCTCCATGACAGATCCAGGTTCACCGACGCATCCGGCACAGAATCCCAGACCTTTGGGACTAGGCTCGTCACCTTTGTAGTATTTCTTCTTCGTTGCAGGACAGTTTTTGCATTTTGGCATATTGTTACAAATATGTGGTTACAAATTAACAGTAGAAAAAAAAAATCCATACGTGCACAGAGAGTATGCATGCGGAAAATTTATATCGCAGTTAGAATAATAGAAACATGGCAGAACTTGCAACCTATCTAGTCGCATCTTTACTACTTGGTGGATACTATTTGACCAAGGATGGCAAACAGTCTCGTTCCGAAAAACAGGTTCGAGACGCCGTGCCTGCCCTGGAACAACCAAGTGGCACCAATGTTTATCAAAATACCCGGAGCAAACAGGTAGCCAACGATGTCCTGGATGAAGCTACCCTAAGCTACCAAAAAAGCCGCGATCCATTCAACCAGAATGTGATTCCGCCCTACTTCAACGTACTCGGAAACCCGATTTCCGAATGGGACATTGAGAAAAATAAATTGCTGGACCAGCGCGACATCCGCGAAAAGACTTTTATCAACGAAGGCCGACCTGACCAAGAAATGAGTATCGACGAATCCCCGATGTTTCGGCCTCTATTGCCCGCTGGTGACATCCGTCGTATCGGTAGCGAAGTCGAACGAAGCCGAGGTCAACCTGCCGAACGTCAGTTGGCTGGCGGCTGGCGCAACATTAGTAATCCGGCGCAGGAGCAGCAAAACACCGGGAGCATCCAGAGTCAGTTACAGAATCAGTTCGTTGTGGCAGGGGCTCAAGGTGCCGATAGTGCCCCGACCGGAGTCCAAAATGGAAACGGGATGGAACAGTTTGCTGTGGTGGACCGTAAGGGTTCCCAGAACGGTACGAATCACATGACGAAAATGGAACACTTTTCCGGCTACACGATTCACGGGCCACGCAACAGCAACGATCCCAGGTTCCATAACAACATGGTTCCATTCTTTGGTGGCAAAGGTACACAAAACGTGAACCCCGAGGCACAAAACTATCGCCTGAGTGTGTTTACCGGTCAAACCAACAATCCCGAAGAGTTTCGAGCCCAACCGAAACGGGAAATTGCACCCTTTAGTGATTTGACTCCCGACCAAACCTACATCTACGGGACGCCTGCGGACAATGTGAGTCGAGACAAAGAACGCTACTGGACCAGCAATCGAAAACAGAATCTGTTGCCAACTGAACAGATCCGCGTGGCACCCGGTGTCAACTATGGCTACGATGCAACCGGTCGCGATGGTTTCCATCCCAAATACCGACCTCAGTTTCGAAACGTCGACGAACTCCGTTCCTACCAACCGAAAAATGTCTATCGTGGCCGCGTGATTGCCGGCAAAGAACGGGTACAGAACCGCGGTATCGAAGGTCGCGTATTCAAACGACAACCCGATCGATACTACATCAATCATCCTGGTCGATGGTTCCGCACCACAGGTGCCTATACGGGACCCAAGACTCGTGAACAGTTTGTGGCCTACACAACCGACAGGGAAAAAACATCGGTGGACTATACCGGTATCGCCAGTGCAGGCGAAGGTACCCGCCATCAGCGAAACACTTTCCAACTCCAAGGATCACAGCCCTGCGATGTTGACAACAATAATAATGCGTATGCACACAAGGGCATCAACAGCGAAGTCCAACACACTCGACGGAACCAGTTTCCACACGATTTACCATCCAATGCCTTTGCGGAAGGTCATGCTCATCCGCACTTTGACTACGGTGTCGGTGGTTACGTTGCCTATGGGGAAGAACGTGATACGACCGAGGCAGCCCGCGGTGCTCAACGCCTGAATCCATTCATCAACCAGGGCCAGAAAGTCTACCCTTACGACGATGCTCGAGCCACAACCCGTCAAACCCTGCAGGTCAAGGACTATATGGGTAGCGCAGGTGCTACGGAAGGAACACGAAATCAACAGACTTACCCTTACGATGATGCCAGAGTCACGACTCGCCAAACCGTGAATATCAAAGATTACTTTGGTGTGTCGGGAGCCACGGAACAGACACGGGAGCCGAAAAGCTATGAAGCAATGTACAATGCTACTGCCAAGAATCGGATGGAGTCGCTGTTGGAAGACCGGATCCCCGGGCCAAACAAGGCTGTCGGACCGTACCAAGGTGCGTGCGACGTGAATATGCAAATCACGGAACGGACTCTCTACGATACCACACAGTACGGTTTGAATAACGACCGACAGTATCAAAACATCTCGACTGTGGATCACAACTTCCAGAACACTACGTCGCAGGGCAACCGCGAATCGGTAGGCATACGACAACCAGAACTGTACCTGGTCGACCAGTTCGAAAAGAACCCTTATTCGCAACCACTCAACAGTTCACCTGCAATATCACAAGGAAGCATCGTATAAATGTACATGCTTTGGTACGAAGCTGTTCCTGGAGTCGTCACCAAATATTTATGTTCATCTTGCAGTGACGGGAGCAACCCTATATTAACATTTGATGAATAAGTTGGATTTCTTGTTACGATGACGGGAGCAACTTGTTTTTTCATCTGGTCCGAAATTCCAGGATGTTCTTGTCGCGATGACGGGAGTTGTGTATTTTTACATCTAGTCTAGATTTCCTGTCACGATGACGGGAGCAACTTATTTTTTCATCTGGTACCAATAAGTAGGATTTTCCAAGATGTTCTGTCACGATGACGGGAGCAACTTATTTTTTCATCTGGTACCAATAAGTAGGATTTTCCAAGATGTTCTGTCACGATGACGGGAGCAACTTATTTTTTCATCTGGTACCAATAAGTAGGATTTTCCAAGATGTTCTGTCGCGATGACGGGAGCAACTTATTTTTAGGTCTGGATTTCTGTGTCACGATGACGGGAGCAACTCTATATATATCTAGTTTGGATTTTCAGGATTTCTTGTCGCGGTGACGGGAGCAATCCAATATTTGCATCTAGTCAGGAATTCCCAGGATGACGTTGACATCTAATACTGTCCTTGAGCTTGAATCTGTTCCATGATGATCTGATACATATCCAGGGATTTGATCCAATACACGCCATAATACCGCTCCTTGGGTAGGTCCCGAAACCATGACTGGTTATACTTCCAAAAAATCTGTTTGATTGGATAGATCAAAAGTTTGTTTTTTGCACATTGCATACAGATTGGCTGTCGGAACTGCAACACTTTGGGAAATATGCGATTTTTGTCTTCGATGGTTCCACAAGCCACACAGTACTTTTCAGGTATGGATGATGACCATCCATAACGTCGCGCTACCAACGGCCCCATCCCCAATTTGTGGATCATGACCCAGTTCCACGCAAATGATGGCGCAACCTTTTGATCAATTTGTTCCATGATTTCCGGAGGCAACGCATCAAATAGGGTTCCCGACGAAGACATATGTACGCATTTTTACTATAAAATAGAGTTTACTTTTTTTTCAATAGTTGTTTACATTCGTAGTAATTGACAAGGGCCATGACACGACTCTCCATCAAGTATTCCAAATCATCCAAACGTTTTGTCAATTCTTCGATCTGGTGGCATAAATACTTTTTGGATGGTAGGGATAGTAACCGCAAGTGCACTTGAATAACCAACTTATCGACCACGGATGTGCAGTTCAAAAATTTCAAAAATCCCCAGTTATTACCCGGTCGTAATATCTGGGACTTACATTTTTTTTCAATGTTAAAGTCAGGTGCAAGAAAACTGAATTCAACAGTGACAGGTCCATCGATGTTTTCGGCTGTTAATTCAAGGAAAACTCCGTAGTTATCATCATCTTCGTTGTCCTGAAAGATGATAACCCATTCGTAACCTGCAAACAAAAATGGTTCGGATCTATTTAGAGTGGTCAACTTGCCTTTTTCAAATACAACCGTATGACTCAGTTGCATCTTTGCCCTGCCGGTATATAAAATACATATACATTCAGTTTTTTTGGTTGCTGGAAAAAAACTAAAAAAACTAAAAAACTATCTATGCCTGTAATAAGCAGTAGGCACGCAGTAATAGCAGTTGTGGTAAACAATAAGCAAGTAGCAAGCAATAGATGAAACAAAAAAGATGGACGGTCGATGCGCTCTATGTAACCGCGGTTTCGAAACAGATGCCGAAATGCAATATCTGCCCTGCGACCATACATTTCATCGGCAATGTATGATCGATGTAAACATCGAGAAGTGCCCGATTTGCTGGAGCCGGATGGAAAGCAATAATAAATATTGGTGTTTCCCATTCTACGTCTGTTTCCTATGGGCCTGTATATTTGTAGGCCTTTGTTTGGGTCTGTTTCTGTATGGAAAATTTAAATGACATACATCCCTAACAACAACAAAAAAAAACTAAACAGAAATAAAAAATACTTTGTAATCTCAAAAAATGTCTACACAACAACGACCGGTAATCATAGTTGGCTGTGGTGGTCGCGAGCATGCGATTGTGAATGCGATTCGAAAACAAAATCCCTTTGTGAAACTCTACTGCATTGGGGTCTGGGAAAATCCTGGAATCCAACAATGGACCACCAAGTATGTCTGTGCACCACATTGGATGCAAGGATTTGGCATGTTGAGCCGCGAATTGCTGCCAACAACCACCACCGTCGAACCGTTGGTTGTTGTTGGTCCCGAAAAACCACTGTCGGAAGGAATCGTAGATTGGGTAAAGAAAAACGCCCAGATGAAATGCGTTGGCCCGACCCAAGCCTATGCACAAGTGGAAACCAGTAAGATATTTCTGAGGAAATTGATGACCGAAAACGCATTTCTCACGAAACATGCCCCCTATTGGGTCCAGTGTCGCAATCCACAAGAGACCTGCGATGCCATTGATCGGTTCTACGAAAATCGGATTCCTGTGGTCATCAAACCAGATGGACTTACCAGTGGCAAAGGGGTCCAGGTGCAAGATGTGGATTTTGTGACCGCAACAGCAGCAAAAGATTACGTTCGAAGTCTCCACGGATCCACACGAATCCTGTTGGAGCAGCGACTGAAAGGGCGTGAGTTTACGTTGATGAGTTTCTGCGACGGGAAAACCTGCAAACACATGCCAGTGGTACAGGATTTCAAACGTCTGAACGATGGCAATCGGGGACCAAACACCGGGGGAATGGGATCAGTGAGTTTTGCCGGGGGACGTCCTGATTTTCTGTCAGCATTCGACTTGCAATGTGCCCGCCGAATCAACGAAACGGTGTTTGCAGAGCTGAATCGAAAACTACGTCGCGCGGAACATGAAGGCTATAAGGGCATTTTGTATGGGAGTTTTATGAAAACCGCAAAAGACGTGATGGTCATCGAGTACAATGCGCGGTTTGGCGACCCCGAAGTCATGAATGTGTTGAGTCATTTGCGTACGAATCTCCTCACCATATTTGATGCAATCGTCAATGGTTACCTGGATCGTTTGACAATCGAATGGGATTTGAGCTTCAACACCGTGGTCAAGTACCTGGTTCCAGCAGCGTACCCGGAATCCCATCACCGTATGGGCCATCTTCGTTTGAAACTGCATCGACCCAGCCTTCCGATCGTGATGGAACCGGAAATTCTGCTGGCAGGTGTGCATTCGAAACAGTACCACGAGCACCAATATGCACTGACTGGATCGCGAAGTCTGGCCATGATCAAGCGAGGAACCGCGAGTCATCAGGAACTCGAACGGGAACTGAATGGGCATTTTCAACTGTTTGACGAAACCGATGTGACGTTCCGTGAACACCTTTTTGCTAGCGAATCTGATAACGACTCAGATGATAGCGATAGCGATTCTGATGATAATCATAATTGTAGTAGCCACAGTCGTGATAGTTACAGTGCGGCCGGAGTCAATATCGATCGTGCCAATCGGGCCGTGAAAGCCATTGAAACGGCTGTGACTAGTACTTGGGATCCTCAAAAGGTTAAGGGTAAATTTGGAGATTTTGGTGGCTGTTTCCGTTTGTCGGACGATCAGGAGCTGGTGGCTAGCACCGATGGAGTCGGGACCAAAAGCCAATTGGTTTTACGCGTTCTTGGCCCTGCCAAAGGATACGAATCGCTGGGGCAAGACATTGTGAATCACTGCGTCAACGACATCTTGGTTCAGTTTGCACGTCCCTTGTTTTTCCTGGACTATGTGGGCGTTCCGACCATCGAACCCGAAAACCTAAAACACCTGGTAACCGGGATGGCTAAGGCTTGTCAACAGGTTCACTGTGCGATCCTGGGAGGCGAAACAGCCGAGATGCCCTCGATTTATCGTCCCGAAACCTGCGATATTGTTGGAACCATGGTCGGTCGGAAAGTACCTTCGAAAATACAACCGGTTCGAGTCAATGATGCAGTGATCGGGGTACGTTCATCGGGACCACACACCAATGGCTACACTTTGATTCGGAAACTCCTGGAAACCCTAGAGCTGGACGACGAAACAATACTCGAATCGGGTTTCTGCAATATCCATCGGTGTTATTTGCCACATTTCGAACGACTTTTACGAGCCGGCATCGTACCTCATGCTATGTGTCACATCACGGGCGGTGGGTTTGAAGACAATCCTCCTCGTGTCCTGCCAGCGAATCTAACGATTCAATTTCGCGAATGGCAGTTTCCGGAACCATTTCGGAGTTTGCAGGAACATTTGTCTCGCCAGGAAATGATGCGTACTTTCAACTGTGGCATAGGGTTCCTGTTTATTGTGAGTCCGGACCAGGCACCAAAGGTCATGAAGATTCTGGGCACTGACGATTGTTTTCGCTGTGGTACGGTTGTGGAACGATAAACAATCGATAAGAACAAACAACAACGATAAACAACGATTACAATAAAATAAATTTAATTCTTTGTATTTTTCGACGATGATGATGACAATGACAATAAAGACCAAGCAATTTCAAAATGTGGATTTACGTAGTCGAAATCCGCAAAATCCATGTTTGTCAGATGAGAATAGACTTTTGCTCGAGCCTGTTGATAGTGTTCCAGAGATGTTCCATTTTTTTCCATCCGAACAACTTTATCCACCAAAACTTGCAGGTCCGAGTATTCTTTGATGACCAAGTTGCGAAAATGCTCCATGCTACACTCTGGATGTTCTTTTAGGTACCGAACCATTTTATCCTCGAAATGGTTTGGGATTTCGGCAGTGCGCCATTCAGAGCTTTCGTCATCTTGGGTTTTCCAGGCCAGATACATTTGCAAGAAAACATGGCGGCTATCATGTATCGTTTCCAGCCACGATTTCATAAAGCTAGTACTATCATAACATCCATCGGTCATGTTTTGACGCTCAATGATGGTTTTACATTGTTCCAGGTACTTTTGTTCGTAACGCAGGCAGACCGGCTCCATGTAGTTTGTGTGTTTCAAAGCGGTGCGCACCAATCTGAGGAATGCGTTAAACGTGTCATTGTAAAACACTGTATTAATTGTATTATCATCCTCGTTGTTGGTCTTTTTTTGCATGGTGTTGTTGTGTTTTCGTGAGTCGGACCGACACAGGGGAAATTTTTTTTTCTGCTAGGTAACCATTTCACTGAAAAATTTTAATTCTCCGATACCTACGGTGTTCCCAGCCGGAGAAATTCTCCGGTGTCCCATAAGCATGCGACCATTCCAAAATCAATTGTATATAAGGCTTCGGAAACCTTTCTAGAGGTACCCCCCACAACAAACACAGTCAAATTACGTAATGACTTTAAAATACGTTACCCGCTGTGAGTACTGCCATGTGCACAATCTCAAATGCGACGAAGTCAAACCATGCTTCAACTGTCAGAAGAATGGTCTTTGTTGCGAGAAACACGTTCATGGCAATACTCGTTCCAGTAAAACTAAAACTACTACTACTGTTGCTAAAACTAAAACTAAACCTAAACCTAAAACTAAAAAGCGTGCGCCGTCCAAACGTCGACGACAACAAACAAGTGGCTTTTGGCGTGGTTTCCTTGCCGCTACTGTGCTCTACCTGAGTCTTGGACTCCTTTGTTGGAGTCTGGCTACCTACTCTCTGGTATCCTATGCGGTGGTATGGGAACAGGTAGGCCAAGTCACCTTAGAAGATCTGTTTACAAAGTATGTGCCTCGAGCGTTTCCTGCGGTCTTTGGTGCAGCCTATCTTATGTGTATATAATAATTAGGTATTGCTATGATTACTGCGTGCGAAAAACAAAAAAAACCAAAAAAAAAGAAAAACTCCCAAAAAAACCAAAAACACTTTTTTTGTTGTTTTGGGTAATCGGTTGCGAGCCGTTGTTTTATTAATTATTTATAGTTGTTGTAGTTTAGTTTTTTTTTGTGGCTGACACATTCATCTTCTGATGCAAACCGCAAAGTTCGTGGAATCCATCGGTTCGCAAACTGCAGCGGCGTTTCCCGTCCACCAAGATGGCCGAACATTTCAAAAGTCCACGGCGTTTCAACAGCTGGTACCAAAACAGCTTTTTCTGGCGATAGCGGGTTCGTTTTTCGCGAGTCGCGGTCGGAACAGTTTCGTATCGCTGGACTTGGCGTTGCAGTCGTACAATCGTTGGCAGTTCCTGGCCCAAATAGTTTCGCAGTTTCTGAAAATACAAAATCTGCTCCTTGAGCGGAAATTCATGATCGCGCACCAAATAATTTATGGTTCGTAGAGCAGAAGATGCCCTTGATTCGATGATTTGAAACATTTCGAGACTATGGGGTTTTTGTATCGAACAGTGAAACATCGAATTCAGATTGGATGCCAGGTCAGTCATGGCTTGTTCCAAAGCATTGTTGAGTCGCGTTTTCATCTGGTGCAAATTGCGAACATCTTCTTCGTACTTGTCGAGTTCTTGGCTGATTTCTCGGTGTTTGGCCAGAATTTCGGCATTCGACATGTTTTCGTACAGAACATGCTCATAGTCTTCGGACGTGATCAAGAGTTTCGAGAATTCATACGGTTTGGGATTGCGAATCAATCGATGCCAGACACTCGGAGATCCGGCAGCCAAAGCCAAACAACGATCCCCGTCCATCAATTGAATCTGGTCCAGAGTCAGGACTTTCCGACGATATTCGCCATCAGCACCTGCGCACCGACGACAGATAAAACTTCCTTCCACCAGAAAGAAATAGTAAGATGACGGTCGCCAGTTGGGTTTGATTACCGAACGATTGCAGACACTGCACAGGAGATGTTTCAGAAACTTTTTCCGTCGTTGTTTGGCCAATTCCTTCAGTCCCGATACATAGAACTGAAATTGATAGAAGTCACGACGACGGCTACGTTGTTGCATAAACGGTGCTGCATACAACTCTTTATGACACTTGTTGATCTGATGCCAGCGACGAATCACTTCGAACCATTGGCCTTTTGCTTTCAGGGCACGAAAGAACGGCTTCGGGATCGCTAAGGTATGGAGCACCAGATGCTGGTAGACACCGGTGTCCTTGGTGATTTCGTAAAACATTTTGCATGTTAGTGCCCAGGAACCGAACAAGGTGGGAATATCGTCGAGACGTTTAGCGACATGCCACCAAAATTCCGCAGGAAGCATATACGTCAAAAAAAACGATTGATAGATAGAAGAAAAAAAATAAATACACAAGTTAGTTTTTTTTCCATATCATGACACTTTCACCGCTCGACGACCGATACCGCGCCGAAATCCAGGACATCTCGGAATGGTTTTCCGAATCAAAGTTGATTGAAAACCGGGTCCAAATAGAACTGCTCTACGTCAAACATCTCCTGAATGTATTGGGCATCAATAATAGCAATCACCATCGGGCACTGAATTCGATTGCCAAAACAACGCCTGCGACAATGACATCGGCAATCAAAGTTTTAGAACAACGAACCCGTCACGACGTGAAAGCGGTAGAGTACTGGCTCCGACAGGAATTTCAGAAGCACGCATCTTTACGTGGCCTGACTCAATGGATTCATTTCGGTTTGACATCGGAAGATGTTGACAGCAGCGCGTACGGTCTGTGTTACAAGAATACCATCCAGCGAATCGTGGTGCCAGCCATCCAGGCCCTCCAGGAGCAACTCAGGACTTTAGCGGAGCGTTGGAAAACCACGATCGTGCTCGGTCGGACCCATGGACAACCAGCGACCCCGACTCCACTAGCCAAGGAATTTCGTGGATTTCTGGAACGGATCGAGAAGCAACTGAAGCAATTTGTGCCTTTCAGTGCAAAATTCGGGGGAGCCACCGGAAATTTCAACGCCCATCATTTGGCCTATCCGGATGTAGACTGGGACCGATTTGCTACCGAGTTTCTCCAGACTCTTGGACTGGAACGGAGTCGCTACACAAAACAAACCGATCATCGGGACCAGTTGGCTGCGAATCTCGACTTGTTGGCGCGGATTTGCAACATTGGAATCGAACTCTGTCGCGACATCTGGCTCTATACATCCTATGGCTACTTTACCTTCCAGGTATCGAAGGGGCAAATCGGTTCATCCACAATGCCACATAAAGTAAACCCGATCGATTTGGAAAATGCCGAAGGCAACTTTCAGCTGGCACAGAATCTTTTGAAATTCATCAGTTCCACAGTCACTGTTACCCGGTTGCAACGCGACCTATCGTCCAGCACGATTCTCCGCAACGGAGGTCTGGCTTTGGGGCACTTGACCCTGGCTTTGAGGCGCTGTTGTCGTGGGCTCCGAACGCTCCGGTTGGTTCCACAACGCGTGCAAGAAGACCTGGAACGCCATCCGGAAGTCATCCTGGAAGGTATTCAGACCCTGATGCGAAAACATGGAATCGACGATGCTTACGAACAATGCAAACGTCTGATAGAAACCCAGACCCAAGCGATTGATCTTTTGGACCCGAGTGACTCTCCAGAACTGCAACGGACCCTGGTGAAAGATATGTTTATTCGCAACCTTGAAGGGGTGCCCGACAAAGTCAAGAAGATCATGTTGGAACTGACTCCCGCAACTTATGCAGGAAAACACTGTTGAAGGAAAAAAAATAAATCATATTTTTGAAAAAAAAAAACAACAACAACAAATGTCGCAACCGCGCATCGTCGTTTTCATTTCCGGGCAAGGAACCAACCTGCAGGCACTGATTGATGCTTGCAAGAACTTTGAACTCTGTGCCGAAATCGTCGGGGTCATATCGAATCGGCAGGAAGCTCCAGGTCTCTACCGCGCTGAACAGGAAGCCATCCCTTATCTGGTCCAACCATTCAGTAAGGGCGAGTGGCCGAATCGAATTTCCTACGATCATCACGTGGCTCGGTTGACCCGCCGTTTCAGCCCGGATCTGATCGTTTTGGCAGGATGGATGCATGTATTCACGGAAGGATTCATCTCGAACATTGGATGCCCAGTAATCAATTTGCATCCGGCGTTGCCAGGAAAGTTTCCAGGCAAGCAGGCAATCGACGATGCTTGGGCGGCTTTCCAAGAAGGCAAGATTCGCGAAACAGGAATCATGGTTCACCACGTGATTTCGGAAATCGATGCCGGCGATGTGATTCTGAGCCGATCGGTGCCGATCCTGGAAGACGACAGTTTGTCGAGCTTGCGAGCACGAATCCAGCGGATGGAAAAACCTTTGCTGTTGGCAGCAGTCAACCAAGTCCTGGCAGGACTTCGATTGCAGGGCAGTGGGAAATCATGCAATATTCATTCATTGGGCGATGCGGCGCTGGCACTTCAGTACACGGACCGCGTGAGCTGTTTTGACCGTGGAGTCTGCACGATTCCGGGCAAGGGTCTAGAGCTGGCGAAGCAAACCGAGTTCTGGTTCCGAGAACTCGAATCGAAACTGGGCATCGCGACCCATTTTCTGCAACGCAAAGGACCAACTATCATTGCCAGACGCTGCAAACCGATCAAGATCGAAGTCATCGTGCGTGGTTATCTAACGGGTAGTTTGGCCCGCAAACGTTCTTGGCCCGGTCTCGACCAACGGGTGTTTGCTGGACTCGAACAGAACCAGAAATTACCGCATCCGATCGTGACTCCAACCACGAAATCCGATGATCACGACCAGCCGATCGGCACCGATGAAATTGTCGCGCAGGGACTCTTGCAACGCCACGAATGGGCCCAGGTCAAGGAAATGGCCCTGCAGATCTATTGCTATGGTGCGGCACTCTTAAAGAACCAAGGCTTGATCCTGGCCGACACCAAGTACGAATTTGGCAAAGATGTCCTGACGGGTAAGATTCTGCTGATGGATGAATGTCATACCAGTGACGGAAGTCGTTTGTGGAAATCATCTCTGTATGCCGATCGAGTCCAGAACCCGCCGAGTCTGGACAAGGATTTTCTGCGGAAGTACATCCGTCAGAACCCGGATCATCAAGACCGAATTCCCAACCACATTAAGGATATGTTTCTGGGCAACTATCAACTCTATACACGATTGCTATTGGGCATCTCGGAGTCTGCGAGCGTGAATCAGCAAATGATCGAGTTCCTGAACGAAACCATGGTGGTCATCATAGCCGGGTCCACGAAAGACCAGGCCTGGACCGCAAAAATCGTGGAGGAACTCAAATCGCAAGGATTGCCATCCAAGGTCTACTATCGGTCGGCCCACAAGACTCCCTTGGATGTATTGAAAATCATTGCCAAAGTTCCAGCTGCCGTCTACATCACTTGTGCCGGTCGTTCCAATGCCTTGAGTGGTGTGGTTGCCGCGAACTGTACTCGTCCCGTGATTGCCTGCCCACCATTCAAGGACAAGTCCGACATGATGGTCAATGTGCACAGTTCTCTGCAGTGTCCGAGTGGTACTCCTGTGATGACGATTTTAGAACCGTCCAATGCGGCTCTGGCAGCAAAACGTATCATCTTCAAACGCCATTAAGAAAACGAAACAAAAAAAGTAAAGCCTACAACGTCTATGTTTTTATTCGATTGCGTTTATGTCGACAAACAACAGTAAAAACCAAAATAAAAACAACGATAACAACGAAAAAAACAATAACCTAAAAAACAATAATAGCGAAAACAATAACCTAAAAAACAATAATAGTAATAAGCGACGACCCAATCATCGTGAGGATGCCGCTAATGGCAGAGAGAAAAAACGAATTCGCCGCCAGTGTCTAGCCATCACCAATCAACAACAGCAGTGCGGTCGATATCGATCAAAAAACCCAAACCATGATCCGATGCTGTGCCACATGCATAACAAATGCCCACCAACACAGCGTTTACCTCGCAACCCTTGCCGGACCGTACTGATACAGGAAGCGGCTGATGGAAAATGGATCGACCAAGGTGGAAACATTTGGAACAAGGCACAAGATAGGATCGTTATGGAATAGATGTCGGTTTTTTTTTATGTCGTCATTAGAGTAAAACTGATTTGATGGCATTATTACTTGTTATTATTATTATTGTTGCACTTGTCGTCGTTGCAGCAGCAATTGCGGGAATCTGGTGGTCCAGCGAAGGATTTGATTCCACCCTGTATCCAGTATCACGACTGCGAAATGAATATTTGGCTGGGATGGCAACGTATTCCAACTGTCCGTACATCCGTTTGCCAGCGCGACCGGCAAATTGGCATCCAAAACTCAAAGTCCACGGACCGGGCGAGATTGAAAAACTTCGATCGCAAAAATGGGTCTATACCGACAACCCCATATATAATTTCTTCTAATTTTATCACTCGGATGCACTTTTGCATCCTGATCGAAACGATCGAAAATTTTCATCGCGGCGACTTTTCCATTATTTTTCCAAAAAAAAAAATATAACACAACTTTTTCATCTTACAAAGGGAGAGAAAAAAAAACTAACTTATTAACATCTATTAAACAACAACGACGACGATGCAAAAACAAAACTGTTTGTTTCTGAAAGTTGACATCCGTCCCTACCAAAAGAAATTCGTACAGTGGGGTGCGCGTTTGGAAGATGCCACGGAAGTACCTAATATAGGTATGTATCTATTATGATTTATCGTGTTTTCTCTTTTAATTGTGCATCGTACATTTATTAGGTCACACGGGAGGTTTGTTGTGTGACGATTGTGGTCTGGGCAAAACTCGTCAAATTCTTGCTTTGATGGCACACCAAGACCAGAATCGTGACGCATCCAAGGATGTTGTTGGTCAACGGACTTTGATTGTGGTTCCGAAAAACGTGTTTATGCACTGGAAACAAGTGCTGAGCAAAGAATTGGGAGTTCGCAAACTCGACGGTGACGACGACGAGGATGCTCACCATATTCTGTCCTATTCCTTGGAGTATTGTGGTAATCGTCGTTTCCAGAAAGTCAAGAATATCAAGGATCCCAACCAAATCCGTGTGGTGTTGACCACGCCGGGAACAGTGCTTTCTGATTTTGATGGACATCGGGAGGAATCGCTGCTGTTTGCGAATCCATCAGATTCTGATTCACAATTTCAATCGTGGATGAAAAGACATACTTACGAGAAAAAGATGGTGGACGAAAACGACGACCGCGACCCTGCTGTGATTTTTGATCGTCTGGTCATTGACGAAATTCACAAAACTCTTGGAGATGCAACTCGCAAAGCATTGATTGATCTTGGTAAGCATATCCCTCTTCGCTGGATGATGACTGCAACCCCCTACGAAAACAGTATCGAGGTTTTGCAATGGATGGCTATGTTTATAGATGCAGCAAAGCCGAACGGTCATTTTGGTTACATGCTTGAACCCAAACTGGAGAGCGACGTGGTCGATTATCGACCTTGCTGTTTCAACTGCGGTGACCCGCTGAAGCGAGGGTCTGATGCTTGGGAGAAGCGATTTATGAGAGATTTGCGCAAGCGAGACCAGTGGTACTTTTGTTCCAAACGCGAATGTAAACAGTACAGAGGTCGGCCATTAAAAAACATTGAACCCGAAGAGACGCGCAAGAAAATCGAAGCAAATAAGGAGCGTGAACATAAAACCTATGAAGACGCTCTGAGGAAATTGAAGAGCATCAGAACCTGGATGAAACACTTTATGATGCGACGAACCTACAAAAATGTGAAATCAGAACTGGAACAGGAAATTGGCAGACTCAAGATTCACTACGAACAAGTGAAATTCCATCCGGAAGAACAAGCTGTATACGATAAAGCGCGACCGGAAATTAAAGAGTCGGATGTGACATCATTCAATAAGCACTTTGAACATGCTACTAATGATGCAATTAAAACTGGGAACCACATCACGCTTTTGGAAACCATGTCACTTCTCTCAATCAGGAGTACTCAAAGCCGTAAAGTTGGGAAGTATTGGTTTGGTTCCAAAATCGAGAGAACAGTAGAAATTGCTCAAAGCATCCTCGATAATACCGATGTTCCAGGGCAAGGACCTGGAATGAAGCTTGTGGTGTTTAGCAAGTATTTGAAAAATCTGATGGATCTGAAGGTGTTTTTTGAGGAGAACTCTTTACTGAGTCACGACGGTGAGTTTTGTTGGTTGGAAACTATCATGTTCCATGGATCCATGACATTGGCGGAACGTGATGCTGCACTGGAACAATTTCGTCGCTCCGATGGTAAGCCAAAAGTCTTGTTGGTGACCGTGCAATGTGGTTATGGTTTAGACTTTTCCACGGCATCCAACGTGATCTTTTTGCAACCGCATTTCAATCCTTTTGTGCTGCAGCAGGCTTGGTGTCGTGTCTACCGATTTGGACAGAAACACGAGGTAAATGTCTGGATTCTACAAGCCACGGGAACCATTGAAGACTATATGCAAAAGATTGCAGAAGTGAAAATCGAGGCTGCAAAATTGTACATGACACAAGCAGTTTTCCCGACCAGTTTGGGCCGTGAGTATCCGCAATGTGACGAAAGCGACGACAAAATCATCCACAATAAGTTTGTTACCCTGTACGACGTGAAACTTTTGATCAGGCATGGATTTCTGACCAAAATAGTGAATTTGGAAGAGGCACAAAAACAGGTAAAGGAATTTCATCAAAGGAAACGAAAACGTGCCGTTGCAAAGAATTCGCGCAAATCTCCGAAACATCGACATTCGAAGCATGGGAAACGACAAGACAGTAAGAAACTGGAGCGCAATCCTGATGGAACGCTGAAATTGCCCTGTAAATTGCCAAAATATAGGGCTGAGAAAAGTCGTGTCGTATACTGCCTAGGCGATGGACCGTTGATAAAGGTTCATCGAGCGGACTACTATGTCCGGCCTGGATTCAAAAGCGTGATTATAATGAAAGGAATCAAGTTTCTAAATTCGATACATCCGCCGGTACGAGACGACAGTGACTTTCCTATTTTCAAAGTCATGTACAAAAAACCAAATGGAGATTCTGGAGTTATTTCAAACGAGAAAGCAGAATTGATGGGCAAAGAAGCCATCCTAAAGAAATACGGACCAGCTCCAAAGAAAAAGAACGCCACTACAGCTGAAATTCTTGCTTACAACAAGCGGCTGTGGAATGATGGAATTTTTAGAACTCCAGCACTTGTTACAAATGCAGCCTTTACTCTGCATAATGGATGGAGTACAGGAGCCCAAATAGCTACTAACGCGTGGTTTGGATACGAGCCTGTGCAGGGAGATATAATGAAAGAACAATAAATCCTTATTTGTTGTTGTCGTTATTAAATCCTTATTTGTTTGTTACTTATATTCGCGTTGTAGATGTTTTTTATTGTCGTTGTTGTTGTAATTTGTATTTTTTGTCAGCCGTCTTTACGAGAATTTGTTGTTTTCTCGAATGATGCAATAGAATTCGACCTAAATTTGATTTCCAGGAACCTCCGGTTGCCCGTTCAGGAATGTGTTTTTCGATATAGTCTTGAAGTTCGGTTTTGGTGGCTTCACCACCCAATGCCTGCAGGGCTTCCACCACAGTTGCGGTCCAGGATTTCTTCTTTTGCTTTTGCTGCTGCTGCGGCGATGACGACACACGATTTGCACAGAAACCTCGGTTTCGTTTCGACCATAGACAATCGGCTGCCATTCGGTCGCACTCTTCTTTCGTGTCATACTGCCTGCAATCCTTGGGACACTTGAGCCGTCGGGCATCCTTGGACAACGATTGGCACTTGAGCCAGTAAGGATCTCGCAAGTGTACGATTCGGTCGCAGATCCAGTACGGTCGACCTTTGCGACGACGAAACTCACCCACGACCCCACACTTTTCGGTCTGCATATAGTTGGCGATTCGAATACAGAGTTTGTTGTGCGATCCGCCGGTAGCCAAGTTCAGGGCTTTTGCTACGGATTGCAGCTGTTCTTTCGAGAGAGCTTTGAGTTCCTGATTGGTGCATAGCATCGTTTGTTTCTTTTTTTCCGGTACTTTCCACTCGCCGGCTTTCATAAAGTCTTCGAACAGACCACGATCGATGGCAACTTCCTGCATCGCACCTGTGAGTTCTGCAATCATGTTCCTCTCCGCAGGTGGTTGCAAGAGTTCCATGGGTTCCCGAGCCAACACAGTGCCGTCCGATACGGTTCGAAACGTATGTATAGTGACTCGCCATCCTTGTTTTCCAAAGGGTTTTGTTCGATGCGCACAGCGACGAAGGACTCGACCCACAATCTGTTCGAAATCGCTTCGAGTCACCGGTGGTTCGAACAGCCAGACATGGTTGGTTTCCATCAAATCGATGCCTTCCTTGAACCCGCCGTCCAGAACCACCATGTTGATGCGCGGCATTTCCGCAGGCATCTGATCCTGCCGGTTGTAGTACTGAATCAGAGCGTTTCGACGGGTTTTCCCCAATGATCGACCTCCCATATAGTGCAAGGACGATGATGTCAGAAGTACAAACGCTGGTTTCTTGGGATTTTTACGAACATCCGAAAAATCAAACATCAGTTCCCAATTCACCGGTCTCTGAGCTTCACGCGTCTCTTTGACTTCGCGGTTCCAGTCACGCAGGTCGGTTTGCGGATTAAACCGCAGTTCCGGATAGCCACGCGCTTTGAGTCCTGCCGCAAGAACCATGGCTCCAAAACGACTCAGATCGGAAAACAACATGTGCCGCTGCTTTCGCCGTTTCTTTAACGCTTTTTCCAACTCGTTCAGCAGAGCAACCAATTTCGGCGACGATGATGGCATTTGTTCCCGAATTGCACTGGGAGCAAACCCGTTTGTTGTTGCAACGATGTCCTCTTCCTCATCGATTGTAAGTAGACCCATTTTCTGCAATTCCTGCAGTTCCATGAGTTCCACATCCACGGTCTGTTCTTCCTTTTCCAAACGGCCTTGCTTGCCGTTGGATCGCGTCGTCGTTGTAGTATCGACCCGCCAGTTTCGAGGCAAACTTTGTCGACCACGACCGATGTTGTTTGTAACCTCTTCTTTTTCACTCAGAGGCACTGCAAAATTCAACACACGTCGCATGCAGTAGACTCGCTTGGTTCCTTCCAGTTCCACACAGGTTTCCAAAGTGTTTCGATAGGTTTCCAGAGTCGCCTGTTTATCCTGGATGTCCTGTTTTAGTCCTGCAATCGACCCTTTCAGTTTTGTAATCTTATCACTCTGTGGTTGTTGCCGTCGCAGTTTACGCAATCGTAGCTGTTTCTGTTTCAACTGCTCTTGCTTTTTCGCGATGGCCTTTTCAGTTCTCGCGATCCGACTGTGACACAGACTCTGTTTGCAGGCATTGTAGCGCTGCCGCTGTAGATCGGAAATCGCAATGTTCTGCGCTGGTTTGATTTCTCGTCGCGGAAATCGCGTCAAGTCACCTCGCACATCCAGGTAACTGATGAGACCACAAGCTGCCGCGCAAAATTTATCACGGTTCAGTCGACCATCGGAACCGATATAGGTCCGAAGGAAGCGTTGCTTGTCGGTCGGCAAACGATTTTTCTCGTTCGGGATCAGCAAATTCAGTAGTTTGGGCAGAGTCATGGCATCTTTGCGCATCGGTGTTGCCGATAGCAACAGGACTCGACAACTGTTGACTCCGGATAGACGGTAGGATGCGTGAATTTTGTCGACGATGGTCTGAACGATTTCCGGAGTCAGATGATTTGCCTTTTGACTGTCGAACAAGTTGTGCGCCTCGTCTACGATGATCAGTTTATTTCGCAGCGGATCCAGGCTCGGATCGGCACATTCCCGGCGTTGAATCGATCGGGCAGATGGCATAGCTCCACTGGCGAGTCGGCGATTGCCACCCGCTTCCAGGTACCAGAGACGACCCACGTTATTGTCGCAGGTCACGGCATTTGCAAACTGTTTGTAACTCAGAAAACTTCGACTTTTCAGCTGGTCTGGATCGATGCCGGCACAGTTTTCCAGATCTTTCAGGGGATCCTGGATCAAAGTGGTACGGGTGACCCAGACAAAATTGTTTTGAAAGTTCCGAACGGAACTCAGCGATCCACAGGTTTTTCCCGAGCCCACGGAATGGACCACGAGTAAACCTTTGCCAAACAGGTCGTTTGCTGGATGGGCAAATTTCTGCAGAAACAGTTGGTAGGGTTCGAACTGGAATGGCGGCCGTTTTTTCGGACAACGGGATTTCAAAACCGGTCGTTCGAGTCGATATGCACCAAAACGGTTCACAACCTCCTTTTGAAGAGAAGTTAAAGGCGGTGTTTTATTCATTGATTTGATTTTATTATTATTAATTCCGACATATTTTTTTAATTTTCCATCAAATGATGGTCTTTCAGGAATTGCAGCGACGCACGACGATTCTTGGTTTTGCAATGGCGGGATGTCTTCGGATCGTACTGGATAGCTCGTTCAATATGGTCGGTCTGTTGCAGACTGATTGTTCGGTTCGCATGACAAAGTGCCTTGATAAATGGTTCAGGTAAACCCCCATCATCGTGGTTATTATTATTGTTATTATTGTTGTTTATCATCAGCAACTGTTCGCAAAAGTATTCGCCCATTTCATGCAGGGCGTTCAAAGCAACCCGCATATTTCGCAACAAAGCACTCGGTCGACGTAGAAATTTCTGGCAAACCACGTACCGTTCGGAATTCGCAGGACGACTCGTGGTCGGTTTTACGATACGGACCTGATCGTAGTAGCAGGTCAAAAGATACAGGAGTCTTGCGGTCTGCATCGTGTAGCAGTCAAAGATTTTCAGCACAAAGTTTCCACCTTTGGCTTGGATGCTCAGAGCCGTAATGATTTGAGCCAAAATCAACTTGTAGTGCCAGGCTTCCTTACTGAGTTGCATCTTGACTTTGCTGAAACTGGTTTCCAGACTGGTTTCCTGAAACCCACCATCGGCGGTTACCAAATGACATACACCGCAGGTTTTTGCAAACGCCCGAATGTTCTTCTCATCGTACAGGTTGCCGGTCCCGTCAGCACCATAGCTGATTTCGATATTATTCTGCTGTTCGTCGTCGTTTGGTGGAAAATCCACAAAGTCCGTGTTGCTTTCCTGTGTTTTCAGAGTGATGCCAACGATTCGATGGTCCCGTTTATCGTCTCCGAGTCGGCGAGCAAGGGCTTCCATGAAACCACCTGGACCTTCGGCCAGACTTGCAACTTTGAAGATGCGCCGATGCGGTTGTAACAGCCAGGGATAGGCATCCAGGAGTTCGATCATCTTGAAAAACGAACGACTTCGCGGAACGAGACCAGGATTCGCCGATGGTATTCGTTTGGTTTTGATGGCTCGACGTTTTTTCGCGTCTCCACTGCCTTTCAAGTAACTCAATGGGTACGTATCGTCACGGGCCTGAATCCATTTCTTTGCATCGAATTGCGATATCCGTAATTTTCCCAGATCGAGTTCGAAATCAAACCCCAGCGATAAACATGGTTCCGGTAAACTGTTGGCTGGCAAACAGCAAAGATCATCCACCACCTGAATGGTGGTGGTCTGCGTTGTTCCTTTGGGTAACTTGAACTCTAGCATGTTCTTACTTTATGTACTAATGTAATTGTAGTAATAATTGAAAAATTATGTCTTTTATTTATTTTTTTTTGTTTGTGGCTATGATGAAGACAGTTTGCGATAAATTGCTTGGCATTGTTTGGTGTTCTGGTGAGTATTATCATCACCTGTATCTTTTCGAAACACAAAACTATGAAAGTTTTCGTCCTCGACCCGTAGCAGTGTACCAGTGGGTACCAACTTCGAAAATCGTTGCGAGTTGCATTCCATCAGTCGTAGTCCAAAGACCCCGGCCCGCTTGTTCATCTCCTCCTCGATCGAATCGGCCCGTAGAGTCCCGATAAAGTAACCACCGCGTCGCAGGGATTTCGTGACGTTGCAAAACAGTTCTTGAGTGAACGAGGCGGGCGGGGCATCAAAATAACAAATCAAATCCATGACAAGCTGGGATTCGAAAGGTCCGGAATGCAAACTGGCATCTTTGGTAATCGGGAAATCCAACCAACACACATTTTGGTCATCGGCGTTTGTAGTTGTCGGCGGCGGATTTCCAATGCAAACGAGGTATTTTGGTTGAATCGGCCACCAACTACTACTGTTGTCGGGATGAAGATGACTATCGGGATGCTGATGAAGATGACTGTCGGGATTATGATGACTGCTGTTATGAGGATGCTGTGGCACAACAGAATCCAAACACATCACCCATTCGGCTTCTTTACCATAGATCCAACAGAGATTGCGCATCAGCGTAGATTTAAAATTCGTGGCTGTTGCGATACCGCCGGTTGCCGTTTGATACTGATCCAATTCCATGGCTTCTCCATCTTCATCTGGGAGAACATCCCAACATTCTTGAATTTCTTTGTTGGTGTCGTCAGGTGCTTCTTGAGGGTATTCGGTTGGAGTATTCAATGGTTGTGCTGCACTATCATCACCACCACCGCCACCGAGTGCAAGTAAATCATCTGGTTCGATTGGATGATTGATGCTATCCCAAATATCGACAGCAGTCGCAATAAAGTTCGGGTTATTGTTCATGGTTTTGTCCCATCGAACCTTGATGGGTTCGAAACACTGACGGCCAGAATCGAAACGACATTCGGCTACACAGCGATCCACGATGCAGAGTCGTTTTGCTTGTGGTTCCAGGATTTTGATGCGACCAATATCAGGATTGTTCACGACGCTACCAAAGGAGATCATTTGGGTCCGAGTCCGTTTCCGGGTCTGAGGATTCCGCATGATTTGTTTTTCATCAACCTCGATTTCACCTTGCAGGTCCGGTACAAATACATTTAGGACACGTTGACCGCCTTCTTTCCGTTTGCGATAGAGGACCGTAGATTCATGCTCTTGACCTTTGATTTCCAGGGGAATCACCTGAGTCCGGCACATCAGGTTCCAGTAGCTATCATTGTCATGTTGGACCATGAAATCAATCGTGTTGTCACATGGCTGTTTCCATTTGAAACAGTGCCACCAAGTCTGAGCTGCTGTGAGTCGCGGCAGGGCCCGATGAAGTGGGCGGAATATCAATCCATCATACATGGATGACGAGGATGATGATGATAGTGCCAGTTGTAAATTCTCTTGAAGTGGCAGTTTCAGATCGAACTGAATCTGTTTCAGATATTCTGGTCGTACAATCAGTGCATCCTGGTTCTGTGGCCAGGCTTTCAGAACCATGCGCAGCAGACGGTAGCGCTGAGGAAAATCAAACTGTTTTTGACCTCGCAGATCTTTGCCATCATGGACGATGATATCAAAGGGATAGAAATGGTTTTGCTGGCCGTCGTAGAGAAATTCGCCATCGATGATGGTTGAACTCAGCTCCGTGATCCGTGGTACACTGGTCCGTTTGATGTACATGTCGCGGGAAATCAGATACACAATTCCCAGGGCGGAAACAAACAGCAAGTTCCGCTCGCCGTCGATTTTCCTTTGCACACAATAGTGTTCGGGCACCAGCTGGTCCAAGTCACTCCGTGTCATTGCGACCGGTTGTGGTCCTACAAAATAGTCGGTGATGCTCCCAACCCGAATCGATTCCAATGTTTTAAAGGCATAAGTGATGCTATCTTTACTGGGATAAGTTTGACGAATCACGGGGCCAGATTGACGCGTTTGCATGGCATAGCGCCGAACCAGTTGATCATAGTTGAGCCCGTCAATCTCGATGTCGTAGCGTTCCATATTGATCAGGGTCAGGTACTGGTCGAGCACGAGTTTTGTTTCATCTTTGCTCAAAAGACAGCCTCGAGCCGCGTGGGTACGGTTGTTTTCCATGATCCAACCTATCAGATTCATGAATATTTCATAGACGTGTCGGGTACGCATTTGAAAGATATGTTTGTTTCCAATATACTCCAGTTCGACCTCGTACTGTTCTTGGGAAAAATCGCGAATCAGCGAATCTTCGGCGGAACGTTTCTGGGCGATGTTTTCTCGAATCTTTCGAAAATTATCCAAGATCCGTTCTACTTTCTCCGGAGGATCGCCAGTCATCTTGGCCGACTGTGTCACAGTCAGATCGTAGTTCCAGACCGGAATTAGTTTATCGGGACCATTGTAGGCTGTGAAACAGGAACGACGTTTCAACCGGATGACTTGTGGATTGTTGTTGTCCTTTAGGTCGGCGTCTTTCAATGCGGTTTCTTTCGAAAGCGATACCCGGAAGCCATAGTTGGAATCGAATTTTGCATACTGCGCCTTCTGCTGGTAACTGGTCTCGGTTTCGCCATTTTCCAGGATTCGTTCGGTTTTGCGCACCTTCGATGCATAGATGGTATCCAAGGTCACTACATCTCCGCGAAAGATGCAAGCATCCTGTTTGATGATTTGGTTTTTGATGTGCAAAAACGAATTCAAGGTCACCGTGGGCGAGAATGATCGTCGGCCTTTACTACCTGAAGGTACATCTTCGAAACGAACTTCGAGCTCCCAAGATGGATCTTTACGGGCTTCTTTGATCAAACGGAGAATTTGGTCCTGTTCGCCATGTTGTACCTTCAGCATGTTTATGTCTAATGTTGTTTTTTTTGGTTTTCATTTTATTTTTTTTATTTTTTTGTTTGTTTGTTTGTTTGTGTGTGTTTGTTGGTTATAGAACTTTTACACGTTCTCGTAATCGTTTCTGAATCAAATTTACATCTTCGTCTTCCTCTTCGTCGTCGTCATCCTCATCTTCATCGTGGTCCTCATCGTATTCTTCTTCGTATTCATCTGCCTCGTATTCTTCTTCGTATTCATCTGCTTCATATTCGTCGACGTCTTCGTCCTCGTCTGCATCGTCGTCATCGTCTTCTGCTGTATCGTCGTCTTCTGCTGCTGTATCGTCGTCGTCAGCATCAAGCCGTTGTCGTTTGGCAGGCGGTGGTTGTTGTTGAAGTTGCGCAGGTGACATCATAAATTCCGGAACATGATTCGTGATGGAAACTCGTTGTTCCCTGGGATTCAATCGAGCTTTTGCGCGCCTGCGAAAGTCTCGAAGGATTTTGTCGAATAGGGGATTATCGGTTGTCGCAGTGAGTCGACGTTGCTGATAGTACTGCCGCCGTAAATTGATGATATCAGGATGAATTGGTCGTCCATTGTTTTCGTCTTTGTCTTCGACACTACTGTTGCTGCCGCCATCATTACTGTAGTTACTATTACTATTGTTAATACTGTTGCTACTGCTGCTGACTGCTGCTGTAGTTGTGGTGCGGGCTGAAGACACTGGCGTAGAACTACCTTCATCATCATCGTCGTCGCTGCTTTGATATTCACGGTCATGTTGTTTTTCGCTGGTATGGTACGCTTCGGTGACGTTTAAGAAACGTGTGATTTCCGATATCGTTTTGTCACTGTAATTGCAGAGATCAAACAGTAATCCATCCCGTGTCTGAGTAAAGGCTTCTTTTTCGCGAACCAGAATCGTTGCAATGTACTCACGATCCTGTTTTGTCAGGATTCCACTATGCATCATACGATTGAGTTGTTGCTTGAGTTGCTGTCGTTCCATCTTGTTGCGGTTGGACAATACTATGATGTTCCGCCGATAGCTGAGATAAGAGTTCTAGAATCTGCGTTTGAGTTTTTTCGATTTCAATCAAACGTTCTGCGACGGTGTCTGGATGAAATTCCAACTGTTCCAAACGACCCAAGGCATCCAGGGCAATTTCGCCAGGAGTCGGTTGGTGTCCCCAAATCATCCAGGATCCCATGGACCATGTGCCACGAAGCACCCATAGACTGGCTTCGAACACGAATTCTGTCAAAGCAAATAGCATCGTATCTAGTTTATATGGACCGAAAAAATAAACCCACGAAAAGACGACGACGTTGTTTTTCTTACTGTAGCCAATCCTGATAGCTGTCCAGCAGCCATTCCGGTTTTACCATATAAGTCACGTGTTCCGGGTCGGTCACAGTCGTTGGTAGCAGCAATTCCGACTGGTTGATGGCCAAATCCTGGAATTTCGCAAGACAATAGTTGGTTTTCAGTAGTTTTTTGTACAGGTAACTGTTCTTGACCAGAGGGCTGCAAATAAATTCGCTTTTGTGAATACCAACGACTTCTTTCAACCAGAGTACACAGCGCCACGTTGGAAAATAGCGGTATTTAGAACAGATTTCTGCACCATTAACCTCGTCGAATGCCGATTGTACCTTGTCGTCTTGGGTCCATAGATCGGTTTCGAAACAAGCAATGTTATTGGAACGTCGAGCATTGATTAGCATCAAGCGTTGCTCATCTGTAATGGTGTTTCCGAGGCGCTGTTCCATATCCTTGATTTTCTTTTCCATTTCATCGTAAGGGACGATGCGAAATGCATCGTAGCCCACCAAACGGTAGGCTTTATCGCACTCTGCACGACTCACCATATATATATATTGTGTTGTTCTAATACAGTCGAGTTATTATTTTTTTTTTCATCCCAAGTATCATAGCGACGATGTACTAGTTAGGGCGGTAAAAAAAACTGAAACAACATGAAATAATCCAATGCAATGACGATGTCAACGCTGTGGGACCTGTTACCGCCCGAGATTCAATTGTACATTTGGAACTTTGCGGTACGATTGCGAGCCGCGGACAACCCGCTAAGACCGTGTCATCCCGCGATTCAATTGTACTATTTCGATCCCGATAAGCATGCGTACACTTGGCCATTTCCTTGTTCTCAGAAAGGCAGATCTTCGGAAGAAGGTGTTGATATTTTGTTTGTCAAAAATCAGTTTGGATGCATTCGTTACATGAGATCTTGTTACAGAGCTAATTGTGCTAACGGGCCGTATCTCCCGCCACCAGCACCCCAAGCTGATATTACGCAGGCAGAACTGCCACACTATTATTTAATAAAAAACTGATATTATTTTGTTTTAAGAAGCAACTCTACCGTCGACATCATGGAATTTCTGAAGTAGATGAAAAATCAGGTTGCTCCCGTCATCGTGACACCTGGGGAATCTCAGGGCTGATGGCAAAAACAAGGTTGCTCCCGTCACCGCAAGATCAACATCCAGAAAATCCTGAGGTCCAGTCCTCACGCCACAGAAATACGGTTGGTCCCGTCATCGTGACAGGAACATCCTGGGAATCTCAGGGCTGATGGAAAAACAAGGTTGCTCCCGTCACCGTACAAGTAGCAATTTGCTAACAATGAATTAATTTATGTATTATTTCCGAATTGATTGATAAATTTGGTATGTCGTTCGCGATCGGAAAAGTTTTCACTGAAACTCAGATTTCAGTGAATTTCTAAAAAAAAGTTTGGGAATCTTCCGAGAATCAAAAAGTATAACACACCAAAAAAACATGTCAGATTGTGTTAAAAAAATCGATTTGTTCTGTAAGACCAATATGGCGCACTGCATCTTCAACAACCAAGACGGTGCGGCAACGCAAAGCGCACGTTTGTGTGACTGGTTACGGCATAATTTCAACATGGAGCGGGACCAATGGTACAAGGAACTCCAGCTTCGTATGGATGCCATCTGTAAGAAAAAAGACGAGTACGAGACCTGGAAAGATACTTTGAACTTTGCTCAGCAACGCAGTCATGGTAAACGAAAGCGTTCTGATAATACTACGACTGTTACTGCTGCTATTCCTACGACTGTTACTGCTGCTATTCCTACGACTGTTACTGATGCTATTCCTACGACTGTTACTGATGCTATTCCTACGACTGTTACTGATGCTATTCCTACGACTGTTACTGATGCTATTCCTACGACTGTTCCTGCTATTACTGATGCTATTCCGACCACTGTTATTGCTCTTGATGAAGAATCCCCAGCTAAAAAGAAGCAAAAAGTGTCGCAGCCACAACAGCAGCAACAATCAGCAGTACCTATTAAACCAGTACCCCAGATGACTGACCAGGAGGTAAAGGAATATGCGAAATCGTTGATTGAACAAGAAAAAGCACAAGTCAACGCACAAGTACAAGAAAAAGCACTAGTACACGAAAAAGCACAAGTCAACGCACAAGTACAAAAGAAAGCACAAGTGAAAAATCGGTTTCTTTACTTTCTGTGCAAAATGGAAGAATGGCAGCGAATCATCATCTTTTGTTTGGCTGGTGTATGTTTTCGACCTCTAAGTGTCGACAACAAAGGTCAGCCTGTGCTCTTCTGTTTTCGAAAGAATGAAAAGGAAAACCGCGCTAAGCGACTAAACAAATGTTGGGTGACCAAGGAGATGTGGGAGCTTAAGATGGGCCGATCCTGGGCTTGCCAAGCGCATCAACGTGGTGGGGTGGATTATTACATTCGCCAGAGAGAAAAGCAAAAAGCGGTTAACGCCTGGAAACGATTTGAAAACGAAGGTGGAAGCTTGTGGTTGATTCAAAAAGTCTATGAAGCGTTGCATCTGAACCCTAACAATTTAACCGACCAAGAGCGAGCCCAGCTTCTGATGCAGGCATTGCCCTTCAAGTTGCCTTTAAAATTTATCTGTCTGTGGTTCAAACTCACAATCCCCCAACAACAACCACAGCAGCAAACGGAAACCCAACAACAACAGCAGAAAACCCAACAAGATGCGCCGCAAAAGCAGAAATCCACCGCCGCCACCACCACCATTTACCCAAAGGTGTTACCCTTTGGCTTACGGCATACCAAAGAGACATCGGTGAACCAGGTTTTGGTAAAGCTTAACGCTGGAAAGCCGATCTTTGGTCTGGTAAAGAATCAATGGTACCAGGCGGAGTTACCTTTTTTTCGGGAATTCAAATCGTTTCAAGTCCGTTATTTACCTTATGGTGGCGAAGAAGATGAAGACGATTTGAATCGAACCATCCGTTGTACTTGCAAACAACAAGATACCGGTCTCTATCAGTTCAAGGTGAAAGACCTGTCAAACACCTTTGAAAATCGATTGAAGTATTTCGAATTTAAGTTCTTGGGTGATGGAAACAAAACCTTTGTCATCAGCCCAGTGGCCGTTGTAAGTAAAGTCAATGTGTTACGTCGTCGTGGTTTTAATTGAATAAATTTTAAAAAAAAATTGAACAAATAAAAAAAAAATGTTTCTCTACATATAAACCAAATAAATGCCTACTGTAAGAGAATTGCGCGAAGAATGCAAACAACGAGGAGTTAAAGGGTACTCGAAAAAAAATAAAGCTTGGTTGATGGCGCATTGCCATAATGGTGCTGCCAATGGAAAAAAGAAACGTAATGGCAAGAAATTACTGATGCATCCTGATTTAGCAGCGGATGTAAAGGCAGGAAAAGTGACTATTGTAAAGCGTTCCAAGGAATTAAAAGCAGCATACAATTCCAAAGATTATGCTGACAAATTGGCTCAGCTAATGAATGATGCCCACGAACAACTTGCCGCCAATTTTTCAAAATTCAAGCCAGCGAATGAGGTTACTTTCTTTGGTGGAAAACAACACAAGACCTATCAGTTAACCACCCCAGCAGAAGTACGGAAAATGAGTAATGCATTACATAGTTTAGAAAACAAAATTGAAACCAGAGAAAATAATTCAAAATTGATTCAAGAATACATTAAAAAGGTGCGAGAATATGAAGGAGCGTTACATAGTCAGTATAAATATTATATGGATGCGTGGATAAGTAACATTTTAGATATGATTCCACAAATTCCTACACGAATTTAATCCTACTCGAGTTTAATTAATAAAGATTATTATGACAGGAAATCCTGAAGAAGTCCTGACATAACAATGTTGCTCCCGTCATCATAGAATCCCAGACCAGATGTGACAACTCCCGTCAATCATCCTGAGAATTCCGGATGTTCAGTCCTCACGCCACAAACAAAAAAAATACGATGCTCCCGTCATTTCTTGTTGTCTTCATCCAGTTGATAGGTTCCTGTGACTCCATAGTGATCGGTTACCTCTCCATAGGGACCAAAGTAGGTCACGATACCACTGTGGCCCTGGAGCCATTGAGGACTCACAAATTGATAATCGATGCGTTTGTGCGGTTTCCCAATCACACTGCCCTCGATTTCCGAGCGATCGGCGTCGTAACTATCGACCAGACCACACTCGTCCATCAAAGTATCCCGTAGCATCGGGTAGAGTTCTTCCGCTGCAGGAATGTTGAAATCGCCACAGAACACCACAGCTTCGTCGACTGCCGGTCGAACAAAACAGTTTACAAACTCTGTGGATTCCTGAACCTGCTTGGTTTTCAGTTCCGCTGTGGTATACTGATTACGATCAAACAGTTTGCAAATGCACGGTTCTTTTCCAATACCTGCCTGAATATGGGTAGTAAACACACAGAGATGTGTGGTATAGAGCACATGGTCCTCATCGTATTTATCGATTTCCAAACGAACACCCATCACACCTTTGCGGGCAAAATTTTCAACACCACGATAGACACTGTAGGTCCGTAGGGTTTTGTCAACAATCGGATGACGGCTAAAGATCGCCAGACCGGAATTGACCCCGATCAAATGCCGCCCTAGTCTCGTATCGACATAGTGGTATGGATAGAGATCGCAAAGTCCTTTGGTGACGATGCGACGCGCAATGCGACTCGTGAGTTCTTGGAAACAGATTACATCCGGCAATTCATCCGGTTCCATCATCAGAATTTTATTCAACATGGTCTTGGACCGTTGGCAGTTGTGGCGAATTCCCAAAGGCCACGGTAGCAAGCCAAGGTTCAAATTCAAAATACGCAGATTCATTTTTTGTATTGTTTTGTTAAAACAGAACGATAAAAAAAAAAACTAAATATGCCCCCCAATTAAGAATCCACGATGGATGCGTGGGACATATTGTCCGTCCACACGCAGCCTCAGCTACCACCAGAAATCTGGCACCATATTCGATGGGCATATCGACGACTGATTCGTGTTCTGGTGGCTCGAAACAAACAGCCAGTCCACCAGGAACTTGAGACAAACTCATCTATCCCTACTATTTCCCACCATACTTTACTGGTGCATGCGGTTAATTACAACATGTTGCGGATACAGGGCGGAATCGGTGGTTGGCCTGTGTATAGTGAATAGGCATCATGTGGATGATTTTGGCCGACGAAACCGGGCTTTTAGGTCGTGAATCGCCATCGAAACTACTCGACCGTGCCGATCAAAACGCACTTCACCATAACTACGACTATGACTATTACTATGATTACAATCAGTATTAGTGTCCTGCTTCTGCAGTTGGAGCGGATCGGCACGTGCACTTTGGCCTGCTGTGGTCGTGTACCAGAACTCTAAGATGTCTTGATCGGCATCGTAGCTGGCATGGAATGCAAAGGGTCCTCTCTCATCGATCGTGTCCGCGCTGTCCACGAAATGACAGGAGAGATGTGGGGCGCGAATCGTGATGGCCTGCAACAGTTCCTTGTTGCTGTCACGGAACTTCAATTTGATTTTCGGTTTCCGATGAACCAAGATGTCTGTGGATTCCGTAATATCGCGATGGCCTTTGACTCGCAAAAATACATGAACGTAGTTATAGATCAAGTCTCTTCGACACACCAGATAGCAGGATTTCAGGTCGGGATCATTGGTTATTTTCGAGAGTCGGACTTCCTGGGTGTTGCGTTTTGCCAAGAGTTTCCGTCGTTGATTCCGCAAGTCGCGAACCTGATCCACGCTCAGACCGCAATCGGAGAGGAATTTGCCATACTTGATGGCTTTTTGTGATACAAAGTAGACCAGGGAATACTTGGTGCCCTTGGTGATTTCTTCATTCCAGTGAGGGTTCCGGCCATCGAATTTAAAGAACCGATTTTTATCCTGAAAAGTTTCGATGCGGCCATCTTCCCGCTCGATGTTGAGTTTCCCTCCTTCAAAGTCGCCCAGAAACACAATGTACGATGGTCCCACATTTCCCCGATCCACATGGCGTTTGGTACACAGATTCTTATTCAAAGTAATTGTGGTAAAGGGATGGTCCGGATCGACCTGTTTCATGATTTTCGTGGCCAGCTTCAGCAATTTCGGGAACTTTTCGTTGTACTTGGACTCGGTCGGTTGACCACCGATGAATTGGAAAATATAGCCCAGAGCAAATGAGTGGCAGGACTTTAGGTCACTGCCGTATTTCTGCCGAATCATGTTTGTGGTTTTGCCAGATTTCCGTGTGATTCGCACCCGAAAGGTAAAGTCGTCCCGATCGGTATAGAGGACATTTGGTCGCGACGTTGTGCTTGGAAAATCGATGGAATCGAGGGCATCGTAAAGTTCTTGCAATAAAGTCTTGAGAGTTTTTGGCATATCTGTACTTGTACTTATAGGACCAAGATGTTTTTTTTTTAATTCGATCGCCAAAAATTTTTCACAAATAATAAAACTTTGGTTGTTCGAGTTCGAGTCGCCGGAGCCGTGATCGCCGGCGTCGACTTGGTTTCCGAGTCATGTCTTGGTTATCACCGGCTGGTGTCAGCAGGGATTTTTGTGGCAGGTCTGAATTGAAATGGGCCAGGTCGGAGCGGACCTGTCGTCGGTAGGAGCCATTTTGGGTTTTTTTATCAATCCGTCGCCACTGTCGGATTCGTGTATTTGCGCGATAAATCGACATGTTTCTGTTTAGTTATGTAGAGGTGAAAAAAAGTCTAGTGTAGTAAACAAAAAAGAGATGTCACTTGCCAAATACGCAGCACCGTTGGTAGAACAACGGAAAAAAGGTTGGGGTCAGAACCGGCCGGATCCAAACTATAAACCCTACGCTGTTGGTCCCAACCAAGAAGTTCTATCGAATCTGAATGCAAATCGAACACCACCGTTGCGGAATGAGGAAGATGTACGGGCAAAAAACTCTCGACATCCCGTGTTTTTCCGAACCCGTGACTCACTGGAGCGCGAACGTCGTTACAATTCCCTACTGAATCCCCCAGTGTTGGAGGCTCAGGAATACGAACTCTATCAGGACAACCCGATGAAACAGAACAATGTCCGACTCCAGGCCTTTTCTGGCATCCACGAAGCCACGGAACTGAATCAGACCTTTATGTCGCAGCAAAACCTGGACCTGCTACAGGATCGCATCCGCTACGAAGTTTACAATCGCTCGAACGGTGAATTTGTGATCGATCGTCAGGACGACCTTAATCTGCAAATCATCATGCGTTCGATTTATCTTCAATACGCGACCAATCGACCTGGGCATATCAAGGAACAGATCCAGGAACTAAATGACCTGGTGGTACAGGATGCTGTCCCCAAGATCCTTTCGCAGATCGTGGGCTATCGGTACTACCTGGTCGATGCGAGTCGGAACCCAGTACCACTGGCTCATCCCGAGAATCTAAACTCGGCCGGACGTAAACAGCTCCCGTCAGTTACTAAAACCTTCTTTGCCATGTAAAACTAATTTATTTATTTCTTTATTGCCGTCGACGACGATGGTTGTTGTCGATCCAATAATTTTATCAATGGTCGCATGGTCTTCATCGGTGGTCGTTTCCACCCTTTGCTCTGAAGACAGGAAAGCCGTTCCGCAATTTCATATAGCAATTCCGCAACAGCTTTGGGTTCCTCACCGCGCGATAGAAATCCGTACTTGCGTGCAAACTCCACAACGGTTTCGTAGTCTTTGTCTTCCACTAGCCATTTGCGTAGTATCATACCTTCGTAGGTGAGAGGTGGTGGCGTCACCAAACGGTTTTGGCTGATGTTACGCACATCGGTGAGTTTCCGTTGCTTTGCACGTCGCGTATTCTCGCTCCCATAGATTTTCGAAAAATGCAGTTTCCTTTGACGTTTGGGCCGTCCAAGTCCCACCGATATGGGACCCAGAGTCGAATAGCTAGCATAGAGATCATGGTCGATGTAGAGATCCTTATCCATCCGATCCGGGTCGGAACGTAGAAACTCTTCAAACAGATCGCCATCGCTAGACCAATGACTTGCACGCGATAGTTTTTCGATTTCCGAATTGTTCAAGTAGTTTGGAAGGTTCTCGTGTACGATCATCGGCAATTTCCAGGCATGGAGGTCGTAGATTTGCAATTTTTGCTCCATGGTTCGTTTATTGCCTCCGAGTAACAAGAGCCGTTCCGCGCAGGCAAATACATTGTCATCGTCGATATCCTTGTCGCTATGACTGTTTAGATACTCGGTGACTTGACGCAGTGTTATTTGTTTCCGCGTCGATGACCCGATGTATGCCAGATGCAATTCCGAAACCATCAAAAGCAACTGATTGATATCACCTCGGGCTTTGTTGACCACCAGATTCTTGGCCACGATCGAGAGTTTCAGATTCACCTGGTCACAGACATCTTCCAGGATCCGGTTGAGTTCGCTGTCACTTGGTCTCTTAAACACCACTTCGGTACAATGATTTCGAATCGTTTGCATCTTTTTATGCGCTGTACTGTTCGCAATCACAATGATTCGATAGGCCCGGAGAACCTGAAGCAACCCATCGATTCGCCTGGCCGACCCTGACCCCGATACATACTGGTCGACCTGATCCACCACGATAAGTTTGGGTTTTTCTTCGAGTCCGAGCATCTGCGCCATGATGTTGTGGCCCGACACGGCTTCATGGATTCGATTTTCGATCGATCGTGGACTGTCTTCTTTGTGATGCTGAAACAGTGCCCCATTAATATAGACGACTTCGTAGTTTTCATCTTTGCCAACCAACTGAACACAGGTGGTTTTCCCACAGCCGGATGGCCCCATGACCAACAAGGATTTGCGAGGTGTGCCATTGATCCAGGTGCGAATCCGTTTCAGGGCTGCTGGGTTATGGCGGCATCGTTGGATGTCGGACAGACTCTGGCGGATACGTCGATTGCGGTTGAGTAGTCGAAGGCGGCGAGATGTACGGCCTTTGATAGGAACCATTTATGTTTGATTTGATTTTGATGATGGTGTTTTTATTTTTTTTGCCCGCCCGAGCCAGACCGAACAAGTTACAAGCTCAAATGAGTATTAGGCTTGAGATATAAAGAATTGATTGATGTTCTGATTCCGTTCGCCGGTGGGTCGGAGTTTCCCTGCACTGTGACGTAGCCACGGTGTACTGTCGTAAAACATCGGGGCAAAAATGTCGGAAACCGGAGTTGGATCCATCTGTTCTTCGACAAAAGTTCGTGGTATGTAGCGATATTCAATTCGTGGTGGGGGCACTTTTTGGGCTTTGACGACCCCGACCACAATAAAAACAAAACCAACGAAAAGGATGGTAACTAACAGGAATTTCATTATTACTATTACTATTACTATATTGAGGTAATAAAAAAAAACTAAATTGAATTTATGTGTACGTTATTGTGATGCAAGCAGTGATATCTTATAGTAGTAGGCCTGGAACCAGTTGGAATTCGAAACGTTCTTTGTTGTGCCCGTTAGCAAAACTTCGAGATGAAATTACATCTATTGTGAATAATGGATACACGATCGACAACATCTGGTACCTGCCACCACCGGATGACAAAATTGACAAACTGATCGAGAGTATTCAATCCTTGGTCGATGCGATTCAGTTCTTGCCCGGAAACGCTCTGTATCACGAAGCCAAATTGGACTTTGAAAGTCATCAGAATGATAACACTAAAGAACTTTGATTTTTTCGTCGTCATTGCCGTCTTCATTTTCCATGTCTTTCAGCAAAGCCTGTTTCATTTCCGGGTTATCATGGAGCATTTTGCGGAACCGATCCATCAATAGGTCTTCTTCCTGTTCGTGTTTGATGACCTCGCGTTGTTCGTGGGGCAAAATCACCGGTTTATCAAAGGTATTGTTGACCGTGGCATCAAAGTTGTCTAACTGTTGTTGCTGCTGCTTGGTAGCCGGATCGACACGGGCATTTTCGATGGCCCTGAGTTTCTCGATCGGTTCTGGAACGAGTTGCTGTTGCTGTTGCAGCTGACGCTGTCGTTGAATTTCCAACAGTTTTGCTTCGTCGACCTCAATATCGTCAATTTCTTCTATACTTGGGAAGTTCTGTTTTCGCAGCTGTTCCTGTTTTTCTTCGAGTGTCGGAAATTGTTTGCCTTCGGCGATTTGTTGTTTCATCTGTTCGAGTTTTTGTTCCGCGAGTTGTTTCATCCGCTCGGCCTCTGCCAATTTTTCTTTGAGTTCGCGCTGGGCTTCTTCGCTGGCTTTGATTCGATGCTCCACGACTTCCACGGGTTCTTCCTGGTCCATCAGTAACTGTTGACCTTCCGGTGTACCTTCGAAGATGGCTTTTTGCATCATTTCGCGCTTACGTTTTTCAAAGTACTGTTTGGATTTGGCCTGACTCACGCGACGACCTTTCATCAAATTGTTGAGTTCCTTTTCGTAGTAGTCTTGCCCTTCGATTTGGTCCACGAGTTCCGGGTTCGGGTCAAAGGGACACCATTTCCCGACCTCACCACAAAACGTATGCCAGTCCTCTTTCATGGTGCGATAGAAATCAATCTTTTTCTTCATTTCCGCCCGTGCTGGTCCTGTATTTGGCCAGACCCCGCGCATTTTGATGGCCCGTTTGGGATGTTCAATTCGTGTCCATTCATCTACGATCTGTTTCACCAAATCGTAGTCGTGACGGGTTTTTTCTGCGATTTGTTCCATCACGTCTTTGCGTTGTTCGTCGCCCATGGTCAGGTACGCAATCAGGAAAAGTTCCTGTCCAGATATGGGGTCGTCTTCATCCAGGAAATCCGTGATGTTGTCTTGTTTCGTATAGCCAGGACCTTGGGCAAGTGCAAAATCATCATTGTTGTTATTATTGTTGATGCGTCGTTGTTGTTGCCGTTGCTGTCGACGCGAACGGCGTTTGTTGTGATTCCGACGGTAAGCCATGGTATATTATATTATTATTCTTCTACTTTCAGGTTACGTTTTTCTGCAGGAATTTATTTGAAGTCCATGAACGCCCAAATTTTTTTATGTTTTGTTAATGGTACAGAGACAAATTATACATATGTGTGACAATAACCAAGAAAAATTCCTTGACCTGGCTGAAGGCGTTGATTTGCGGGCTCTTCTGAGTCGTGCCATCAAATATCTGATTGAAGGATTGGCGGTAGCGGTTGCTGCCTACTATATTCCGAAACGCAAAATGAAACTGGAAGAAATCGCGATGATTGCTGTTACAGCTGCATTGACTTTCGGTATTTTGGACATGTATGCTCCTGGGATTGCTGCTGGTGCCCGTAAAGGTGCTGGATTTGGTATTGGAGCGATGCAGGTTGGCTGGGGTAAATAAACGGAAACGGAAACAAGACCTTTGTGGCATCTCGTTGTGGATGTCACAGAGATTTTTTCGATGGTTTATCCCTATACTTCTGAGAAGTATATGTTATTGGGGTTTGCTGTTGCATTTACAAATTTTTCTTGTGTACTTCGTTGAGCCGATTCCTTATGGGTTTTTGGTTTATTTAACTTTGTGGTTGCATAGATGTATCGATGTGTACCTTGATCCCACAGTTTTACTTCGAAGCTGTCAGTGCTGGGAACATAAACAAATTCGTCAACGAAAAAGCGAACGCGCTGAATTCCTCGCTGTTGTTTTCCAGTTACCAGAGCACGTTTTAGTTGATATGCCGATGGCAGTGAGGGTTTTTTGGTCTTTTGTGGTTTTTTGGATTTCTGCTGTGTTGCATCAGAGATTGCTTTCACGATGTCTTTTTTTAATACGCCACCCTTTGATCCGCTGCCTTTGGTAGGCAATTGGATGCGTTTTCGGCGAGCTAAGGCTTTGAGTTCGCGAACCGTTTTCTTATTCAGGGTATCCATTTATTGATAGAATAGGAAAAAAAAACTTAACGTGTGTGTTTCAAATATATACGAAAGCAAGATGTCGTTATCGTCTCCAATCGCAAAGAAATCCTGGATCCAGTCAAAGTGTTTACAGCTTTTGGCCGACCATCCACATCTTTGGCTTTCTGGCATCAACCCAGATCTGTACGATGACCTGTATCTGGCCATCTTAAAATCCCAACGGATGCGGAAGATGACACGATGTCAGGTACAAATTCGTCTCAATCCGGCAGCAGTGCGGATTTGCGGTAGGAAATTGCCCTGTGGTAATCACACTGTGCAAGAAGAACGCTGTACTGCAACGACACGTAGTACAGGAAAGCAATGTCGCCATCCAGGAACTTGGGCGAATGGAAAATGCTATAGTCATCACTTCAACCCAAATGTTCGAACGTGTGCGCAAGAAGGGTGCACCAAACGCGGGTTTGCTGATTATAACAATAATCATTGGTGTTGGGAGCATCTCGACCCTGAGCGAAAGTGTCCGGAAAAAACCCTGAACGGGAAACCATGTCGACGTTTGAAATTGTCATGGAATGAAAGTTGTCGAAAACATCGACGATGCTTGGCTGAAAAATACCAATGTAAAATCAAGGAGTGCTCTTTTATGAAAGTCTATCGACCGTATTTTGTTGAAGAGCGACGACAGTTGGAGCAGTTTCAATACTGTTGGGATCACTGTCGACAGTTTTGGTGTGTGAAAAAAAATAACTAAATTCGCATATTGCATACAAAACCTAAACCAACAATCAATGGGAAACGAAAGTTCCATCGTGGGTCCATCCAAACCGGAATTTACCAAAATTGAAAAAGAAATTGTCGAGAGCGTGAATGGACTGTACGAAACCTTTTGGCGCCAAGCGACCCAAGACAACTTTGATACCATCATGATTGCCGATACGACCTTGCAGAAATCCGGGGAACCTCACACACTCTTCAAGTGGAAAGCTCGAGCAAACTGGAACCTGGACCCACCATTGAGCGATCAGGAAGCCAGCGAATTGCAGAGTCGCGAAACCTATCTGTTGGATCCAGATGCGACTGGCATTACAGCAGAAAACCTCGATTGTCTCTGGTCTCTGTATGCTGCAACTGGCAATCGTGACTATGCGGAACGAGTCCTGAATATCAGTCTAGATGATCGACAGCATCCGGTGGTACGTGCAGCAGCATCCTGGTCCTATAAAGCTCACAGTCATCAGGGTCTTTTTGATGATTAAAAAACTTTCTAAAGTAAGTAAGTAAATAAATAAAACAAACCAATAAGCACAATGTTTCAGCAACAGCATTTAATCGTACTGGCCGTGGTCGCTGCAGTCATCTTGTATACTTTGAAAGCGCGGGAATCCTTTATGAACTATGGTCCTGCACGTTTGGTACAGGGCTACGACGACGATGAACTCTGGCAAAAACACATGGTTTGGAAGCACGGAAAGCATCTGGACCGCAATACAACCCATAACATGAAACGACACGAGAAAAAGCGCGATTTCTGCCATCGGGTATCGTCGAGTGGCTGTCGCATTCCACCAGTCGGCGCCGACGTCTGCTATCGAAATGAATACCAGAATTGCAATTATGAAATGCGCCCGGGTGACCATAATAAGTACCGCCAATGCACTAACAATAACCTTAATGTACCGAATAACCTGCCCTGTGAATGTGGAAATCGCGGCTATGATGTATGTTTGCCGCGGCATCGCATGTCGGAAGCCTGCTACAGCGACAGTTTCAATAAATGTATGGCTGCAAGATCCGTGGATGGCTACACGGTCTATGAATAACTTATTTGTATATATATAGAGCAGGTAGAAATATTGGGTTGCTCCCGTCATCGTGACAGGAACATCCTGGAATTTCGGACCAGATGTAAATATTGGGTTGCTCCCGTCATCGTGACAGGAACATCCTGGAATTTCGGACCAGATGTAAATATTGGGTTGCTCCCGTCATCGTGACAGGAACATCCTGGAATTTCGGACCAGATGTAAATATTGGGTTGCTCCCGTCATTGCAAAATTAACATCCTGTGAAATCAGATGTCAAAACAAGAACGCTCCCGTCATCATAGCAGACTAGATGTAAAAAACACAATGCTCCCGTCATCGTGACAGGAAATCCTAGAATTTCCAGGATAGATGAAAAATCAGGTTGCTCCCGTCACTGTGAGTTTTCCTGACAAGATGTAAACTCCCGTCATCATAGCAGACTAGATGTCAAAATAATAACGCTCCCGTCATCATGACATGAAAGCCTAGAATTTCCAGAGGATTGATGAAAAATCAGGTTACTCCCGTCATCGTGACATAACATCCTGGAATTCCTGACCAGATGTGAAAAATAGAATGCTCCCGTCATCGCGAGATTATGAGGTGTAGTTTACATTCTATTCATCCAGATGAAATCCTAGAATTCCTGAGGCCCAGACAAAAACAGGATGCTCCCGTCATCGTGACAAGAAATCACTATCAAAGTAGGGTAGATGAAAAAACAGGATGCTCCCGTCATTGCCACAGAACATCCTGGAATTTCGGACCAGATGTAAATATTGGGTTGCTCCCGTCACCATTATAGCAGACTAAATGTCAAAATACTCCCGTCATCGCGACAGGAAAGTAAAAAAAAAACAAAATTTCGTAACAAGAAAAACTATAACAAAACAAAATGTCAGCATTTAAAGTCATCAAGAATAAATATGCCACCTATGAGGAGGTCCAACAGGGACTCCGCAAAGCTGGGTTGGAAGGATGTGATTTGATTCTCGGATTGGATTGTACAAAGTCTAACACGTGGAATGGCAAAACGACCTTTGCTCCCTACAGCCCAAATCTACATGCTCTGGTTGGTGATGGTGTATTGAATCCCTATCAACAAGTGATTCACATCGTAGGTCGGACTTTGGAACCTTTCGACGATGATAATAAAATCCCAACTTATTTGTTTGGGGATGCGGCCACCAAAGCTGTCAAAGTACGCTCGATCACTGGGGATGAACCCTGCAATGGGTTTCAGGATGTACTCGACCACTATAACCGGGAAGTTTCTGCTGGACTGCAGATGTCGGGTCCTACATCATTTGCTCCGATCATCAAAAAAGCCATCAATATTGTTCGCAAAAACAAAAGTTACCATATCCTTGTTATCATAGCGGATGGTGCGGTCACAATGGTGGAAGAAACCAAAAAAGCCATCATCAAGGCATCCAAGTACCCGCTCAGCATTATTGTGGTTGGGGTTGGGGACGGAGATCTGGGTGATGGAAAAATCGGTGAAGCCTGGAAATTGATGGAAGAATTTGATGATGGTTTACCTAAACGCAAGTTTGACAATTTTCAATTTGTGAATTTCCACCAACTGATGCGTGAAGCCAGCCAGTATCCCGAACTGGACTTTGTGGTCGAAGCCATGCAGGAGGTACCGGAACAGTACCAGACAATTAAGAAGTTGCGATTGCTGGAAAAAATGGTAAAGCGCTCGAAAAAGCGGAAAAACAAATCTTAGTAATTCGTGACTATGAGTTCACATTTGGATTTCGATCGTTTTGTTTTATCGCAGCTCATGGTCCGTGCGATAGAAACTTCCGATATGTTGTAGGATTCTAATTGGGTTTTAATATACTCCACGTTCGAATTAGACAACATGATTTTAACACCCTGTTGATCTAGATCTTTAAACAGCTTTATTACCCGTTCCTGGTCATCCATGGTAAAACCGGAACTGTTGTATCGAGGGATGGATTTGTTTTTCGCAGGATAGTATGGCGGGTCCATGTAAATGAAATCTCCAGCCTGAACCATACCCCGTACCTGTTCAAAATCCCCATGAATTAAGGTAACGTGCTGTAAATACGCACTCAATTGTCGAATGCTGTCTGTGGGACAAATCACACAATCTTTTCCGTTTCCAAACGGGACATTAAATTTCCCACTTTTATTCTCTCGATAAACTGCATTGAAACACGTCTTGTTCAAGAAAAGGAAATCTACGGTTTTGTCCAAGGAGCCATTTTGACCTTCGTTAAACTTTCGACGAACTTCCAGGTAAAATGCTTTCCGTTCGTTCTTCGAAGGCAGGTTCAGATACGATGCACTCAATTTCGATAGCTGTGTTATTAAATCAGCAGGATTGTCACGAATGTGCACATATACACTGTACAGATGAATATTTTTCTCTATGCAGACAGCATTTTTCGGTTCTAATGCGAGGAGTAATGCACCACCACCGAGAAAAATTTCAAAATATCGACCATATTCTGTGGGTAGTTTGCTTTTAAGAACGGGCAACAGCCGTCGTTTGCCGCCAAGCCATTGCACAACAGGATTCATCTTTATTATCATAATCATCGTCATTTTTATTTCAAAACATTAAACGGTCATCCAATTATTGTTTGTGTATGCGCTTTTCTTCCGCATCAATAAATTTCAACATTTCATCACAGCCTTCACAGTCTTCACGGTCTTCTTCTTGAATCCGTTTCATAATATGGTCCCGTGACCATGGACAACCATGATCGAGAAGATACTGCACCACATCTTCATTGTGAGCTAAAACAAAACAAGTGAACAGGTTTTCAGTCAAGTCCAAATCGTATGCTTCGTGAAGGAATTGAAAAAACGAAACAGGTGCCGCCACACAATCTTTTTCCACAAAGTCGTTTGTTATCGGGCAGTTAAGGTTCACCAAGGATTTCAAAAAGTCGATATTTTCAAGATTGTATTCATCGATTTCGGCGCATTTTGAAACCTCACGCAATATGTTCCAGGTCCAAGGGCATCCATGGGTTGTCATCAGTTTAAAACACTTTAATTGCATTTCTTCATCAAAGTCTTTGCACCAACTGCTGGCTTCAAAAATCCAAAATGTGCTTTTCGAGGGCCATTCATCGGTTTCTTCAGCAGAAACAGAAATGCCAAATTTTTGAATCAAATGTTTTAAAAACGGATAAATACGGTCTCCACAACGACATTTACCCGTTCCAAATGATTGCAAAAATGCTTCGAGGTAATACTGGTGATTTAAGTAGTTCAGGTTATCATCTTCCCACAGTTGCTGATAAACATAATCAAAGATTTGAATGTGTGCAATTTCACAGGCATATTTTAGATCATCTAAGCCATGATTGTAACGGTAGTTCTTTTTCTGGTAGAGATATTGCAGGATTTCCATATTTTCATTGTAGATGGCTGCACTCCCAATGTTTTTGCCAAACGGACAGTTAAAGAGGCGTAGCCATTTCAGACATAGCAAAGAGCCCTGTTTTGCCGCAGCATAGGTTGCAGTTGAATCAAAAACACACCCGACATCGCGCAAGAATCCTAGCATTTCCGTGTTTGGAACAGCAGCGGCACACAAACGAGGATCGGATTTGAGTTCAATCCAACTGCCAAGTTTCATCCGCTTGAACCATGACATATGACCATCGGCCGCACATTGGATCCAAAAATACTTTCGGTTGCCATAAAGCGGATCAGACCAATTACGGCTGCGATCTTGTTTAAGTGCGTCCTTCCAGCGTTTTGAAACCAAACAGCCAATTTTTTTGGTAGTCAGATCGAAATACTGAAAAATCATAGCCAGGATTTCATTGGGCATGTCTTCTAATTCAACAACGGTCGGTTTTGAACGCTTTGATGTCAATTGCAGATTTTTTAAATCACATCGTCTTCGTCGTTTCATCTTTCTTTTGTGTAATTTAAAAGTTTGAGTTTTATAAAAAAAAAAAATAAAAAAAGTGACGGTATTACATGGAACGGTCATCCGCCGAAGAAGACGCTTCTGTGTCAGAGATCTTCTGCGTCATGTTCCATCATGGCTTTCAACTGCTGCACCATTGAATCGTAATCATCCGATGACTCTTTTGTGTCATCTACCATGATGGAATCCTGATGCTTGATGGCTTTTTCTAAACTCTCCTGGATGGCCTTAGAGTATTGAGAAATTGATTTGACCTTTATGCATTTGTCAAGCCAATACAATGCATCTTTCTTTTCGGGAAATTTCGAAATCTTGTAGAGTGCATGCACGAATCGTCGTTGGACCAATCCGATAAGAGTCTGGGCTTTATGCCAGATTTCAGGGTCTACCTGTAATTTTTTGATCGTGATGCAGATTTTTCGAAGGTTTGTTTCGTTGTATTCGGGTATCAGTTGGGCAATTTGACTACGACTCTGTTTCTGTTCCATGCATTGAACAATCAGATTCCATCGTTCGATTTCACTCATTTTCGTGTTGCATTCTGATTGTTCTGGTTCTTCGAGTGGAGCAAAACGGACTTTCTTTCTTGGTGGGCCGACAAAGTGCTTCAATGGCTGATTCATCGTCTGGTCGTACTTGCGCTTCAATGTCAAAAGGGTCAGATTGCGTTCATTAGACCATTGTGTTAGCATCTTTGCATAATTTTCCGCTGTTTTCGTTTTGAAGGCGTGCATTTCGATGTCTCTGGAAACAGATGCAACGCATCTACCAGTATTTAAAATCTGTTCAAGTGTTTGCGATTGTAATTTCATAGCTTGGAAACATTCTTCATCCGTCATCATCAATCATAAAAAATGTGTAATACAAAAAAATTTTGCGCCGTCGACCACAACTTTTCGAAAATTTTTCTACACAACACAACAAATTTTTTTTACAAAAAAAAATGGATGACAAACAGGTGGATGACAACCCAGATGACATACTCCGTAAATCACACGATGTCATACATCATATGGTCGACGGGCTTCCGCACATGTTTTTAACAAAATCCGCCGATGAGTTACAGGAGTTTTGTTTGAAAGATATATCCAAGATCGTAGGACACAAACGCAAATACGATAAGCTAATGCACGAAAAAATCATGGGAAGCTACTACCACAACTACAACAACAACAAGAAGGAACCTCCCAAAAAAGTTCGCAAAACCAAGCCGATGGAATCCCACAACAAGAAGGAACCTCCCAAAAAAGTTCGCAAAACCAAGCCGATGGAATCCCACAACAAGAAGGAACCTCCCAAAAAAGTTCGCAAAACCAAGCCGATGGAATCCCACAACAAGAAGGAACCTCCCAAAAAAGTTCGCAAAACCATGCATCACATGCATCAAAAAGACCCGATGGAACAAAATGAACATCCGCCGCCGATGCAAAACAAGAAACAGTGCCATAATGCTAAAATCTATATGAAACGCAACCCTGATGGAACTCTGATATTGCCCTGCGAAGTGCCGCAATATAGGACTATTGACAGACGTATCATACTGTGCCTAGGCGATGGACCGTTGATAAAGGTTCATCGAGCGGACTACTATGTCCGACCTGGATTCAAAAGCATGGTTACCATGAAAGGAATCACGTTTTTTAATTCAATACATCCGCCGGTGCGAGACGACAGTAACTTTCCTATTTTCAAAGTCGAGTACAAAAAACCAAATGGAGATTCTGGAGTTATTTCAAACGAGAAAGCAGAATTGATGGGCAAAGCATCCATTCGAAAGAAATATGGGTCACGTCCACATAGAAAAAAAAATAGTAGCACCACAGAAGAAATTCGGGCTTACAACAAACGGCTGTGGAACGATGGAATTTTTGAAACCCCAGCACATGTTGCAAATGCAGCCTATACTCTGCATAATGGATGGAGTACAGGAGCCATAATAACAGTCAATGGATGGTTTCTATACGAGCATGTGCAAAATGACATTTTAAACCAATATTTTAAACCAATATGACATTTTAGGCCAATAAATAAAAAGAGCGATCGATCGCTTTTTTTTTTCGAATCGGGAATTTTCGACAATTTTTCTGCACAACAAACTAAAATAAAAAAAATGGACGATGAGACATTAAAAAATGCCATCCAATTACAACAAACCAAGTTTCAGACTTTTGTTCAAGCAAAGCAGGAAACGATGGCAAAATTCGCACCGGATGCACTTCTAGATGCCTTTAAAACCAAAACTGTGACCGAATTCAAAAAGTATTTAGAAGAAAACAAAGAAAAACTGGTGGAGCTGAAACGCAATCGTGCCGAATTTCTAAACAAATCCTTGATGGACTGGACCGTGAGTCTGGAACCTCCGTCGAAGAAACAACGCGCACACGTTGACGATGGCGATGACGATGACGAAGACGAAGATGTACTATTGCTGTTGAACCCAACTGGTGGCAACAATAATAAGAGCAACAAGAAGACCATTAACATGCAGAGAGCTTTGGCGTTGGTTCGCGATGTCCGAAGCCATTGCCGTACCGAAACATCGGAAGCATTTCTTGATGTTCTGAAACAGTTCCACAACGGTGAAGTCACCAAGCCCCTGGTGATTCACCGGATGAAAACTATCCTTAAGGATTACCCAGACTATCTGGCGACTTTTATGACTTTTGCCTTTGATCTGGTCACGTTCGAACCGCAAAATCGCCAATGGTTGAAAAACCAAGAACGTTGGATTCAGATCGTTCTCTGTTGTTTGGCTCGAAAGTGCCCGATGAAGCATGAATCATCCGGTCATCTGTGCCTTCAAAAGGCTGCCAAAACCCCAAACAAACAACAACATGATGCGATTGCCATCTGGATCGACCCGGAATCATGGAAAACCAAGAAAGACATGCGATTCCACTGGTACTGTTCTGATCATCGCAAAGATGACGACCGGGCGATAATCAGTCAAGCCTGGAATCAATTGCTGCACCAAGAAGAAAAGTACAACCTGAGTTGCATTCGTTCAGCGTATGTGTCGCAATGGCAACAGCGATCTAATAATAATAGTGATCAGTGGCAACGAGCTTTGGCTCCATTGGTCCTTCCCAAGGACAAAATCTGTTGGTTGTTTGATTTGGACGATGTTTAGTTTTTAGACACTAGGAATAAACTGCCATCCGAGGTCTTCACAAATCTTTTCCCAAATCTTGTCCTGTTCGTAGAGTTTTTCCCGATTCTTGAGCAACGAGAACTGTTTAGCAAAGTCATCGCGTTCCAACAATTCGCAAAACTTATGGAGAACGTACGAGTAACTGAGGAAATTCTTGCGTCCAGTCGGTTTGTGTCGCTTGAAAGGTTCCTGGGTTTCCATAAACATCACAATGAACTGTTCTTCCAATTCTTTGGGAATCACCGGCGGTTCTTTTCCGGTCAGTTCTTTCAGAATGAACGGTATATGCTCGTAGTAGTTGTTGAGTTTGAGCTTTTTCAGGAAAGTCCGTAACTGCGATGCGGTGACCTCGTGCTTTCGAAGTCGGTATTTGCGGATTTCGGCCCGCAGTTTTCCATAGACTTCGTCGGGAATTTCGGTACATTCTTTGCCCTGAAACAGTTTCAACCAGTCTCGGAAGTGGTTCAGGCGTTTATAGGAGAATTTAGTGATGATTTCGGTCTGCTGACCATCGCGATAACAAGGTTTGTCTTGGGGCATCACCTCGTTGGTCGCATAACCACACTTTATACACACACGATGAGCTAGGTCCATGTACAGGTTGCCATTGCACTGAGGGCAAATGTCTTGATGGCGAACGATTTCAGGACTGACTTTTTTCGTGGCAATCAGGTACTGTTCCAGCAATTCCGCTTTGTTTTCCTCGGCATGGGCGTATTCATTCAGGATCTTGCTGGTGGTGAGTAGGTAATCGAATTGGTCTTTTTTTGTTTCGATGGTTTCGATTTCAGATCGCAGGTTGGCGATATCCTGTTTGATTTGACCCAAAGTCAAGAGTCCGGTAGGATCGGAAGCGATCAGGTCCTGGAGCCGTTTTTCTTCTTCCTGCAATTCTCGCAGCTGTTTCCGCTTTCGGGGCAGAGTTTTACGTTGTTGCTGTTTGAATTCCCGTAGAGTTTCATGATGTTTTGTATCTAGGGTGGTGCGTTTGTCACTGTAGTGCCGATCGTGATTCTTGATACGAAACATCTGTCCTATACATACATACGTTCGAAATTATTTTACATGATTGCGATCGATGATGAATAATTTTTTTGTGCACCGAAAAGCAAAAGATGGAAGTATATCATACTGACGATGACGAAACGGATTTACTCGATTTCATGGAAGCCTACTTTCGAACCGTGATGATTGTAGATGCCGTAGAGCGCGGGTGGACCGTGAAAAAGCTTTCGGATAGCACGTTCCAGTTCAAGAAATCCCTGGAGCGGTATGTACAGGATCGCACCAACGATGATGGGATCTTTGGATTTTTTTCACAGCTCTTGAATCAAATCGAATAAGCAAACAAAAAAAATAACTGTTTTTATGGTAAGAGAACAAAAAGACCAAATGGATCTTAGCAAAAAAACAACCTATCAACTGAAAGCGATGGCGCGCCGTGAGAATATTCCGTTGCCAGCGCCAGGTACTGGTAGTGGTCGGGGTGGTCGCGTACTGAAACGCGATATAATTGCAGCGATCGGCACACACACATCCGGTGATCTATCGAAACTATCGAAAACTCAACTGAAAGCTCTGGCGGAACGTGAGGATCTAATAATATTGCCATCCGATCGAAAACTCGACATAATCGAAGCGATCCTGGCAAGTCGAATCACAAAAGCAGTGCGACGAAAAAAACTGCACCAACCACAACCGCCGGATGTGGAACGAATAGCGATTCGATTGCCAGCAAAGAAACGACCTCACAAAAAGAAAAAACAACGGTCGACCGCTTCTTCTGCTGCTGCTGTTGTAGCAAAACCATTGAAAAAACGTCCACTGCAACCACCAAAGAAACGACCACTATTATTAAAGAAACGTCCACAAGTAAAGAAAGGCGCACTACCTGGAACCATTGACTTTACAAAAGAAATATCAACGGGTACGTACCTGTTTCGAAACAGCATCAAAAATCAATTGGAAAGCTTAATGATTGTGGATCGGAATCTGGCACAATCTGAGCAATTTCGACGTTGGATCGACACTTGGAAACGTTTATCGCGTCAACCAAACTGTCATCCGGCTGTTCCATGTATATACAGTGACGGATTGGTTCCAGTTCACGGTGAAGTAAAATATGCAATCCGATTTGAATATCGAAAAGGATCGGCCGATCTTGCTACCTTTATCCGTAGGGAAGGTCGTCATAAAATCCCTTTGAGTTTCATGCTACCATTTGTTTGGAAAGCTCTTAAAGGATTAAAGTATCTTCACGACAAAGATGTGATCCATGGAAGCATCCATCCACGAAACATTTTACTAGCTCCAAACACTCTTCAATACATGAACTTTGGACATGGGTTGTTTTTCTGGCCAAACTTTTCAGCGCCGGAGGTTTTCAGAAATCTCCGGCGCATCCAAGCCCAGACCGTACAGTTGTCAACCAAGCAGTTAATGGCAAATGACATCTATGCTCTGGGTGCCATTTTTTACTTTATCAACCGGCAACAACCTTATACACCTCATGCAATGGCGACCAATGCAGACCCCAAGCCGTTTGTGTACAAACAAATGCCAGAACTGGAAGACTTCATATCTGGTATGGTGGCCAAGGATCCTGATGAGCGCACCCGAGCTTTTGAAACTCTATTGATTTTTGTGAATCTACATGCCGCGCTCCAGCAAAAACCCAATCAGCAAAAAACAAAATTGGATGAAGAAGCACCTGGAACGCCCAAAAAACAAAAACACAAAGAAAAAGTGAAACGAAAACAAAAAGTGAAACGAAAACCAGTGATCACATATGCCAACTGGGATTCGAAACCCTGTAAGGGAAAAGGGAGCTGGACTCTGCAAGAATTGCAGGACTATGCTCGATGGCATGACCTAACAATATCCGGGTCTAAACGCCAACTATGCAAGAGAGTCCGGACCCATATTGCATCGAAGGTACCGTTCGAGAGTCTGTTTACATCGGAGCGTGTACCTGATGAAATCCTGGTGCAAACTTTATTGTCAGTGGCACCGGAAGACCTGATCAAAATGTGCGAAATGACCCCACGATTGCACGAGATCTGTCAGGATCCATGGTTCCGCAACAAGTACAGTGGTAAGTGGGATGGTCATCATCCACCATTGGTACCGATTGTTATCAAGAAAGTGCGAAGCGGAGCGGATTGGACCGATCTGTTCGAATTGCGAACTTCCGAACGAGAATTATTTGATACCTTAAGACTCTTCTTGGATGAACCTAAAGTTTTTGCGTATCTTGAAAGGAAAGATGTCCAGAAGCACGGATTGGGAATCAAGAAACCTTTTCAGATTGATATGGATAAGCGGTGGGTTTACTCTGTTTACTATGCAATCATTCGACGTGGTAAGGATGCCGAATCTAAAAAAGTGGTCCCAGGGCATTACATTGTGATTCGAGCACGTACAACTAGGGGATACTATACTGGCTATCTTGCAGTAGGAATCAAAGTCCATGCGAATATCGATTTAAACCAGTTTACGCGGGAGAGCAATATTCTGTCCTTGCTACAACAGGCAATTCATGAAAAGCGAATTGGTTTTGTTGTGATTAATCTTCAATATCTAACCTATCGTCATAGAGCATTCTGAGAATGCTCGACGTAGCGGGTTTTTTAAACGCGCGCGTTCAAAACCACCGATCATGTGGTACGAATCAGGGTCCTCTAGGGACATTTATGTAAGAATGGCAGTCGAAAAAAAAATCTTGTCCTATATGTACAACACATAAAATCAAAACAATGGGTGGAGGATTAATGCAACTTGTAGCGTATGGGGCCCAAGATATTTACCTTACTGGTAATCCCCAAATTACTTTTTTCAAAGTCGTTTATCGACGACACACCAACTTTGCGTTGGAAGCCATTGAACAGACCTTCAATGGAACCGCCGACTTTGGTAAGCGTGTGACCGTGACTATTTCGCGAAACGGTGATCTGATCAATCGTACCTACGTACAGATTGACATTCCAGCTGTAACATCTGGAGCATCGAACGATTTCGCTTGGACTCGTCACCTTGGAAACACTCTGATCAACCAAGTCGATGTGGAGATTGGTGGACAACGTATCGATCGTCAGTACGGTGAGTGGCTCACCATCTGGAATGAATTGACCATCCTCTCTGGTCAAGTCGCCGGATACAATGAAATGATCGGTAATACCTCCGAAATGTACACCCCAGGTACACCCGTGAACAAACCAGCTAAAAGACTCTATGTTCCTTTGATGTTTTGGTTTAACAGAAACCCTGGTTTGTCACTGCCGCTTGAAATTTTTATTGAGCAGAAAAGCATCGTGCTAGTCCTGAAAGGTCAGATGTTATAACAGGACTGGAAAAATCATTTTGTAGTTGTCTGACATTGAATAAATACTACAGATGCTAGTTTCCATCTTTTTATGTGTTGTGATGGAAGCAATGAAACCAAATTGTTCGGGAACCCCCTAAAGCCGGAACAAGCGTAAGAAAATGTGAACAATGGTAAGTAACCATGAAAACGTGCCGAATTTGTGAAATAGTGAAGCCACTGTCTGATTTCAACAAACGACCATCATCTAAAGATGGACACCGCAACGAATGTAAACAGTGTAGGTCTGCTTACAACAGACAATACATTCGAACCAATAAAGCTAGACTCAGAGAAAGAGCCAAAAACTACAGACAAATCAACAAAAAAAAGATATCACATCAAAATCAAAGATGGCGGCAAAAAAATGCTGAAATTCTCAAGTTTAAAAAACATGAATACAGCTTGAATCATCGAGAACAAAAACGAGCATATAATAAACAATATTATCAACAAAACAAAGATGCAATAAAAAAACAACAGCGAAGTTATCGCAAGACGCATGCCTTTGAAATTTATAAACAAAGAAGAGAATATAGAAAGAAAAACAAAGACCTCATAATTCAGCGAAGAAACAAATATAAAGCAACACGCAACTTAAAACTTAAATTGCGCCGACTTGACGATAACTCTTTTAGAATTCAACAAAATTGCAAACAAAAAATTTACAAACTTCTTTCAAGGCGACACTCTGAGTCATCACAACAACTTATCGGCTGTAAGGCTGATTTACTACACCAATGGTTGTCATTTTGTTTTACTTCAGACATTAATTGGCCATCTTATAAAACACTTTGGCAAATAGACCATGTATTGCCAATCAACGGATTTGATCTGGACAATGTAAAGGAGCAACTTTTGTGTTTTAACTGGAAAAATTTGCAACCTTTGCATAAGGATCAAAATCTCGCGAAAAGTGATAAATTGCTAATAGCACAGGTAATTAACCATTACAGGCGTGTTTTAAATTTCTTATATACATTTTCTTTAAGCTCGGAGTACCAAACAGTGAGGGAAACCTTACTGTGGTTGAGAAATAAACTCAAGTATGGTAAAAAGCTCCCGGATGATTGCAGTAAACGAGAAGCAATTCAACGACTGGATAAATTACTGCATGAAATGGGCAATCCGCAGCCAAGCACCTAAGTCCGCTTTTTTTGATGCTAGGATATGGTGAAGGTTCAACGACTATAAGGTTTCAGGTCGGAGTCTGGTTAAGCCCCAGACGTTGATGGCTCAAGATATAGTCTAGACCCTAACAACAATATTAAAATACACCGAAAGGTGGGGTATTAATCGATTGCGTTACAGTACCACGAGGTAAAGATCAACATTGAATTCCGACCGGTTTCGGAATGTTTCTCTGCTACACAGACCCCTACCACAGGAACTCCTGCATTCACTGCGGCAAGTCTGTTTGTAGACTACGTATATTTGGATACTGATGAGCGACGAAGATTCGCACAGGTATCTCACGAATATTTGATCGAACAGCTGCAGTTCACTGGTATCGAAACTCTGACCAGTACCAGCAACAAGATTCGATTGAACTTCAATCACCCAGTTAAGGAACTGGTGTGGGTTGCACGACGTGATGTTTCGGAGACTGCCAACGAGTGGACCAATTTCACTGATGCTACTGGTTTCGCTGGTGGAGATCCTTTGGTTGACGCTAAGCTGCAACTGAATGGACATGACCGTTTCAGCACTCGGGTTGCCCGATACTTCAATCTGGTACAACCCTTCCAGCATCACACTAATATTCCTGTCACTGGTATCTACGTGTACTCCTTCGGATTGAAACCCGAAGAGCACCAACCATCAGGAACCGCTAACTTGTCTCGAATTGACAATGCTACTTTCTTGATGACATTCGCGGCTGCCTTATTCACAGGTAATGCCACTGTGTCTTTGCTTATTTATGCAACGAATTACAACGTTTTACGTATTATGTCAGGTATGGGCGGGCTTAACAAAACAGGCCAGAAAAGCAGCTTCTTGTTGGCTATGTGGATACGCCAACATCCAAAAGAATTTGTATTCCACAATTTTCAAAATAACAATAGTACTGCTGCTAGTACGATAAGAAGTGCAAGACATCTTATAATGTTTCGGGAAACCCCTGAGAGCTTTTGCTACCACCTGTTGTATAGAAATGTACAATCACAGGGACCACGGTTAATGGCCGTTCTCAATGGTAACAACGCAAAAGATTTGGGTGATCCGCGGGTAAAGAACCTAAACATCGCTAAATTTTATTTATGGGTTAGATGCATGGTTCTCCCTCAACGACCGCACGGATGTCGGTAGGTAATGACAGACTAGCCATCTGGAACCTGCTTAAGATACAGTCTAGTCCCTTTGGGAAACCTTAGGGTATCAACGTGCCTATTCCAACTAAATACGTTTATGTGCATATTTGTATGTCATCCATGTGCTCTTTCAATGTATATCTTATTAGGAGGATGACGAGGTAAAACAATAATACAATTGTACTCCACAAGGTTCTGATGACCTTGTGAAGACAATTCTCCATCCAGGTTGTATCCTGTTTCATCAACATCAACAGGTCCCAATGATTCAATGTATGCTTTTGCTTGTTCAAGCTTTTCTTTCAAGGTTTTCTTTTTTGAACGAGTCATCTTCTTAGGTTTAGGATTCAATGGATGTTTTTCAACCACAAAGGTATCTCCGTGATTTCCATGTGCTTTCATATACCAGACATATTTTGGTATCGTGGCATTTACAGAATGATTAATCACGATTGCAAATTTGTGACATTGAACGGAACCTATGCCGATCGATCAAGACATCTTGCCTACAGTGTTGATATCACTGGGTGCATTATCGATCCTAGCCGAATATTGTATGATTGATGTTCATTTTTTATAAAATAAATAAAAAGATCGGAAAAGTCAGGAAAATCACCGACATTCCCAATTATAAAAAGTGTGGATTTTTCCGAAAAAAAAATTTAACACGCATCATGGCCGCAGAAGATAATTGTGATGCAATAATTGGTTGTGGTCTAGCATGTTTAATTTTTGCCAGTTTCATATTTTTCCTGCCGGGGCTCGCACTCTTCCTGACATCCGAATCCACCAAGTACCACAGTGTGACCTACATTCAAAAACTAGTTGACAACGACACATACATCATGGGACTCCAGTGTCTCGAATCGCAAATTAAAGACTTTATTTTGTCCTGCAAGATTCAGAATTTCCAACATACCATCGTAGAACCATGTGTGCAGTTCTCGAAAAGCAAGTACGGAATCTACCAGTTTCAGTGTACCAATCAGGAGTATTTGAGTCAGCGCTATCGTGACCAAGGTGGCAAGTATCATAAACGCATCATGGCAAAATACGTGGTCGGGATCCTGTGTTTGAGTCTCGGCGGGTTTATTATGGTTCTGTATTGTCTTGGTGTATGTGTATGTGTGGGTGCGTATAAATGCCGGGATGTGGATTGATGGCAGGGGTGTAATAGAAATTAATTTATGAATTTATTAATGGTAATTTGTTGGTTCTGATTGTTTTGGTGCACCAATCACAGATGTTCACAGTTTTGTAGGACTCATTGGCTTCAAACACCGTACACTTAACGCCGCATTTACGACAGAACAGATTCGGCGTCACGTTTATGAAAGTACTTTTCATCCTGGTGCTTCAAATCTCCCATCTCATTAAAGATCTTTTCGTACGCACTATTTATACTTCGTTTGGTTCATCACTGGATTGTGTTGTTTTTTTTGGATTTAAAAAAAACTAAATTAACCATACCATGATGGAAAAATGTATGTATCATAAAATGCGTTTATCGTAAAATACGCCTACTGTTATCATAGCAGTTTGAACATCTGTCAAGTGTGTGATGCCTTCGTCTAACCCATGGTTGCCCATTTGCAAGTATCACGGAATATTTGCACATGAAGCAGACTAGGTCCTGACATCGTTTGCATTGTTGAACAACCGCCACAGAATCCGACCATCCACAATCACAGTATTTCAGCTGGACAAGGCTACATGGACCGGCTTGCGGTAGAATATTCATCGAATGTTGTTGTTTATTTTATTTTTGAAACAACAATGGTCCTTGTGTTGTTTAGATACTAAATTTATGGTTTTTGTTTTGTTTTTTTGTAAATTACACACAATGTCATCCTCAGATGGTGACGATGGCGATGGACCATTGCACGGCGACATTACCTGTACTCGTCATCGAGGCTACGTGAATTTCCGATTCCTGACCCCGTATGTGGAGCATCCAGAACAACAGGAAGTCTACGAACTCGATCTGACCTACAACGAAATCCAAGAGCTCCTGTGCAATACAGTTCGTGGCAAAATCTACGAACTTCGCGATACCTACATCGATCATATGTATTTCAATGAAGAAACCCAGGAAGAAGAACGACGACCAGGCGGGAAAATAGGAGCCGATGCCGGGCCCTACAAACTCCAACGACTTCGACGGTTTCAACGACAAGGAGTCGTGTAGTTATTTCGTAGTCATCGTTATTTTGTAGCAGGAGCAGCATTATCGCATCTTAAATGATTATAATAAATCGTGATGCCCGTAGACTTGCTAAATATATAGTGATCGGCTATTTGTCCGTTCCCGATCGGGTTTCCACAGATATGACACTGAAGTTGGTCAACATCGACTTTGCTCGGCCATTTGACCAGCAACGGCAATCGCATCCAGGTGTAATTTTCCTCGACATTGGTAAAGGCCAACACCTTATTTGTGCTGCTGTGTTTTGATAGTTGCACGAGTTTTTCTTCTAGTTCGTGCCGATGCAGTTTTCTTCGCTGGGTGAAAATCATATTCCTGAGTTCCGGTGGCAACTGTTCGAAATTCATGATTTACCAAAAATGTCATTTTAACTTATTTTTTTTTCTAATATCCAGATGATACATCTACTTCAGAATTTCATGGTGACGGGAGCTGAGTATTTTTATATTTTGTCAGGGGCTTAGGATTTCATGTGCCCGGATGACGGGAGTAACCCAATATTTACATCTACTTTAGAAATTCATAGTGACGGGAGCTGAGTATTTTTACATTTTGTCAGGGGCTTAGGATTTCATGTGCCCGGATGACGGGAGTAACCCAATATTTACATCTACTTTAGAAATTCATAGTGACGGGAGTAACCTATGCATGATTTCTCAGCAGGATTTATAAATCAACAAACAACAGATTGGGATGAATTTCGAACAATGGATTCCGCTACTCACATTTATGGATGAACCTTCGCTGATGAAAGATGAATACGGTCGCATCGTTTCCCTTCGAAACAAGATCTTAGGTGACATGGCAACATCGTGGATTCCAGGAATGTCCAGAAACTACTGATTACATCCGACAAAGACATCCTTTTGCTGGTTCGCAAGAATCTCCTGAGTCACTATGAATGGTCGGCAAGACAAGCTGCCAAAGTCGGGAATCTCTATGTTCTGAAACGATGTTACCTTAAACTCTGCCAAGGCAGCGAACGATTCCTGAGAACCATTTTTTGGACCACCATCATGAACCACGCAGCTTATCACGGCCAAATTGGACCGATGGTGATAGCCATACGCGCGTTAGGACCATCATCAAGCAATAGGGCCGAAGCAGGATATCTGGCAGGAAAAGGAAAACATTTGAATATGATTCGATTCATGTGTCAACTCGGATGCAGAAACCTTAGCAAGTTTCTTCGAAACAAACCACAGATCCCATGTGAATTTTGCGTAGTTCGAATTCGTGTTGCATGCGGCATCGCGGATGCAGGTGACTTACCATTATTTCAATGTATGGTGGATGCTTACCCGGATGCTGTGGACACTCTAAGGGCGTTTCAGTATCTGATAATCCACGACCATGCGTGGCATATACGCTATCTATGGTCTCGGATGTCAGAAAGCAAAAAAGATATCGTACGGAATCAAATCAGAGTGTTTGACTATAATCTGTTGGTGACATTGGCTAAAATGTTATCCAAAGAAATATAAAAAATTGAAATAGAATTAATGGTTGTTGTTGTGCACGATAATGTCCCAGCGCGTTCCTTTGGAATCGATTTCACCCGAATGCGCGGTTGCTACGATACCCAATCAAAGCGGAGTCATATGCGGGTTGTTTATCGATCCAACTGATGTGGGTTGGGTTGCCATCCGGGTAGGTGGTCAAGACTTTGATCGAATACCAGGTGGTGATGCTCTTGATGCCTTGCGGTCTCTGTACAATATGCATCAAGATCACAACTGCGGTTTTCCGGAACTGCCCTTTCATCTGCTGAAAGATCACGGGTTCCTGGTGCCAACCTACATGCAAGTCGAAATCGTAGTATCCTATCGTCGCGTACGGAAACACCATCCGTGGCTCTATTGGATCCGACAGGAATACAGCAATAATGATGATGGCGAACAAGCGCCTTTCTTCTATTGTTGTCGTTCGACAGCGGCAAACCCTCGGATTTGCTACCAGTTGGTGAAAAATGGTCGTAGGATGGATCACGAGCGACAGGTTGGTCCCTGGCAAATTTACAATACTGATTTTGGACAGCAACTGCCAGATGCTCAGGTCTCGATCGCTTTGCAAAACTGTATTCATGGCAAAGATGGTGCACTGGCTGGAATTCAGTATATATGATTATGATTGTTTTTAATGTAAAAAAACAAACAACAAGTATGATTTAATGTAAAAAAAACGACTACTATACTAGTATGATTTAAAATAAGTAACGATGTAAAATGACGTAATCGTCAATAGAGTCGGAAATTCACAGATTAATTTGAAATTCCGACCCTGCTGATTCAAATCGCGCTCGGCCTTCCGAAGTTGATTCCAGGCCTTTGGTGGTACACCAGAGAGTATGAGTCGTTCCAATTGTGGTGATGCGTTAGGGATTGCTTTAGCCAACTGGTAAAACTCGGTGATGCGCGGATTGTGTGAGAGATCAATGGTTTTTGGAAAAGCACCAACGACGAATGATTGTGGATGCAGAGGAATCAGTTTGCTAACGAGTTTACATGTCAGGTTGCCAACATGGTAATTGCGCAAGTCCAAACAGTCTGAACAAGTCAAAGAAAGCAAACTTTTATGTACTTCGCCTTCTGGATGCAACGACAGTTTCGAGTGACCTAACAACCACAATAGAGTTTGGCCATTCGCATCTGGGACAATATAGGGACTTACGCCTGCTTTGGTAACGAGCCATTGTACGATCTCCAATCGGTTCCAGGACACGGCGATTTCATAAAAATTTCCGCGATAGTGGGATGGAACAGTCAACTCATCACTGAGACAAATCCCTTGCGATTTAACAAAATATTGAACCACATTCAAGCGATTCGCAAGAATTGCCCAGAAAATAGGATGACCACGGGTAGTACCCTCGAAAAGGTTACCTTCATGATTGAGCGAGAGTTTATCAACAAGTTTATCGACAGCTTTCAAATCGCCACAAACTATGGCGGTTGCTAGATCACTGTCGACGTTTGTGGGTCGCACTCCAAGATCAAAGAGGTGACGCGCAACATCGTAGAGTTCACAGGAGATTGCGTACATGAAAGGTGTGATTCCTTCCTCGTCAGGAAGGTTCAGATCCACCCCTTGATCTTGCAAGAATCGGAAAGTAATAAAATACTCTTCCAGATTTTCACCATACAAGGAAATATATTGAATAAGATCGTGAGCTAACGAACGTCCAATAGAGGTTTTCGAGTGCAGGTCCCACTGCTGCTTGTTTTTGATTATCAGTTCTCGAAATTGCGGCAGGTTTTGTATCATGGATTCAAGTGCATCAAAGGGATCTAATTTTTGTTTTTTTCCATCCATGGTGTTGTGTAATATTTTTAAAAAAAAAATCTCCGTCGGAGAATTTTTCCGAAACTTTTCCGTGCGCCTCGGAGAATTTTTTTTTTCGCATAACACACAAGATGTCAACTCAAAAAAAACGCAAACTAACACCGGCTAAAAATAATTCATTCAAAGTGGTCCATGAAGGCACCGTTGAAGATTTTCGTACTTTGGTTTCCGCGCACAGGGATACTTTTAATTTAATCGTAACCGATGCTTGTGTTGGCTATTACCATCCGTTATTCTGGCACATCATGCAATGTACAAAGGAACCCCAGCAGTATTTAGAAATCCTAAGAGACTTTGGTGTTGATTTGCAGGCAGCAAACGATAAAACCCATTTATTTTCCGATCTGATAACGGCTTGCGAACCAAAAGCAGCTCGGCTGTTGGTTGATTACGGAGTGGTTCCTAGATGCAAATCCTTGGCGAAATCGATTGTTTGTGAAGAATTTGATAAGGTCAAGTCTTACATTAGTAGTACAGCAGACGCTGATTTGGCTTTGACCTATGCCGTTGCAGCGGGACGATTGGAGATGGTCAAACTTATTTTTCGAAACGAATGGAGATCACAATGCGACCCGCAGTATTATTTTGAGATGGCCATCAAACACGACCAGTTGGACATATTGCAATGGTTTATCCTTCAGTTCCGGAAGCCATCGTTGAAAATCGTTGCATCTGAGCTGAATAGGAACTGCCTTCGATGGTTATTACGGTTTCGATTCGTTTGGAAGCAGATAAAAGGCCATGAATTAGATGTCTGCCAACGATTGATAGATGATTCTAATGACCATTTGGATTTGGCGGGTTTGGAGCTAGGTGATTCCGCATGTTTCTTTGTTGCCGATGTCATTCAAATGCTACGTCGAAGATACGTTCTTCATCCGGCTGGATTAGTCTATGAGATAACAGATGGACCGAAAAGCGTGGACTTGTCTGGCAATCCCCGCATCACCGATCGAGGTCTGGACTGTTTGGCCAAGGCTCTGCCAGAAGCTCTCAAAAAATTCAGAGAATTGACTCTGTCTGCCGTGTCGGTCGCATCTCTAAATCAATTGCGAGCTGCAGCACATAATAACAATATTACCATCCATTGTGAATTTCCGAGTCTGTTGACCATTTGTGTGTCCTATGTATCGAATTTTATAGTAAATTTCTAGATTTAATTTAAACATTGTCTCGACGATCGAGTTCGATTCCAACGCCAAACTCTGGGCATCCGTTTTTCATCCGTGATTGAAATTTCACCGTGAGTAGTTTCCCAATGTACCGATCGGCTTCCTTGTAGAGCTGCTGCAGTTTTTCAATCGATCCTTCCTGTTTCACCGAGAATTTCAGTCCTTGTTCCTTGTTGTACCAGCATTCCCAGATCACAGCACCTTTCCAGTCTCCCTGGCCTTCGTGGTAGCCACAGATTTCAAACTCTTCGTCTTCAAATTCCTTGTACTTGAGCAGATATTTGGAGCGTTTGTTTTCATAGGGCGAGCCAAGTATGCGCACCATGACACCTTCGTAACCATCGCGAGTCCATTGCCGATGGTAATCGATCACACCTTGACGATTCCGGACCTGGACCGTAGCGACCAGTTTGATGGTGGACTGTGGTTGGGAGAGTCGCTGACTCAGCCGTTGCCAACGGTCTTCTACGGCTTCTTCCGGGCGATTGCAGTCAATCAGATCAAACACGTGGAATTCGATTTGTTGGGTCGCTTCCGGAGCTTTCTGGCTGTTACAGATCCCCGTGATGGTCTCTCGGGGCATCCCATGGCAGTAGAGTTCGCCATCAAAATATTCACTCCCGTCCGGATTCAAATAGGGTTTCAGGGCTTGTTTCAGATGTTCCAAGGGGTTTGCTTTTTCCAAACCGTCGCGAGAAATCATGTAGACAGTGTCCTGTTCACGGTAGGCCAGAGCTCGACATCCATCTAGTTTTGGTTGAACCAAGACCGGGTACAGGACGGTCTTGCGTTTTTGAAATTTCTCGGCCAACATCACTTTGTAACGCTGTTTCCGTGCGATTTGTTTCTGCATCATGTTCCATTTCGACTGGGCCTGGTCCAGGGCTTTCTGTTTCAAATCGACATTTTTCCGCTTTCCTGGTCGGACACCGCGAACGGTGGTACGCATTTTCCCGCCGACTTCACCGGTTTCCGTCACGATTTGCCATGATGATGTATTATTTTCTTGCTGGACTCGGATGGTCCAAACGCGGTCTTTACCACGCACGTTTTTGTAGTGTAGTGCCGGGAACATCCTGGTGTCTATGTGTGTATGTGTTATAATCGTTTAGTTTTTTTTAGATTAGTATTAGTATTATTATACCTATATGTACGAGTATGTTGCGCCATTTGTTATTATTGCTCTGTGGTGGTATGACCCTACATTGCTGCTAAAAATTCAGCGCTATGTAAAACGGACCACCACGAATCTGGCCCTGTCGGCTGTAGACTTCTATGTCGATCTGAAAGAACAAAAAAACGAGATGGTCAAGGATGGGTACCATATTAATTTTGTTTTCCTGGACTTTATCGAGGAGTTCAAGATTCGTCGTATCGATGTGACCAGTCTGTTCCGAGCAGAAGTCCTCAAGGGTACTTTCCAGAACCAAGGTCTTTCGCTGTTGGACTTTGTGGAACTCTGTCGGAAACCCAACAACAATCTCTACTACAATGATGGAAAATGTCGCTTGGAAATCGACTACACTTTCGACTTCAAACGCTACCGGGTATGGTACGAAACCGACGATAACCCTACGATTGTGTTTCCGATCTACAAGGAAAGCGAATTGCGTAAACGAATGTTCCTGCCCAGTGTCTTGTCGGCGATTCTGACCAACGATCCAGAGTCGGAAAGTGGCATTGATGTGACCCGAGAAATCAATGAAGCAGCGGGACCTCTAGGCAACTTTTACGACGACAAGGAAGGCCATCGGGTCAAAAAAGCCAATGTTCTACCAGACCGTGGTGATGATCTATTTCTTTGTCTGATTGCACACAATGGACAAAGCTACACATTTGGGAAGGATGATATTTATTTATCGTTGTCAGTAACAACAGCAGAAGAAGAAGGACAATAAATTCAGTCAACGTCGTCATCAAAGTCCTCCAGCAGTTTCGCCGTGGCATCTTCGGGATCTTCTTCGTCGTCTTCCGGTTCGTCTTCGATCCCGTCGTCGTCATCAGCAGCAGTAGCAACTTTCTTCAAGTGAACACGGCGAGCCTTTTTCTTTGGAGGCTCCGCATCTTGCATGACAGCTGCTGCTTCTAATGCTGGCACTGTTGCTCCGGCCACAACCCATGGTTCTTCCCCGGTCGGTTGATAGTCTGCATGATTATTGCAGTACTGAAGTCCTTCTTTGCGACGGTTGCGGCACTGTTTTTTGCTGTTGGCACGACTGGCTTGACATCGTGCTTCTTGAGGCACATCTGGACGTGGTCGCTTATGATGATGTTTACTGGAGGACGACGATGACGGAACCAATCGTTCCATGATACCAGGACACTGGATCAATGCGGATTTGATTTCCTGCTCCAACATCCGTGTGACTGCGTTTTCAGGACAGCCCATTGTACGAGCAAGTGCAGATGCACAAAATGGCATTTGTGAAGCCATTTTGTTAGCATCTTTTTGGATTTGGTCAGCTACTTTTTTATTCATCGTATTTTGGTTTAATGTGTTATAGTTTTTTTTTTTTGCGATTTCTATTTTATTTTTTTTTGGGTTTTCCTGGGATCCGATCGATCGGTTGATGACAATGTCGCGATGACGGGAGTTTACATCTGGTCTAATTTGATGGTAAAATTGCGGATGTCGCCGGCGGTGACGGGAGTATTGACATTTACATCAGATTTCCCAGGATGACGGGAGTTTACATCTGCATCTGGATGTTCTGTCACAATGACGGGAGCATTGTATTTTTTCATCTCTCTCTGAGGAATTCAATGATGACGGGAGCATTGCATTTTTACATCTCTCTCAGGAATTCCTGGATGACGGGAGCAACTTGTTTTTTCATCTGCCTCAGGAATTCTATGATGACGGGAGTAACCTGTTTTGTTTCATCTGGCCAGGATGTTCTGTCACAATGACGGGAGTAACCTGTTTTGTTTCATCTGCCTCAGGAATTCAATGATGACGGGAGGAGTGTATTTTTTCATCAGCCTGAAATACTAGGAATTCCTGGATGTTCTGTCACAATGACGGGAGCATTGTATTTTTTCATCAGCCTGAAATACTAGGAATTCCTGGATGTTCTGTCACAATGACGGGAGCATTGCATTTTTACATCTCTCTCAGGAATTCAATGATGACGGGAGCTGTGTATTTTTTCATCTCTCTCAGGAATTCAATGATGACGAGAGTTTTTCACATCTGTGTTCTACCTACCGATACCATCGTCGTAAGTAAGGGTACCGTTGCCGCCACCAGAACCACGGATGCTGATGCGGTCCGCGGTATGGATAGGCTCGCCAGTACATATAAGGATATTGCATCCGATATCCGTAGTAAAGACCGTTGGGTCGATAGCCAGTTAAATAGGCATCTTGTGGTCCTTTTGCAACCAATTGCATCAGAGTACCTCGACTACCTGCTGCTTGCTCGCGCAAAGCAAGTAAATGCTGAAGGTAGAGTACCGCTGCGAGGATGAATATGACAGGAACAAAATTCATGTTTTATTTATTTTATATAGTGTCATAGATAAAATTGTGATAAATCATAGTAAAGATGATGATGGATGCAATCAGTTATTCCACGGCTAAAAAGTGCATTGCCCCACTGGATCTTATACTGTTTCGAGGCAGCGAAATGGTGTCGAGAACCATCCGATTCCTGGAACAGCTAGAAGTACAGAATGGTGAATGGTCACACTGTGGTCTCGTGGTTACATCCGACCTGGTACCTACCATACGAAATGCCAAACCCGACCGGCTCTATGTCTGGGAATCGACACTTTCTGGTCAGCTAAATGACGGAGTCATGGATGTGGAATCGAATGCGGCGGTATTTGGAGTTCAGGTCCGACCGCTGGACAAGTTGGTGATTGAGTACAATAAACCAGGGCGACGGATTGCCTGGGCAAAATTATTACAGAATCCCTGCAACATGCGGGATGACGAAGATGATGTGGAACACGAACTTCGCCTGGCACGACTGCAGCAATTAATGTGCGCTTTGCATCTAAAATACCACAACGAATTGTATGAAATAAATCCGATTCGTTTATTAGCTGCTCTGTTTCCCTGTTTTCGCGGTCTGCGCAACAGATTCAAGACTGGTAAGGATTTGATGTTCTGCTCTGAACTGGTCGCAACGGTCTACTGTGACATTGGGGTACTAGATCCTCAAAAAGTTGATCCAGAGAACGTCCTGCCTGTGGATTTTATTGGTGACAAAGACGAAGAATTTAAACCAGTGAATCGATTACCTCCAATTTTGCTTCGACCCCATATTTGAGCTGCAATATTGCTTCGATATGTGCCCGGTCTGTGACTGTCATCGGCATCGGCGACGTAAACTGTACCAGATGTCGCTTTGGAGGCAATGGATGTTGTGTTGGAGACTGCGCGGGTAATGGTTGTTGTTTGGGAGGCAACGACTGAAATGGATGTTTTTTGGGAGGGAGCATAAGTAATGGGTGTAACTGTAATGGATGTTGTTTTGGTCTTTGCATGTATTGTGTTAGCAGATGTGCGAGTTGTGCGTATTGCTGTTGAAGTACTGTATTTTCGGCTTTGATGGCAATCAGTTCTCGATCCAAGGTTTGTTTATGTTGTTGTAAGGAGTCTAGTTTTTTCTGGAATACTAGTTCTTGTTTTTGGCGACGTTTCCGCGACAAATAAGCTGATTCTCGGTTCTTGAGGATGCGAATGTAGCGTTTCAGTAGATTGACTTCTGTGGAACTATAGGAGCTCCAATCAACAGGTTGAAGTTTACTGAGAGACTTTTCTTGGAATTGTTTGATAAAAGGATGATTAAGTACATCCGATGTTTTCAGCATTTGTTTTTTAATAGAATTTTGTTCCGATCGGAAAAATCTTACACTTTGGAGTCGCGGCGCGCGCGATCCGCTTGATGATTAATATTTAGGTCTGGAAATCTAGGATGACGGGAGCATTGTATTTTTTTATCTACATCAGAAATTCCTGGTGTCACGATGACGGGAGCAACCCAATATTTACATCTGGTAAGAAAATCTAGGATGACGGGAGCAACCTATTTTTTCATCTAGTCCGGAAATCTAGGATGACGGGAGCAACTTATTTTTTCATCTACCCTAGGATGACGGGAGCATACATCTGGTCTGAGATTCCTAGATGTTCTGTCGCGATGACGGGAGTATACATCTGGTCTGGAAATCTAGGATGACGGGAGCAACCCATTTTTAACATCTCTACTAGGATTCTTCATCTTTTGTTTCGTTTTTCATCAAATAGCCATCTACCGCGGCCTGACCCAAATCAAACAGTTCTCGACGTCTTTCGGCCGATAGGTCGAATTGAATCGCTGAAATGTCGCCGGTATCGATAAAAATCACGTCTTCCCGATGACTCGAGTTCTGAAACCGAAGTTTTTGGATTTCATCTATCACACAAGTTACCAAACCGATCGCAAACTGTTCCAGAGAGCTGACCGGCCTGGTGTCGCTGCCGTCATCATCTTTACAATCGGATGAAGATAAGCGAATTCCCAAGACATTTTCCTGGTCGTTTAGGGCATCGATTGGAAAGTTATTCAGGAGTCCACCGTCCACGTAGGTTCGACCCCGATACCGGACTGCACTGAATAAGAACGGGATACTGATTGATAGCCGCACCGCGTTGCAAATCCCAACGTTGGGTGTACTGTGGCGACTGAAATACTTGACTTGACCCGACTCGATACAGGTTCCAGTCACAATCAGAGTCATCCCACATTTGTCAAAGAGTTCCTGAAACGTGATGTTTTGATTTCCGGTCTTGATGCGAATCATGGTGCAAAGAAACTTTACGATTTTTTCACCGGAATCGATGCCAAAATGTGTCAGTAATTTCATGGGTTCGATCGATTTGAATTCGTAAGGATTGATCGAAGACATTACATTGTAGAGTTCTTCCGGACTGTATCCTACGCACATCAAGGCGCCCAGAAGAGCACCCACCGACGAACCTACGTAGGTTTTCACGTTAGTTAGCAAATCATGGTCATCCAGGGCCTTTAGGGCGCCCAGCAGCGCAATTCCTTTCACACCGCCTCCACTAAGTACAATGTGTTCTATTAACATGTGTGTATGTGTTAATATAATTGATTGACTTTATTTTACGCTGTACTCTAACGACCCGGTATTACAAAAAAAAACTGATTGTGTAGCTACATCATAGAAGATGGCAGCATGTCAGCTATACAATTGCCACCAGAGATCTGGTCCTATATTATCCTATGGCGTTCCAGACTCTTGCGGAAACCTGCACCTTTCAAACTACGCCAAGAAATCTGGGACATCCTGAGCGAGTTCCGAAAGCACCCCGATCCTAAAGAGCGTATATGGCCACACTATTGTAAGAAAACCAACACGTGGTACAGAAGCAAGCCAAATTTGTGTTATCCCTTCCACCACACCGATCATACGTGTCGTGAATGTAACACGCGGCCCAGAAGCAAGCCACCCTTCCACCACACCGATCATACGTGTCGTGAATGTAAAACATTGTTCTTGGTACTAGAACCGCGGATCACGACTTATAGCGAGGATGATTGTCCAGATTTTGTGAATATTGGACGGTGGAATTAATTTCGTTGGTAGATAACTAGATAGATAGATAGAGACCATCCATGACCACCACCAACAGCAGCAGTAACAGTAACAACGATGGTGACTACGAACCAGATCTAAATATCGAACAGTTGCACGAGGTCCATGCGGAACGGGAGAAAAACAAGCGACTAGTATTCGAAACCATTTATTTGCGATGCCGCGAAAAGATCCTGTATGCCAACAATGTAAAGCATCGAATGAATACCTGGTACACGATCCCAACGGTGATTTGGGGTCTACCTCTCTACAACGTCCAAGCCTGTGTTGCGTACCTGATGTATCGATTGCGTTTGCAAAACTTCCAAGTCCAATATCAGAGTCCGAATCGCATCTGGATCGATTGGACTCCACAGGAAAGGGTCAACTATGCAAAAATCGATAACACAGCCCTCTACTATGATCCACAGACATTCGAAGTCAAGAAGGACGCGATACCAAAACATGCAGATGTTAACAACGATGATGATGGACCTGTGGTACTCCATGGACTTTCCCGACTCCATCAAGCAGCTCAACGTATCAAGTATGGGCGGAAATTCATGCCAAATGGCAAATACTAATTTGTGTGGTGACAGGTACATCGCGCTTTGCGTTTGCAGCCACAGGTACAGTTTGTGGCGCGACAGGTACATCCACACGGACAATGGTTGGCAAGAGGACGAAACCGATCGACCACGACGACATTACCAGCCCATAATAACAATAGCACAAAGATGAATAATAGCAATAATAGCATTGTAGGTTAATAAATACACCAATATATGATTTCAATTAAATGAGCATCATATATTTGTATACTTTTTTATGGAAAAGTTAACGATAGTTAACCAAACGTATTTTCTCCGGAATACTGGAAGTAGAGGAAACCGTCTTCGGATTTTTCTCGATCGTAGAGGAATTCGATTGGTTCGGCAACGGGGGGAAGGATGTTTTTCTCTCCTGCAAATAGAAACAGTGCCTGGTGGGCAGGGATTTCCATCCGTTTGCGGATATTGGCAATGAATTCTCCTACAGTTGAGCCACATGGAACTAGATACTTGACCTTATCGATCGAGGGAAAATCCTTGCTAGCAACAGCTGAGCGTTCGCAAATGATTGGTATTCGTTCTGGGAATTTTGCCTTGATTCGCCGAAACAGGGCTTGGCGCTTTTCCAACTTGTTTTCTTTTCGAAACCGACTCATCATTCGTGTCTATTATTGATTAGTTTTATATAGTATGTTCTATTTTTTTTCCATTATGGGAAAAACGAAGGTCAAAACAATGGGATGCTTTTCATTGTTTCTTTTTGGGAAATCGGCACACACATACGCCACGGGTGGCGTAAAAATTTATGGATGCTGTAAGTGTACCAAAATGTATTCATCCTATATTATATATATTAGATACATACGCAATTAAACTATGACCGTGAACTCATCGACCTCCTGACTCGGAGTTCCAAATTCACGCTCTTCCAGTGCCTCTTCATATAAAGATGTTACGGTCTTGGATCCATTGAAATCTCTTTGCCATACAGCGCCGGCTTCGGGAAATTGCGGTTTATAATACTGATCATCGCTAGTTACTGCTGCTACTGCTCCAGTTCGTGGTCCAATACAATCCAGTTCCTTACGTTTTTCTAAGATTTTTTTTGTGTAGAAAATACCGAACAGATCCAGACTCTCGTGCTGTTGTTCCACAGGTTGCTCCTGTTGATTCTTGTTTTTAAGTTTAAGTGTAAGTTTTATATTTTTTCGTGGTGAGTCGCGTTTCGCGGAAACTTTTACAAAGTAGTCTTTCTCGGGATCGGCGATTGGGAAACAGAAATAGTTGATTTGTGGTCCTTTGGTACCACGACGACTGACTCTACCTTTGATTAAGTCTTTTTTTGTGGTCCTGATGAAGCACATTGGGTGATCTTGGCGAGGTGAATGTTGTTCGTTTTGCGCCGAATACACTGTGTAGTTAAAACTTTTTAGATCATTCGCGCAGATGTAGACCGTACCCATATATGTCAAGTCGGTTTTACGTGCGTTCCAGACCGTTGTGATGTCAAATGCTAGTCTGCCAGTTTCTGCGTTCAAGGGCTCGGTGTAGGCGATGTCGATATCTGCCATGATTATTTATTATAATATATAAACTTATAGCTTTAATGCATTGTCGGCATTTCAAACGCATAACCAGAATATATCTATATATACGTGCGTTTGGAGTACCATCCATCCTGACAATTCCTTACCAACAACTTGACCCCTGACAATCCCTTACTGGGGTCGTGCGGTCACGGCAGCGTACTGAAATCGTCGACGATTGTCAGCAACACCAGGGTACCACCCGACGTAATAGTGGGGCAGTTTGGGAGTCTTGGTGCTTTGAGCGATCAGATCTTCGAAGGGAAATTCTTGTTGTTCCAGACCTTGAGCTGGGTACAGGTCTTCGGCACGTGGTCGTGTACCGGTCAGATACTGGTCGTGGCGACCTTTGGCTTGCAATTGCAGCACGGTACCATGGCTAGTAGCAAAATTTTCGTGTGGTTTGCGAACAACCATCAAAAATAGTAATAGCAGAATTCCAAGTATAGCTAACTTCATTGTTTGTTTTAATTTATTATTGTGTAGAGATTTATTTATTTCTTGCCACGAAACAGCAAGTAATACAGGACCAAGCCGATGATTCCAAACATGATCAGGTCGGATGTATCACCATTGCCGCCGCCGAGCAGGTTTGCAAATCCTTCAACTATACCCCCGTCTTTTTTTTTTAACACGAACAGGGCTTTTTGTCGACACTGGGCGCAGTGTTTGAAGTGAGTCAAATAGGCTTCACAAGGGTAGTTGTCGAGATCGCAAGGCAATTCGCCATTGTACATAGGATGCTGGGCGTACTGTGACCCACCGAATTCTTTCAGATGATGGTTATTATTGAGATGACTCGGGCCATGGCTGCTGGCTGCAACATCTTGGCTAACTGTGTAGTCTTCCAAGGCTTTGTATTGGGTTGGGGGTAGACCCTTTGTTAGATATCCAGGATACTTTCCCGGTTCGGCATGGGTACTCGGAGCAGGTTGGGCTGGAGCATGATGGCGAGTGTTTACCCGAGTATGAACGGGAGGCTGGACATTTATGTTATTTGTGGCCAGGGGGTCCTCGTTGTGTGTATGTCCCGGCAACTGACTTTGGGGTCGGCCCAAAAGTTCGGTCATTGGATAGTTCAAGGGTTCTGCCGCTCCAAAATCTTTGCCGTAAACTTCGACGATCGACGCGTAACTCATTTTAGCTTATTGTATTGGGATAGAAAAAATTCTGTGAGTATAGAGTTAAAGAAAAAAGATGGACAGAAACATTGTATTCCTAGCTTCCATGGTTCTGGTCTCGATCGTGGGCCGCAAATATCTTGACCTGGACCTCGACAATAACCTAACCAAACGCCCGCTGTTTCAACTCATGGTAATATTTGCCATAGTCTACATTAATACCAGGGCTTTTGTTCCTTCTCTGCTGGCTGCTCTTGCCATACATTTCCTATCGAAAACTGAAATGTTTAAGAATCATCACAGCGACAGCGACGACAAAGAAGGCTTTGAAGAACCACAATATGCACAACGACCACGAGGACCTAAACGCTGCTGTTAGCTAAATATAAAGAAACTTTATTGCTGTTATAGGGGGGTTATAGATTATATCTATACTGGCATATGATCTATACTGTTGCGTCAACTGGTACGGCTGTGGTTGCATCTACGGTTGTATTTGATACTGTAGTTGCGTCAACTGGTGGTACTGTGGTTGCATCTACTGGTGCATCTGGACTGCTTCGATGGGTAGTCTCCATGATTTTGCGAATCAATTGCAGTTCGGATCCAATCTGTTTCAACTCAGTCACGATGGTTACGAAATCATCTGGACTGACTTTGCGTCGTTTCTGATAGTTTTGGTTTCGGGGCGGATATCGTTTCTGGTTGTGATAGGATGGTCCAATCAGATTGTCGCGATTTCCGTCGACCCATGCAAAGAATTTGCATTGACGTTGCGAACAGGCATAGAAAGGACGATTGGGATTTTTCGAACTCTTGCTGATTGCAGTGTCGGCCATGATTCCACAGTCGCAGTCGGGGATATTGTCAGCCATGATGGTGTTTATCTATCTATCAAAAAATATGGTGGTTTTTATTTTATTTTTTTCTCCTACTTGGATGCTGTTGGACCGTGATGTTTTTTACATTTTCGTTCACATTGTCTCCGTCGAAATCGAGTTCGGCAAAGGGTGTATTGTTGCTGTTATTATTGTTATTCTGGTTGTCTCCGGGCATGGGCATCACATCGTGGATGGAAGCTCCTTGCAACCCACCACCCATGGCAGCCGGGCCGCCCATATTTCCCATCCGGTTTAGAATATCGGTGACACTGTTGCTGGGTGGGCGCATGTCGGCTCGTGTGTTTGTTGCTGAAGCAGACGTAGCAGTTGAGCGTCCTGGTGGTGCTGGAGGTGGTATATTGGGTCCCGACGCCGCTGGTTGCCCAAACATACCAGGCATTCCAGGCATCACTCCACCATTTTGTTGGGCTGCGGCTTTCATGGCACTTGCTGCAGCGCGTGTCATATTTTCCATGAATTCCGGGTTCTGTCGCATGTCGGGAAATGCTGACTGGAACATCGTGTGTGACAAGTGATACCAGAACGCACTGCCACCAACCATGAACATTAATCGGAGTTCTGGTGCAATCTGAACCTTTTCGTGGTACTTGTCGTAGAGTTCTTCAAACACGTCATCGTAATCATGGATATCTTCCATCACATTCTCCGACCAGCCGTCCAAACGCAGATTGAAAGGATCGTAGCGATGGTTTAGAAATTCGACTCCCGTCACGCAGGCCATCAACATTCGACGCTGGAATCGAATCGACTTTTGCAAATCGATTTGACGTTTGATGGAATTGTACTCCAGTTCCAAATCGTCCAGGGTCGATGACATATCGAAATGACGCGGAACCGTGATTCCTCGCCTCTCGAATTTGCGAAATTCCGAAAGGATGTAGCGCTTGCGACGTTGCTGTTCCGTGAGAGACATTCGCCGTTGAGCAGGAACCCGCCGATAGTCGGAATCCACCGATGACGCATCATCCTCATCTTCTTCGTCTACGTCGTCGTTGTCATCATCGTCGTCGTCCTCATCGTCCATATAGCCTCCACTTCGATAGTTCTGCTGGTATCGCAATGGCTGGTTTGGTGGAATCTGTCCGAATCCGTGCGGACCCATTTGATTTCCAACCGCATCGTAGGGATCTGGCATCATATGAGGAGTGTTGTCGTCGTCATCGTCGTCGTCGTCTTCTACGATAGGATTTGCCGCGGCAGCAGCAGCCGTCCGCATACCTTTTGATAGGATTTTTCGCGGATTCGCCAGCATTTCTACACCCAATGCATCGAAATCATCGTCATCGTCGTCAATATCATCGTCGTCGTCGCTATCGTTGTCTTGGCGTCTACCGTTGTGGGTAATGGGAGTTTTTTCCACATGCACGATTGGTTGATTGTTTTGGCCGCGTCGTCGCCTTCTTCCTCGTCGATTCGCTGGTGGTCCCGAAGAAGACGAGAGTTCCAATCCCTGGATGCCAATCGGGTTGCTAACATTTATTTCGGAGTCGTGATTTTCATCTTCGTCGTCTTCCAGAACAATATCGGTCTTTTTTGACATATTTTCCTGTGTTGTTAACAACTATCTTTGGAAACAATTACCTGTGATATGACCGCGGTTTCAATTTTTTTTCATTCATTCATTTCCGTCGGGATCATTATCGTCGTCACCGCCAAACAGATCGAAATTCGGTAACTTGGTGTGTTTTAGAAATTCCTCACGAATTTCGTTCCACAGGATGGTTTCTTTGCACCAGACGCAAACCAAATAGTCACGCGACTCGTCCTTGAAAATTTGACTCTCCAAATGGTACACGGTTCCAACCGCTTCTTTATCTTCAATACTCGATCCACAAGCCAAACATGGTGGAAAATCCAGGTCGTCACTACACAACTCATTCATTCTGTGACGCAAATCCTCGATCTGTGACTCGCGGACCTGGACCTCATCGTAGGCTTTACTTATCTGTGCATCGGTTGTCGTAGTCGTTGTCATCATACTTTGTAACCGGACTTATGTTTTGTCGGTATTTGTACGCGGTCCGTGGATGTTGTACGCTTAATCAAATACGCCAGGCCTTGAAGAAGTGCATCGCTGGCATCATCGCGCTTCTTGAGTTTCCGATAGCGTTCCAGAATCTCGGGCTCCGATTCGGTCGGAATCGGCACACATTCGACACCATGTTGCAAAATCTCCAAAGTATGCGCTTCCCCCAGCAGCTTTCGCTTACGATATTCCTTCCGTTTGCGATTGGCTACCGCGGGTTCCGGCAAACAGAACAGTCGTTGGTCGGCACTCAAACTTTCGTAGTCTTGACGGGATTTCCAACAAAAAGCCGGTCCTGTATAGACACGGTCCTGGAGTTTTCGACTCGCCGATATCAAGTGTACCTCCTGTAAAACCCGATTATGCAATTCGCTCTGCAACAGAAAATAGGAATATAGAATAAACTGAGCGGTTTTGGTTCTCTGCGATGCCCGGCCCGGTTGGTTTTCAATCAGGATCACGGACGCTTGCTGTTCAAAGGCTCGTTGACGCAAAGCCCGGATGATTGCTAGACTCATGTCTTGGATCGAAATCGTCTTTATTGTTTGGTGTTTACATGGTTTTTGTTTATGGGTTTTTTCGACATTGCGCGGTACATGGGTGCCACAATAATAGTGCCAGTCCGAGGTTTTGCGTTGAGCCATCTGAATCTTGGCCTTTCGACCACATTCGCAACAGACTCGACGTTGGTCGGCCAGAAAATCAATCACACCCAAGTCTCGAACACACACCTTGTCGTGATGTTGTTCCAATAATGCGTAGCCGAGATTGCGAATCCCGACGTCAAAGGAACAAATGGTTGTTGTTATTGTCGATGTCATCTTTTCTATTTATTATTGTTGAATAGCAAACAAACTTTTTGTCGTATCGTAACCGACCAAATCACGGATTAACGGGTAATCCCAACTACTATAATTTAATGGCGACACATGACTTGGGTAATCCCAACTAAGACTTGATGGCCACGCGGTATAGGATTTTGGCATATAACCGCTGCCTGATTTGAACATTGGAACGTCGTCGTCGTTGTCATCTATATTAAGGACAGGATCTGCTGCGAGTAGTGCCATTTGTTCGCAGCAAAGACAAAGACATATCCGTTGTTCACGAACCAGTCGTCGGGCCACCACAGGCAACAGAGAACTTGAGACTGCCGACAATGCACAGGCCCGTACCGTAGTTTGATTACAGTGGTCCAGGATGAGCGCCCAGATTTCAGCAGGCAGCACGGTCCATGGTCGGCGCTCGGCTTTGGTTTTTAACGATGCAAGGTAGGCTGCTCTACGGATAGCTTTTTGTCTGCGATGTCTTAAACGCCTACGATGACGATGACGGGAACTCATCTTGTTTAATATTGTTATTATTGTTATTATTTTTTGTTTCGAAATTCTATAATGACGGGAGCAACTTTATTTTGTCAGGACCCCTCAGGATTTTCTGTAATAAGTGTGGATGACGGGAGTTTACATCTGGCGCCCAATAAGTAGGATTAATATGAACAGAATGTAAAATGCACCTAAAAACTTTGCGGTGACGGGAGCAACTTATTTTTACATTTACATCAGATTTTCCAAGATTTTGTGTCGCGATGACGGGAGCATTGTATTTTTACATTTACATCAGATTTTCCAAGATTTCATGTCGCGATGACGGGAGTTCACATCTGCTTCAAAATTTCCAAGATGTTCTTGTCGCGATGACGGGAGCATCCTATTTTTACATCTAGTCATAAATTCTCGTCGCGATGACGGGAGCATTGTATTTTTACATTTACATCAGATTTTCCAAGATTTCATGTCACGATGACGGGAGCATCCTATTTTTTTCATCTAGTCTGGATTCTCAAGATTTTGTGTCGCGATGACGGGAGTAACTTTATTTTTGTCAGGATGACGGGAGTCGTCAGGATAACCTTATCATAATAAATGTGCTCAATTCTTCTCGATGATTTTCAGTCCCATCGTGGAAAACAATGTATTTCCTTCGTTTGGCAGCGGTTTCTTACGTCGCAGACGTAGCTTGCTTGGCTTTGCACGAGTTGTTGTACCGGCTGTTGCACCAGCACGAGTACCAGCAGCACGAGATCGTCGCCGACTGCCAGCAGCTGCTGCTGTACCTGCCGAAGCCGTACTGGTGGTAGTCGTCGTTTTCTTGAATTTTTGCTGTTCCGCATCGGCTGCCGCTATGGCTTTCTTGATGGTTTCCGCGAAATCCGCCTGACGTCTTTCGGTCTCGACTTCCTGGACTTCGGTTCGTAGCATGGTCATTGGGGCTGTCAAGAGACAATGTGTGAGTCGGGGATCTACGCTTTTGGAACGAAATTCTTCGATGGTCAGGGGTCCGCCAAAGATCCGGAGACTTTCACGTGGCATCGCAGGTTTGATCCGACTCCGTTTCGACTGCGTGACTCGACGATACATGAACCCAATCAGGCTGCTGCAGACTGGGCGTTGTTGGGCCCGATTGTAGGCCATCACACAGTTCCAGGAACAGAAACAGCCAATGACTTTGAAATCGTTGGTACGCGGACGATAGCGAACTGGCATTGGAACCGGTTGGCCTTCGAATGGGTGGCAGTCCCACCAACAGGCAATTTCCGTCGATTCCGGCCAGCTGTCGTTCTGTAGCGCGTCCATGAATTCCGGGAAAACGCGAAAAATCCGTGTGTTTTTCTGAATCGCACTTTCGTCACTGACATGGTACGGTTTGTACTTTTTCTTTTTTTTGATCAGAGTGCCCGGTTTCCGGTCCTGTGATGACTGTTCCAACTGTTGCTGTTGCTGCTCAGCTTGTTGTTGCTGCTGCAACAGCTTTTCCTGCTGTTGTTGCTGCACTACTTCATAGATTCGATCGAATTTGATTTTGCAGAGTTGCTGCAGTCGACCATAGTGATGAACCAATTCATTGTGGGTCAGTTCCAACGGTTTGATTTCCAAAAGTTCCAACTGTTCGGGACCAAATGCATCTTTGGCACAGGAAGGACCCGGTTCTTCGGCGCGAAGTTTTGACACTAACGATTCGTATTCCAGAGTGTTATCATCGTGTTGCTGATGGTCTTCTAGTTCTAGTTGGGGTTCGGCAAATACAATATTCTTTCGTTGTTGTCGTTCCTTGACTTTTGCATCGTCCTGTTCACGGATGTTCATCAGATTTGTCAGATTCATCCGTTGGCGGCTATTGTCATTGTAGATCCGAGCACATTCCTCACACAGGGTTTCCAGTTTACTTTGACTATGTGGCTGATGCTGGCATTTGACCTTTCGAACTGACGACGACGATGCAGAAGAAGTTTTGACTTTCGCAAAGGATTCCCGATAGATCCCCGACCTTTCAAAGGCTTTGGTGGTGGTTGTGGTAGGTGTGGTGGGGGTATTCTTTGACGACGATGCCATTTTGACAGCTGGAAGACTTATGATTACACTGGATTCTCTCTGCGCTGCATGGTCTCCATCATTGACAAAACCATAGCAACGATTATTATTATCGTGGTTATTATTGTTGTTGTTAGCTGCCTTCATCCTGATTGATTGATTGATAAGAAATATATAAATTTAATTTATTTTTTTACGACAGCGTTCGTAAACGAAAAAGTAGGGCTGACAGGTCAAACGGCAAATCTCGTCTCCCGACGACTCCATCACTCGAGTATCGTCGAATTTGTACCAACGCCCATTTGGATTCCGACAGTAAGCATAGTAGTGACCGCTGTGCATCGAACCAACGTGGCAACATATAGCTCGCAAATCGTAGGTTGCCTCGCGATCTTGCGGCAGTTTAGTCCAATCACCCAGCTTGAAGTTACTGAGCGGGAACGAGACTGGCCGATTGTCCTTTTGCGAAAGGGATTTGAAACGCTTCAGGTGAATCAACAAATACCTTGGAAGCGACCAGATCGACATGATACGATTAGCTGGGGTTTTCTCCTCGCATTGTTCGCATTCGTATTGATTGGCTCCATCCAGACTGTCTTCGGCCTCGAAACAATTCAAACAGTCAATCAGGTCCAACGAAGCAGATGACGACGCTGGTAACGGTAAACTCAAATAGCTGTAAGGGTCGAAACTGTACGATACGCCTTTGCATTTCTTGCACACCACCACGGAGTAGAGTTGAGCCCAGAATAGAGGAATCAGGATCGACCATCCATCACGTTTCAGAAATTTATTCCAAGTATCGATCGCACGTAACGATAAAGAGGATTCGGTCGAGGATGGTGGCACTGCTACCAGTGGCAAGTCGTTCGGAGCACAACTGCTCTGTTTCAATCCTTCGTGGAGTATATCCAAAAGGCAGATCATGAGCTCCTGGGAATCGTGTTGTCGATAGCCCCGGAAAGATGGATTAATCTGTTCCAGACAGTTCTTTAGAGTTCTGGGCGCCAATGCGATATTTTCTCCGCTCCACATTTCCTTTACCAATCGGGTGTACTGATAGAGCAGGGCCAGATGAGTGTTTGTTGGCTGGCGAGTAGCGGCACTCGTGATGGTTTCGCGTTTGTTGATCAGATAGGCCGTGAGTGGTGGAACGTTGCTGAGGCACTGGAGGGCCGCATTCATAAAACAGGTATTGCCAAGATTGCCGAGACCTGATAGTCCATTCATCATTCTAATATAATATAATTGCTTTGTTCACATGGAATTTAATTTTTTTTTCGAGATTTCACCACGAAGGCATCCAGTTGCCGGATCCATATGGTCTTCCTGCGCCGGCATCTGCCATAAACAACCCTGACATTCCGCATGATTCACGATCACACGACCTTGGGCATCCAGACTCACATAGACATTCAGGGTCGTACTGTGGTCGGTAAAGTCATTCAGGGCATTTGCGACATCGGTCATGGTGTTTGTCGATGACCCGAGACCATTGATTGCATTGCAGAGACGAATCAGATGTTCAACCATGTTGTTGTGATGCGTAAGATCAAAAATTAGAACTGAACAAGTTCTAAGTTTTTTTTTTTGCGTATTTACATTGACCTCCGGAAAACCAAAGTGAATAAATAAATTACAACAAATAATAAATATGAGTGCATCCACATCACCATCAAAATCCAATGTCTTTGATCAGTATTACGGACCCTATTGGTGTTCCTCGATGGCTGGTTGTCCTAGAAGGGAAAAGAAATCTGCGACGGCATCGTCCTTGCCCTGGGATACTCGACTCCAACGTGTACCACTACCTAGTACCATAACAGGAACAGCAACAAATGGATGGCGACACGGTATCAAAGTCACGCCTCAAAACGATGCACCAATAGTTGGTACTCAGCGCCCATCGTCGCCAGTGGATGCAACGGTTGCATCCGAAGTACAGACTTTACGTCTGCGCAAACAAAAACGAAAAGAGAATCTCCGACGACTCCAGACTTTGCGCTTGCAACAGCAACAACAACGTCCTAAAATCATGAAGTCGTCGCCAGTTCCGATGCCAATGACTTCAAAATCGTGCCCGGAATTGCCGGAACTTCAAGAATTAAATCCTCAGGAATTCTTTGTCCAGCAGCACAAGCAACAACAGGTGCAACAACAACAGCCGCAGCCGCAGCAGCAGCAGCCACAGCTCGATTTAAATTTAAAGTACTGCATTGTAAATTTTACCAAACATCAGATTTTGGCCCCAGCCGAGTGTACAGAACAACAAGAGCGCGAAATCCAAAATGCTCGCCACATCCAAACCGAACACTTGAGTTTCGAAGAAGCCAAACAGATCTCGAGTGTTCAGTCCTGGTGCCCGATGACTCAGGTTCAAGCCGGCAAAGTCACGATTCGAAGCAGCATGAAGTGTCGCAACTTGATTTACCAGTTGCAATTTCGACCCTGGTGTGTTTATTTCCCGCACGAAATGGATTGGTTCCAGGTTTTGAATTTCACGGAATGGGATGCAACTGATTTGATTTGTGGATTCGATCCCAGCGATTACTGCAATGAAACCATGTTCCGCTTCAACTCGAAGATGGACCTGGAAGGCTGGCTACCTTCGAATTGCCGTCTGCGTTCCGACTATTTGGAACCGAAAAACTCGATTCAGGAAGTCGAAGAGCTTATCCGTGAAACCTTTGTTGACTTTGTTCCAATCCCCACAGGCAAGCAACGGTTCCTGAAAGAAACCTACGTGATTCCACGCAAATGTACGATTCGTCCACGGCGACAGCGACGATCAAAATCAACTGCCATCGTGATTGGATGCAACGACGACGAGGATGATGGTTTGGATGCCAGTCGCAATACTTTGGTGATGGTATCATCGGCAATGCCCCCGAGCAAGAACAAAAAGAAAAAGAAGAAACGTTGGTCTCTGAAACATCCATTTATGATTCGACGCCGTAGCCGTAGCCACAGTATCGTGCTGCGATTTCCTCCAAAGGAATGAATGTGTAAAACAAAACATGTATATAATAATTTTATCATCATGTACATAGCAATTTATTCACATAGGTCTGAGTTCGTTTGCCTTCGATCCAGTAATCGTGCACGATCAAATTTCCAGCTAGGTTCCACATTTTATTGCTACCATAGCGTTTGCCATCGATCCAATGCGATTCTTGACTCGGTTGACCCGTAGTATACCAGGAACGATAGGTTCCGTGACGTTTGCCGGCTGTATAGTCGCATTCGATCCAACGCCCACCATCACTGTACCAGCGACGTAGTATTGTTTCGGGGTTATAGAAGGATTTCATGGTGCACTGATCAGGGTAGAATTGGATGCCGATTGGGGCCGGGAGAGGAAGATGATGTTGATGTTGACGTTTGATAGTGTCACGATTGTGCATCAGTGTCGGCGGTATGATGGACTTTATCTTTTTCATTGCGTGTTAGATAAATAAATAAATATAGTAGATGACGAGTAATTATGTTTTAAAAAACGAGTTGTTGTATAAAATTTTGCGCTGCCCGAAAACTCTTCGAATTCCTACAAATGATTTTCAGGCCTATAGTCATCCTGAATTTCGCTCTCATCGCTGGGTCTATAATAAACTCCAGATTGCAGAATCACAACAAATAGCCTGTGGTCCGATTGGAGTGCGCCCGTCACCAGATGTTTTTCCCGTCATCGTGAAACCCATCATAAACCTCTTTGGGATGGGATTTCATGCCTATAAGTTCGATACCTGGGACGAGTATCGCAGGGATTCTCGAGGTGTTTTGTCACTTCCAGGACTTTTTTGGTCACGGTTTTTCCATGGACGCCATCTAAGTATCGATCTGTTTCTTCGTGATGGGCGAATCATCTGGACCGCAGCATTTCGGGGCCAACAGTGTCCCGAAGGAAATATTGGCCGCTTCGACCATTGGATGAGTTTGTCCGGATTCCGACGCCAAAGTATTGCACGCAGTGTTCGACGATGGATCCGACGACATCTCAAGACCTATACGGGCTGTCTAAACCTGGAAACCATCGGAGATCACATCATCGAGTGTCATCTTCGGATGGGCGATATAAATCAACTGCCAAATGCTCGTCGCATCTTCCGACAAATCATCCGTTTGTACTCGGGACGTTGTTTATCATCATTATCGTCGGACGTCCGGGTCTATCTGATCCCGGTGTTTCTGAGTTTCGACGAGTACCAGCGTGCTCGACCTGTCTCCCAAGAAGATCTGTTTCGTATCTGCAATCGTTGGTTGATACGTACGGTCCAGATCGACCCAGGACCTTCGAAAGTTACCTATCCTACTTCGGGCATCCGGGTTTTCTTGCTGACTTGCGACAATTTGCATCGCGGTCGCCGTTGCCGGGCAGAAATTCGCCGAAATTTACTCGGTTGATAGATACCCTAAAAAAAAACAACAACAACAAAAAAACAAAAACGATGGCATCCACACAGGAATTTCTCGATGAATACATAAATCCACCCGTTGTTGCCACAGAAACCCGCACTTGGGACGGATGGTACAAACATGTTCAGGACCAAATCTTGACCGTAATCGATGCGCTTGGATGGACCGCAAGCGTGTACCGACGGGGGCAAGACCTATTGGTATCGAAAGCAGCCTGTCGTCGGGGTGGCACCATGACTTACCAGGAATTTTTGGCGACTCTACTCACACAACACTCCCGTCATCCTGGATTTTCAAATGTTTAATATCAATAATATGATGGAAAATTTTTTTATTCTTGTGTATTATAATAAGACAAAACAAAACTATGGCAGGATATTTCGATAATCCAAGTGGATTCCATCACGGACAAGCACGCGAGTTTGACATGAATGCGTGCAGTAAAAATAACTGCAAGTGTGGCCGTAGGAGCTGCATGTATTACAACGAACCACATTACGGACATCATGACTATACTAAAGTTGAGATGCCCCTCTACGGACCAAAACTGCAGGTACACCCGAAAGTTCTGGGTTCCAAAGCGATGTACGAAGCTGCCAAAACCCCCTATGAGAACAAACAGCAACCGATTGCCCAGCCCACCGAATCAGCTGGAGGCATTGGAGGGCACGAAAACTTTGCATCCGTTGAAGGTATGGGCGATATGAGCGGGTCCTATGCCCAGGGCATCGATGATGAACCAATCAGTCTGACCGACAAGGAATGCGAACGGTGCCCCAGCTGTAAAATCAAAGGAAAGTGTGATCATTGTTATTCCTGTGTAAACTATGGATTCTGTGAGAAAACCGATACCGACCTTTTGAAAAAGGGTGGTATACCTGACAATGATGAACCAACTGTCGTGGAAGGTTTTAATATCTTTCATAATATTAACATCATGGACAAATTGGAAAACAAATATTTGATTCTGGCAGGACTCGGGGCAGTTGGTGCCTACCTGCTCTATCGACGATACAATGGCCAAACTCTTACTGGTCTGGGCCAAAGTCTGCTCAACAATCGAACCCTGTTAATCTTGGCAGGCGTGGTTGCTCTGGTTCTGATTGTAAAAATGTTTTTCCCGAAACTCATCGAGGGATTCAATGGCAACGAGGTTGCCAGCGCCGATGATCTCGAATGGGCACACAAGGATGCTGCGGAATCCGTTGTGGTTCTGACCGAAAAGTACGGAGCACCAAAGATTCTCCACAAAGGTCAAGGTGGCGTGGCCATCTGGACCGCTGATCAGCTGAAACATACCTGTTTCGTGCGCATCGAGGTTCTGGATGAAAGTGTAGCTCACTGCAAACCGGCGCAGCATCGCGATCATACGTACCACTACGTGAATTATGACGTGAGTCCCGAAAAGTTCCTGGACGTGACCAGTTTATCGGGCAGTGTCAATTACGATCCCTTGAAAAAACTGCTACGAGCACGATGTGGTGACGAACAAGCCAACATTGCTACCCTGGCTCTGGCTACGCAGATCGGTGAAGGTAATGTGACTCTGAATTTCGTGCAAGGCAATCAAATGTACAAAGCCTGGATCCAGAGCACACGGAAACCGGACAATGTGAAAAAACTCTACGAATTGCTCTGCTACAACGTTCAGAATCAAAAAGGTAATCCGATGTCGGATGGGGTTTGGCCACTTGCCTTCCCAGAAGGTTGTTAAAAAAAAGCAAAAAAAAACTAACAAAAACAAATTCCCATGAAAACAATATAGCATGGCGGAGCGACTACCCAATGAGATATATGCTATAATATTTACTCACTATAAACGTTTGTTAAAACAAACCTACAAACGAAAGTTAGAAGAACAAGTGGATATAGTGACTAGAAATTACGACAAATTACGAAAAGAGATTTATAGAACACGCCATGACTCTTTTTGGATGGATCAGATAGAAAAGACCCATAAGGAATATGGAGAATGTCAAAACATACATTTTATATTTCATTTTACATTCGTAGTGGTGATATTAGTTTTAATACTCCTATTGGCAATACCTTTGGAACTGGATCCTTGTATGTTTCCACGCATACATGAAGTGTGCTGTGACCTCTAACAGCCAAATAAAGTTTTTAATCTCGATTGTTGACTACGTTGTGAATAAACTCGTCCTCACTACTGCTTTCAGTTTCGTCGTCGTCATCAATTAAAGCAGCAGACGACGATAACCGTACAATGTCTTTCTGAACCACATTGTAGCCAAACCAGGCGGCTGCTGAAATCACGCCATTTGTATTCCATTGGTTTTTGTACGTGTACGCGGCACAGGCGAGATCGTAGGGAGAAGTGAAGATGCCGTTTCCCCATAGTTTTTTCTTGTATTCATTCAGTTCAGCAGTAGTTCCTTTGGTTGGTTTTCGTCCATAGGTGCGGCGAATCGCACCACGACCCATTTCCATGGCTTTTGCCGTTGACATAACTACATCTTTGAATCGGATTTCGAAAACTGGATGAGCACTGTTCGCGATGCGAACGAAATTATGAAATTCTATTCCTTGCGTAGCTATGGTACTGCGAAACCCCGGACGTACATACCATGGCGAACCGTTGGATCGAAACATTGACCCGGTGCCAAGATCATGGACTGTGACTTTTAATCCTTTGTTGTTGATAAATGTGCAGGGAAGAATCAATGAACCATCCAGATGGCGTTTCAAGGTAGGCGTTTCGTATCTTTTTCGAGGTTTCGAGGATGCGGGTTTTTCTGATGGTAGCGATGCGGGTTTTTCTGTTGTTGTTGATGGTACGGGTGTTGGTGGTTTTTTCGGTGCGGATGCGGGTTTTTCTTGTGGTGGTGGTGGTACAGGTGAAGGCGAGGATGTTGATTTTTTTGGTACAGGTGTTGGTTTGGATGTGACCAAGTCAGCAAAACGAACTTTTTTCTTCTTGGGTTGATTCATCCAACGTTTCAGAGGTTTTTCTAAAATTTCATCACGTTTCCGTTTCTTCAAGCAGAGCCGTTTGATCCTGGCTCGTGCTATTTCGATGATATGGGTGCGAAATTTGTTTTCAGGCAAGGTTTGGAAAGCATTGTATTCCTCATCCCCGGAATCTCGAATCAATTGTTTGGCTTCTACACGGACATTTTGATATGCAGCCGATTGGCTTTGCATTGCTTCAGCAATCTCTTTATCACTCATCGTACACGATGTAATAAAAAAAAACCTGTGTTGTATTTTTTTTTTACTTTTAATTTTAATTTTTGGGCTCGGCGCGAAATTTTACTTTTCAAATTTAATAAAGTCATAGGGCCATCGCTGGTACAAATACGATTCGTGAGTACATTTTTGTCGGATTTTCAGTGTTTTGATGTGTTCTTTTAATTTATTGATGGTCTGGTTTTGTTCATCCATTCGCCGTTCGAGTTCCTGGATTTCCAAATCTAACTGAGTGATCTGAGGTTGCCAGTGTTCCTGTAGCATGGACCCTAGGACTGTTAGGATTTTTGCATTTGTCGTTGCCATCTTTATTATTATTATTATTATTGTTGTTGTTATTGTTGTTATTATGATTTTAGTTTTTCTTTTTCCAATCGTAGTCGTAGATTGCTATTCCAAAGTTCCAGACCATTAGGGCGAATGATACCCAGATGGCTAGATAGAGTTCGGTGGTCCGTTGGTGCATCGTCATCAAAAAGGAACAGATGGGACTGCCCATGCCCAGCGCGGTTTGAAAGATTCCCATGAATCCAGGCGGCGCACAGAATCTGACATAGCTGTGAATCATAAACCAGTGTGCGGTTACGAGTACACTCAAGGACAGGAAGGCCAGTGCGCCTTTACGTAATCGTTGGTAGGTTGTTGGTGTTATAGAGCATGACTGCATCTAATTTTTATTATGTACGGATGTTTTTACATGATGGTAAGCGGTTAGCCATTTTGATTTCCGGATTTGCGCCATGGTCCAACGATTTTTAGCGTCGCGTTCCAGCATCCCTTGCAACAGTCGTTTCAATTCAGGATTCATGGTGTTGGGGTAGGTAATCGTGGAATTTACGATGCGAAACCCTACACCTTTATCACCACGCTCGACCCAATTTGGCATATCACCAACCACCATGGAAAAGAGAATCACGCCGAGTGCATAGATGTCGACTTCGGGCCCACGGTACGATTGGCGCTGAAACAATTCTGGAGCTGCATATTTTGGACTACCGCAGGACAAGTGAAGAAGTCGATTCGGATCCCAACTGCTTGCAAAATTCCAATCGATGATGGTAAGCTTGTGGGTTTCCGGATCGATCACAATATTTTCCAGTTTCAAATCCCGATGAACAATACCATTTTGATGACAGTGGTTTACAATTTCCACCAGCTGTCGGAAGTAGTTCCGAGACTCCGATTCCGTCAGGTTTCCTTTTTGTTCCACAAAATCGAAAAAGTCCTCGCCATCCACGTACTCGAAAAACAATCGAACGTAGTGTAGGCCGTACTTGACATGATCGAGTTTTTGAATTCCTGGGTATTTATTGCCAAGCGTGGTGCGAACCAATTCTTCTGCACCACGGTATGATGTGCGCAGAATGGTTTTTCTCACAAACAGCATTCCATCTTCCGGATTCTTTACAAGTTCCGTGGTGGCACATCGGGATTTACTGAATGTTTTAACAACAATGAATGTCATCCTTTTTTTTTAATATACTAGTTTTTTTTTTCTGGTGTCCGTTATAGTTTTTTTTTTGCTGCTCACACCACGATCAGCGAAATTGCTCCACACACGATGCCAACACAGGCCGCCGAAATCCAATAAGGTTTCGTTTGATGGTTAAATAAATCATCAAAAATCGGTTTCAACGCAAATGGAGTGTAGTAGTCTTCGATGTCTTCAGGGTCATCATCGTCATCTTCGTCGTCATCGTCATCTTCGTCGTCGTCGCTGGCGACTTGGATTTCTTCAGTATCAGTGTCGTCATCACAATCCGTGTCGCGTTCGATTTCTTCAGTGATGGTGTCTTGTTCTTCTTCAGTAATAGTAGCAGTAGTCGTTGCAGCAGTAGTGGTAGCAGTAGTCGTAGTAGCAGTAGTAGCAGTGATGGTGTCGCGTTCATGGGCGTCCTCATCATAGAAATAGATAAATTCCTCGTCTTCCATAATTATATATCACAACGCAATAGATTAGTTTTACAGGCAGTGAAACGCGGCGATTATATTTAAAAAATTCTAGTTAGTTAGTTTAAATTTTTTTGTATTTGTCGTCATCATCCTCAAAGTATTCATCTTTGAGAAACAGCAAATAGTCGTTGTCCATCAGGGTATGGTAGGCATTCAGATAGGTTTTGGTTCGTACCCCGAACGCCCGATTGATGTCTTGCAGAGTGATATCGACGTAGCCATACTGATGGGCTGTAAAGTAGACACAGGTCGCAGCCATAGTCACGGGGCTTCGGTTGGAAATCAGTCCGATGCGGCGCACATTCCGAAGAACCAGCAGGATTTCTTGATTTATCCAATAGGGTAGACCGAGACTGCGGGTTTTTCGCACTACATAGTCTTTGGCTTGAAGCGTCGACGGCGAAGCTGATGAGCGTTGTCGTTTCATAATTTGTAGAAAGGTTTTGTTGGAGCGCGCAACCTTGGCCAAATCAAACTCCATGGCTTTGGCGAGTTCCTTGCCGTCTCGGGCAATTCCACAATCCTTACAGGCATAGTACAAACAACTCACACGGATGGCTTTGTTCCTAGATAGACGGGAATCGCTCACGGCTTTGTAGTAGTATTTTGCGCGTTCTGTCGCCATACTCGGGATACCGAGTCGCTGACTGATCTCGTCGTAGAGCTGATAGACTTTTTTCTGCCGACGTTCGGGTCCTCCCATCATTCCCCAATGTTGACGTTTTAGCCAGTTCGGTCGATAGGTGGTTTTGTAGGTGACGGTTGCCCAGGAACCCACGGATGATTTCGGTAACAAAGGATTGACCTTTGCTGCCCGGGCAGGATTCGACCAGCGCCGACGATCGTCATTCTGGTAGTAATTCCATTCGCGACCGGTGTCAATGATCGTGTTGGTAGCAACCCATCCACAACGAATACACGTTCTATGGCCATTGTCTTCCACAAAACGCGCGTCATCTTCACAACGACATCTATTATTGTTGTTATTGTTATTGTTATTATTAATGGTGGTGGTGTCTAATTGCTGCAGCTGTTGCTGCTGATGACGTGTTTGAAACGCAGCTTCCCAAATTGCTTCCATCAATATAATAATGCATCTGTTGTTTTTTTAGTTTTTTTTGTTTGGTTTTTGGTTTTACAGTTTTCATAACATGTCGGCACAACCGGTGGTTTCGATGGGTTCAACACGTCCCGTATACCGAAATTCTTCTTCTTCCTCATCATCGTCGCTGTCTGGTGGCACTATGCGATGCCCAACGCTGTTTGCTTCACCATAGAGGTAGGTACCTTCGTAGGCCGGGAGTCCACCGCAGGTATTGGCTTCGTACCAGCCATAGTTGCAGTAGGTTCGTGGAAATCGGTCTTGATTTCCGCTGAGACTCTCTTGGAGTCGTTTATTTTCCACCGCATCCTGGTATCGTTCAAAGGTCATCCAGGGTTTGTTGTACCAATACTCGTAGTAGTCACCACCTTGCAGGTAGTCCCAGTTATCTTTGTGGAGAATGGGGTCTTGCACCAGCGAAACGTCTTTGGTTTCGTACCAGCTATTGATGGGTGTACCATCTGGATCGACTTTGCGTTCCTGTGCGGCTTCGAAATCGTGCGAGTTCAATTCTCGACCGTGCGGTCTTGCATTTGCGCCGTCCAGGTTCTCGGGTAATGTGGGGGCCCAATGATTACCGTAAGGACCTGCAGTAGCAACAAACCTTTCTTCTTCTTCACGTGGATGGCGGTACCATCCAACCATGATGACGGTGATGATGGATGCGACTATCAGAACGACAATTGTTGTTGTTGTAATCATAATTTATATGTACTTAACATACGCGGTAGAGAAAAAAAAATATCGTAGCACAACTTTTTGATTTTTTGCTGTTTCAAGAATCAACACCAAGACTATAGAAATAATTTGCTGGACCGGCTTGATTTGGTTTAGACTCTACATAGAGGGTGTGTAGCTGCAAATCGCCGATATAATGTCCCCAGATGCCATAGGGTCCTTTGCTTCTCGCGCGATTGTAGGAATGTGCTGACAACATTCCTGGATCACCAACAGCCTCATCTTCCTCTTTGTAAATCTTATGGTATTGTTTCATGATTTTTTCCGAAATCTCCTTACGACTAAAGCCCCGTTTGGGATCATCTGCAGTAAAAGTAAACATAAATTCCCCACTTAACGGGTAGTCAAAACACACGCTTGCTTTGGGTTCCGAAATCACGATTTGTGATTCGTCTAGGGCATCGTCGTCATCGTTTTCCCACACTCCTTCTTCAATACTCATATAACCTAAATCGATGATGGTTTTGGGTTCCGCATCGTTTTTTGAAGCATCCATCGGTGTGTTATGGTTTTTTGTTTCGCGGTTTTTGTTAATTTTTTTTTTTCGTCATGCATGTACGATCGTATATTCTGTAAGTTTATATATCTGCACTACATTGTAATTTATTATCATGTTAGAACCCTATCATACTGTTGGTTGTCTGGAAGCCGGGGTCGATGAAGCGGGTGTCGGATGCCTGGCAGGACCAGTGTTTGCTGCTGGAGTCATCTGGCCACCGGAACTGACCGGCACGGCTCTGAATGACTCCAAGAAACTGACTGCGCGGAAACGCGAGCAGCTCTGGGATTACATCCGAGAAAATGCAATCGATTGGTCCATAGCACAGGTCGAACCGCGTAGAATCGACGAAATCAATATTCGTAATGCTCGCATCGAAGCAATGCATCATGCCCTGGACCAGTTGAATATTGTACCCAATCGGATTCTGGTCGACGGTGATGCATTTAAGCCCTATGGCGACATCGAGCATACTTGCATCATCCGGGGTGATGGAAAGTACCTGAGCATTGCTGCTGCGAGTGTTCTGGCAAAAGTTGCGCGTGACCGTTACATGTGCCAATTGCATCAAGAATACCCAGAGTATGGCTGGGATCGCAACAAAGGCTATCCAACAAAAGCACACTACGAAAGCCTGCGTCAACACGGACCATCACCACAGCACCGAAGGTGCTTTCGACTGTCGTAATGTGTATCTATCAACATGGTGGGAACCAAAAAAAAACTGAAAAAAATGTCATGATAGCAGTTTAACATAATATCATGCAGCCGCAGTCGTTGAAATACCTGTCTGCCCAAAAGGGTGCCACATCTCTGCACTTGACCAAAGCCGACCTGTCACGACTATCCTTGGATGTACATGACGACCTTAGGAAGCATCTAAGTAAAGATAAACAAATCGAGCTTTGGGATGGTGAATACAAGAAATGGTGGGACAACGGTCAGTTAGAGGTACATTGTTGGTTCAAGGATGGTTATTTGGATGGAGAATACAAATCTTGGTATAAAAACGGTCAATTAGAGAGTCATCGTTGGTACAAGGATGGTTGGCATAATGGAGAATACAAATCTTGGTATAAAAACGGTCAATTAGAGAGTCATGGTTGGTACAAGGATGGTTGGCTGGATGGCGAATTCAAATCGTGGGATGAAACCGGTCAGTTAGAGAGTCATGGTTGGTACAAGGATGGTGAACATCCAAAAAAACTAAAATAAAAGTATGATGGATCGATCTAGAATTGTCATAATCGCAGTTCGGCATAATAATATTATGCTGCCGCGGTCCTTGAAATTCCTGTCTGCCCAAAAGGGTGCCAGAACTCTGCACTTGACTAAAGCCGACCTGTCACGACTGCCCTTGGATGTCCATGACGACCTAAGGAAGCATCTAAGTAAAGAGAAACAAATCGAGCTTTGGGATGGTGAATACAAGAAATGGTGGGACAACGGTCAGTTAGAGGTACATTGTTGGTTCAAGGATGGTTATTTGGATGGTGAGTATAAAGAATGGTGGAGCAACGGCCAGTTAGCGATACATTGTTGGTACAACCATAATATACGAGATGGAGAATGGAAATTTTGGCATCCAAATGGGCAGTTAGTCCAATTTGACTTTGAAACTTAAGGATGGTTAATGTATAAAAAAACTAAAATAAAAGTACAATAAAATATAACACAACCAGAAATGAATGTACCAGTAATGGATGAATTTTGCGATAAGTGTGATGATATGGTGTGTCGGAGTGTGCATTGTGTCATAATGATTGTTGTCAGAAGTGCATTGTTCACTTAAAATGGCCCAACGATGACGAAATTGAATGGAGCCTTTGTAAAGACGATTATATATTTATCACCGAGAAAGCGGAAATACAACAGCAATAGTGAAACCCGATGACGTTAATTAGGTTGTGAGTTCTTGGTAGATCCGGTGCATTTCGGGTCGTTCCTGCATATGACGAATCCATCGACTGTAGCGGATGTGGCTCACAAATAGAAATCGGATGCCTTGGATTTCCGACATTTCAAACAGTTTATCCAAGGCAACTTCACGGAGAAATGGATACTTTTCGAGTAAACTGCGGGTTCCAATCGCGCATTGGTAGGCTCCGGTCCGCTGTTCTGGTATAAAAAACACGAGTCGGCCACGGAGTCTCTGTAAAACATGGGTTTTTTTACCCAAAATACGTTGAATCATGGAAATGTCGCGGATCGGATAGCCTTGCTGGATCATAAAATCGTACATGTTAGTCGTGCCCATCCGCAGGTTGCAATGTTGACAGACAGGACGCAGGTTCTCGATGACTGGACGACCACCATGGGCTTCGGCTTGAATGTGGCCCAGATGCTTGCTTTTGGAACTGATTGGTTCCTGCTGACAGCACCAACACACGGAGGCACCATAGAGACGCCAGACTTCTTCCCGAACGTGTTGCGGAATATGCTGTTTCCGAGTCGACATTTATTGTTATGTGTATGTTTCATCGCTCTTACATAATTGAATTGATTGTGTTGTTTTTGTTTAAGTTTGTAAAACAACAATATCAAATAAGTATATTAAATATGCTTAGTAATGTGACCCAATTTCCATAGGTCTACGAAGTTGATCAGAGCCGATTGTGGTTTGAAGCCATGGGCTTACCTGTACTTGAGGGTTAGCTGGCTCACTACGGAAGGATTGGTTAGCGTTTCGCAAGGACTGACCGACAGTATTGATACCGATATGATGGCCGGCATGCAAGAAGTTCTTATCTTGCAAAACCCCAACGCCATGGGGATGTACATCTGCCCAGGCAGCATATTCGTTGCGTGGCATCAGGTCGTCGGCTGTGAGTTCGCGGTCTGTGGGGAAACATGCATGTTTCAGTTCTTCAGCAGACAATCCATCGAATCCTGCTCCTACCATAGGACCAGGATCACGGGCTCGAACCACCGGCACTGGTTCTTCCATGATTTCTTCTTCTTCTTCGCCATTTTCCATGCCTTCCTTTTTCATCAAGATTGCATCGGCCATGGGGTGATCAACGTTATGGCCCATTTTGTTCAGGACCCAGACCACAGCCAAAGCTGCAACAACAATCAGTGCAAGACGTAAAATTTCGTTGTTTAGTGCCATTTCTTGGATTACTTGCTTATAAGTTGTTCAAGAGATTTTTTTTTACATCCCGTGTCCACAGACTCAAAAAAATAAACACCTGTGTCTCAAAAAAAGAAAACAATGGATTTTTTGCCCGATGAATTGCTCCTCATGATTTTCGATTACCTGCCTTTCTATGTTTTGCAAACATGCGCGATGGTCTGCCATCATTGGAATGAGTTGGCTCACGACAATCAGCATTTGCAACAACGACTTTGGATCCAAGGTTCCAGTCTTGCAAAATCTCCCAATTGGTATCGAATGATGATTGAGTTGCGAAAACTATGCCGCGATACCAGGTGGGCTGAACGTTTAGGGACACGTCTAAATGGAAAAGCACGGACCAAACCTGTGTATAGAGAATGCCCGTTTTGTGGCGGGATGCTGGCTTTTCGTACCATCAATACGATCCAGTGCTTTCGATGTTTGCTCTTGCTTTATGTTCGACGGCTCTGCTCCGCAAGATGTACTTACATTGTAGACCGGCCATCACTGATTTGTGTCGACTGTTTCAATGGAACCTGGTGTTGGGCCTGTGAACAGTTTACCGGTCGATACACAGGACGCCAGAAACTTTGCCGGACCTGCCATCAAAACCAGTTCCGAATCTGCTCCGTCTGCTACCAGCCAGTTACTAACCGACTGGCCAAACGCTGCCCATTTTGCCCAATATCCTATACTTGCCAGCAGTGTTCCTGTCCGTGTACCGAAGTACACGCGAAATCCGAACACATTTTCTGCATCATGCAATAAGTAAATCCTGGAATTTCTGAGTCTCTCCCGTCACCGCAAGATGATATCCTGGAATTTCTGACAAGATGTGAACTCCCGTCATCGTGACTTGAAATCCTACTTATTGGCACCAGATGTAAAAATAGGATGCTCCCGTCATCGCGACACGAAATCCTACTTATTGGCACCAGATGAAAAAAATAGGATGCTCCCGTCATCGTGACTTGAAATCCTGGAAAATCTGATGTAAATGTCAAAAATAGGATGCTCCCGTCATCGTGACAGGAAAATCACCATCAAAGCAGACAAGATGTAAAAATAGGTTGCTCCCGTCACCGCAAGATGAAATCCTGAAATTCCAGACCAGATGTGAAAATAGTCATCGCGACTGGAATTCCAGACCAGATGTAAATATTGGGTTGCTCCCGTCATCGCAACACGAAATCCTACTTATTGGCACCAGATGAAAAAAATAGGATGCTCCCGTCATCGTGACTTGAAATCCTGGAAAATCTGAGTCTCTGACAAAATCAGGTTGCTCGCGTCACCGCAAGATGAACACCCAACTACCAGATAAAAAAATGGGTTGCTCCCGTCACCGCAAGATGATATCCTGGAAAATCCAGACCAGATGTGAACTCCCGTCATCTCGACTTGAAATCCTGGAATTTCTGACAAGATGTGAAAAATGGGTTGCTCCCGTCACCATAGCTGACCAGATGTGAACTCCTGTCACTATATAGAATTTTGGAGTCCCTGACGCTCCCATCATCACAGCCGACATTCAAATGTTCCCCCTTTTTTCTTGCAAGATATATAAGTAAGATAACACATTAATCATGAACACAGTCTACTGGGGTCCCGGTGGTTGGGTGCTTTTAGACTCAATCGCCTTTAACTATCCGGTTCGTTACAATCCGCGATCGAAAAAGCATCGTAGTTTTCGCAAATACTACAAACAACTATTCGAAAACCTGCAGTATACCTTGCCCTGCAAATATTGCCGCAAATCGTACACACGATTCTTGAAAGAATTGCCAATTGATGGGTTCCTGGACAGTCGTGGCGATCTTACCTACTGGCTCTATTTGATTCACGACAAAGTAAACCATAAATTAATTCATCAGGAACAGAAGGCTCTGGAAGAGCGCTATGCCGACATCGAAAGAAAACGAGGCCTCAGCAACGCCCAACGAAACCGCCAACGAGCCAAAGCGCGGCGTGAAATCCTACGCACCAAACCATCACCATCCTATGCATCCTACTGTAAGCGGATGGAAAAACATCGAGCCAGGTGTGCTAAAAAACGAGGACAGGTACCGTCTTGTCGACTTTCTACAACCACAAAGCGTAAAGGTCGACCAAAAACACGACAAAAACCATAATAGAAAGAACAAAGACCAACAATGATAGAAAACCAATTATGAGATTAAATAAAAAAAAAGGAAAACAACAATAAATTATTATTATGATACTGGAAAAGACCGTCGAACCAAATTATTGCGTTGCCGGGTAATAACTTTACGATCGTGGATTTTCGTGATTTTCATCCGATCCAAATCGTCACCGTTGAGTTCTAACAGGTCTTCACCAGTGATTCCATGAGTTTTGAACTTTGCTGCATGCTGATTCAAATGACATTCATTTTTCAGCCAACGCAGTACTTGCTTGTTGGTCCAGTTTAAAACATCTACTTTCGGGCTCATGGGGGATTTGGGAATTCTACTGCTAGTTTTGGTGGCTGGCTTGAGTAAAAGTTGTGGCACTTTTGGCTTCTTCTTTTTCTTTTTCTTTTTTTTCGTTGCTACATCCCGTGGAGTTTGTTGAACAACCATGAAAGATGTCTCATGGTTTAATCCCTCTATTCCTTGAATTTCTTCCAAGATTGTTGGTAAATGGCTCATACTTTTGGTCAAAGGGTGTCGCCGATTTAATTTTGCTCGACTCTTGTTAGTGTTGTCATCGTTGTCGTTTGTTGTTCTTGGTGTATTTGCTATGATGATCAAATTTCCCGATGAACTATGATGCAATTTCCTTTGTTTCTGTTTTCGATCATGTGATGAAGTCCAGGCATTCCGCGGATGTAAATGGTCCAATGTTGATAGAACTTGACCTTGGTAGTTGAGTAGATTGTGCGACAGGCGATCCAAGGTTTTTTCATAGTTTATAAAGTACTGCGGGTTTAAGCATTGACTCAAATACTGTTCGCAATCGGGGTCGTCCTTGATGGAATATTTTTTGCCACTATAGCCACCCATTCGATTGAATTCGATGAAAGGTAACAACGCATTCCGAAACATATCCACAAATTCCCAATCTATCGTCGTTGGTGTTTCAGGATCCATGATGGACTCTCTGGTCGAACAGTCTATCATAGACTGGATTTGCGTTCTGACAATTTGCATTTGCGGTATTTTTGGGTTAGACTTTTTCTGAAAGTCATCACGGTAGGCCTCAAAGAAGTTTTGGCCACCAAACTTTAATTCATACTTGGCTAATCGTTGAGCACATCGATCCTTCAGAAACTTTGGCAACAGACGGTTGATTTGTGTCTTCGAAAACACAGCCAATACAGCCGCAGCCGACCAATAGTTGCGCAAACGTAAACATTCGCGAATCAAATCAAGCATCTTTGCAAGAATTTTCGGTATATCCAGACAATCGGCGTGAAGAATCAAGGATATGAACCATTGCGTAATGGATGTAAACCGTTGATGGAATGGGTGAGTCGTCTGCTTTGGATCGTGCACGAGAGCACAAATATCCAACGCCAGCATCTGAACACTGTCGAATTTCGTCATGACTCTCGCGATGCGTTGTGCTTTATAATCGCTGGAGATAAACTGTTTGGCGGTTGGGGCCTTGTTGCCGCTTGCACTTTGGGATTTAACCTTTAATTCCCCCGATTCTGTCAAAAGCAGCAGATTTCTGTTTCGTTCCGAAGAAATCCGACGATATTGACAGATTTCTTCGTAACGATTGGCATTGAGTCGGACCACTTTCGAGTAGAACCGCGAGATTAAATTACTGTCTTTCGGACGGTAATTACATAGCCCCGATGTCAACAGCTGGATGATTTTTTTTGCATTTTTGCGCTGCACGGTTTTAATGAGTCCCAATTCGATTCCAACCACCAGGCATCGTAACAACTGGTCGGAAGTAAATCCATCCAAAGGATGGCCATTGTGACACACATCTTTAAAGGTTTCAAACCAATACTTAAACCCATCAAAGTCACTGAATTTCGCAGCAACACAGGAAGCTATCCAATAGTCTTCCAAGGGTCGCTGTTCCAACAGACACGCTTTTAACAGTAGAAAACCAATGGTTGTTTCCTGATGGCTTCGACTGTTATCTTCTCCGTCCGATGCCATCGATCGTAGTAGTTCGTTGTTGTTGAATAGAAAAAAAAATAAAAAATGAAAACGAAAAAAAAATCAAAGAAAAAAACCGCCTTAGTCAGCAGGGAAGATGCAAATTTCTATGTCTTCCGATTTTCAAAACGATGAAGTTCTTCAAGCAATTCGTTTGCGAGCACCTACGATTGACATCGTGACGGACGCCAACAAACAGCTGCAGGAGTTGGCGATCTTGTTTGAACCCAGCAAACGTGATCAAGCCTTCAAACTTGTACAGCATTTACAGGCAAATCATCAATGTACTTGGGACTTACAAACGCATATACAACAACCGGATCGATTTTTATTGACATGTCCCAGAAAAAATAACATCATGGCTAGGATTCAAAAAGTAGCAGACAGACTGGAAGCAAGCGCGTGGAGATGCCGTTGGCAACTTGATTGAAAATAAAATTTTGCATCGAAATTTATAATGCATCCATGTAAGCTTTGTCCCATGGCAAGAGTTTGTCTACGACTGTTGTACTGGACGAGGTTGTAGAAAAGGTCAAATCGCACTGGTCGCAGTAGTAAAAGAAATCACCCGACCATGGATCATGTTGCACAACCGACGATGCAAACATACAGGAAACGCATTTGCCATAGAACGATAATGGTAACGGAGATGTCGGTATTTTGATGGGTTTAGCCTGGTTTTCGGATGACGTTATTTTGATGGGTTTAGCCTGGTTTTTGGATGACGTTATTTTGATGGGTTTAGCCTGGTTTTCGGATGCCATCATTTTGGAAGCTTTTTCTTTTTGGGATGGATGTGCACTCTTTTTTGGATGTGTATAATAACATAACGGCATCGGCATCATAATGGAGATGTGTGATAAAAAAAAATTTTTTTTTATTTCTAACCGTCGCCGTCGCCGTCGCTATCATCACTATCGTCGCTACTCTCGTCATCGTGGTATTGTGTGATTTCCGGCAAATATTCACGATAGTCGGTACCCCATGCCGATGGTAAATAGGGACGTATGGCATCATTTTCTTCAAGTATCGGTAGGATGTTTTCCAAGGTCTCGGGCAGCAGACTGAACAATGCGTGGTAGACTCGGGCTTTTTTTCGAATATCGATCATGTTTCGAATCCCGGTCTGGTGTTCTGGTACCGTGCAATCGCCAATGGTATGACTATGACACTCGCCTTCCTGGCACTGATAGTTGCATCCGGCGATGCGATTCCAGAACCGATGGTGATTAAATCGTGGGCATCCGGTGCGCCCCGTAGGATCCCAATGGCTGTTACCGAGGCCCTCGGCCGCGGTTCCTGATCGTCCACAGGCATAACAGATTTCGGTTCGACAATGGCTCAAAGCGTTGCACTGTTCGGTTTTGTGGAGTTTGGTGCGACATCGAAAGCATCGTACGTATCCGGAATTGTTGGATGATACGATTTCCTGGAGTTGGTTCACAATGACATCGGGTTCCAATTCGGAATTGCGGTAAAATAGCTGATCGCTGGTAGCGTCTTGCCGATAGAAATAGTGGTTATTTGCGTTGGGGTCAAAACGTTCGTTGGTGCGGACACAGTAGACACAATGGTTGGATTGGTTGGCGACTCGACGATGACAATGATAGCAGGATTTTTGATGACAGGCCTGGGTGCAGGTCATCAGGACTCGTCCGCGACCCTGGGTCCGAATCGTTTCCAGCGATACCAAGATGTCGGCCCCGCAGACCGAAGTCATGTTGCGTGTGGAACGGTAGCGTGGACAAGTCACGATTTCAAAGCCCGGAAATCTGTATTGTTTTACATAGTGTCGGTAAATTACTCGCTCTTCCGGAGATAGAAGTTTTGCAATGTCATCATGGGACCAATAGTAAGGAAAACCAGCATCGTTGAGACAATCGCCTTCGATCGACATGCAAGGAATCAAAGCGCAGGTATGGTTCACAGGATGCGAGTCGTAATTCACTGCAATATCGTGCAAGCACCGACCACAGATCGCATGGCGCCCACAGCACGAGAGGAAAATCACGTTGTCTGGGATCTGATTGTTGGGTGGGAACCAACAGGGATCGATTTGATGCAATTGCAACGGCTGGAATTTATTCATGGGGTTTGGCACCGAGACCAGTTCGGATGTGGTATCAAAACACACGCAACATTCCAACAGAATTCGTGGTGGCTTTTTCTTTTTTTTCCTTCTTTTGAACAGGATCGGTCTTCTTCGTTTCATGTTGTTGTTGTTGTTATTATTATTTTATTGGTCAGGAAAAAAAACAAGTTCGTTCCATATTTATTGTTCGCCTAAACATGTTCTAAACCATAACATCAAGTCTGTTAAGAAACATAAACCATCGTCGCCGTCGTCGTGGTCGTGATGTTCCACCAATGGTGCACTAGCATCATTACAATCCCGTGCAAAATGTCCCGTTTCGCCACATTTATAGCATCTATCCTGACAACCCCAAATTTCATTGCGGAGAAAATGTTTTGTTTGTGCCCTTAGCCGCACTTGGCAATAACTGCCTCCTCGGACATTGTCGATACCGTATTTTGCCATGTACATCTTTGTATATTTGTCTTCATCAAAATCGTCGCAGTCTGGTATGATTTTGATGATATCAATGGGTCGATGGAGTTTTGTCCACTTGCAACCAATTGAGTTTACATGCTGAGTAACGCGTGTTATGGGTTTTTTAGACTTTCCAATGTAATACTTTCCGTGCTCTAATTTAAGAATATAGATACTTGGCATGATTAACATACTTTTTGTTACTTTTTTTTTACAACAATACACGAATTAAATTAAACTGATAGTAGTAGATCGCGTTCTCCATCATCACTGCTACAATTAGGACTACTGTAGTTACTATAATTAGGACTACTGTAGTTACTGTAGTTTGGACTGCTATAGTTAGGACTGTAGTTAGGACTGCTATGGTTACTATGGTTAGGACTGCTATGGTTTGGACTGTTGTTGCTACCATCCAAACTGTCAAGACTATGATAGTGTTGTTTTTGGGCCGCAGCTGCGGCGGCGCGTTCTTCCAATTTCCGATAGATGTCTCGGGGTGTATCATTGTTATACAAGAGTTCATTGGGCTGTTGTGAATCGCTCAAGAGAGCCAAACTTCCTCGAGGTGTCCAGTCCGGATGTTCAGATTGGAAGTTGACAAAGGATTTTTCCATTTTGCCCTGTTTACACCGATGGTGATTAATATTATTGTTGTTGTCATCCTTGGGGTCAACATAGGATCCGTAGAGAGGATCGCCGTTTTGGGTAAAATCAAACATGGCGAATTCGCACAAAAGGCCGAGTCCAGGCTGACTCGTGCTACAGTCTTTGAAAAACTGTACGATTTCCATGGCATTCGGTGGCAAAATGTACCACAGCATGAAGGGAGCCAACATCACGCCCAGAATCTCTTTTAAGAGTGTGATCAAACGATATTCGAAAAGTCGCAGGAATCGGCGAAAAATCACACGACGATGAGCATTCTGTTCCCAATCCGGTGGTATGTAGTGGATGACCCGGGCAACCTGTTTCATGGTTTCGTGTGGATGGCGCGGACTTGGGTCGGTAATGAATACCCGCGACACTGCAATCGCGGTTCCACACATGGTAATCCACCAGACCACATCTTTCGTAAACAGCTGTGCATTGAACAGGCCCATGAATAGCATGGTGATCACGAAACTGCTCAGAACAAACACCAGAAACTTGCTGAAAATGTCGAGGTATTTGGAAGGAAATTGATTCACATAGTCCCGAGCCAGATCTTCGGCCTGTTTCAGCCGACTATCAAAGACGTGGGGCAATTCGTTGAATTCGCGAAACTTCCATCGAGCCAATCGCGACCAATTCCGCGACCCGAGCCGTTGTGGGTCTTTGTAAAACTGTTCGCCATGTTTAAAGACCATGTAGAGGATCACATAGACCAAAATGAAAGGCATCAGACAGAGATTCACCACCGCCATGATACGAAAGCGCATCCGTAGACTTGCGGTCAGGGTCTGTAGGTGTTCGGATTTGACCCGTGGTTTCACATGCATATTTTCGTCGAAAAAATAGTTCACCAGACAGTAACCAATGTTCCATTCAATTGCTTTCGACAACGATATACAGTCGAATCGTAAATACTGCCGCGCCCAGTCATTATATATCCATCCCAACCAAGGATGTTCTGCCGCTGCGTATTGAATTCGGAAATTCAGGATGTCCTTATTGATCAGAGCAATCAAATAGTTGTCCTTTCGCATGATGCGATTCGCAATTTCATGGGCGTCCATCGGAGTCAAGGTCTGGAAAATCTGGTCTTCGAACTGCAGTTTTTGGATTTTCTGTACGATTTGGTTCCAGGGCACGGTTCGTAGCTCGAATTCCCGGATTTTCAGTGTGTACCTATAGAAATTTCGGATCGACCAATAGCCAGTCACGTGATGGAATAGCTGTATGATTTTGTAGCCGAAAAATACACTGAAAATCGCCAGGCATACAATGAAAAACGGATTCATGGTTTTCATTCGATGCCAATCGAAAATGTCGGGAACTTGATGCTGATCCTCACGAAACGCCAAGACCGCCGAGAAATCGATGCACGTGAATGCAATCACGGTAAACAGGACGAAAAAGCTCAGGGTTGCCAGACTCATGATTTCCGACACAATCATGGGCCAATAGCCCTTGGCCATGTAGTACTTGTAGACCTTGATCAGGAACGTGTCGGTTTTCTGCACCAGTATCATCACTGTGTGTGTGTTCAACATAAAGCATAAAACATTGTTGGTTAGTTTTTTTTTTCTTAACTGTAATACCGATGCAAACTGCTGCCCAAATAAGGTTTGGTCCGGTCGACTTCGTGGTTGATGCGCCATTCCAGATTCAAGGGCCGTAACATCAGCCATTCGTTGAACCAGTCCGACCCAGGAACATGTTCGGGCTTCAGCAGCGCTGGACGCTCCGTTGGTCTATGCTGCTGTAGATGATTGCTTTTGTTGTTATTATTGCTGTTATAGTAGATGTGTAGAATCACAGCCAAGGCCAAGCCCAATGTGACTACGATCCAGAAAACTTCATCGTTAGTTGACATCCTATCTATCTATACTTTTGGTGAGACAATAAAATTCGGCTTTCAATTCACTATAAACCAGTTGAAGGAGCGAAAGTCGGTATCAACCGTATTCTGATTCATCGCGTTAATCGATTCCACGGTGAAACCAGTGCCATCTTCCTGCGATACCACGGTCAGAATTCCCGACACCGATTCGTTTTCCAACAGGGAATTCGGAGTCAGGAAAATCAGGGATTTTGCTGTGACCGCTTTGGATTTCACAGTCACTGCACCCTTTTCCAACGATGCGGTACCTGCACGGCTGGCTGGTATTTCATCCAGGGAAAATCCGCGTGGTCCGCGCGCACCCCGAGGTCCAGGTCTCCCTTCTGGGCCTTCGATTCCGGGCTCACCCCTCTCTCCGGGTGGTCCACGCGGTCCGGATGGACCACGCTCTCCACGTTCTCCACGACTACCTCGTTCGGTACGAATCGGGATGTTATTATTATTATTGTTATTGTTGGATGGTGGCAGCTTCACATTGGCCAAATATTCTGTGATGGGGCGACCATTGATGCAAAGTTGCGAATCGTTTTGCGATACATTGTTTGATTTGCAACTGAGTTTCAAAGAGGTTCGGGGATTCGAACCGAGAAAAATCGTTTCGTGCACTCGGATGCTTTTGACAACCTGATCTGTAACTCGATAAGCCATGATTTATTATTATTTTGTGTATATAAAATACCGTTTGTTGTTGTTTTAAGTGCGGGTCTGGAAACTTTTATTTGTGAATGGAACGCGCAGTGCAGTAATCAGGAAAATTTCGTGTTTTGGACTCGAGCACGTGCTTGATCTGCCCTTTGGATTGCAGCGTCGCGCTGGTCCTTGAGCTTGCGGATGAGCAATTTCACACAGGTCTTGCAGAGTTGTCCGATCGACGACGAAGATGTCAAGAGTCGCAATGAAAACGACTGGTTGCATTCCTGGCATTCATCGGTTCGACACAGCAGACAGTTGATCTCGGCCGTCTGTGGCACCAAATCACAGAGACCGCGTTGATGCAAAAAACGAAAATCGTTGAAATTCGTCTGTTTTACCACGTACTGTAGGGACCGATAGGCATTGGTGTCGGATTCCATCTCGATCGGACGGTCATGCATCCATTGTTCAGTCATCACCGATTCCTGTTTTTCGATATCACGGATGGCTCTCTTGGCATCATCGATCCAGTTATTCCACTGGTAGATCTGGTTATACCAGCAATTGGGGCAAGTGGTGCCGAAAATGTTTACAGCTGGACTGTGAAGCATCCGTGAACATTTTTGACATTCGGTCATATATACGATAGATAGATGTAGAGTTTATTTTTTTCCTTTTTATTTCGGGACCAACAGTTTAATTTTTTCTATTTCGCGAAACTCTGAGTGATGGGAGCGGCTCGACCGGCTTCCGCAACTGATTGGGTCAGTTTGCGCTGGGCAGCAATTTCCACCTTGAGTCCATCAATGGTGGATTCCAACGATTGAATTTCTTTCTTCTGTTGTTCGATGGTGGCTTGAATCACAGCGGTTTCGGCCTTGAATTTCAGTTCCGCAGTATTCACAGCAGATTTCAGGGCCTTGGCCGAGTGTTCTTTTTCCTTTTTGACTGCATTGGCCATATCCTGGTCATAGTTGGCTTTCAAGTCTGCAAGTTCCTTTTTTAGGGCTTCGAATTCGCTCTTTTTGATCGGCATTTCATCGATTTCCTGCAGAAACTTCATGGCACCTTCGTACTTGTATTCGGCCAACCACTGATCGGTCTGGATTTTCAAGTCCTTTTTGTGGACCTTGGTGCGTTCATCCAGTTCGCTGAGTTCACGGTTCTTGGCAGCTATTTCCATATCTAGGGTTTCGAGTTTTTCTTTTTCGTATTTTTGCATGTTTTCGACGGCTTTCGAGAATGTATCCATTTTCGACGACATGTTGGTGATTGCCTTGGCCAAAGCTAAGCGGTCATTTGATTCGGATTTACGAGACATTTTAAATAATATAATATTGTGATTGTGTGTATGTATTTTACTGTATGTATGTATGTTTTTACATGAGAGACCAAAATCTTTGGATTCGGAACGCATTTTACCAACTTCTTTTGTAAAAAAATAAGTCATCGTTTGGTCCTACCATACTATAATATTTTGGTATGTCCGATGTGGTGATATCAACACAGTATTTTTTGCCTTCCATTATTGCATGACGCATAAAATTACCGTTCTTCGATAACCATTCGCCACGGATCAGATCTAAATTTCGTTTTCGGTATACTCCCCGGTACAATCGCATCAAACCGTACTCTGGGTCTTTGCGAACCTGAACATATGTGAGCTCTTCTGTTACTCGACCATAGCCACACATAGGCCAGGTATGTGTATCACAACCATCGTAGTAATACCGCGATCGGATTTCAGCATGGCAGGGCAAAAGTCGCGATTGAAGACTTGCGTATTGAAGAACGTGTTCCTGGAGCTCCGGTGGCAACCAGTCCCACAGGGATTCTTCTTCCATCGTATAAATCAATGGTTGTGCTTTTTTATTTATTTTTTTCTTCCTCATCATGGATTTGTTCAACATCGAGGACAGCACTGTGAAATAGTTTGTTGATTTCAGTTTTGTCGGTCCAAATCGAGAAGTCCTCATCAACAATGATATATCCTTCAAGAGATAGACCTGTGATATCAACACAGAATTGTTTGGACTTTATTGACGCCTGAACGCTGTCAAAATGTCCGTTTGTTGTTAAATATAATCCCCTGACCCATTCAGGATGCATTCCTCGATAGACTCCTCGGTATAAACGGGTCAAACCAGACTGTGGATGCTTACGAATCTGAACAAATGTCCCAGATTCGGTCATAGGCCCGGAGCCACACATAGGCCAAGTTGTTGCATTACAACCATCGTAGTAATATAGCAATCGGATTTCATCATGACAGGGTTGGAGTCGCGATGGGGCTTTTGTGAATCGAAGAACGTGTTCCTGGAGCTCCGGTGGCAACCAGTCCCAAAAGTTCGCCGGCGGCGTCGTCATCGTTATTTTCTGTATATGTGTATGTTTTAGTTTTTTTGGGAAAAAACTGACTCCTTGTTGGTGTGGTGTTATTGTTTTTAAACCCACCATATGCAGTCGAATTTCGATCAGTTGCCCACGGAACTCTGGCTTCGCATCCTACAACTGGTGCCTTTAGGTCGCTATGCGGATGTTGCGCGGGTCTGTCGCCGTTTTTGGTCTCTGTTGGAATCCAAAGACTTCTGGATGACATATATGCCCAATCGAGACATGATCTGCCAGGATATGTCGCGGAAATGGAACTGGTTGGCTCAAAATGCCATCCGTGGTTCCCCCATATGCATAGGAGGTATGACGAAATTCGGTAAAGCCTACAAACTGTATTGTGGTGACGTGATTTATTGGTCTCTACCGGATCCATCATTTCGTGTGGATACAGAACACATCGTGACGTTGCCTCATGGCTATGGGTTGATGTTTCGTGCGAATGCAAAACCAAAATACAAAGGTGTTTGGTCGAACGGTCAGGCTCACGGTTGGGGTATTTACTATCCTGTTGCTGCGACTAATCCTGGCCCGGTATCGGGCGCCTGGCGCTATGGCCGTAACCCCCGATGTCCTGGGGTTTTGGTAAATTACCGCGATAACTAGAGTTTAAAAAATTTCTAAGGTTTTCGAGTAAGAAAGAATACAGAATAGATTACATGCCGAAAATTAGTGATATATTAGGAAAAACGTTGGAGATCGATGGAGTCAACGTGAGTTTCGATGCCCCAAATGATGCCCAGGTATTGACCTGGGTTGCATCTTTGAACGAATGGCGCCCACAGGACATACCTGCTGCGGGTACTCTGACTGCGAGTAACGAAGGTGCGGGTGGTGTTGGGGTTTTCATAGCCAAAGTTGGCACGAATTTCGAGTTCAAAAACATCAATGATGCTGGCAGTGGGAACATCTTGGTCACAGATGACGCCGTGAATGACGAGATCGACCTGGATCTGTCCGACACTGGGGTCACTGCCTCCAGCTATACAAACACAAATCTTACCGTGGATGCCAAGGGTAGGATCACCGCTGCTTCCAGTGGCACCGGTGGTGCACCGACCAGTTCTGCTTACGTCACGATTGGAAACGATGGCACACTGACTGCAGAACGTGCATTGACCGGAACAGGCGGGAACATATCGGTCACGGACAATGGCGCGAATTCCTCAGTGGTACTGAATCTGGTCGATACTGCTGTGACTCCCGCATCCTACACTAACACGAATCTTACAGTCGACCAGAAGGGACGCATCACAGCAGCCAGCAGTGGTACCACGCCGGCCCCGGTCGGATCCGCGTTTGTTACGATTGGAAACGATGGCGGGCTCACTGCCGAGCGGGCGCTGACCGGAACCGGTGGGAACATATCGGTCACGGACAATGGTGCCAACAGTACCGTGACCCTGAACCTGATAAATACCGGAGTCACAGCTGCATCCTATACAAATACAAACTTGACAGTCGATGCCAAGGGTCGGTTGACAGCCGCCAGCAATGGAACCACACCGGCCCCGGTCGGCGAACCCTTTGTGACCATAGGTAATACAGGGAATCTTACGGCAGAACGGGCCCTGACAGGAACCGCAGGGGAAATCACAATCACCGATGGTGGAGCTAACAGCACGGCGACTCTGGCCTTTGATGACCCAGTCACATCTCTGAATGCCACGGATGCTGGTCTCGCTATCGTCGATAATGCCGATAATACGAAAATCGCACAGTTTCAATGCTCTGGTATCACGACGGGCACGACTCGTACATTTACTTTACCCGATGCCGATACGACTCTGGTTGGCACGGACACAACGCAGACACTCAGTAACAAAACCCTGACTAGTCCTCAAATTAATGATACAAGCTCGGACCATCAGTACGTGTTTGCAGTGTCGGAACTTGCAGCCGATCGAACCGTGACTTTACCACTCCTGACCGGGAACGATACTTTTGTATTCGAGGCTCATACACAGACTCTAACCAATAAAACCCTATCGAGTGCAACCATAAGCAGTGTGAATTTTACGACTCCAACAAGTGTCACGGGACTCGTGAGTGCTAAAGGTGATATTATAAGTACAACAGATGGTTCCGGACTGACGGCTTTGGCTGTTGGAACGGATGGACAAGTGTTGACAGCTAATTCAGGCGAGAGTACAGGTTTGGAGTGGCAAACTCCAGCTGGGGCATCTGATGTAGGATTCCATGCTTATGTATCAACTCCAACCGCAATATCAACTGGTCTTGTAGGAAGCACTTTAATCTTTGACAACGACTCAACCCAACCAGCAAATGATATTGGAGGTAACTACGACTCTTCAACAGGAGTATTTACAGCTCCTTCTGATGGTTACTATAACTTTTCAGCATCGGTGGTCTGGGAAGATGATACCACAGGTAGCAGAGCAATAATTTTGGTTAGAAACGGAGGAGGGTCTGTTCCCAATAATCTGGCTCAAACAACTGTGGAGGCTGTGACAAACGCTATCCAGAATACAGCAGTGAGCTGTTCTGTTACTCATATTCTTCTGAGTGCCACTGATACGGTTAGTGTGTTAGTAGCTCAGGATAGTGGGGGAAATCTAGATGTGAATATAGGAACTTTTGGAGGTCAGCTAATCAATACGACCTAATTACTATATCTTTTTATTCTATAATTGATAAAACAATTGGAAGGAATTTTTTGCGCCCACGATAGAGGATATCATCCGAAATCAAACAAGCCATTTGGTCCTGTTCCACGGATACATACTTTTGACGCATAAAGTTTTGTAAATGTTGCCAAAATTCAACTTTAATTCCGCACGCAAAGACATGTTTTCCATCTGACGATATAATATTGTCGTCACCAGATTGCTTAAAATGATTACATAATTCACGAATTGTACAACCAGGATTTTTCATGATAAATTCTTTTAATTGTTCGAATGAAGGCATCAATTCAGACATTGTGTGACGGTCTTGTTTTTTTTTTTATGATCGAGTACACGAATATTTATCTGGTTTTGAAAGTTTTAAAACAATACACATCCGAATTGCGTAGGATGACAATTCATACAAAGTGTTGTATACTCCCATGAAGGGACCGTGTCCACGTGTCGTTGACAGAAATATTCTCGACAGTTGCTGCATCGATAGAGGTCACACTCGGCTTTTACCCGATTGCAAAAGTTACAGGTTTTGTTTCGAATGGTGCATCGCTGACAATACCTCTGCTGAATCAAACAATTTAGACAACACAGCCGATAGCAGTTTCTACAAACGCGTCTTTTCGTCCAACAGCTTTTGGACTTGCATTGCGCACAACGAAATGGCCGATTACGATGCAGTCGGCAGACATAACATTTGTCCATCGAAGGTCCGGCCATCTGTTGCATATTGTATACTTTCGTAAGTATTTATTTACTTTGGTAATTCTCAGGATTTTCCTGCTGTCACAGCTGTCACATCCACTTCAGCCAGGATGACGGGAGCGTTGTGTTTTTGCCAGAGACTCGGAAATTCTAGGATTTCTGAGTCGCGATGACGGGAGCAACTTGTTTTTTCATCTGCCTCAGAAATTCTTAGGATGCCCTGTTGGATGTTCAAACCGAATGTAAACTGCACCAAATAATTTCCGGTGACGGGAGCAACTTGTTTTTTCATCTGCTTCAGGATTCTCAGGATTTCTGTGTCGCGATGACGGGAGCAACCCAATATTTGCATCTGGTGAATAAGTAGGTCTCGCGATGGCGGGAGCTTACATCTGGTCTGAATTTCTGGGATGTTCATCTTGCGATGACGGGAGCAAGCCAATATTAACATCTGATGCCAATAAGTAGGCGATGACGAGAGCAACCTAATATTAACATCTGTCCTGGATTCTTAGGATGCCCTGTTGGATGTTCAAACAGAATATAAATTGCACCAAATAATTTCCGGTGACGGGAGCAACCTGTTTTTTTCATCTGCCTCAGAAATTCCTGGTGTCACGATAACGGGAGTATACATCTGGTCTAAAATTCCTATGATGACAGGAGTTTACATCTGGTCTCAAGATGTGGTTCCCACACAAAAAAAAACTAAACAATTCGTTCATTTGCAGCAATCAAACACAATGTGCGGAATCCTTGTTCTTGTAGATTCATCCACCAATCATAAGACCGCTGGTACAAACATATTATTACAGAAATCATTGGAAAACCTGAGCTACCGTGGCCCCGACAATCAACAAAAGTACCAGGATAGCGACTTGGATGTAGTGTTAGGATTTGCACGATTAGCCATCATGGACCCGAAACCGTCGGGCAATCAACCAATGGTGCATCCCGAAGACTCGAATTTAGTCTTGGTATGCAATGGGGAAATTTACAATTTCCGTGCATTAGCCCAACAGTATGGGTTTCGCCTAAAGTCTGGGAGCGATTGTGAAATCATCTTGCATCTTTACAAAGCAAACCCGGAATCGTTGAGTTGGATTCGAGAATTGGATGGAGTCTATGCCTTTGCACTCTTGGACCGAACTCAACGGAAACTCCTGATTGCACGTGATCCATTTGGCATCCGTCCGTTGTTTCAGGGGTTCCACGGACATCAGCTAGTGTTTGGTTCGGAAATCAAAGCAATCCAACATTGGGCCCAGGAATCCTCGATCACACCCTATCCACCAGGAACCTGTACCACGATTGATTTGACAGACAAAGGCGTCACTTCCTGCCAGTTCTATAACATGGCCCTGGAATTGGCTCCTCGGGATCAATTCGAAACCGAAGAGACTATTTGCGACAACTTGCGAGTCCTATTGCGCCAGGCGGTGGAAAAACGAATGATGAGTGATCAACCTATTGGCTGTCTACTTTCGGGTGGGCTGGACTCGAGTTTAATCTGTGCTTTGGTGAATGGATTTTCGAACCCGCAGCAACAGCAATTGAACACATTTTCGATTGGGATGCCGGGAAGTCCCGATCTGAAGTATGCGCAGATGGTGGCTGATTTTTTGGGAACCAAACACCATCATGTGGAAGTTACGTCGGACGAGTTTCTAAAAGCCATCCCAAAAGTCATTTACCACATCGAGAGCTGGGACACTACCACGGTTCGTGCGAGTGTGGGGAATTTTTTGATTGGCCAGTACATTCGCGACCATACCGATATCAAAGTGGTGTTTAATGGTGATGGATCGGACGAAATGGGTGGTTACCTGTACTTTGGCAAAGCTCCGAGTGGTCCAGAGTTCCATCGCGAATGTGTTCGACTCCTGCGAGAAATTCACTGTTTTGACGTTTTGCGGTCGGACCGCTGTGTGGCGGAAAATGGATTGGAAGCACGTACTCCGTTTCTGGACCCGGCATTTGCCAGCTACTACATGGGTGTGCACTATCGCTTCAAGCATCACCAGAATGGGCGGATGGAAAAGTACCTATTGCGCAAGGCATTCGAACCGGAGCAACTGCTCCCGAAAGAGGTTCTCTGGCGGAAAAAAGAAGCTTTTTCCGACGGAGTTTCTACCGTGAAGGATTCCTGGCACACAATTATCCAACGCCATGTCGATGGATTGATCAGTGACCGGGAATTTCACATGGCCCAGGCTATGATGAATGAACCAAAACCGCCCACAAAAGAAGCCTATTGGTATCGGATGCTGTTTTTACAACGATTTCCTGGGCAGAGTCAGGTGATTCCGCACTATTGGATGCCTAAATGGTCTGGCAATGTCACGGACCCGAGTGCCCGGGTTTTGGATGTCTACACTTAATAATTTGTTATTTATAGCGTATGGCCAGAGCTTTGTTGACGATCAAATGATAGACAGCCAGGCCAATCAAGATAAAGGAAAGATTCTGGACCCAATCCTTGTTGAATAGCTGCTGTCCGAGTTTCCCTGCCACATAGAGACCGAGGACGTGTGCTACGGTTTGGAATGTGAGTGATTTGAGCAAATCGTTGACCATTGGTTGGTAGTCTTCGCTGAGACCCAAGTCGATTTCTAATAAAGCTCGATTCATGTTTATTTGTTTGTTTGTTTAAAATATCGCGACATTTTTTTTTCTCTTGTATGGAGTCTTTCTTTCCACGTTCAAATCGTGACTTGTTTTTTGTGGGTCAGAATACAACACAATGTTAGGCAAAACCATGAATAATCGATACATGATCTATCTGATCATCGCTGGTGTATTGGTACTCAGTGGCTATTTCGTGTATCAAAAGTACATGGAGTACGAAAATCGCGTGAAAAGAATGGAAAACGAAGTTTTGCGGCTCCGCAATGTTATGTATAACAGTGTCCGACGTGGACCACCGCCTGCACAGTTTGGTATGGAAGACGATGACGACGAAGACGACGACGATGAAGATTCCGAATCGGAAGCTGAAGAACCGCAAAGAACAACAACAGCAGCAGCAAAACAACAACAACAGCAACATCACCATGTAGCACCACCGGCCGGTTTTATGAATATGCTCGGCGGCGGTCTGTTTGACCAGTTGCCTCATCTCGTGAAACTTCACAGTGCTGCGGCCATCCCACGACAACAACAGCAACCATCACGACAAGTACACATCGTAGAAGAAGAAGACGACAATGAACCGGACGACGACAATGATGATGAGGACGACAATGATGATGAGGACGATGATGTACCCGATGTCGACAGTTTTGACGTCACCACCCCGTCGTCGTCGGAGCAGCAGCCGGAACTGAAAAAATGTGATCGAGTCTTGAAATCTGGGCGACGCAAAGGAGAACCGTGTGATAAGATTCTGGACCCAGAAGGTCGTTGTTCCGTCCCATCACATAACTAAAAATTGTGTGCATATATATTATATTATAGATGGGTAATAGCAATAGTAATCACAGACAATCGGAATTCAGTCCATTGCTGCAACAACCATTTGACATCGACTGTACGTACAAAATCTATTCGGAAAACTTACATTCAACCTGTCGGATGATATTGAAGCCGCATGAACTCTATCTACAAAGTCCCAAACGCACGGTCAGTATATTGTACAGCGACATCCGGGACACCGATAGTTTTCGAATGTGGCCAGGATTTCGCAGTTTCGAAGATCTGTTGTACATCAATACCACACATCAGGGCAAACATTGGTTTACGGGAAAAAACTCAACGGTGATTGGAAAAATTTTAAAATCTCACAAAACAAAAAGATGAATCTTATTTACGATGAATTTTGTCCATCCAACAATAATCATTGGAATACCGAACTGACTGTGCCTGTGGAAAATCTAGTCTCGACTCTGCAACAGCAACAGGTTTCGAAACCTTGGCGCATTTGCGGACTCTCTGACGATAATAGTTCAGTATCCCTGCGATTCTGGACTGGATCGAAAGAAGACCAACCAGAATGCCATCCTATATTTGGTGCAAGTGGACCTGGTTGGACTTTTTTCCGTGATGTATACACGAAAAATGGGTTTACGTTCGAGCTTAGTCCCAGTGACAAGCAACAATATGTACTCTGGAACCTGTGTATTCCGAAAGACACCGATGCTTTGTGTGGCATCATGGTAAAATATTGCAAGTGTATCGACAATGACAATGACTATTACCATACCTGGACCTACTATGACTATAACTATCACCATGTACAGGGTCGTCGCAAAAAGGAGCGTTTTCGAATCGATCGAGTCACCAATCAAGCCAATGGGCCTGCGAAATCTTGGTACCCGGATGGGATCGTAATGACCGAGTCCTTCTACACCAACGGTCGACTGGATGGAGAGTGGAATTCCTATCATCCCAATGGACAGTTACATCTGCAAGGTAAATATGACAATGGTAAACGAGTAGGGGTTTTTGATGCGTGGGATCGAAATCAAAATCGTCTGTTCAGTACCGCGTACAGGAATGGATACAGACACGGAGTATCGACTGTGTATTCCACACGATTTCCTGGAGAGATTGAAATCATTTGCCGTTACCGACAAGGCCAACTTGATGGCAAGTATACCGAATACTATCCCGACGTGCCTTGGATCTCCGGTAAAAAGTTGGAATGCATCTATTCGGATGGAATCATGATCGGTCCAGTTCGCGAATGGTATCGGTCTGGAAATTGCAAGTCTCGCAGCACCTTTGACGACCAAGGAAACCTACATGGCGAAAAGATTACTTGGAACGACACCGATAGCTTGGTCAAGCGAAAAGTAATCGAACGGGTTTTGTACGAACATGGTAACCCAGTCAGTAGCGACGGCGACGAACATCAAACCGTCAACAATAACGACCGCCCTCAAGAAGAAGTAGCAGCTCAAGAAGAAGTAGTAGTGTCATCCGGTAACAACACTGAAGCAAAAGCAGCTGCTGCTACTGTAGCTGTCGCCGCTACTGTAGCTGTAGACCATAATAGTTTTGTGATTCACTACGAGTCGTGGCATTTCACCTTACCGAAATCCATGATGTCGGATTTTGGTCGATTGCGTGCCATGGTGGGACAAGAATTAGGGTTGGAACGCAATGGGTTTTTCATTTACGATTCGCATCGTAAAGTGATCACCAAGAATCAGGATTTAAACAGCAGTGTTAACGAATTGTATGTTCATCGTCATTCCAAAAATTAAAAAAAATATCTCCACTTTAATATAGACCATTAAAACAATCAAAAAATGTCGTGTAAGAACTCAATGAGTGACGGAAGGGCATTTACTGACTATACTCCAAATTGTAGTCTGAATGAGTTTTTGCAAAGCGGTGCACCTCTGTCCCTGAACAGCAACACCCAATATCGAATGTATTTGCAGCGATATGGGTCGGAACTGATGGATTACATGCGACGTCGATCCGTGAATCAAAACGCGACCGGATGTCGTTGCAACTTTGGTCATCCACCACATCACGTGGAATACAACCCGAAACCCTACGATACGAACGATACGGATTATTTAATGAAGTATCATCGGGGTCCAATCACACCCTTTGCTCCTGCCCAGGCTCCCTGGATGTACTAAACTAATTAGGATGGATTTTTCCTTTCCATCAGGGTCCGGATTCGAACGATTCGGCCTTTTTGGTTACAATAAACCAATTTTTGAAAGGTACACTGTTGCAACAGTTCGTGTTTACGATTCCACACGCGGATGCGAGATTCATTTTCGTAGACGATCCGCGTGTAGAACCGATAGATTTCCTGGATTTCTCGATCGGTCACAGCACCACCCATCATTCCGGCCGACCCGGTGCGAAATGTGGTTAGAAAGATTTTACGACAATCGCATTTCTGATCATCGTCGTCGTCGTCGTTGTCATCTGCTATCGTTGTCGTAGTATTATGATGATAGTGATGGTTGCATTGGCCATTTCGGTCCTGGTTCCAAAACAACGTCACTTTGACCCCACAGAAACCTCTCCTGGATGCTCCACGATCATAGGTACATACCAGTCCATAGTCGTCGCGGAGAATCTCGGCCAGGTCGGACAGATCGATTTCCATCCCAAAATTCCATCCAGCCTTCAGACCACAAAGATGGAAATTCTGGAACCCAATCATGACGGGAGTAATAGTTTCGAAAAGTACCGGTGGAATACTACAAGATTGATCGGGTAGGAATTCTTGAGTCACCTGCCGCCATAGATGGGTTTTCCGATTTAGATGATTTAGATGTTCCGTCAAAATTCTACAGGCTTCCTGTCCGGCCACCGTCTTCTTGCATCCTGTGAGCTGAAGACTCCCAGTGTTTTGGAAAATTTTCAGATTAATATTGCAGTCTTGTAGTTTCATTTCCACAGTGCATTGATAACCGTGGCCAAAGGATTTTTTGGGTTTTTTCGTTCGTTTCGACGGCTTGGCTTTGATTATTGTGCCGTTGCGATCGTCACGTCGCAGGTTTCGATAGCTTATTGCAACAAAGGGTTCCTGAACCACTGGCAAAGTCCAAAATAAGAACCGACTGTTCAGTTGCACGGGTTCCGGGGTGAGTTTGGCAACCGCGGTACGGGTTTGAATTACCAAAGGTGAGGATGACATACATACGACAATTGGTGTGGGTTGTACGGTTTAGTTTTTTTTTCTTCGACCTTTGCAAATAACGAACGAACGATGCAACAACAACAATACAATGCAAGTGAAGTTTTTCCGGGAATCTGGGTCGGGAACCAAGCGGCCGCGAAAGATCTCGGGTTTTTCAAAAAATACCAAATTGGTGCCGTCATCAATGCAACCAAAGACATCCCGAATCACTTTCTATCTTTCGCGGTGTACCTGCGAATTCCAGTCGATGATTCTGGGAAAACCAACGACATCGAAACCATGACGAAATTCCTACCGATGGCCATGGAATTTCTCCGACACCAACATTTCTCCGACACCAACATTTGCGATCGAGTAAAAACGTATTGATCCATTGCCAGGCAGGGATACAACGGTCGGCCACGGTGGCTACAGCTTATTTGCACGCTCTTCATCGTAAATCGATACCAGAAGCGATTTATCAGATCGTGACACGGCGCCCGATTGCCTTTTTTGGAGGCACCCATTTCAATTTCCACGAGTCTCTGAAGAGCTTCAGCCGCACGTATGTTCGGAGAAAAAATTAATCCCGGTTTCAAATGTATACATACCATACAGATAATAACATGAGCAACGGACTTCAAGGCACATCCACCAAGATATTGGAATATATTTGGACCGACCATAAGGGACACTTGCGGAGTAAAACCAAGATTCATTACGACAACAACGAGGAGATGTTTGTACCCCCGAAATGGGTCTACGATGGCTCATCCACTGGTCAAGCAGTCACGGAAAACAGCGAAGTCGTTCTGAATCCGGTACAGTTCTACAACGATCCGTTTCGGCCCGATCATCAAAATGCCTTTCTGGTCCTGTGCGATACGGAACTCTCGGATGGAGAACCACATCCCGACAATTACCGGCGTGCCTGCGAGAAACTCTTGAAACCTCACGATCGAAAAGAAAAACCGCTGTTTGGATTCGAACAGGAATTTTTCATTATCGACACCAAAACCGATCTTCCGATTCTGTATAGCAACGAAAAACGTCATGTGATGCAGAGTAACTCAAACGATGGTCAGTATTGGAGCGCGATTACCAAAGGTTCTGCAGTGAACGGACCCGACACCCAGGGCCCTTACTACTGTGGTGTTGGTAGCTATTCGGTGGGCTATCGTAAAGCCATCAATCGGACCCTGGATCATTGCCTTGCAGCTGGGCTCTCGGTAACCGGGATGAATTTCGAAGTTGCGCCCGGACAGTGTGAAATCCAGGTCTGTGCTCAAGGCATCAGGGCCGCAGATCAACTCTTGGTTTTGCGCTATATTATCCAAAGGACCTTGGAATCCTACGGGCTCTATGCCGATTTTCGAACCAAGCCACTGACTGATCCGTCAACCGGGAAGAAATTCAATGCATCCGGCTGTCATGCGAATTTCTCTACGGAAGCCATGCGTCGGAAACCAGGTGGACTTGCGGTGATCTATCGGACCATTGAAGCATTTCGCGACAAACATTCGGAACACATCAAGGAATATGGACCTGGCAATCGGAAACGATTGATTGGATCCAACGAAACCAGTTCCTACTCTATTTTTTCATGGGGAGTCGCTGATCGTGCCGCAAGTATTCGTATACCGTTACAGGTGCAACAGAACGGATGTGGTTACTTTGAAGACCGTCGTCCGTCGAGTGCAATGAATCCCTATCGGGTGGTACATCGAATGTTTCAAACTTATTTGGAAGCGAATACAACAGACAGTTGAAGATAGATTTATTATTATTATTATTATATTTCACGACTCACTTCTGTCAGGATTTTCCCGAGTTCGTTGCGACCCACAAAGTGTTTTGCTGCAGGTTTGGGTTCGTGAACACGTTTGGCTTCGGCCGGAAAAAACCCTCCCCAATAACTTCGTTTTCCGGACCGTTCGAAGTGAAAGAAACGCATCCCGTCTTTGTTGGCTTTTTTCAATATTTCACGGAACAATTTGTCGGTTTTAACCCGCAAACGAATCAGGCTTTTCATGATGTCCCGATTCACTTGGTTCCAGCGTGTCATGTCCAAAGTGACTCCGAGTCGTTTCATTGCGGCCCTACCACCCAGAGATTTTACTTTAGCTGCCGGCAATTTACCATAGTCCTGCCCGACCGCAAACCGTTTGAAAAGATCCGGCCGCCGCTCAGGTTCAGTGTAGAGGTATTTTGAAGCTTGAAAAGCATGCTCCACGGTCGGAAATCGCTGGGTTTTCCACTTGATTGGTCGGTCCAGATGCGTGAAATTCGACAGGTACTTTTCAATGTAGCCTCGGGATTTGGAATAGAAATAGATGTACATTTGTTTTGTTGGAAGATTTTTTTTTCATCTCGCATTCATTAGGATGTATACTACTATACTGAATCAGATGGAGAATCGGTGAACATAGAGTTTTTTGTTGGATTTTTCAGCCAATTCGATGCTGTTTTGGGTTCCGCGGGATTTCCCATCCCAGAACGCCACTACTGCATCTGCATTTTTTATGATGTCCCGGTTACGCAAAATACCTGCTTTCCGACCGTGAGTTTTCCAGTCTGGCAAAAACTCTTGCAATGGAATTTGATTTTCCCGTGCATATCGAGCAGCCAAACGGTCGGCTCCACGGGCTCCACCGGATATTATTTTTACGATGTTTTGTTGTTGGTCTAATTCCTTTTTCAGTCGAGCATAGTCTGTAAAAGTGCGCGAACCAACAACTGCAACATTCATCCTACAAATATACTATAATAATGGTGTTTATTTTTCGTTTTTATTTTCTCCGGGGATTCGGTCGGATGAAACTTGGCGCTCCGCATTGCATCGAAAACATACTGAGTTTCCTGTACTGGCTACGCGATGTTTTCTGGTAGCAATTGCCCCGCACGGTTACAAAGATCCCGCCGATACGGGTTCCTTTCATTCCTGCTCGGATGCTTCGAAATCTAGTTGGCATATTGTTATAAGTATCCTTGGATTTTTTTTTATTTTTTATCATCATCATCACCACCGCAAAAATATCGATTGTACTCTTGGAATTCCTGAGCTTTCATCGATCCGGAACGGTAGCGTTCGATTGGAATTCGTTCCAGACTGTAACAATGGAACACATCGTCTACGTTTGAGGATGACTTTATGTGTTCCAGAATCAAACGGCCCCAGTTCGACTGGAATCCACCCACGAAATGACTCGCTTCTCGCATTAGAAACAAGTTGACTAATCCGATGCGGCCTTCCTCGACTCCATCGAGTTTTCCCGCGATAATCGCTTTTGCTTGGTTTTGATTCGAACGATGATGGCCGCGAGTCCAATAAAACCGATAGTCCGGGTAGTCTTTGGTACACTGGTCGATGACTTTTTGGTCTTCCGTTGACACAAACACTGTGTTTATTCCGGTTTTACGGCGAATCTGCTCTACATATTTCATATAGTCTGCCAGCGGTATGTTGCGACGTGTCCGGCTGGTCCAGTTACTGCTATGACGCACCTGGAGTCCAATAAAGGGTTGGGGTACTTTGATGGCTTTGTCGATGGCCTGTTGAAGCCGTTGGTTGGGTTGCATCAAAAACCGCAAGAGCTGACCTTTCCACCAGGTGATTCCACGGTCGGCGTATTTGTCGGGAGGACCTCCATACCGTTCGTTTACCGTGGTGTAACTAGTCATGGCATCTACTATGATGTTGTTGTCGTTGTTGTTAACTGTAGATGTCTTAATGTGGCCGCCGGACGTCGGTTCTACTAGAGGCCGAAACCAGTAGGTAAACCCATCATCATTTTGGTGGTTGCCGGCAAATATCCATCGACCTCGAACGATAAATGCCCGGCCCAAATGGTAGGCCATGGAGAGACTCGGGACCATCATATGGAACTCGGAGCCAATCCCATGGTCGCCATTGCACCATTCGTAGACAATGTAGTGACGGGATTCACGTTGATTTCGTGCCAATTCTTCCTGCAACGACGAGGACATAAATAAATATTAATTATACTGCTGGTAAAGAAAGATTAGATTTTAACACGTATGTACGTCGTCGGTATATTACATCACACGTAATAATTCGGGTGCTTCGGGCGCTACGGCGGCGGCTTCGTCCATTTCAATGTCTTCATCCGCGGCTTCGGCTGCGGTCTCGTCGCCTTCGTCGTTGTCATCGAGGAATGGCATGATGATGGGCGATATGTCTCGGAACGTGATGCCCAGAATGTAAGTACCTTTCTTCATACTGTTGCTTCCAGGAGGCCAATCTTTGACCACAGCGTCGCGAACGTGAATCTCATTGGTCAGACTCAAGTCATCGGTGAATTTTGCAAAGATGTGCCCACAGTCTTCGCGGTTCAGGCGCTGATTTCCCCAATTGTTGACTTGACAATAACCGATGAATTTACTCTTGAATGTATCCCAGGGCACGTAGCAGTCGGGACCGAATTTCACATTGTCTTGACGCAAAAATTCATAGAGCGGGTTTTTGTTGAATCGGTTCTGCAGGTTTTTGAAGTACTGGGGCAGGATGTTCCAAATATCCTTATCCTTGTACTTATTCACATAGTCGAGGTAGGCGCGGTTACATTTCTTCAAGAGTGCTGGCATTTCCTTCTTGAGTTTCCGATCCAAGTAGGGCTTCTTGTCGCTGTCTTTGACTTTGATATTGAAAAAGAAAAACACTAATCGTCGACTGATTTGTCCCTGTTTGTCATCGTAATTCGCGGAAGCATTGCCAACGAGAAACCACGGAATTTTCCATTTCGACACATGTTTCGGGTCCTTGTACATTTCGCGAATCTTGACCGGTTCGCCACTGATGATCTTTTGGAATTCGGTTTGATCGAGGGCAAAGTTGTCATGGATTTCCGGAGCCACACAGATAAAGTTGTCTTTCAGGGCCGCGATACCAAAGGTCTTATCGATATTGTTACTCACGTAGCCAACATCCGCTTCGTCGTAGAAGTTCGAGACACAATTACTGATGGTGGATTTACCACAACCACCGATACCGATCAGGAAGGGAGCAACTTCCCATCGTTCCCCGAGTTCGCCCAGTTCATAGAGCATTCGACCCATGAACACGTAGAGCCAACGACAGATTTCTTCGGCCTGCTCGGCGGTCATTTTGAATCCTTTGTCTTCTTGGACCTTTGCCGACCATTGGTAGTCGAGTACACTTTGGAAATGTGGTGTCTGAATATCGTACCAGTCTTGCGGGTCTTCCTGGTAAAACTTGCTCTTAAAGTAATTGCAAGCCACCTTTTTCGGATCGATTTGGCTCCAGTCCACATTGGTGTACGGGTAAAACACATCTTCGAATCGGCCTTCATCTGTTTCGACTTTTGTAACATAGAGACCGTCGGAAAAAGCAAACATATGCCGATCTTTGATCAGTTCCGGAAACTGTTGATCGTCGCCTTCTTGCAGAAATTTGGCAATCTGTTCAGCTCGATTCGCACCACCATCGGTCAACCAACACCACTGGGTGAAATTTGTTTCTTTTCGACAGATTTGATGGATAAATGCTTTCAATTCCACCACCGATTCCCAAGCAAATGTATAGTGCCGGTCTTCGTTGTAGATTGCACGGTAACAATCGTCACCGTACTTGCGGTAACCCTTTTCCGATAGACAATGCAGGACATAGAGCAAGAGTTTCTGGAAACTGGTACAGTCGTCTTGATCTGGTGGAGCATAGCGCATCACATCCGTATCGTTGTCGTTCAAATAGTCGTAGGATGGAGCCAACACTTCCCAGGCTTTGACCATAGCACGGGCGCTATGGGTCATGTAGTAGATATTGCGATAGATTCGGTTGATCTGTTCATCAATGTGTTTACTTGGATCTTCCTGTTCATCCGCCTGAGCCGCCGTGAGTGAGTTGTCGATACACTTAATGAATGCATTTCGTAAACGAGCAATAAAACTCATTTGATTTATATAGCCATTGTCGATCTGGCCCGAATTCACCCCATTCAGATTCTCGAAATCCAGACCCAAGTGGGTAAACACATGGTGATACCAATTGTGAAGATTCGCAGGCACCGTGAGTTTATCATCCCAATCGTAATGCCAAGCATCTTTGGCTTTCGTCAGAGCTTCCGACAGTTCGTCAAAATCCAAATTTTCCTTCTCAAACATTTCACTGTAACGTTCGAGTTCCTGGAACATTAACCCATATTCCCGGTCGGGCCCCAATAATCGACGCTGTCGAATTCGGCTTCTGCTGCTGCCTTGGGTCGCTTCCAATACATCCGCTACCAGGTTGGCATCTCTCGTTGTTGGAGCAACAGTTTCAGTCTCAATTATAGTTGTAGTTGTTGTAGTTGTAGTCGGTGCAGTTTCAGTCTCAATTATAGTAGTTGTCGTAGTCGGCGGTGATGATTCAGTCTCAATTATAGTCGGTGCAGTTTCAATTATAGTCGGCGGTGATGATTCAGTCTCAATTGTAGTAGATGTAGTTGCAGGTTCATCAGAGAGTCGAAGCGACTCCAATTGTTCCGCGATGTTGTCGCACCAGGCACGATAACGAGCAGTAACTGCATCGTCCGCATCCGTGCGTGGTTTGGGATTTCCGTTCCTTTGACGCTTGCGAAGGCGACGTGGTGCACCACGGGTGGTGCTGCGTGAACGGCAACTTTTTGGTTTTTGCGATTTTTTTCGGTGTACCTTACTCTGAGAAGGTTCCATAACTAAATGGTAATTTCGAGAAAAATTCTGGCAAGTTTTTTTTTTTCCCTTTTAATTTTTTTTTGTCGCCGCGTTTACAGACATGCGATATTTACGACGTTTACAGAGCGAACTACGGTTGTTTCAACGCAACGCGGTCCCTAAGACCTTGCGACTTCGGCCCAGTGATGACAATATTCTTCTATGGTATTTCGCGATCCTGAACCTCACTAGCAGTGAAGATTACGCAGGTGGGGTCTACTTAGGCATCTTGCAGATTCCCATCGAATATCCATTTCAACAGCCAGAAATCGTGCTGCTGACCCCGAATGGACGCTTTCGGACCGGACAGCCCATCTGCGTGCGGAAAGATGAATGGTCTCCACGATGGAATCTACAGACTTTGTTGCTATCGTTTGTGGATCTGTTTCTTGAACAGCAACAGCTGAACAATGATGACAAACGGCGGCGACAACGCTACGCTCAAAATAGTCAGGCCTACAATCGAGCAAATCATAGCCACATTTTAGAACTTCTTGAACTCGAACTATAGTAATAGTAGTTAATTGATACTCGCTGTGGTTTCGTAATCTTTCGGTCGACCGGTGCGTTTCAGGTATTCGGTCTCGACCACACCATTGCTGGTATAGATATATTCCATTACACTATCAATGGCGCGAGGGTCTTTCAGGGCGTGGGATTGGAGTAGGTTTTCGCGGATTGTATCCTTTTTGATGGATGGCTTGCGTTTCGAAACGCAGTATTTCAAGGTTCCGCCCGGTATATTCACGGTATGGATGTTATTAGACTTGATGTAGTGGAGAATTTGCTGTCCCAAGAGTTTCTTGCGGTCTCGCAGGTTTTTCAATTCCTTCTTGGCATTGGTTTCCACATCGTCCAGGTCAACCCATTCGTTAACCATGTTCTCAAACTGTTGATCGACTTGTTTCTGCATCGATAGTATACTATAAAATTAAATAAAATAAATTATTTTAGCCCATAGGTACGCGCGGCGTACTGATGGGAATCTCATGAGTCTGACTCGGACATGGGAGTCCTTCTATTTTGTATTTGTAACAGGTACCATTTTGGTTGCGAAACACCGTGGTTTCGATATTTTGCGGTGTCGGATGTCGAAATACCACACGTGGTGGTTCTTTGATGATGTAAGTGAAAAAAATCCCGACCGCTAGAGCTATCAGAAATACTAAAGGATCGATGAAATCAAAAATTGCCATCTTATTTATATATATCTGGCTAGATTTATTTGAATGCCATCGCTAATTCTTCATCCATCTTAAGAGCAGTGTCGATGTCACGGTTTGTGATTTTGCTCCGTCCGCCATCCAGGGCCACGTTGCCCGCAAGTTCAAAAACTTCGCCTGCCAAACTTTCCAAAGGCGCATCTCCAGTTAGATTTGCGACCAATCCAGTGTCACCGATGGCCTGACGAAGACCCTGTTGTTGGATCTTACGACCGACCTTGGTCAGCATCTTTTGCAATTTCCCAGCAGCCGTATTGGTCAGTGTAAGTTCCGGATGGGTTTGTTGCAGTGTTCGGTTTAAGGATGCTTTGGCAACAGTAGTGGTGGTTGGACCGGGTTTTTGTTTGGATGGTTTTTTCTTTTTGGTTGGACCCGGTTTGCCAACAACAACAGTTGCTTTTTTCATGCATCGCCCAGTTTTCGGGTTTCGTACCTGGTCGGGTCGGCACGCTTTGCGGCATCGGCCGGTTTTCGGATTACGTTCCTGACCAGCTGGGCATTGTTTGGCTGCTGCCAACAAGGGTTGTCGTCTGGCTAATAAGGGTTGTTTTCGTTTCGCACAGCGGCCGGTTTTCGGGTTTCGTACCTGGTCGGGGCGGCACGCTTTGCGGCATCGACCAGTTTTCGGGTTACGGTCCTGACCGGCTGGGCATGATTTTTTCTTTTGTTTTCGTTTGGATGCTGCTAATTGGGGCTTTCGTTTTTGTTTGGCTCCTAATGATGGTGTTCGTTTCACACAGCGGCCGGTTTTCGGGTTTCGTATCTGGTCGAGTTTACATGCGGTTCGACATCGTCCCGTTGCTGGGTTCGGTTCTTTGCCGGCGGGACATCCAGGTTGTGGTTTTGTTTTCGTATCCCGCATTTTACGCTTTGAACAGGGTTTTACGATTTCCTCTACTTTGATTTTCTTGGCTTTGAGTTCGGCTTTTCGGTGTTTATTTAGGTTTTGCACCAAAGATCGTTTTTTCTTCTCGATTTTGGCCGATAGAGTCTGTGGGACCGGTTGTTTTGCACGTTTTAGACTTCGTTGTTGTGCCAACAGGTCTTTGAGTTCGGCTTCCAATTTCACGGGCACTTTGTATTTCTTCAGTTTCGCATAGCCCAAAAGATGCGGTGCATCATAGGCTTCAAAATCATAGTACGGGAGACAGTGGACTACTTCGCGTCGCCTGAGTCCGCGAGATCCATAGACGCTCCGCGTACATATGGCATAAGGTGTACGCACGTTCCTGGACGAAGTTTTCAGGATGCAGCTACAGTATTTCATTTCAACTTCCGACAGTGGCATCTTCAATTTATTTACTTACTTATTTATTTACTTACTTACTAACTAACGGACCAAAAAAAATCTCTGGGCACTTGAGTAAGTTAGATTTTCGTGATGTATGCAGAAAATGGTACTCTGATATTCAATATGCGCGACCTGTATAGGGCAAAACAACGCGTCAAACAGCAACAACGACAGCAGCATCATCGTGGCAGCAATAATAATAATAATAATAAAAAACTAGGCGTAACAGAAGGGTTTCGCCCACAACATATTCGTAAATACCCGGACTTTAACCAGATGACGTACATGTTGGATCCTTTCGAAAAACGCATCGGCGGCTACTACAAAACCACACGGTTTGGCCACGAATCGCCTGCAGATTTTTCGGGTCGCAGTGTGGTTACGCGCAAAGACTGCCCAAACCGCGAACCGGATCTACCGATGATAGAATCCATGGCAGACTACGATAATCATCATCAGCAGCAGCAGGAACCGGCTCGAAAGGCATTGCAAATGAAAGACTACGTGCGGAAATGGCCAGACTTTAACGAACTCAGTTACATGAATGATCCTCATGAAAAAGCCATTGGGTACAGTCGTGGACATTTTCGCAAACGCCGCCCGATCAACGATGTGCGGTTTACAACACAGGAGAACCAAGATGACATCTATCGAATCAATCCGGGTGCCCACGACTATCGACTGGATGATCCGGAAGTCGCTCGATGGGAACGCTACCGACTGTTTCCGAAATCCAATGTTCCGACACCGAAAAGCGACTACGATCAACTGGAACACTTCAAACTCTACCCGCACATGTACATGCAATACAGTCAATTGCGGAACGATTTTGAAAAACAGGAACATGAAAATTTCGTAAAACCCCAACACGGCGCGGTTCGTTACCCGATCCCGATGTACTTCAATCTTCGCTTTCTACAACGCCCCTATCCAAAACAGGCCGCGAATGGTACGGATTACGAAATGCGGCCACGACCCCCGAATCGGCGTGGTACCTATGAACTGCCGGAAGGTCAAACGTTCTATAGCGACCAAGATATGATGCAAACCGCACGGGCCGAATTCGAACGGTTCATGGACAATCAGCTACGAACCGTGACTGATGAAAATACTCTTCCAAAACGGGTTCAGGAACGGGAACAACGACAGCAGGCGGAGCTCAGAAACCAACGGATGCCACGGGTTTTGGAATTCCAAACCGCTCAAGGTATCGTGGGACAGCAGTTGGAAGCCGGTCAGTGGAAGAAACGATGGCCACCGGAGACCATGCCTCAGGCGCCCAAAAAGACTTCCGATAAGGCCATCCGTGGCAATTTTGCCCGAGGAAATCCTGAAATCCGCATCACCGATGCTACAGGTTATACTGGACCGAAATTCAAGCCCTGGCAATTGGTGCGATTCTATTCCGACCGTGACCTGAAGGGCAAGGAATATGTTTTGAAATCCGGTTGGTATGAATTTCGACGCCTGGATGATCCACGAACACGGTTGAACTTCCGTTCGTTTTTGGTCCCGGATGGCTGGACCGTGAAACTCGTGTTTCTGGTCGATCAAGGCTACGTGGGTCTGGATTATAAAGGCCCTCGTGCCGTTTCGGACTTTACAAAACCTTTGGATCAATTGCGCGGAATTCGTATCTTGCCACCCACGAAAAAATAAATAAAAAACTTATTTTTCATCCTAAAATAAACATAAACATCATGGTATACATGCACATAAGAGCCGAGAGTTTTGGAGAAATTGTGGTACTGGGGTTGATTTTGGTGTTTGGGTTGACCGATGTGATTCTGGGAACCTGTGACCTATTGCAACACCAGTGCGTTTTTTTTGTTTCATCATACATTAATTAATTAATTTTGTCATTCAGTCTAATCATGTTTCGAAGACTCAATGACAACATCCTGTTGGGTATTGTGGCTGGCGTGTATTTCTGGTACTTTTGGCGATTCCTGTTGGTACTGCGTTCGCCAACAGCAGTTATTTAACATTTGCAAAACGACGATTCATCGACACCATCAGCAAGTATGGTTGTGGTGTTCGTAAAGGATGGCATGGGTTCTGCTACGTGATCACAAAGGAGGTCAAAGAGTTCTTCAATTCCCGTACCTTCTTTGGCCGATGTTTCCACAAATGATACTCCAGTATGGTCGTAGGCCCAGGCTTCACCTTCATCCCATGGCGCGGGAGCCAGGATGCAATCGGATTTGTTTCGAACCAGAAACACACGGGTTGTGATTTCTCCATCCGCGAGTACCATTTGATACCAGTACTCGGTGGCATCAATATAGCTATCTTTTGTTGTTGCATCATAGACAATCACCGCATTCACAGCGTTGCGCATATACATCGGCACGATCGATTTAAATCGTTCTTGCCCGGCCGTGTCCCAGATGTCGAGATTTTGGACTTTGGAAAACGCTGCACCGATCGTACTCTGGCGTTCCTGGTCAAATCGGTCCCAGATCAATCGATGGACGATCGATGTTTTTCCAACGTTAATAGAACCAATAAATACTGTTTTTAGAGACATTCTTCTACTTTAAAGACAGTGATTTTTTTCCCGATTGTTTGGAATTCAACCTCAGGACTAGTTCGCGATGACATCTAGTCTGCTATGATGACGGGAGTGTCAGAGACTCCGAATATAATTTTGGATGTTCATCTTACGGTGACGGGAGCGTTCTTATTTTTACATCTTGTCAGGAATTCTGAGGATTCCAAGTCACGATGACGGGAGTTTACATCTGCTATCAGGATGTTTATCTTGCGGTGACGGGAGCAACCTGATTTTATATTTACATCAGATTTTGAGGATTTCCTGTCACGATGACGGGAGTTTACATCTAGTCTCAGGATGTTGGATGTTCATGTCGCGGTAATCCTATTTTTAACATCTGGTGCTAATAAGTAGAATTTTATCTTACAGTGACGGGAGCAACCTATTTTTACATTTACATTTACATCAGATTCTGAGGATTCTGTGTCGCGATGACGGGAGTTTACATCTACTCTACTTTGATGGTGATTTTGGATGTTCATCTTGCGGTGACGGGAGCAACTTATTTTTTCATCTGGTCAGGAATTCTGAGGATTTCTCTGTCGCGATGACCGAAGTACACATCTGATGACAATATACTGTCGCGATGACCGATTATTGCAAATAGTCCAGATTGTCGTTGTAGTATTCGCGCCGATCGGTGATGAAATCGTAAAGGACATCCAGGAGATTTCGAGATTTCTGGGCCTTGCCTTCTTTACGAAAACGCTCTTTCTGCTTCTGGTAGCGACGGTACAGTTCGAAACCGACCCAGACCGCAAAAAATATGATGAGAATCTCAAAAAATGAAAAACTCGGCCAGCTCCAAGTCGGTAGATTCATATTGGGCAGTGCAGGCGCTGGTATGGTGCCACCACCCGCCATCACTGCTGTTGTGGTTGCAGCTGATGCTTGTTGACGGCCCAGGTTAGCGGCTCGTTCCAAGGTTAAATTGTTTACCAACCGCGGTTGGTGTTGTGGAATCAGCATTTTTGCTTGCATCATTAATAAATAACTCTCTTATTCACAGCAGCAGAAAAAACTAAAAACAAACTACTTTTGCTGTTCTAGCAATTTATCATCATTTATTATTATTATTATTATTATGCTGACCGACGAGCAACAAATTGCCTTGGAACAAATGCTTTGGGGTCGCAACGTGTTCCTGACAGGACCCGGTGGTACCGGGAAAAGCACGATTGTGCGAGAATTTGCGCGGCAATGCGAAAACAATGGTACTATCGTGGCCCTAACTGCATTGACAGGGGTGGCTGCCTTGCAAATCGGCGGACAGACATTGCACAGTTGGGCTGGCATCGGATTGGGCAAACGCTCCGTCGCAGATCTGGTTTTGAAAATCACAAAATTCAGTGCCTGTCGCAAACGATGGCAGAACACCCACGTCCTGGTGATTGATGAAGTTTCGATGTTGAGCCCGGAACTGCTGGAAAAGCTGGATAGAATTGCTCGGGAAATTCGTGGCTCTCCATCCAGTCCCTTTGGAGGACTGCAATTGATTCTTACCGGCGACTTTTGTCAATTGCCTCCGGTAGAAGGCAATCGTTTCTGCTTCGAATCACCAGTTTGGAAGCAAATCATTCACGTAACCGTCTATCTGCAAAAGGTGGTTCGCCAAACCGATCCGGTGTTCCAACACTGTCTGTCGGAGATTCGAATGGGCCAATGCAGTCCTCAGACCGAACAGCTACTGCGATCCTGCATCGGTCGACAATTGGTCAATGATTTGGGCATCAAACCTACGAAACTCTACTCGACACGAAAGGATGTTGATCGTATGAATCAACTGGAAATCGAAAAACTCAAGGCACAGGGTTCCGAATCGAAAGTCTACAAAGCCATATGTGGTGTGGAAAACCGCAACAGTATCACTACTAAACAGCGACGGTTTCTGATAACCCGAATGGCCCGGAACTGTGTGGTTCCAAGCAGTCTGGAGCTGGTGGTCGGCGCCCAAGTGATGTTGGTCCATAACTTGGATGTCCAAGCCGGACTCGTGAACGGCAGTCGTGGTGTGGTTCTGGCCCTGAATGATGCTTCGGTCAAGGTCCGTTTCTTGAATGGGCTTGCTGTGACCCTGATGGCCCATACCTGGACCCATCAGGACAAGGATACAAAAACGGTCGTGAGCCTGAGCCAAATCCCGCTGATTCTGGGTTACAGTGGCACGATTCATAAAACCCAATCCCAAACCCTCGATTATGTGGTTGTCGATCTCGGACCGACAGTGTTTGAATATGGACAGGCTTATACTGCGCTGTCCAGAGTCCGCTCGTTGAAAGGACTTCAGATCGAATCGTTTCAGCCGAATCGCATCAAAACCCACCCAAAGGTCAAACAATTCTATGACGAATTGCTGGCTGCCAGAAGAAAACAAAAAAATTTAGACAAGAAGAATCAGTAAGTAACACAAAAAATAAAAGATAAAAAAATAATGATGTTGACCCTAAAATCCTGGAAATGGTATTTGGATCCTAGCATCGATTGGCGACTCCGGCACTTTATCCTTTCACGAGAATGGCGCCGGATCTGGTACTACCAAGATGTGGTGGTGTCCGAAAGCCCACTGCCACGACCAATACAGCCCGACGACGACGAGGATGTAAATCGCGACCTATACCTGCGCCCCATGATTCGCTTGAACCTGCACGACGAAGATGTACCGTCCCTACAACTGACTCTGAAATTGGATCTCCAGCGGTTCAAACAGCATTACAATAATCAGGAGGATGAATACCATACGGTGCCTCACAAGGATTATATCATCGACCTCTTACGCGAACGGGAATACGGAGAACCCATTGTTCAATGGAAGTCGTCGCTCCCGACCTACAACGAACGGAGCGAAACTCTGGGAACCTGGATGAAACGGCGAGAATCCAACATCGAACCGCCATTGCAATTTACCGAAGATTCCATCATTCCACTCGGCGATTCCACAATCTATGTGGATCTTGCAGCCCGACGGTTCTTACGGGAATCACAACTTCCGAGTCCACGTCAGTGCAAGATTCGATTCGGTGGAGGTTGCGTGATTGGTGAAACACCATCGGTGGAGATTTTGGCCGGTCTCCAGTCCGCATCGCCACAACGTGAATTGCAGCCCGATTATAATCTGTGCAAAAAGGTCTGTCGAAATGGAAATCCTTGCAAGCGCAAGATCGACCTATCGAAATCACTGGATCTCTGTACACGCCACAGGAAAACAAAAAGACAGAAAGTTACACCTTCACCACCGGCGGCCGCACTTGAATCCCTGGCGACTTTGATCATTACTTTGCCAGAAGCGGTTTCCGAATGGGGCCGGCGATTTCAAAAACACAGTTTGTCGGCCGTGTGTCTGAAAACCCTCTCGGATTGGCACAAAACAACCCTTTATGAACTCTTGTACGCGCGGTTTGTGGTTCTGTCGATTACTTTGTTGTCGTCGTCAACTACGACGACGACGCCTACGACGACGACTATTATAAGGCCTATGACAACTACACCTACTACCATGGCGACGACGACTACGACAACATCAGCGACTGCGGGTTTGCGGCAGAAATTAGGCAAGGACAAACAGTTGAGTTCCATCGTGCCCGAAATTCAGTGGCATCGATTGATTCTTGATCGATTCTCGGACTACCGACAACCTGCGATGGAATGGATCAACCAACGACTCTCGAATCAGCAACCAGGTCGCAAATGGGCCTTTAGTGATTTGCCCTTCTTTGACATGACCTTGTTGATTGGGTTTCTGGCCGATCGATCCGTGTCGCCTTGCAATCGGGCTCTGAACGAATACGTCCATGGCAATCTGTTCTATTGGCACCAGCACTGGTCCGACATCCGAACCGATACCATGACTCTCAGGATGACCGACGAGGAACGACTATTGTACGCACAGGCTATCAGTCAAGACCAACCAGCCCGTTATCTTCGACAACTTTGCACCCTGCCCGATATGAATTACGCGAGTCAACTGAATGCCACCACACTGCTTCGTTTCGAACAGAATGTGATTCGACCGAAACTCCAGAAACTCCTGTCGCTTAAACGTGACATGAACGATGCACGGGCCCGACGTCAACAGTACGAAGAAAAACTGATGACCCACGGTTCCGGCAGCGTTTCACAGGAACTCCTACAGGAATTCACCGAGTCACTGAACGAGTGGGACAAAGCGTTCCACGACTTGGAATTGAGAGAACAACAGATGCTCTCGGAATCGACATTTATGGACAGCATGGTTCAAAAACTCAAAGAGCAAGATAGTTTTCATCAAACCTGCTGCATTTGTCTGGAACTGATCGAACCGAATAACATCGGGTTGGCTCAATGTGGTCACGTCTACTGCTATGCTCCTTGCTTGATGAAACTTGCTCTGACCATGAAAAAATGCGCTCATTGCAAACAGCGTCTCGACAGCGATTCAATCTATTTTCTGCGACAACAACAGCAGCAACACGACGATTCTGATGAGCTTCGGATGCGGTATGGTACGAAACTGGGATGGTTGCTTCGGCGGATCAGAAACGAAAAATCCATCTTGGTTCTGCCACCGGAATTGGCCGAGACTCTACGGCAAGGTATCTGTCGGGTCATGAAACAAGAAAACCTCGAAACGCCCCTGGTCTGGCCAAAAACACGCCAACAACAATCACGAGTTGTGAATCAATTTAACAACGACAACAACAACAATTATAATCATGTGTTTCTGGACCACCGTGAACGACTCTATCGACTCCGTGATCTTCAGGCAACCCATTTGGTATTTCTGAGTCCAACGCAACATCCTTTTGCGCGATGGATAGATGCAGGTATCCTGAAAAACCTAGGACCCACCGTAAAAGTCGTGACGTATCTTCAACTAAAAGGCACGGTGGAAGAGAAAATTGTGTGAGTTTCCTTGCATGTAAAAAAAAACAAACCTTATGTACTAGTAATAAATACTATCATTATTATGGCACAACCACAACAACAGCAACGGCAACGGCAGCAACAACAGCAACGGCAACGGCAGCAACAACAGCAACAACAACGTTTTTTGTCCCAACAAACCCCCAATTATCATAGTAGCGGAGGCGGTAACAAGCGATGTTTTGACGAGACCACGACGATGCAACAACAGCAAGCGGCAGCAAAAGCTGTGCACAAGAAACCTCGCCGCCGGATGGTTGTCGAAGAACACCATCTTATCGCTGAATAACCTATTGAAGAAAGTCGGGTTTCGCGGCACGATGCCGATTGAACCTTGCCAGTACAAACGGGTTTGGAATCGCGATTTTGCAATCAATCAACACATCCGCCGTTACTTTTACATCCGTCATTTACTCTACGACTCGGATGGTTCACAGTCTGCGATTGCGTGCGATTACATAACACCTCTGGTCTCGAACCTGCGCGAGTTCGAGTTGGGACCCGACGCGATTCGGATCTACAGCGAACCGAATGCAGGCGGTCGTTCCATCAATTCCGAAGCTCTGAGCATGGAGTATTTGAATCGGACCATGGGCGGGAACTTTGTCCGAACCGAAATGGAAATCGAGTACTGGAATGCAAGTTGGAAAAAATGCGATTACATTTGCAAAATTCGCAGCGAAAACGTAGGGGTATCGGTGACGCGGGCCATGGGTTACCCAAGCGCTGGTTACTTTAAACCATCGGATGCAACACGGTTGCTCGAGAAAAAACTCTACGGATTGGTGGTGGCCCGGTCTGGGGTCTGGGACAACGAAACGTTTTACAAATCGATCCTGCACATCTGGTGCCAATCGGAACGAATCGCACGACTCATGATTCGTAGCTATACCCACGAAATAAGTGATGATTTGAAAGATAACATTGTGGTCCTTTTGACTGTAACATCCCAGGACACTCCATGGATATACCGTGATTCAACTGACGACAGTCAGATTCGTCGCTATCGAGAAGAATAAAAACACAAAAAAAAAACTAAACTAAACTAAACTTAAAAAAAAACGATTCCCAAACTAAAAAGAGATGCAACAGGAACTTGTACGATTGATTTGCAGTACCAACAGTGTGCAATTTGGCAATTTCAAACTATCATCGGGACTCCGATCGCCGGTCTACTTTGATTTTCGTCGCCTATTGACCCACCCGGACCATTTGAAAAAACTCTGTGATGGCATATTTGATGAATTTCCGCTGGGTTCCTGCAACAAACTCTGTGGTGTGCCCTACGGGGCCATACCGATGACCACGATTTTGTCGCAGAAAACCGGGATTCCTATGGTCATGTGTCGAAAAAACGCCAAGAATCATGGAACTCAGCGGCTTGTGGAAGGCAATTACAAGCGGCAGGAAACCGTGCTTTTGGTGGAAGACACGATTACCACCGGGAGCAGTGTGTTGCGAACCGCTCGCATCCTTCAAAACCATGGGCTGAAAATCGGTGGTGTGTTTGCCATCATGGATGTGGCGGCTCAGCGGACACTGACTTTAAATAATAATAATCGCAGCAGTATCGAGCAGATCCCGATCTTCTCATTGTTTACCTTGAAAACCTTTATGAAATACCTGTGCACCATCCCGGAACTGAAACCAGCGGAAGGAATTGTGCAACAGGTCTATGCCTACGAACGATTTTTGTCCCAGCGATACTTGGCAACTCGATGCTCGGCCACACGGAAACTGTTTCGATACATGATGGAAAAACAATCGAATCTGGTTCTCTCGGCCGACCTGGAACCGGGCTACGATACCGAAGATCTGATTGCGACTCTCAAGACCTATACCTGTGGTATCAAGGTCCATCCGCGGATCAAACAGCAACACTTTGGTTGCATGGTTCGAGAAAATCAATGGCATCGCAACTTCGTGATCGCGGACCTGAAACTCGCAGACATTGGGCACATTGCAAAACAACAATGGTTAGAAGTCGCGGATTGGGCCGACTTGGTCACAGTGCATCTGGTAAGCGGGCCTTCGATCCTTGATGGATTGCGCCAGGCGATTCGAGAATACAACACGACCGCACAGCCATCGGAACCTCGTGGGGTTTTACTGATTGCCGAAATGAGTACGCAAGATGACACTTTGGTTCGGATTGATTTTCAGCGCGTGATGGAACTCGCGGAGCAATACCGTGACATCGTGGCAGGGTTCATTTGCCAATCGACGTTTCTCGATGCGATCCAGCAGGCTAATTGGCGTTTGCGACAGCAATTTGTCTACTTTTCACCGGGGATTCGATTGGCTGTCCGTGCAGACGACCTGGGGCAACAGTATCGGACTCCGAAACAAGCCATCCAGGACGGAACCGATTGTCCCATCGTGGGTCGTGGCATCTACAATGATGGTACCAACATGCAGCAGCAAGCAAAAATGTATCGGATGACTGCTTGGAAAACTTGGCAACAGGAACGATTTCAGAAAATTTCATAAATTTTAAAAATACAAAACAACAACAAACAATGTCATCGTCATCTAAATCTACTTACGTTTCCATTGGAGCACCAATTTGTGCGGTCATCTGCAGTTTGTTCTTTTCCATCCCGCTGTTTGTGGTAGCTGGTGTCTATTGGGATGATGAGTGCCAAAATAATGCCAGTGAGGATTTTCGTTTGCGTTTGGACCATTGGTTAGTCGTCATGGGTGTGGTTAACGTACTGTTTGCATTCTTGGCGATTCCTGGCCGTTGTTTGATGAATCTGACATGGTGGGGTGCTGGACTCTACATGGGATGGGCCGGGCTTTATTTTGTCGTGATGGTGGTCTGGAACGTGGTGGGATCGATCGTATTGTTTCGATACTCGGACGACTGTATTCAAGACGGCAGTGATGGGAAAGGTCTCTGGATCCTGACTCTGATTTTGCTGATTGGACACTGGGTCTATGGACTGCCATTCTTGGTGGGCCAATTCGTGTTTTCGATTTACCAAATGATCAAATTGGCTTGATTGGATTGATTGGTTAATAAAACAAATATTCATCCATTTATTCATTTATATACATACATTTTACATATGGCACATTCTGGGTCGTAATAACATTCCTTGACAACGTGTCGCACATGTGAAAATATCCGAGGGTTGTCGATGTGTGGCCGGAACAAAGCAGTGCATGTACCACTCATTTCTGTTTCCTGATTAATTTCTTCGTAGTGGCACTGATTTAACTTTACTTTTGAGCCAAGCATTGCTTCATATTTTATCCACCATTCACCACTGGTTACATCGACGACATACAATGATGATGGCAATGACCAATAGAGCCGTAGTTGCGTCAAATAACAATCATGATGGTTGGAAACTCCAATTGGGATAGCACGCAAGAGTCTACATACAGACTCACAGTCCCACGATACTTTTGGCCTTTGCAAGAGTTCTTGCAACACTCGTGTCCGGAAATAGTCCTGTAGCATGGCCCGGGTACGAAAGTGCAAAATAATCGACATTAGTTCGGGAGGAAACCACATTTTTGTTCTTCTGTTACCTCTATCTATATATATACTACGATGATGATGGTGTCTTTAAAAATCAAGATTAGTTTTTTTAAATTATAATGTTTGCTTTGTGATTTGAAAAAGCTGTCAAAATTTCTTGTTGTTCCGTTTCGGGAACTTTCAGGTCATCCATGGCCTGTTTAAGTTCCAAAGCGACGGCATCGAATTCGTCGGATGTGATTTGAAATCGTTGATGGGCCTCGCGCAGATTCAAATGGTTGTTAGAACCCACCGTACCGTGGAACCGGAATGGTCCACCTGTGATCTCGCAGACCCAAAGAGTACGCATGAATTTCAAACCGGGCAGGCGTCCCAGCTGATTCCGATGCCAATCCCGAAGCTGTGGGTTGGCAGAATTCACACCCACGATGGGATTCTGAATCAACGCATCACTGAATCGATCGACCACAGCTGCGATGCCATAGACACCACCAAGACGCTCGTAAAGGGTTTTGTTGTTATTATTGTTGTTGTTCATATGCAGTGCGATCAGCACCAGCACCAGTAGCAGTATAGCCACAAGAATCCATTTTTGTTGCATGTTTTTACTTACTTAACTGTTCAGATTTTTTGTTTTTTTCTTAGTGTTGTGCTGTGCCACCGCCATCTGCAAAAGACCAATAAACAGTGGATGAGGTTTTGTGTGGCGTGTCAGCAATTCCGGATGGTATTGACAGCCAAGGTAAAACTGGTCCTGATGCTCGATCAGATCGACACGACCATCCTGCAATCCTGTGACGCAAAACGGATGATTGTCGTCCACCAGATGCGCCGCAAATCGAGGACTGACTTCGAATCGATGCCGATGTCGTTCCTGAACCGTATTGGTATCGTCATTGTAGTACCGACCATACTGTTTGTAGAGTTTATGACTAAGGGTGTTGGGTTGAAGTTTTGTTGGTAAAAGCCCGAGTTTCATGGTGGCACCTTTACTGGTTTTCGAAGGATCGATTTCCTGCACGACTCTTTGCGCATCCGGGTCGCTAAAGTCCGTTTCGAACTCGCCACTGTTGGCGCCTTGGATGTTTAATAGATTTCGAGCAAGTTCGATGGCCATCACATGGAGCCCCAGACAGATACCAAGCAGTGGCAGTTTGGATTCACGGGCAAACCATGCAGCTCGAATCATCCCTTCGATCCCACGGCGACCAAAACCTCCTGGAATGATCATGGCATCCATGCCACCATCAGCATCCGCCGCCATAATTGTTGCAGCTGAAAATTCTTGGGCTTCCACAAATTGAATTTTCGCTCGGAGTCCCAGGTATTGAGCGGCATGTTTGATTGCGTAGAGTAAGGAAAGATAGGTGTCGCGAGTGGCCGTGTATTTCCCAACAATTGCGACATGAATCGTCGTCGTGGGGGGTGGCCTGATGTTTTTGACCCAATGCCTATAGCAGTCTTGATTGAGTTCCTGAAGCCTGTCGGTGATAGCCAGTCGCTGTCCGAGTCGCAGATGAAATTTCTTGAGTTCGACCAGTTGCAGCGGAATCGAATAGATGTTGTCGACATCCGGGTTCATGATGATATCAAGACGATCGACTTGGCAGAAATTTGCCAGTTTCTCCAGGGTGCTGGAAGGCAGTGTCTGCAACGACGAACGGACACAGACAAAGTCGGGTTGAATCCCCAATTGACGGAGGATTTTGACACCTTGCTGAGCCGGTTTGGTTTTCGGTTCGTTGTTGACTTTCAACAGAGGAACATAGGTCACGTGAAACACACAGGTGTCCTGTCGAGGCAGACGGTAGAGTAGCTGTCGGATGGCTTCGAAATAAGCCATTCCTTCAATGTCACCCGCAGTTCCTCCAAGTTCCACAATGCAAATCTCGGGTTCCACAAATGCGACGTCCTCGTGAAACCAGTCTCGGATCGGTTTACGCGCTACCCGCTGAATCCAGTCCACAATTGCATCCGTCATGTGAGGCACCATTTGCACGGTTCGACCCAAATAGTCACCGCGACGTTCGGCCTTCAGTATATGTTGCAGCAATTTGCCCCCGGTCAAGTTATGATCGCCAGTGAGTTGAACATCCAGAAACCGTTCGTAGGTCCCGAGATCAAGGTCGCATTCGGTGCCATCGTCGAGCACAAAACATTCTCCGTGTTCGTAGGGAGACATGGTACCAGCGTCTACGTTTAGGTACGGATCGATTTTGATCATGGTCACACGGTAGCCATAGAATTTTAAAAATACAGCCAAGGATGCCGCAGTGACACCCTTACCGACCCCGGACATCACACCACCGCAGACAACTATGTATTTCATCTTATGTAATTTTTTTTTGGTATAATGATTTATTTTTTTTTTGTCGTCTTTTTTTTCTCGCGGCTGCGCATAAAAATAACAACGACAACACGATGGATTATAAAATGGATTCAGATGAGATTTGGCAACACGTAGTGGATCGTGTAGAATATGAAGGATCGCAGATTCGTTGGATGAAACGAGGCAATCATGTTGGTATCCATCTGGTTGTAAACCAAATCACACCGAGGCGTGACTTCAGTACAACCAAAGCGATGAAGTGTTGCCGTTGTCATGGGAAAATTCATCGAAATGAACACAATTTGGTGATTCATGCGAATTCGATGCACAGAGATGGACACGTAATGTTGCGTTTTCAACACGAAGCCTGCAGTCGTCGTCGAATTTAAAAGATGCCAACTATGCCCCGTGTGTTTTGAAAAGCTCAAGAAGAAGACTAAGCAACGATGGAAGTATATTGTTTACATTTCGGCGGAAAATGTAAACAAATGCTGTATGCTGTTCTGCGGTGCCGATGTGGGCCAGAAACCCATACTTGACGACGCTTTGGTGTGCACCTTGTGCTATCAACAAATGCGAATCATTTGGCATGCACACCGACAGCGACAGGTAAAACAGTAATTATGATGATGATCCAAGCAAGGAATTGAGGATGGCCGTTCGTCGTTTTTTACTGATCCCAGGTCGGAAAAACACCATGTTTCGCTTCGTGATTTGTTTCTTTTTATTATCGTCGAGTCGTAAATAATTAAACGTTGGATTTTTTAATACATTGATTAGTCGTAAGTTTTCTAATTTCTTCCAGTCTTTCGGGATGGTTTCTTGACCATAACCCCACCATTTGTGCACGGTTCGGAGTTTCTGTTCGGGGATCTTGGTGAGTACAGAAAAAATCGAAGCCATCAGAGGCGGGTTGTCTTTAATCGACGTGGAAATCATATGCATGATGTCGAAATTGCGGTTTGGGTTGTCGTTGCAGCGCGCGTAGTTACCGCACATTTCGTCTACGAGATGGACATTTTCTCCGATCCGTGGGTGGTACCCAAAGTCCCAATCGAAGATCTTGACCAGATTATTTCGTCCATTGACCACATAGATATGTTTTTCGCTGAGAACGTAGACAATTGGATGACTATGGAACAAGGTTCCGGATGTATCTTTTTCGATGGCTATGTTATTGGTATGCAGGTCATGGTGGTATAGCCCGCGTTTTTGCATACAGAGCAAAGTGTAGATGATTTGGAATAGCAGATTCAGGATATTAACGGGTCGTGGTGGGGGTTCGGTCTGCAGCGCCTCTCGATATGTACTGTAGTTTTTCAATCCTTCCATAATCAGGCTGGTAGCGCATCGTGGTAATTCATCGTATTCATTTTTGTAGGCATGGCCCAAATTGCTGAGTTGTTGAAAAAATGTCTTCATATTGTTATCGTTGTTGTTTGGCGATAACGACAACAACCCAAATAGATCATCGTAGCTGCAGGTCACGGTTCCCACATGGTAGATAAAGTTTGGGCTATAGTTCTGTTCGATCATTTTATTGATAATTCGTTCGTAGATTTGCCGTTCGTATTCCAAATTGTCGATGATGTCAATCGATCCAAGCGGAAATTCGTTGACAATACTGGTTTTCACCGCGATTCGAAGGTTTCCCAAGTGACCCAGGGCCACCATACTGTCGCTAGCCGACTGTTTTGGTACCACGGTCCAGTTACGAATCTTGCCAAAAATACAGTTGGTAGCATCGGAATCGAGATGAATCTGTTTGTATTTCTGGAGGGCCGGAAACAGTTGGTCCAGGCGATTGATCGGGATGCCACGGATATGGATTGGATTCTGTTTTGATCTGCGCTGAGTGCAGCTGGATGGCGGGTATAGGTCGCGGAGTTGTTTTACAAAGCGTTTCAAAAGCTGCGGACTGCAGGCCTTTGCGCCGTCGCATAGGTAATTTAGGGTATCGTAGTCGATGTTCTCGCAGATATCGGTTTGATTTTCCGCAGCGACTTTGAAACTTGCGATTGCATAACCTTGCAGGAAAGCCTTTGGGATGTTGATTTTTTCCTGTTTTTCATATGATTCCAGAAGGTGCAGGGCATCCTGGATCGCTTTGTCTCGTTGGGCTCCAGATGGTATATCAAAGTAGTCGGCGACATCAATCAGCCAGTTACGAATGGTGAGCAAATGAGTTTTATTAACCATACTTCTTGCTTAATTCCATGCATTTTTTTTGTGGGGGAACACTCTGAGAATTTCCCAGACCTGAATATTGGGATGCTCCCGACAGGAAATCCTGAAAACTCTGAAGCGGCCCCTGAGACTCCCGTCATCGCGACAGGAAATCCTGGAAATTCTGAAGCAGATGTAAAAATAAAATGCTCCCGTCACCACAAGATGAATTCCGTGAATCCCTGACAAAAATACAATACTCCCGTCATCATAGAATTTCAGAAGCAGATGTGCAAAAATCGGGTTACTCCCGTCATCATAGCCAAAATCATCAGAATCCTGAGGGTGCTCTGACAAAAACAAGATGCTCCCGTGATCGTGAGATGAAATTCTGGAATTTATGGAGCAGATGTAAATATCGGGTTACTCCCGTCACCGCAAGATGAAATCGTGGAATGTCTGACAAAAACAGGTTGCTCCCGTCATCATGTGTGGTGATGCAATTTACATTCAAATCAATAAATAGAGGTTATCTCATCCAGTAGCTTCGAAGACAGCGATTGCTATGTTTACCACAACAGTCAGTGATATCAATGCAGTGATAATAGCATTCAGGGTCTTGGTGGTCGGGCTGAGTTTTTGGCCTTCTTTCTTTTCCGGTCGGAGTTTAAAGCCTCGTTTCATGTCCATAAACGCACCCAACACAATCAGCAAGAGTCCAATCAAAAGATTAAGGGCCAAGGAAAACGATGCGAGTCCCAGGATGGTTTCGTGAAATGCCAAGTCATCCCCTTGATCCGCGGCACGTTTGATCGATGCCACATTGTTGGTAATCAATGCGATATCAAGAGCCCCTTCGGCAGCGGTCTTGATAGTGGCATAGGTATTCAAATCTTTGCTAGACATGTTGTTTATAGACAGACTATTTTTTGGAGTCGTGTTAGTTTTTTTTTGTTTTACAATTATACTAAGTTTCGTAGATCAATTGTCCACTGAAACTACCATTAGCATCCAGATTACCTCCACTGGTCTGGCGCACTTTCACACACACTTCTTGTCCGGAAGTAAGAGAGACATGTGTTACCGAGAGTGTTTGTCCATTTGTAGTAGCACCTGTAGCTACGGAATTTCTAGCGGTAATGGAAAGAATTTGAGTGTTTGAAGCCCCTGATAAGGTTGTTGTAGCAATGAATGCCTGACGATAACCTGTTGCATTATTGCCCCAAACTATATTAGCACTGAAATTATAATGAGATGTCATGGCTACGAGTTCCTGTTATGTTACAACCACTCAGAACGCAGTTGGTCAGAGTTTTCCTGTTTATGATGTCTGGCAGATCATTGTGCTGGCCATATTTTTATTTCTAAAGTTTCCTTCTTTTATTCTCTTCAAGAATCTGCCTGGTTCAGGTGGTGTTAATCCTTCTAACAATTGCAAAGTTTCTTCTGTAGACAGTTCTCTTTTAACTTTTTCCTTTCCTTTTTCTTTCTCCTTAGACTCGCTCATTTATTACTACAGAATAGAAAAGCACAAACCATACAGAAGTTAAGCAATGCCATCAATCTTCCCAGAAAAACTCGTAGCAATGGAAACATTGGAAGAGGATAAAAAAGCAGAAGTATGTAAATTAATCCACAATTAACTGTCCGCCAAAAGTACCAGCACACGCTAAGTTCCCCCCGCTAGTTTGTCTTACTTGAACAAAAACTTGTTGTCCTGAATCCAGTGAAACATGAGTTGCAGCAACAGAATGTGCTGTTATAATCGATGCAGTTGTGACAGGCATCTTGAAGTCCTGAGCCAAAACCTCAATTGGTGACCCTCCAGATCCTCGATAGAGGATAACACTGCGATAGCCTGTTGAATCTGGATCCCAACCGATACTTACAGTAAAATTATAGTAACCATCCTGCGGAGCTGTAAAAATTCCTGTTGTGTTGTCGTAGTTGGAACCAACATCGTTTCTGCTGTCCGTTGATTCATCGTTGAAAATAAATGTAGTCGCGGTATCGTCAGCGATGTTTGTGCCTGACGCGCGGATGGCATAAAACCCAGTGGTAGATGCATCAGCTCCAGCGGGTCCAACAGGTTCCTTTTGTGAAACCGAGAACCAACAGTTGATTGTGTCACTAGCAGATTCTTTAAGAGCTAGATTCGTTCCTTGATTCTGTTGAGCCCAGACGTCAATAATATCGTTTTCTAGAAGGTTAAGCTCAACAGCCGAGATATTCTGAGATATTCTATTTACCTGACTCGTGTCGTATCTGGCTCCAATAATGTAATACTGTGTACTGCTTCGATTCAGCCCTATTCTTAGTTGACGATCCCCTGTCTGACTTCCAGTTGATGCCCAAGTGATAGCGGCACTAACTATGTATACACCATCAGCTGGCACTGTGTAATAGTCATTCGCTGTACTAAAATTGCCATCAACGTTATGGGTAAATGTGTCCACCACATCGAATTCAACTCTAGTTAGAGTGGCATTGGAAAGGGTTTGATCTCCAAGAGTCGTGGACTTGCTAACAAAACACCCAGCTGTATTTGTTGTTGGAGTTTGCCAGGTTGCAGCTGTACTGCTAGTTGCTATTAGATATTGACCTGTTGTAGGAGCTGTCGCGCTTGAAACATCGATTGTTGTGGTAGCTGAATGTAGATTGTCAGCTGTGACTGTATTCGTTGTACTGTTAATCGTTTTATTTGTCAGGGTTTGCGCAACATCAGTACCGACAATCGTTGTATTTGCATTGGGTATAGTCAAAGTTCTAATGGTGGAAGTTGTGATACCAGAACAATCGAATGCTAGTTTTTTCGTACTATCTGCAGAATCTCCAACTTGGAAGGATGCGGAATTGAAGGTCGCTGTTCCAAGTGTTGCACTCTGTTGTAAAGCAACGAAAGCACTGGCATCCGGAATCGATATTGTTCTGGTTGTTCCAGTTGCAATACTTGAACATTGAAATACAAGTTGTTTTGTATTGTCTCCATCATCCTGTATTGTGAAATTCGTGTCCTGAACTGTAATCGAATTAGTATTGTTAATGGTTTTGTTCGATAAGGTTTGCGCAACATCGGTACCCACCAGAGTCGTATCTGCATCAGGAAATTCAATATCTCTAGTCGTGGAAGTTGATATGTTTGTACATCTCAATCTGGCTCGGGCCGACCCATCATCTGAATCTATAATATGAAAGTTTTCATCTCTGAACAGTGCAGTGATGGTTGGTTGTACCAGGCTACTAGAATTAATTCCCATCACAGTAATATCATCATCTGGGGCTGTCCATGTACGTGTGGTCGAAGTTGAAATACTATCTGTATTGATATCCAACAGTTTCGAAGTATCCGAAGTGTTTTCGAGTCGGAAATTATCGCTTCGAAACGTCGACGCCCCACCTACATTCGACGAAGCAAATGCAATTTTACCATCTCCGTTTGAAACAGTCAAGGTCCTGGTAGTTCCCGTGGATATGGCGTCGATATTGAATTGCAACTGTTTTGTATTGTCTCCATCATCCTGAATTGTAAAGTTAGTATCCAAAACTGTGATTGTATTTGTGTTATCAAGGGTTTTATTTGTCAGAGTTTGATTTGCATTCTCTAAAACAATCGTTCCACCAGCATTAGGTATACTTATAATTCTTGTTGCCCCAGCCGATATACCAGAACAGTTAAATTGCGCTTGTTTTGCGGTGTTTCCATCATCCTGTAATGTGAAATTAGTATCTAGGACCGTGATTGTATTTGTGTTATCAAGGGTTTTATTTGTCAGAGTTTGGGTTACATCGTCTCCCACTAAATTCGTGTCGGCATCAGGCAACGCTAATGTTCTCAATACTCCACCGGTTAACAGACCAGTACCAAAACGTGCCCGCTTATCTGTAGCAGCGTCTACCAAATAGAAATTGTTGTCGGCTTCGAACCGAATCGTGGTTTGTTGCGATTCGACAACTCCATTAGCTTTTTGAAGCAGGAAATGTCCATTTACATCAGGAACTTTCAAAGTTCGAGTGGTTGACGTGGCAACATCAGACGCATCAAATTCAATTTGTTTTGTGTTGTCTCCATCATCCTGTATAAAGAAATTAGTATCCAAAACTGTAATCGAATTTGTATTATCAAGGGTTTTATTGGTCAGAGTTTGCGTATCTGTGGTTCCAACAATCGCACCGGAAGGAGCAGCCAAAGTCGCAGTGATCGCACTGGTTCCGTTGCCTTGCAATATATTTCCCGATGTTAATGTTGTGGCTCCGGTACCACCTTTGGATACGCTCAGGGTTCCTCCGATGTTGTCAAGAGTCAAATCGGCTTCCGATACATCGATCACGATCTCGTCGTTGATGACGTCGTCGAAAACCGTGACTTTACTGCTCCCAGGTACAATATCGGCCGTGGCACCGAGTGGCAGATTCTGCGGAAGCCAGGTCCCTTCTGCACTCACAAAGGTCAGTACCTGTCCATCCAAAGCATTTTCTGGACTCAGATCTACCAGAACTTCGCCAATTTGTAGTGTTGTGCCTTTCAAATCACCAGTCTGTGGCATATGTATATTTTGAATGTATCTATCTTACCCTTAGTGATTTGAAATTTATTTTTTGTCATCAATCGTTCGTTCGTTTATTGGAGCTTTTTATTGACCATGATGGCAAGTTCTCGGGCATCTTTGGTTTCGAAATCCAATTTCTGCAGCGCATCCAAAAGCCTTTCCATTGTATCATCCTGCTGTTGCTGCTCCGTGACACGATAACGTGGAACCAAAATGGCATTAGGCATCAGATCGTCCTGGATCGTGGCCGGGTTGTCGTCGACAATCAGCACATCGCGCGGACTCAGCTCGGCCAGCTGTTTCAGAGTCGTGAGATTCTTACGGCCGGCCCGATCGCACTGGTCTCGAGACCAGACAAATCGCAGGTCACTGTACTTTCGTGTGGCTGACTGTTCTGGAAATAGGAACTTTGCTATCGGTTCCAGATTCCAGGGTACGATGTTGCCCCAAACAGCTACGTCAAGGTTTCGGTGATTCATACAGAAATCCAAAAGTTTTTTGACGCCTGGACGTGGGTAGAGTTTGTAACGTCCATTGATCACGGTACTCGGAGCGAACGGTGTATGTTTGCGTAGAAACATCCGGTCCGCCAAGGTACCATCCAAGTCAAAGATTAAGACAATACGTCGCGGTAGTACGACAAAATCATCGTCTTCGCTACGTAGCTGTTTGTGGTTGTTGTTTATCGATGTCGATGCTGCTGCTGTAAAGAAATTTCCCATCTTCCTTTTTTACTTTTGACTCGAGATTTTTCTTTCACGTAGGATTTTCTGTGCATATGATTTTTAAATCAGAGATGGAAGAACTTCTAACGCAATTGGAAACGGAATTACAACAACAACGACAAGACGACTGTGCGATTCAGCGTTGCCTGCAATGCGTGCAGGAAATCCGCGAACTCCTTCGGCTGGAAAAACACGATGCCGCCGATGACGACGATGAATTCGAGGTACGCTCGGAAAAACACGCCAACGCTGTGATTCGTCGGTTCCTTCCTTACATGTTACTGTATAGCTTACAGCTTCAAGATGACGTCGGCGACGACGATGATGATGATGACTCGTCTTCAGCAGCAGTATGACATAGAATTTGTTTGCTGATGGCGCTATGCAATTGCCCATTCTTGATTTTGTGAATGCAGACCCTGGAGACTCCGTAGTCTCCAGCGATTTTACTAGCGGACTCCCTTTTGGTAGCGAGTCGTTGACAGATCTCGATGACCTGTTGGTCTGTGAGTTTTCGGGTCGGGCGGTGGCCATTGGTCTGTCGGGTGGTTTTGGTGATATGACGGATGTTGCAGCAGATGGCTTTGTTTGCGCAGCTATTCTGGACCGCATCGTTGGGGCAGATGTTACCAATGAAATTATGATAGAGCAATCGATTCAGTGGGACTTTGTGTCCTTCGTAGGAAAATTGAGCTGATTTCTGAGTCTGCAGGGATCTTCGAAATCCAACACAGGCCGCACCGCTATGAAAGATGTCGCCATCGAGCCCTTCTGCGACCCGGAGCAGATCTTCGAGACCTAGCTTACCATAGAGCCCAATCGTGGGTACATTGGGTCTCTGGTAATCTAAAAGTTGTGATAGGGCATTGCCAGGAAAATAAGTAACTTGCATCTTCGTTCTATCAACATTCATTAGCTTTTTTTTTATGAATTCTCACGCAACGTTCAGGATTTTCTAGCTAGAATGACGGGAGTTATAATTTACGTGCTTTGGGATCAAATAGCCATTTGTCGCGATTATTGCGAGTCGAAAGCATCAAATCGCTGATCCATTCCCAGGCTCCATTCCAGTCATAGTCTATTCGCGACTCTATTTTTTTATTTTGTCCAATGGTTATTTTTTGTGGATTGCGTCTGGATGATGCTTTGTATTTTTGAAATGCGCAGCCATTCCAGGTTGCAACAATATATATTTGTCCTTTCTGAAATTGCTTGTCGACACCTGGCCAGTTTCGATTGATTTTTTCCCAAAGTGACTTGTTTTCAGGGGCTGGCAAATAGATTTGTCGTAATTCAAGTGGGTGACGTTTCAGGTGTTTACTGGGGTCACAAAATACAATTTCATCATGCCAATCACGTGTATCCTTATCCGATTCATCAATAGGGCAGGTTTTCATATGTTTTGCACCAATACCCCATCCAACAAGACCATCAATGCCTTGGGTGCACAACCAACGTGTGATTTTATCGTCTTCGTCCGGATAACTACGACGACACACATCGGCTGTTTTTTCCACATTGAAGGCATAGTCAAGTAGGGATTTCAATCGGTCGTCTCCCATTTTGTTGAGGCGCAAAATGTTCTTTTTGTCCGACATGTCGAGCACACAAATGCTTTTTTTCGCTTCGACAATAATGATTTTTCCGGGATAGATAGGCGGTTCATCATCATCCTCCGCAAAATCATCGAAATAATTCCAAATTCTTATGAAGCCATAAGTGAAAGCCGTTTCTAAATTAGCAAAGTAGCCTGGTGCGCGAGGTACCACTTTGTCTGGGAAATCACCCTTTGTTCCGTGTGCTAACAATGTTCCTTTTGGTATACAAAGGATGGTCCATCCATTCTTTGTTTGCCTTTTTGCATGTTTTGTCCATTTAATTAACGGAACAGTTCGTTTTGGTTTCGGCAATGCAGGGAGTTTCTTTGTTCCCTTGCGTTTCTGTCTACGCTTACGTTGTGGTGGTTTTGGCAGAGGTTTGCCACGTTTTGCTCGAGCCAGTGCCCCCACTGGTTTTGACGGTTTTGTACCGTTGATGTGTCCAGCCACACGTTTGCAAAGTTCGGCTTTGTTTCCCGAAACTTTCAACCCGTGATCCCGAGCATATTGTTTCAGGTCCTTGACGGTCCATTGGTTTTTGCGACCTTTCGGTGTACAGTTCTTGGTTTTCCAGTTGCTGGCAGTGATTTTTCCACTCATCTGTTACTTAGAAATGGAAGATTTTTTTTTTTCGCGTTGGTTCGCAATCGAATTTTATGAGTCATAAAGAGAAAAGATGCCCAAAACCGATGATATCGAAGCGAATTCTCTGAAAATCAAGGGGATCGATGTATGCTTTGCCGATCCACATGATGGCCAAGCCCTGATGTACAATGAGTTTCAGGAACGTTGGGAACCGCAAAACCCACCGGAATACATCACGGACATGAAGGATGTGGATCTGCGTGGCTTGATAGCAGATGACATTCTGTCCTGGGACGGACAGCGTTGGGTCCCGAATGGTCATACCACGGATAGTTATATACATTTTCGAATGGAAACCATCGATCATAGATTGATTCAGAATCGGGGACACTACAGCCACGAATCGATCGACGCCCACATCAACAATCCAGAAGTTCATTACGAAAAGAAGACCATCAAACACAGCGACATCCAAGACCATGGAAATTATACTCATGTCGAGCTGGACCAGCACCTGGACGACACTGCAATCCACTATCGCCAGGAGCAGATAGACCATGGGAATCTGTTGAATCGTGGTACCTATAGTCACCTGCAGATTGATCAGCACATTGCTGGTGATGGGTCGGATCATGGGTTTATCGACCAGGATGTGCGACGGCAAGCCTCACCCACATTTCAATCCGTGATTCTGTCGCAGGAACCTCGCTTGTCGGAATCCGTGACATCAAAGGCCTACGTGGATGCCATAGCCCAAGGTATTATTTGGCAGCAGGCAGTCTATGATTTCTGGGACCCAACGGAACAGACGCCGCCGCATGACAACAACAATGACAATCGGCGTCGGTATATTGCGCTCGCCAGTGCCAATGGATGGCGACGGTACACAATTTACGAATGGGCTGGCGAAAGATGGCAGCCATCCGTGCCGGAACCGAAATGGGCAGTCTGGGCCGAAATTCCCGATGCACTGTTTGTCTTCAATGGTCGGCAATGGGTCAAAATCGGTTCGACCAGTGACCACAAAAACCTACGGGGTATTGGAGTTCACAGTCATGCCGAGATCGACGAACATATAGACGATCGATCGATTCACTACAAAGTGCAAGACATCGATCACCGGTTGCTGCAGAACATTGGCCGCTATACTCACGATCAGATCGATCAGCATTTGGAAGATTCGAATCTTCATTATACCATGGACGCAATCGACCATAGCGTGTTGCAAAACATTGGAAAATATGCCCATGGTCAGATCGACCAACATATTGAGAGTCGAAACAACCCGCACCAGGTAAGTTTGCGGCAATTGGCACCAACGATGCGCGCTGGGGATTTGATTGTCGATAGTGGTGATGGTAAATTCAAGGCTTTCCATGTCGGACAGGAAGGGCAGGTGCTCTCGGTCGATGAAAATCGCGGATTGTCTTGGGCGAATTTACCGGAAGAAGAAGGATCCCTGACCGTTATTGTACGACTTGCAAGTACGAAAGAATTCGAAAAACTCGAAGAAGTCGAAGCAACTACAACAATAGCAACAACTACAACAATAGCAACTACAGCAATCGGAGACGATAATCGTTTGCAAAACGGCGAACCAGGTCTACTCTGGGTGGATGGCCGATGTCCTTCGGATGGAGACCTGATCCTGTTGAATCATCAGCAGAATCGCTGTTGGAATGGAGTATTTCGAGTCGTGGATCGTGGGGCTTCGAATCAGCCATTTGTGCTACGGAAGGAGCATCGGGACCTGTCGTTGGGTGACAATATTTTCGTGAAAGAAGGACTGATTCATCGCGAGTCAATGTTTATCTTGGTTTGGCTCGATCGTTTGCAGGGCTACACCTTTCAAAAATCATCCGGAGACGCCAACTATCCAAGTGCAAGTCATCGGAAAATGAAAGTCACCTATGTGAAACCGAGTTCGTCGTTGCTCTTGCCCTTTGACGGTCGCCCCGGTCATACCTTGGATTCCTTCGATCCGGAACAGTTATTTGATCGCAATCAAGGATGCTATGTGGTCCAAAGTACTGGTAGTTACCTGGTTTCGGCAAACCTCTACATACGGAGCGGCATTGCTCAGGGCATTCATCGATTGCGGCTGTTTGCTCGACACGGTCGATCCAAGAAAGAAGTGACTCGTGCATCGGTGCGGAACCAAAATGACGTGAATCTGACTTTTGGCACCGTGGTATTGCAGTTGCATAAAGACGATCATGTCTATTGTATTTACGAGAATCAGACACGAGCCGACGTGATCATCGGCAACATGGGACTCGATGTGTTCACGATTGTAAAACTTCGCTAGTACTGCCGCCACTGTTACTTAATGCTATCGCTACTAACTGCTAGACTAGTGTCATCATCATCGTAGTCGTCGTCATCGTCATCGCTATAGCCAGGTGGCAGGTCGCGATTAAGTCGGCTTTGCTGATCTTGATCATCGTCGCCACTGCTGCTACGATCGCTACTGTTATGACTGCTATGATGGTCGTCGTGATCGTCGCCGTCATCGCTGCTTTGCTGCTGCAAGACATCGATTTGTGCGAGTTCTTGACTGATGGCACCGATTTGAAACAGTTGTGCGATTTCTTCCGGTTTGTATTTGTGCACAATGTCGCATTTTGTGTCTTCTTTTTCAAAGAGTCGCAGACTAACCAGGATCACATCGTTTGGAAAGATACGCGTTCGTCGCATCGATCCACGGATATGGGCCAAACGAACGACATTGTCGCTGCAAAGTACATCAAAACGACAGTTACCCTTTGCTGTTCGGACCTGGGCATATTCTTCCCCAAAGTCCTTTCGGCGTAACCGTCGTTTTGGTGCATTGGTTTGTTGCTTACGTTTTTTGCGTAATTTCGCACCACCACGGGCCTTTTTTTTCACACGAGGCATAATAATTGTTATAAGTATAATAATAAGTATTTCCTATGGTTGGGTTTTTTTTTATTTTTTTTTTGCCCCCGAGAACAACAACGCAACGCAAAGCAAACAGCAGGATGTATATTCCCAAACGTGGAACATCTTACGACCATCATAAACAGCGTCATCAATGTTGCTTTCAATGCAACAGAGGGTTTTTCGGGTATTTAGATTGCGAAGAAAAATACTATTGTATGAAATGTGAAATTTACATCTGCGATGAGTGCGCTTTCAAACATTTCGAAATCGGTGGAATATGTATTACGCCACTTCAACCACCGTCACCGCACTGCTGGTTGGACGGATGATAAATAAATAAAAACAATAAATACAACAACAATAGTTTTGCGTTGTGCCTTCGCGTTATCATTTTACTGTTGTTTGTGGTGGTATTGTTGTGGTGGTTTGTGGTGGTATTGTTGTGGTGGTTTGTGGTGGTATTGTTGTGGTGGTTGCAGCGACATTAGTCGGATGAAGAAACAGTTCTCGAGCTTTGGCCACAAGTTCCAGGTAGTTTTCGGGTACGCGGTGTTTTGCGGGATCTATGTGTTTCATGGCGGCTTCAATGGTACCGTGTTGTCGTATCAAGCGCAGGGCAGTTTTTGGTCCGATTCGAAACAGTCGTCCCACATAGTCGCAGCCGCACATGATGCAAAGATCGATGAATTGTCGATAGGGCAAGTGAAGCAGCTCCAGGGCAGCCGAGAGTCGAAATACTTTGATTCCATCATTGTCATTCGAAAACCCTGTGATGACTTTTGCACACCCAAATGCCAATGCATCCATGTCTTCCGTCATCACGGCATCAACGGTACCGTCACAGCAGAAAATAGCAGCCAGACTGTCGGCTTCGGTTGGAGCATCGTGCCATTCGATTTCCAGTTCGGTTAGAAGTTTGCGAAGGTTGTCAAAGTCTTCTGGGCGAATGCGGATGATGTTTTTTGTATGGTTCTGAAGGGTGTCACGCAACCGCATGGTTTTTGCCTGGGTCTTTTCGTAATCTTCCGACTCAACCGAAAGCTCACGGATTTGCTGAACCAGTTCCGACAGTTCGGTTTCCAATTGCTGTTTCTTTTCCTGCATTTTCTCAAAACGTTCTTTACGCTCCTGCAGCACAGGTCCCTTGACCATCGGTGGTTGGCCATCGAAGACGTAAATTGGCTGAATGTCATGTTGACGCAGGATGTCGATCTGAGTTCGAAAACCGTCGATCGGATTACTTTTCCAATAGGCAAAACGGTACATATAGAGACTCACATCGATGACAATTTTCTTTCCTTTAAACTGATCCAGTGTGGTTTCTTCCGCTACGGTCCCAATCAAGGTTTTCAGGTCTTTGATTCCCATGTATGTATGTATGTTATGTCTATGATATTCTTACATGATTGGATTTTCAAAGATAGACCAGTTTCGTGCTATCGTTGAGTGGTTCGCGGTGACGGTGCGATTGGTTGCAAATTTCCCGGATGTCATCAATGTGGTCCAGGATCGACCCTTCCGTGGTTTTGTGCATGAACAGGAACTGTTGCAGGACAGCAGGTGTCAATTCGGCACGATAGGGTCGAATCCGTTTGATAAAGTCCTTTGAATTCGCAGACTGGTTCGGTGCGAGTTCCGCAAACATGGCATGGATCTGATCGTCGCTGATGCTATCAAAGTGGACTCGGTAGTCGACGCGACCCGGGCGAATCAGGGCCGAATCGAGTCTGTCCAGGTAGTTTGTGGTCATGAAGGTCAGGAGTCCATGACGCCGAGCAATCCCGTCGAGTCCATTCAGGAGACCGCTGAAAGTCAGATGGTTATGGGAATCTTTTTGTTTCTGCCGTTTCTGAAACAGACAATCGATGTCTTCCAGGACCAAGATGGTCTTTTCAGGCAGATGCGATAGGGCATACATGAATAGGGCATCGTCGATTCGATTTCCGAAACTCATCAGACCAACATTCAAATCAAAATGCGAGGCGATGGCGAATATCGAGCTGGATTTACCAAGACCGACACCACCTTCGAACAGGTAATTCCGTTTGTAAGGGATTCCGAATTTCTGATAGTCGGCTTCGGAGTCCAGAAAGCGTTGAATGTCGGCCACGAGCCGTTCCTTGGTGTCGCCTGGCAGATAGATGGTTTTCAAGGAACGCTTTGGGAGTTTATTCAACACTGGCCAATAGCCATCGTTTTGAACATATACAATCACGTCATTAGACGTTTTCTTGATCTTTGCGTGGTTTTTCGCGGCTTTGATAAAGGAAATCAAATGTTTGGCACCATGGACTGTCATCAGGGTCACTTCGGTCAGCCAGATCCCGTTGTCACGTTTCCCAGCCAGAGGCGGATAGAACCGCATGCAATGGACATCGATGGGTTTGTTTCTATATCGGATGGTTGAATGGCCCCATGGCAGTTTCAATCGTACTTTCTGTTTGGTCCGACTCACGCCTTGTTTGGTGATTTCTCGCACCCGTTCAAAGGAATCGACATTGAAGTAGGTCTTTTGTTCCAACAATTTTGCCCCGTACACCAGAACTTCGTTGGTTAGCAGACTGCCGCCACTCAAGGTCATTTGGCAGTAGCCTGGAAACGTGGTTTCTTGTTGTTGTTGTGGTGTTGTGGTTGCTTCGGCAGTTGCTTCTGGTAGTATCAATCCTCGAGTATACATCATCATATGATTTATTCACAATATACTATTTTTCTTTTGTGGAACTCTCTGGTTACTGTTTTATTTTAGGAGTCTGACTTGTTTTTGTTTTTTGGTTTCTTTGGAGTTTTCTTAGGTTTTGCTTTTTGTTTGGTTTTTTGAGGGGCATCGGCATCTTGCTGTGATGGTTGTTCTTCGTCGTCGTCGGAATCTTGTTGTTCTGGTTCGTCCTCGTCGTCATCGGAATCTTGTTGTTCTGGTTCGTCCTCGTCGGAATCTTGCTGTGATGGTTGATCGTCATTGTCGCTATTCCAAACCAGTAGTTCTTCATCTGCATCTTCGATGACTTCGACATCTTTGAATGCGTAGGAAATCAGGGTTTGATTTTCGGAAAAGACTTGCAGCTGTAAGATGTTCAACACAGCACCAAAGTGCGGCGGTGTCTTTGTAAATTCCAAGCGATCCAACCCTATCAGAGCGATAAACCGTGTACCTTTCCGTGCCAATGCTTGAAAATCGTCCTGGGTTATTTCTTGCTTCGCTTCGTCATAGATACTAAAACCTTGTTTGGGCGATCGAAGACAGATGGTGGTAACGGGAAATAGACCACGTTGTTTCCTTTGCAGAATCGGATGGTATTTGTAGGTTTCACGCAGTTTCGACAGACAGTGATCGTGTCGGAATTTGTCATCCAGTTCCAGCAGCAAGGTTCGAAAGAGTCCCAAAGCCTGTTCGTTGTTGGAAGTTTCATCATGGATGAATGCAAGTTCCAACAGTCCTTGTGTTTGATCGTAGTCCCAAAACGCAAGTTTCGGTGTTTGCATAGTCACTTTCGAGGGTTTGTTCGGAGTAGTACCGGGTTGTTGTTGACGTAGCTTGATGATACTTTGTTGGGGCCCGATGCGGTTCAGTTTTGAATACACGATGTTTTGTGGATCTAGCATCTTTCTTTTTTTTTTATGTTACTATTGGAGATTTTAAGCCCTGTCAATCAAACGCTCCGATGAATCATCTCTGGTGACGGGAGTTGTGTATTTTTACATCTGGTCGGGAATTCTAGGATTTCTGTGTCGCGATGACGGGAGCATTCCTTTTTTACATTTTTAGGTCAGGAATTCTTGTCACGATGACGGGAGCATCCTATTTTTTCATCTACTTCAGGAATTCTTAGGATGTTGGGTAATCAAACAGAATGTAAATTGCACCAAATAATTTCCAGTGACGGGAGCAACCCATTTTTCACATCTGGTGCCAATAAGTAGGATTTCGTGTCGCGATGACGGGAGCAACCCAATATTTGCATCTGGTCGGGAATTCTAGGATTTCTGTGTCGCGATGACGGGAGCAACCCAATATTTGCATCTGGTCGGGAATTCTAGGATTTCTGTGTCGCGATGACGGGAGCGTTCTTATTTTTAGGTCAGAGTTTCTGAGGATTTCATCTTGCGGTGACGGGAGCAACCCAATATTTACATCTGCTTATGGATGTTCCTGTCACAATCTGGATATCCATGGTTGAACTCAAGTTGACTCTCGGACAATTTTCAGTGAATCTATCTTCAAAAAAAAAGTTTTGGAATTTTCCAAAAACAAAAAAAACTATAACACACCGAAAAAACAAAAGTCTGTAAAAATGAGTAATTGCATCGTGTTGCAAGATTCCAAGAAGTCAGATGTCCAGGTTACTCGAACAACGGCCTATGTTGAGAAAATTACTCTATTCTGCGAAACCAACATGAAACGATGCATGTTTAGTGACCAGGATGGTGTAGCGAGACAGGCTGAACGGTTGCAGGGCTGGCTACTGAAAAATAATGATATGGAAATGGAGCAATGGCTTCAAGAATTCGATTCTCGTCTGACCGCAATCCGCGAAAAAAAAGAAGAGTATGAAACCTGGAAAAGTACCATGCACTATGCTCAACAACAACATAAAGCACAACAACAACGCAAACGCAAACGCCTCGAAGAAAAGACAATCAGCGATGCTACAACAGTTGTTGTTGCAGACGCTGTACTCTGTACACCTGCTAAAAAGAAACAAAAGAACACATCGCAACATAAATAAGTTTTTTAAAATAAATAATAGATTGTAAGAAATGAGCAGCATACTCGATATTGTATTTGTGATCGATACCACGGAATCGATGACTGATCATTGGCAATTTGCCATGAAACATTGGCTTCCAGACTTTGTGAGGTCGGCATCCACCTTGCTAGAAACAGCCAAGGGTATTCCCTTTGATGTCCAATTTGCCTGTGTGAGCTTCAACGACTATTTGGATGGTTTGACACCGAGTCCGCACTTGCAGGACACTGGCTGTGTTGTTTGTCCACTGACCAGCGACCACACGGCATTTCTTGCAAAGCTTCAGACTGGTATTTTCCTCTTTGGTGGCGGAGATTCACCGGAAGACCTAATCGGTGGCCTCCTGAAGGTTCAAGAACTGCACTGGCGTCCGGGAAGCAAGCGACTGGCTTTCTTACTCACCGATGCTCCGTGTCATGGGATGGAGTTTCACAACGTGACCGATAACTATCCAACGGGAGATCCAAAGGGCCGTAGTCCAGCGGATGCATTGGCCAGGTTGGGGCAGCTGGGCATCTGTTTGATTTTCATGCGCTGTGGTCGACTGCCCGACCTTATGATCGAAGCGTTTCGGTCCTTGCGCATCCGGTTGAATTTCTACCTGTTGGAATGCTGGGACTGGGTGAATGAAGAAAACCAGACCTTGGCTCTGGAAATTCTATTCTGGGTCCTGTGCTATGTGGTTCAGATCCCACAGACTTTGAAAATGCAGTGCATCAATCTGGTACAGAAGCATGAATTTTTCCAGGGTCTAGTCATTAAACCTTACTATTTGCCTCAGGAATTGATGGAGCTTTTGGCTGATAGTCCCCTATGTTTCGAGCAACCCCCACGGCATTTGTTGACTGTTAAACGCGGTCGAAAGAAGCGGAAACAGCGCTTTCAGGAACTTATCAGTTCTTTGAAAAAAAAATTAAAATCGTTTTGACTTTCATGTAAGAACAAGCGTACATAGGTATAAGTACCTAACAAAAACACACACATTTGCGTTTTAGTTTCTAAAAATCTTTTCTTGTGATAGACTTATTTAAACAAACCAACTTTACTATTTATTATTTATACAAAAAACATAACCAATGTCTAAAGCTACCGTATTGAAAATCAAAGAATTCGACGTAAACAACGTTCACTTCAGTCCACCGAAAACTACAACTCATGGAAGTACCGTAATCTACCCCAACTATCATAACCCAAAAATTGGCCGCACTCATAAACTCCGTCTGCAACTTCCGAAAATGCCGGTTCCTGGTGGTATTCAAAAATACGATCAAACCGACAAGCAGGGGCGTGTTGTCGGAACTCGCTACAGTTTTTTCATGTCATTTGCGAATACCGACACGAATCAGCGCCGAAAGATGGCTCTGGAGAAATTCCGCGCTCTGGACGAAGCTGTGATAAACGCACTAGTAGAAAATAGCAAGTTGTGGTTGAAGCAACCTGGGGTGACTAAGGAAGTCGCAAAAATGCTCTACAAGTGCTGTGTGAAAATATCAAAGGATAAAGACACTGGTGAACCAGATGGTAAGTATCCCGACAGCATCAAGGTCAACATTCCTTCTAATGACCAAGGAGAAATTGTGGCTGCAGCGTATGATGAAGCCCAGAACCGAGTCAATCTGGCAACTTACATGGAAAAGGGAAGTTCGGTGATTCCGATCTTGGAATGCAACGGACTCTGGGTCGTTGGGTCGCAGTTGCATCTGTCCTGGAAGGTCGTGAACATCCAGGTGTTCCCATCCGACCAGATTCGTGGATTCGCCATCCTCTCGGATTCCGAAGGTGAAGAAGATGCTACTACTACTACTACTACTACCACTGCGACTGCGACTGAACCAGATGCAGCATCCGAACAACCTGCGGTGGAACCCATGGAAGCTCCCGATCCGACTGAAACTCTCGATGACGACAACGACGATGACGAATGAACCTGTTAGTTAAATCCATAAATAAATAATTATATCTGTTAAACAATATTACTCAATCCAACAAAGGGGATTATATTATTTCTTTCCCCTTTGTTTGACTGTTTCACGATTGTTGAATCGTAGCCATGGCCGCACACAGGGCCGTTCCTACAAAGATAGGAGCCCAACGCATCAATTTGTGTCGGTGATTCGAAAAAATCCCACCACTGTATTCGTAATTGTGGTGGTTATTGTCGTCATCGTCATCATACTCGTCATCGCTTTCGTTACCCGACGATGATGGATCCGGTGATGCATTGGGTGATACGCGAATTTCCGAATAAGGTTCGGTCCCGTCCGGCGACGGTGGCCTTTGGGGTTTGCGAATTTCCAGAGTCACAAATTCGGTCATCAGGGTCTGTTTTGCTGTACCGAGCGCCCGCGATATACATTCTTCACTCTGTTCCGATGAAAGATTGTGAAGGCTGTCATCTGAATCAGATTGGACATCAACAATAGAACTCATATTATTAGTTAGTGTTTACATAAAAAAACAAACAAACAAACAATTTATGCACACCGTAACCGCTCGCGTTAGAATGAGCTAAAATTAAACATGGGTTAGTAAGCACCACCATGCCTCGTGTTCGAAAACCTGTCACTACAACTACTACTACCATGAATAATAGTACTACAATGAATAATACTACAGCTGCAGCTGTGAATACAAAACCACCAACAGCCACCGCCGGAACGAAAAAACCCACACGACGTGTCGTCAAAAAGAAGACCACGAAATCCAGAAAGGCACCTGCGAAAAAGACAACGCCAAAACCCAAAGCTACAAAAACCAAAGCGCCAGTAACACCTAAACCCGCAACAGAAACAACAAAACCAGCAGCAGAATCAAAACCCGCAGCAGAAACACCTAAAGCAGAATCAAAAACCGAACAAACAACAGCTGAAGCTGCTGCAGCACCAACTGCCAGTGATGAATTCAAAGCCGTGGAAGAGACTTTGAGGGACTTTTCGAAACTCTGTCGTGCTTTGGAAAAAAAGGTCCGCAATGCCCGTAGACTCCACGAAGCCGAGTTGAAAGAGGCGAAAAAGTACCAGAAAAAGCTGAAAGATGCAAATCGGAAAAAACGAGCACCTTCCGGTATCGCAAAGCCCGAACGGATCTCAAAAGAACTTGCTGCTTTCTTGGAAGTTGACCCAGAGACTGAGATTTCGCGCATCGATGCCACCAGGAAAATCAACGCTTACATCCGCAAACATAACTTGCAGAATCCACAGGATCGGCGCAAAATCATTTGTGACGACAAACTGATGGCTCTGTTAAACCCTGAACCAAACGAGGAAGTGAATTTCTTCAATCTTCAAACCCTGATGAAAAAACACTATGTGAAAAGCAACAAAACATCTGCCGCAACCACATCTGCTGTAACAGCAACACCAGCAGGAAAAAAATAAAATACAAAACAAACCATTTCGTAAAAACACAAAAAAATATGACTGATGAAGCCAATCACGACAGTTCCCAACAATCAACCGAAAGTGGTGATGTCTGTCGTCAATGGTTTCGCTCGCAAACCTGCCGTAATGGTGATCGATGTCCCTGGAAACATACCATGGCTGCAACAGCCACGCAACGCAAAGAAATCCGTCGACCTTTGAACCGATGCTATTGTGGTTCGAGTCTGAAACGGATTCCAAATACCTGGCTTCAACGGTTTGATGACGATGGAACTCCAAGAGGGCCGACGTTCTACACGGTCTGTGGTCGTACGAATCGAAGCAAGAAATGGTGCAGTTAGCTATACTACTACAGTATACTATTACATTATTATGCTATGCTATACTATGCTACTCGAGTGCGTGAACGTTTACGCTTACACCGGGCTTGCAATTCTTTGCGACTCAGTTCACCCACGGTTTTTGGTGTCTTTGCAGAAACGCGGACCGACGGGCGACAGTACGGGTATTTGCGCTTATAATTTTTGTACCCGCCTTTCGGTCGACCGCAGGGTTTATAGGCTCCTTTGGCGTCGCGCTGGCAGACATTTACCCATCGTTCTCGAAACCATCGGTCTAAATCGGTCTGACGGGGTTTAGGACCCTTGTATTTGCCACCGCGACGTTTATATTCTTGGACCAGCCATCCACTGGCATAGGCGCTGGGCCAGGCCTTGAATCGCGCTTTGGCTTCTCGTTTCACTTGAGCATAGAGTTTCTTGTTGGTTGGTTCTGGCATCTTTCTCTTTTTTTTAAGAGTAAAATAAACATTTATTTATTGTTTGATGTAGTCAGTGCACAGTTGCAGACTTTCAGAAACGGACACTGACGTTGGCCAGTCATGACACTGAGCAGCGGTTCGGTTTCGACTCCACCGAGACTCAAGACTTTCTTGAATCCCTGTGTTTGTAAGATGTCTTTTGTGATTGCAGCTCGGATGCCTTTCTTGCAATAGACAATGATGGGTGCGTTTTCGGGTAAACCGTTCAGTGCCTTATGGAGCCGACCGGCCAGTATCGATTGGTCCCAGTCGGTTAGTGGAGGACGTGGTGTTGGTATATGAATCGCCTGGCACAGATGTCCTGAACAGTACTCCTGTTCGGTCCGAACATCCACGATCACACCATTCTCGTATGCCAGAGAATAGATTGCCATGTCTAGATTCTGATCCATGTTTGTTTTTTTGTTTTCTTGCTGTTGACCCAATACAATTTTTTTTCCCATATTTGTGTATTGCGTCAAAATGGCCCATATCTTTTTACAGGAACTAACTGTATATATACATACCTTTTGAAAACATATAGAATATGGGTGCATCCGATTCGAAATTAGATCTCAGCGAATACGATGTCTCGAAACTCGGGGACATCGGTAAATTTCTGTTCATGGGCCCGCACATCGATAGCGCACTGGCACAGTTTCTCTACCTGAAACGTCATTTGCCTCAAGTGGTCGTGATGACGCCACCACGTTGGGAAGAAGCCTATCGACAGATCGTTCCCGACATCTTTATTCATACCACATATAGCAGTAAACTCACGAACAACGTGATCAAACGCCAATTGAAAAAAGGCGATAGCATGGGCCCAATCCTTGTTGTTGTGGAGCACGACCCGAAAGAGCTACCAGTCGACCGACTCTACCGCCAAGACATGAATTTCCGCCAGTTGTTCGACTACACCGAACGGCTCCGTTTGTGCCTGGTGATTGTGTGTCGCGATACTCGTCCTATCAATATTGCTCTGAAAGCGCCGGTTCGAATGAAACAATACAACGACGATGATGTGGAACAGGAAGAACCTTGTTTCGATTCGATTTTCGTGTCCACAAGCCGCTCGAATCCGTCGGCAGACGAGGAAGAAGGTGGAGCTGACGACGGTGAACAGGAGGATAGCAAGTACCTGTCGAAACTCTACAAATACTATTTCCGACGGTGCCTGCCAGATGACAAAGAAACGTTTGAAGACACACTGAGTTACTACACATCAAAGAAACATGTGCTGCTGTTGCAACGAGCACAGGAAATGTTTTATTATTTACCGCAGGAACCAACAGAACCGTTTGTAATTGCTGCGGATCTGGTGAAAGAAATATAATAAGTGTTTAGACAATTGGTTTGCGGTTTTCCCGATATTTCGCCCACAGTTCGGCCTCATCGCAGCCATTTTTTGTGTTGTTGTGATTCGGTATTTGCATCATACGAAACAGGGCACTCAGAGACTCGTCGTTATGGACGCGATGAATCGCTTCCGCCAACAGCGGGGCCAAGGAAATCACCGACAGTTTTTCGGGACATTTTGCTTGGTTTTCCTGCTGTGGGATACTGTCGGTCACACAGACAAAGGACAGTTGACTGGCACGAATCCGGCTCATCGCCGGTCCCGAAAATACACCATGGGTCGCACAGGCCCCGACACTACGGGCACCGTGTTTCAAAAGATTTTCTGCCGCTTTACAAAGAGTACCAGCTGTGTCGATGATGTCGTCGATTATGATACAATCCAGACCCTTCACGTCACCGACCAGTTCCATGGATTCGATCACGCCGGCTCCGGCTCGTCGCTTCATGATCGTAGCCATCCGCTGAATCTCGAGTTTGTCGGCAATTTCTTTGGCACGAGCCACACCACCAGCATCCGGGGATACAATCACACAATTGCTCAGATTGTCGTCTTGAAAGCGGTGCCGTAACCAAGAAACAAATTCATTCTGAGCCGACAAGTGATCGACCGGGACACCATGGAAAAATCCTTGAATCTGTCCACAGTGCAAGTCGACCGTGATGATACGATCGGGTTTCATGGCTTCCATCAGTTGCGCTACCGCAGACGCAGAGATTGGAGTTCGTGATTCGGTTTTGCGATCCTGTCGAGCATAGCCAAAATAGGGTAACACCGCGGTGATTCGTCCGGCCGAAGCCAACTTTAGGGTATGAATCAACAAAAACAGTTCCATGTAGCTATGGTTCACAGGATTGCAGGTTGGTTGCACAACATAAACATCACGGCCACGCATGTCGGCTTCTAACTTGATGCGAGTTTCACCGTCTGCAAACTGACCAACCTCATCGGTTTGAACTGCAAGGTCCAGCCGCGAACCGATGAGTTTTGAAAGGGATGGATTCGAAGAACCCGTTACGATGGCAATTTCGAATTTTGAATTCATTTGTTGTTGTTTATTTTATTTTACGTCTAGACTTTTTGGAAAAAAAATCTGTGGTTTTCGCGCCTGGATTCTCATCCACAATTCTGGCCCATTTCTCGTTCAATGCTTGTGACTCGCGAGAATGTTTTGATTTTTTCCAAGTCACTTTCATCACTTAATTTAACGATCCAGGTCCAGTCCGTGGCCGCACCTCCTTCCAATGGTCGCGCTTCTAGGATTGTTTTACTCACCATTTTAACGTATTGTTTCTGGACAGGATCCGAAAATTCAATAACATGCAACCCAGTCCATGTGGTATGTTTAATTGTCGTTTTATGTACATCGTGATACATAGGATTTATTATGTTATATGTGAATGTTCATTTTTTTTCTTTCTTAATTTTCTGTCACAATGACGGGAGCATTCTATTTTGACATCTGCTCAGGATTTCTATGATGACGGGAGCATCCTATTTTGACATCTGCTCAGGATTTCTATGATGACGGGAGCATTCTATTTTGACATCTGCTCAGATGTTCTGTCGCGATGACGGGAGTATTGTGTTTTTTCATCTAGTCTACTTTGATTGTGATTTTCCTGTCACGATGACGGGAGCATTCTATTTTGACATCTGGTCTACTTTGATTGTGATTTTCCTGTCACGATGACGGGAGCATTCTGCCCTGGATATTTAGAATTTTGGATTCCGCAGTGTCAGAATCAGCCAAATCATCAACCCGGAAATCAGAAGGACCATCAGGTAGAGGGCGTAGATGTGGCCTTCGATGCGAGCCAGTAGGACATCGACAAATGGTTCCAGTACAAACGAGCGAAGTCGTTGACGGTTTTCGTCGGTTTGCAATTCAGCGATGCATTTATTTATGATTTCGGATGTGATTTCACCAAACATTTATGATTGATTGTTTTACGTTTGTATTCGACTAGAGATTTTGTTTCACAAAACTTTCATCTGACTCGGATTGTTGGTCAATCGTTGTATCGCTTTGTAGACTTTATCACACAAAGCCCAGGACAGAGTGCCCTTTTCACGCGCAACATCGGTTTTCTTCAACAAAATCACAATGGCTTCCTGCTGGGTCATCTTATTATCCTCGTATCGCTGTTTGGTAAACACCTGCAATGCATAGCAGATTTCATGACATTCCTCCCAACTGTATGCACCTTCCTGTTTGCCGACGGTCACGGCCTCTATCAAAGCATTGATTGCCGACACAAGGCTTTGCTGCTGTTGCTCCGCGTTGTTGTCACTACCACTAGTGGTAGCGTTGGTGGTTTCTTGTTGGTCCTTGCTACTGCCACTATTACTATTACTGGTGTTGGTGGTTTCTGGTTGGTCCTCGTTGTCATTAGTGCTGTTGTTGGTAGCGTTGGTGGTTTCTTGTTGGTCCTTGCTACTGCCACTTGTGGTGTCGGCGATGGTTTCTTGTTCGTCAGTGGTGCTGGGTTGTAAAGAAGTCATCTTAAACAAAAGTATATTGTTAAACGAAAACAAAAGTTTTTTGTTTTATTTTTTTTACAGGCTTGCGCTTCACCCATTCCTGCTTTGTGGCCTTATATTCCTGCTTTGTGGCCTTATGAACGGTGACATCGACCATAAGGGTAGCAGTATCGTTCATTAAAATCACCTGTTGGATTGCAAGTTTCTGGTATGGTGGTAAAACAATACTGCTCCCGTCATTCGAAAACCAGATTGCCATCTGACCCTCGGAGCAATGCAATCGAAACGCGATTTGGTTATACTTCTTGGTGTCAGCAAACGATGATACTATAGATGATGAGTTTGTTTTTTCCGGGTATTGCCAAGAGGTTTGGATTGGAACTGGATGAATCCACCATGCGGCATCCTGGGGTTCAGAAAAATAGGCTTGCAAGGCACGTGAACAGAATTCCTCATCCAGTCCTGCTGCAAACAAGATGCATGGTCGCTCCAAAGAAGGCAATCGGTGCCAGCAATTTACAGCTTTCACAAATCGTGGGTCTTTAGCCTTCTGTTCGCAATACAAAACATTGAGTTCATCGGACACAAAGTCTTTCAACCGCTGGTTGTTATTCTCCTGGGCACGAAACCATACTTCGGATGGAGTCCGCATTCGAATCTGTTCAAGGATTTCGTAATCAGATGCATCGGGTGGTACTGAGATGATGTTTCGCAGTCGGGCTTCGGTCAACAGTTCATCATGACTGAAACGAGCACCATCATCTTGCGAATCATAGGGAGTTTTCTTGGTATTCCAGCGCCAGGCAATGCGATTATCTACGATTTTCCGTTTCTTTTTGGGTGGTGCATCCTCACTATCTGTGCATCGGTGGGTACCGTAACAGCGATGGCAACGAAACACAGCCATGCAATCAATGCAGATTTTCTTTTTCAAGATGCGTTCTTCGGTTTCAAAAAAGCATTCCATGATGCTCTGGATGCGTTTGCAAAGGATACATTCCCCATCCGTCAGGTCAGAATCCTCAAATTCATCCCCAGCCGATTCCACTGCTAAGTATTCCTGACAAGGATCGCATAACAAAACAGGGTCGGCTACTGGATGTAACTTGAACCGACTGTAATCATCTCCATCACATGGTCCTTCACATAGGTAACAGAAGATGAAATTTTTGTCATCGGATTTCATGTTTTGTGAAAAAAAAAACCTACGATCGAAAGTAATAAAAAGTGTACAAAAAAATGCCCAGAAAAGGCATCAAAGATTTGCCTGGACCCCACGATGACTTATTACGTAAATGGTTACCGAGTTATGTCCAGGATGTCGAAACACATGTGAGCCCTTTGGGTAAATTTGCCCGCACCGATCGCAAAGAGTACAATGCAATGGTGCGACGCGCGACACATATCATGCGGTCGCAGACGGGACAGATGCATGCCGAGAAATCACTACGAGATGAAATGGCATCCTGGTCCCTGAAGAAAATCAAAGATGAATGTCGGCGCCGGAAAATCCGTGGTTTTTCCAAATACAAGGCGGCTCAAAAGAAACAGCTGATTGATCTGTGTTTGGGTCACCAGAACAGTAAATCCGTGCGCTTCAAACCAGGAACTTTAGCCTACAAACATCGGAAAAAACCATTGCCCAAAACACCAAAGAAGAAGAAAACACGAAAATAAAAAAAAATGTAGGATCTATATTAATTAACATATATATAATGCCAGGTCGTAAATTGTATACAGGACCCCGTGGTGGTCGATACTATAAAACCAAAGGTGGTGGAAAACGCTACGTGCAATCAAAACAAAAGCCAGCAGCAACTAAAAAGAAGCGAGCAAAGCCGGCTGCTAAAAAAAGAACCAGAAAAAGAAGAACTCGAGTGCAACTGCTGCGACCGCGACGACTTCTTCGAGGTGGTAATGGAAATGAATGGTGGGACGACGACGATGATCTGTGGGACGAAGATGATCCGGCGTATGTTGCAGCACAGACAAAGGAAATCCTGGATGCCTATATCAGTGGCGCAATGACGGAAGACGACGTGGAATCGGTTTTGGGCGAAGATTTCCGGAAAAAACACAAAGCCTATTTGAAACCATTTGGTTTGGATGATTGATTTTTGTGGATGTGAGTGAGTGATCCTTTAATTCAGACAGCAAAACGAAACGATTAGCTGCTGAATTAAAAGGTCAATAAATTGTATTAGCCGTACTTTTCAATCACGTATTTCGACGGTCGACGTCGAGGTGCTTGCATGATGCGATTTCGAGGATCGTTATCGTCTTCGTCGCTTTCGTAGTGCGTGTTGTAGTTATTGTCGTGATACTTCCAAATTCGACGGGAACCTAAACGGAAAGGTTTGTGAAGACCGGCTTTGTACCAAAATATAACTTTATCCAATTCATTACTGATGCTTCGGTTTTTGACCACCAGACACTCGTAGTTCTGAGTACAGGCGGAAAATACACTTTCAAACATGGCTTTCGAAGGAAAAATTCCACAGTAATGCTCGTAGAGTTTCTCGCGATTGCGTGGAATGTTTTCACGCAACAGGAACACATAGTCGACGCAGGTCCGTAGAGCTGGCGGTATGTCGAGACTATACTGCAAAGCGATGATCACCAGCAATTTGTAATGGCGTCCATTCATGAATATATCGCGGGTACTTCGAGCCTTGACCCATTTTTTATCGTACATGCAATCGTCGAGGACCAGGAAAGCATAAGGGTTTTTCCACATGTTGCGGACGGCTTTGCGCTGACGGCCCAACAACTTATCGATCACTTCCTGGTTATACTCGTCGTAAATAAAACTATCGGGCATCAAACGCTGATACTGCTGAATACCTTCCATGGTACCGACCATGGCAACTCCCATCGGGAATTTTTTCCGCATATGAAACAGAATGTCCTCAATCAGGGTACTTTTTCCCGTACCTGGTTTTCCAATCACTACGATTTTGCAACTTGGATCGATTGAAGACATGTCGAAACGATTGAGTTTGAGATTTACTACTACGTCAGACATCTTATGTGTATATATCTATATATCCTCTGCTATATTTATTAAACGCATACCCAGGAAACAAACCCTAAAATGGATCACGCAGGAGTCCCTGTGGAGCGACCGCTGCAGCAGCTGGGGTTGGCATCGGTGCAGGCATCTGCTGGTGCATTTGTGGTACACCTCCACCACCACCACCAACAACCATACCACCATCATCCAAACTCACAATCGCGTAGACAATGGCTGCCACCAGGAATCCAACAAACAGGCCGCATTTTACATACTGTTTCCAGGTACCTGATTTTTTACCAGTAATGAATTTATCGTCTAGCATTTTGGCCACTGTGGTAACGATGGTTGCTACCAAACCGGCCACTATTGGATTTTTCAATGCATTTTGCATCTTCTATATTTTTTTTGAGAGAGGTTGTTGACTAATGGCAAGCATATTTTTTCTCCATGTCTTCCGCAGTCTAAATGTCTTCAGCATCCGGGAAGAACACAGCACCGTCTTCTGCTATCTTCTCTTGGTATCCCGATAGATCGACATTGCCGACATCTTCCGGCCGAATCCGATGATGGATGACCTGCTGTTGCGCTGGCGCTCGGGCACCGGTTTGACTCGGAATCGTAATGTTTTTCACTTGCTGTCGTTGTTCCTGTGGTATTTCTACCGCGGCTTTGGTCCCGATGGCAGAGTCATGGTGCTGCTGTTTCTGTTCCATGTCTAGTTGGTCAAAATCATCCAATTCGTCATCGTCACTGTCTTCGTCATCATCGTCGTCATCGTCGTCGTCTTTTTTCGTCTTGGCGTCGCTGTCGTCGTCTTGTTTTTTTGTCTTGGTGTCGTCTTGTTTTTTTGTCTTGGGTTTGTCGTCGCCTTCTTCTTTTTTCGTCTTGGGTTCGTCGTCTTCGTTGTCGCTTTCATCGCTGCTGCTGCTGCTGCTCGGTTCCGGGTGGTCCACGTATTCGTAGATGATCTGTTGAAATGGAATCAGTCGTTCGATGGCGTCTTTGATGGCACCTTTGATAAGCGAGATGGCTTCCACCATATTTTTATGGACATCTCGATCGGCCATTTCATGGTAGAACAGATAGGGGTTCTTGTAGAACACACGGGCAGCTTCCACGTAGCAGGTATGTACAAATTTACTGGAACTTGGGACATTGAGTTTGATGCGCTTGTATCCGGTTCCCATCCGTACCGCGGACAGAACCTTGACATGACTGATAAACACCGCCTTGATCAGGTTCGTGAGCCAGTTGCATTTGGTTTCCAAAACGATGCGGTTGTGCTCGGTGTCGATTACATCCTGGTTCCATTGTGGTATGTCACGTAACAGGATCTGAAAGGTGCGAAGGTAGTTTTGGTGACCAGCATCTTGGCTGGCCTGACGCGCCTGTTCGTAAATTGATTGGATTCCTTGGTAGATAGGGAGTGCCAAGAGATTGACGAGCTTCTTTGTGTACTCCTTTTTGGCATCCACAAGTACGTTTACACTGATTTCCAGTTCGGCCATGATTTTTTTCAGTTAGTTCTTATTGGGTTACTTTGGTTGTTCTTCTAATCACGGGCACAAAAATAAAAATTATAACGTAACGCATTCACGCGCATTCAATAAACCGGATGCGTATTTACTGTTACGATGACGGGGAGCAACCCGATAGTCTGGATTTCCAAAATGTCATGATGGCAGTGACGGGAGCAATCAGTTTTTGTTGTGTCAGAGAGCCCGTTTCAATGCAAATATTTTGTTCCCAATCATCGTCATCAGCAGTCTTCAGTTCAAAGATCTGCCATCTTCGTGCACCGATACATCACGTCGGTTCGAAGTATATACTTACATCCATCCAAGACTTTGAGGCCTTCGTGAAGCACATCTTCGCACAGGAATAGAAATGCGCGGCCCCGCTTTGGTGTGACTGCCAGACCATAGTCGATGAAATGGGTTTCGCCTCCGGTAAAATCTCCATGGTTCAAATAGATGGTCAGGGTTGCAAACGATCGGGTACGAAAGTCCGATTGATAATAGCCATCGTAATGTGGCCCGAACTCCTGTCCCGGTTTGTATTTACTGAGTCGAAACCGCGAGTTTAGATGATCCGCGACCCATTTGTCCCCGTACTCATCGCGCACCTTCCGATAGGGATAGTGCTGTGTCAGGCGTTCCCAAAGACTCGTTGCAAAACTACTATCATCGAATTTCAGGCGGTAGCGGTTCGACATTTTCTCCACCTGCTCTGCGGATTCCTGAAATTTCTGGATGAAACCACGGCATTCATCCGCATCCAGTAAATCATTGTAGATGGTTAGATTCGAAAACATTGTGAGTAGTATTTTTCTTGAACCTGAAGTATAATGAAACTGTTACTTTTTCTGATTTTATTAGCATTTGTAGTCGTTGTCGTGGTTTATCATTACCAACGCACCGAACACTTTGACGGTCTACCACCAGAGAATCGTCTCCCGCTCTGGATGCCGACAACATTCCGCCGTTCCCGAAACTATCAGGTTCCTCATCCCTGTTTGGACAAACATACCGAACTGTTTCCATGGGTTGAGTCGACCCTGGATCCCAACCGTCCAATACACTATCATCCAATAGATTTTAATGGAACTCAAGTGCGCCGAGTCCATCCGGGTGACTTGGATGGACCGGAAGTCTATGGTCCGAAACGACTCTGGGAAAAATAAAAATTACAATGCTCCCGTCACCACGAGATGAGAAATCCTACTTAGTGGCACCAGATGTAAATATTGGGTTGCTCCCGTCATCATAGATTTCTGAAGCAGATGTCAAAAATACAATGCTCCCGTCATCGTGACATGAGAAATCCTACTTATTGGCACCAGATGTGAATATTGGGTTGCTCCCGTCATCATAGATTTCTGAAGCAGATGTCAAAAATACAATGCTCCCGTCATCATGACACAGAATTTCCTGACGACACAAAACCAGGTTGCTCCTGTCATCATATGAGATTATATAAAAAAATATTCTCTATGACTTAACGTAAGAGGAATCAATCATAATGAATCTACATATTGTTGCTATTGTTGCCGCTGTGTTGCTTTACATAGTAGTTTTGCGGCCATATCTATCAGAAGGATATCGAGACGATGCCCAGTACCATCTTTGGGAACAGCATCCAGGCGGCTACAGTCGCGAATCGCATGTGGAACAAGGAGACTTGAATCTGTCATCCATGTATCGACAGATACACCTATTGGAACGACTGGCACGAGAACGTGTGGCTCTGAATAACAATGGGCCCGGTGGAGACAAAGGCGTACCACGAGAACGCCTGATCCTGGAACGGATTGCAAAGGATTCGGACCGATTAGCTAAAAACATTCGCGATCTTATTGCTGCTTACAGTCGCAAACCAGCCATGCCTACACACTACGCAACAAATCCGATGTTAGGACTTCCATCCCAGGTCGGAAACGTGCCGTGGTACATGGAAGGAAACTAAGAATAAAGTAATTTATCAATTTCATCTCTGCCATCGTCATCGTCGTCTTCCGGCATTCCGTCAGTAAGTTTCATCCAATCGTACTCCTCGTGGTGTTGTTTAGGATGCAAAACTACAGATGAATCACTGTGGCTCAAATGACGTGGGAGAGGTTGTCTATGTTGCCGATGAACTGGTGGTGGGGTATGGTACGACATCGAGCGTCCTTGAGTTTGTTTCATCTGCTGCTGTTGCCAAGCATTTTGGTGTTGCAGATGTAACGATGGATTACTTTGGCTCAAATGACGTGGGAGAGGTTGTCTATGTTGCCGATGAACTGGTGATGACTGTAATTGTCGGTACGTTGGTTGTGGTATTACTACCTTTGTGTTTCCACCCCCTATTGTCGAAACCGCGCCGAATGACGATGATAACCCTCCGTGATTGTAGTAGGAATTGTGTGATGCGGTGGGAACGTTCCCTTGCGACTGGGAAAATCTTGAGGGCCTTTTTCTTCTTCGGGGGATGACAATTGCTTTTCCATCCATACAGTCGAAATTTTTTATTTTTGGTGTGTTATAGAAAAATAAATTCGCGCAAAATCGAAATCGAATTTATTTTACTAATCTTATTATTAATAAATAATATGATGGTAAAAATCATCCTAGTCATACTTTTGATACTTTTACTCTGGCTATTTTTGGGTCCAAACGAAACAATAGCGCCTTTTCAAGGAGGCGGCGGAGCAGCCGCGGAAATCACCAAACGCGCAGGTAAACAGATCGAGAATGTGATGTCCGAAATCGATGACATGTTGGCTGCGTTACGCAAATAGATAGAAAAACTCAACCATTCATTAACGAAAAAGATGTATTCGACTCCTTACAGTGAACTCTGCTGGCCAGAAACATCCGCCGCCGATGACAATCTGGACCAGTTTCTAGCAACTCTGGATGGGTATTTTGCAGTTCCTGTGAAAAACCCACAGCCAGACCAACAACATGGTACTGACAAACAGTTCCAAATAGTCTATCAATCGCACTTGACAAACATCATTCAAACCGATATTCAGCCCTATGCTTATCTGATGCCTTGGATCAACGATCATTTTGTAGACGATGCTCCCCGTGGTCCGACCGATAACACCTGGATCAGTTTTAGTTCCCGCAAAAGGTTTTGCATCTACAAACCAGTGGTGGGGCCGCCCGCGCTTCAAGCCCAATCTTGGATCAAATTCATTCCATCCAAACTGAAATTGAAAATCAATTTATTTGGCGCTCTCTACTGTCATTTTAACACATTTCAATTGGTACTGAATCAATTAAAATCTGGCAAACGGCGACAGGTGCTCCAGATACCGTACTCTTATAATGATGATGTCAGCCGCAGCACTCAGAAGATGTTGCCGCAGCAGCGACTGGAACACGTCCATGAAATCACTCGCAATGGATGGGCCCTGGAAAAAGTGTACAGGGTTGTTGGCGATGACGACGACAAACGAGTCATCCTGAAAACCGTCTGCTTGGGAAAACCCAAGACCGACGATGCAAAGCGTAGTTTCCTTCATGAAAATATAAGCGGCAACGATAACGATGATAGGGGAAACGAAATTGATAATTGGATCCGACGACAGGAACGTGTATGGACACATCCACCGTTGTCAGACAACAAACGACGTAGAATCGTACAGCATGGTATGCACGATATGGATGCAGGCATAGTGTATCATTGTGGCGACCCCAGAGTCTGTTGGTTTAGTTGGTAAAGATTGGATTAAAAACTTCTTGGCCCGTGGCTCGACGATAGCCCTTGCGCAATTCCCCGTCACCCAATAGCAATAGGTCCCATGGTACTATATTGTACCCGATCGAGACGGCAGAACGGACCATCGAGAACCCGTTAAGGTTGGCGCCGGCTCCCATCAGGTTGTAGAGTTCCGGCACAACCGTTTCACCCTGCGTCACAGCATTCGCTCCGATTTCCAGATAAAATTCTGCAATATTAAAGGTCGGAGCGTAAGTTGCCAGAAACCCGTAGGTCCCTGCACCTGCTCCGGTACCTGTACTCACAGAACTACCAAGAACGCTTAGAAATTGACCGATTCCAAACACGCCTCCACTCCCCATCGTGGCCCAGAGCCCAATGCCGACTCCGAGACTGCCCAAACCGACTCCGGTCCCGACTCCAGCTGCCAAAACCAGAGGACCAGCCGCGGTTCGACTGCAACTCGGTTGACCAGGGTTTGCGAAACAGCTCTGAAACTCTTTGAAAGCCGCTTCCGGCATCTCCTCTTTGAATCTCTGTTGGAATCGACGAATCGCAGCACGCGAACCGAGTTTCGAACGTTGTCCCGACTTCATTTCGTTGAGTTCCCGCACAGTGGCTTTCATATCGACTCCGAGTTTCTCCCCCAGCTTTTCCAGTTCGGCTTCGCTATAGCGTGTTGCAAAGAATTCCGCAAATTGCTCGTCGGATCGATTGATAACCACATCTTTGGGCTCTTTGTACCCCTGCTGTTTGAATTCTCGATCCAGAGTACTGTTGAGTTCCTGCAGCTGTGTCTCGACATCCTGCATTTTCTGTTCCGATTCGTCGAGTGAGATTGCATCCAAATCGTTTTGAGTCACCGCCACGGTGTCCCGAAGCTGGTCGAGATTCTGGATGTTATTCAATCGGCCTTGGAGTCGGTCCAGCTCCACTTCGGAATCGATCAATTGGTCCCTCATGTTTGTTGTATCCAAGGCTTCCAGTTGAGCTTTACTGTCAGCTCCTGCCGAGTGCGATATCGAAAGCCATTCGTTTTGCAACGACGCGACCTGTTGCTTCTGTTCCGCATCACCCAAGCGGACTTTGAACTGACCCAAACGCTGTCGCATCGCACCGATACGGTCCAATTGATCCTGCCGTTCCGTGAGTGCTCCCAGCACCATCTCGGGATCGGCGATTTCCGCTGAAACCAAGGGTTGGGCGTTCGGGAGCTGTCGGGCCCATTCGTCCGCCACGATGGTTTGTAACACGGGTTTGGGGAGTCCCAATTCAGCCAGGGATGGAAATGGTGCATCCGCGAGTGTCTTTTCGCCGGCATTCACGTACCTTGTCCACTGGTCCAGAACATTGTTGATTTCGGCTTCGTTGCGGAAACGACGATTCACAAATTTCCGAGTCACGTTTTCAAAATTCTCCAGGGGTTTCATGGTATCGCCAAGCTCCCTCAGAACTTTGGTTTGCTGTTGCCGCGCGGTGCGAACCGCCTTGCGAATCAATTTACGGGTTTTCGGGTCGGTTGCTGTCTTGGCTGCTTTATTCAAATTTCGTAGACTGCTGTTTAGGTTGGCGAATTTCCGTCGGGTCATGTCGGCCCGCTTCTGCAACCGATCACGGGCCTGTATGGTCTGTTCCAATTTGCCATAGAGACTTTCCAGACGCTCGGCGTCGGTCTTTGATAGGTTTTCGGCTTTTAGATTCGAACCGAACCGTTTGTTGACTCGTTCCGCAAAATTCGTTCGTATTTCGAAATCGTGAAGGGCCTGCCGTGCCTGCTGGTCAAATTCCTGCCATTGGTTCCGCAGAGTGCTGGCTGTTTCCGCCACTCGATTTGCCTGGCCTGCAAAGTTTGTTAGATTCAGATTTTGGAACCGTGCGACTTGGTCCCCAAATGTGTCGGCCAAACGACCGTTTTGAATGTCGGTCAGCAGAGATTCCATGGTCTCGGTGTATTGATTGCGAAACAATTCGGCATCGGCCTTCAATCCGTTGACTTGGTTCTGTAGGTTCGCAATGCTGCCATTGATCGAATCGAAGGTGACGACATCACCGAAATCCTGCGTCTGCAAAAAGTCCCGTTGTGCCGTCAAACGTTGCAATTGGGACTCGGTCTGTTGCAAGAGTCCATCGACCCTCCCGATCGTAGCTGCTGTTTCCTGCAATTGCACGGTGAATCGCCCAACTTCGAAATCCGACACGCCTTCCAGCTGCAGCGGTTCGGCACTGGTCTCGGGAATTAACTGTGATTGTTGTTGTTGTTGTGGTTCTGCAGATGAAATCGCAAACTCGTTGACCATGGAGAGTAAATCGGTTTTGGCCGTGGTTGGATTATAGCCCAATGCAAACCGCATCACCGCATCGTAACCCACACTGTGCAGGTTACCAAGATTCTCCAGACTCAGATTGTCGTAGAGTTTCCCCAGACCTCGATAGCCTCCGGTCACGGCCATGGATGTGGTAGTGGACGCGAGTGCATTCACAAATAGGGCCACGGTTTGCGTCACAAACCAGTTGCGAACCAGGTTGATTCCGATTTTCTCCTCGATTTTCCGACGCAGAATATCCGGAACCGCAAAGTCCAACGTTGCTAGAATTTTCTGGGTCAAGGTTTGGGTCATCCAGCGAAACATTTCACTATTGGTGACCAGTGGGACCAGGAATGGCTGCACGATGACCTGGATAAAGGTTTCCGAGAACGCAACTCTTTTCGCCAATCCGATGCCGGTTTTTGCCAAATACTGCAAACCACCGGAAAGCCAGGTCATACTCGTGGATAGAATCGGAATCGAAGCATACATCAGGCCATTCGCGACCCCGATTCCCAAAGCTGTCGCGAAAATTGCACCTTTATGAGCGCGAAAGAACCGCACGATTCTGGATCGTGGTCGTGCCAGCGCATCGATGTCACTCAGCGTTAATCCGGCATCCAGTTGACGCGTGACATGCTGCACCTGTTGTCGAATCTGAGCCAACCGCATGGTTTGTTCCGCCTGCAAATCGACTTTATTTTGCTCCTCCGGTAGAATCAGCCAGTCAGCGGTGGCTGTGAATATACCATTAATAAACTGTCCGGTCACGGTTCCCTGGATCGATGCCCAGATGGTGGGATTAGGGCCGGTCACGTATGGAACCAGAACTCCTGTCACGGTCAGACTAATTGTAGACGTACCGATTTTCTTGGCAATCAGGGCTGCCGCTCGTTTCGGGTCTTTTTCTCCTTCCAGGACCTGACTGATCTGTTCCGTAGTGAATTTCGCAACACTGAATACCTGCATAGTGATCGATAGTTTGTTTTTCGCCAACAGGGCTGTGATGGCTGCATTCAAGGCCGTTCCTTCCGCTGCAATCAGTGGAATCATCGCGGGCAAGAGATAGAAAGTACCGGCTGCCATTGCAATCCCTGCACCAAAGGTGATTGCCATCGTGACGGTGGATCGAAACCGTTTGGCTTTGGCCTGGTCCTGTTTCAAACGTCGTTCGGCGAATCGGGCCCATTGTTGATGGAGTTCGACTTGGCGTTGGAACCCGCTTTCGAAGATGGGCTGTTTGGTCTGCGTGACCTGCACGATTTTTTTCAAATAATTGATGGTTTCGTCTGGAGGCGGATCGGGACCGCTCGTCAGGGCTTGAGTGATGGCACGTGCTTTTTTGATGCGTTCTTCCAGCGACACATCGAGGGTTTCGCTGCGTGCTTGGCCAACTTCTCGGGCTTCCACGGTTTCGGGTTCCAATTTCCCTTCGCGGTCCTGGAATTTCGTTCGCAGGTTTCGAAATCTCTCCAGCTGTTTATCGTGGACCTGTTTGGCTTGGGCTTGTGGCCGTTGTTCGAACAAGGTCGGCATTTGTTGTGCCACCTGGGGTCTTTCGGCAAAATTCATTCCTTCTTAAAAACAAAAAGGATATATTGTTTTTAGGAAGATCTGCGCGGCTTTGTCACTATCTATATAGACTAGGAGGGTTTGTATCCGCTTGGATCTTTTCGATACTTGCGCAATTCGGCCAATTCCGACTTTTTCGCGGTCGACTGGATCTCCCCCATGGCATTGATAAAGTCTTCCTGTCGGATGTCGAAGCTCAAGATGCGGGCTTTGTCTTCAATAACATACTTGTTCCGATCGGCATCGGTGGTTTCCTCAAAAGTCGCTTTCGTGGAAATTTGATCGTAGGACTGAAGGGCCAGATCCACGGAGACACTGTTGATTTTCAGCAACCCGACCAGCAATTGCACCAGATTCTTTGTTTCACTGAATCGTTTTACTGCCGTATCAAAGGCGGCCGACTGCTCGGTCGCGACAACTTTTCGAATCTCATCCAGGTCCAACGTTTGTTTTTCCAACAGGGTCCGGAACAGGGTTTGGGTGGCTGGAATGCTCGGGGTTTTTAATTGCCATCCTCCATATTCACGGCTGTCGGTTTTCTTCAATGGTTCCATACTGACAATCTGTCGCACCACCTTCGGGTTCGTGATACCTGGACCATCAAATTCTTTCGGTACTCCTCCTTCGAAACTCCAAAACGATTTAAAATAATGGATTCCCTGCCGGAAGGTGTTTCCCCATCCTTCTTTCTTTGCCAGGACCTTTTTGTAATCGTAGAAACTATAGACCCAGAGTTCCGTGGTGATTTCCTGTCCTGCATCGATCGAGACCCGAATCGGCAGTGGAAACAGTACATGAATGTCCTGGCCATCCTTGTAGGTCTCGGGAGCCACGTATATGTCCTTGATAGTATCATCCGCAACGTATTTGGCAATGTTTCCTACGTGGAACTTGACATTCAAAAATGTCATTTCATCCTGTCCTTGGGGTTTAAATTTAATTTCCCGAACCCTTGGGACTTCCAACATACTGATGTTATCCTTACTGAGGTTCTTGATCATACTGTCGGGCAAGGATAGTGTTGACATGTAGATGCCACCTTTGATTTCCACACAATCTTTGTCTCGAATTTGGTCTGCTGTCAGTTTAAAGAAGGAGCCATGATTCCGTGCGCGTTCGCCTGCATTGATCAAGGCCTGTGATGTAACACGATTAACATCGCTGGCGGAATAGAGTTTCTTAAAGAGTTCGGCAGCTACGGCCTGAATTTCTTTCGGAGTGATCCGAAGGTATTCCTTGTATCGTTCCATCAAACTTTTGCCTTTGTTCCGTTCCAAGCAGGCCTTGTCGGCATCTTCGGCCGGCTGCTTTTTGGTTTGCGTTCCGCATTTCGATTGGCATTCTGGCACCTGCTGTCGGCGCTTGGTGTCCTTGGGTTCTGGCGCCACATCCAAAAAGTCTTTGGCCACCAGTCTGATGTACTTGTCGATATTGAGTTCGATGATTTTCCCAATGGCTTTTTGATCCGGCAGGTCGATCATCACTTTCTTTGTGAATCGTCGCAGAATCGCCGAATCGAGTTTCCAGGGGAAATTCGTAGCTGCCATCACCGAAACATTGGGATACGCAGAAATACCGTCTAACATCTGCAACAAAGTGTTGACACTATTTGTCATCATTCCGGTATCGTCTTTGGTTCGATCGCCCGCGATTGCTTCGAACTCGTCCAGAAATATGATACTTATAGTGTTTAAATTTGGTTTATTACCGCCACCTGGATCGCGACCTAATCTCTGACATTCCGAAGCATGTTTCGATGCACATTTAAAGTATCGGACGATGTTCTTTTCGGTTTCACCCACGTATTTACCTTTCAAATCGGATGCGGTTGGTGCGAAAAATAGCACCTGTAGATTCGGGTCTCGTAGCTGTAATTCGTTGACCGAAGCCTTGGTAATCAAAGTATTGTGTGTGACCGTAAAGTCTCCCAAAAGAAATCTGCCATTTTGGTTTAAAGTGAATCCACAATAATCGCCTTCGCCCAGCGGTTTGACTTTGAACGAACTGACCAAAGGATCTTTGATTTGTCGTCGTTTTTTTGCTTTTTTCCTGCGTACTTTAACAGGAATTTGTTCCAACCCATCACCATAGATCATGGTTCGATAGTACACACCTGATTTACCATTGTTAGTACATGTTTTAATGCATTGTTTTTTGTAACAGGCGAATCCAAGAGACCGTGCCACAAACATTACATCATCCAGTAAATGTTCACGCTTCTGTACGATATCGTAGCCACAACCTTTCTGATCCCAATATCCATCTGCATCGATGAAACCGGCCAACAATTGTAATCGGACTTTTCGGGAATTACACTTGTAATCGTGAGGAACGTGCTTGTTTTTTATTAAATCGTAGTGACGTAAAGCATTCATGAATCCATTTCGTTTTGGACCACCTTTGCGTTGACCAGTAGTGATTCCGTATACTATAGGATGATTTTTTCGCTGCAACGTTTTTAGGCCATTCTGGGCTGCAAACTGTTTAAAGTACTCGAGAACTTCGGATTCTACCGTAACAATTTCAGTTCCATAGCGCGAGCCGTCACCCAACCAGTAGCCCAAGATATAGGGGTCTAAATCAACTACTTTTGGTTCAAAGTCAACCGGAACTCGGTAGGTCTTGTAATAATGCTTGAATTGTTTCGACTTTTTCTGATACTCATTCAATGGTATATCAACGATGTCCGGATGCCAATTTTTGATTAAAGCGTCACAGTACTCCTTGGCTTTCTGTCGAGCATCTTGAATGTTATCATTCTGAATCATAAAGCTTTTGGTTTGCAATTTGCCCTTGGAGTACCATTTCACACGAAACCGCCCATCTTTGCAAAACTGCATACGTGGTTTTTTGTTGTTTTTGAGGGTCAGAATGTGAGGTTGATTCACAATATATGAATCACCTTTATTGGGTTGAATTTCAAACATCTGATCGCGACCGCGACAGGTTGACATCACGATTCGAGGTGTTGAGTCATCACCCATCAACCAATCACCTACATTAATGTCCTTTGCAAGCTTTATCTGACCGTTAAACATGATAATTGGTGTATCTGGATGGGTACATTTCCCTGTACCTGGCATTCCATAAAACAGTAAACCTTTCGATACTGCTGGGTACAGTCGTGGATAGAGCAAAGGGTACACGAATGCTGTTTCGATGTCGCGTTTGACTGAGTCAAGACCGGCAATGTCTTTGAATGTCTGGCAATCGGATGATTTTTCGAATACCAAATTACGAATGTTATCGCAGACCAGGTCGCTTTCATCCTCGTCATCGTCTCCGCCACGTTGGCCGTACATTAGTTTTCGTCGTCGCAGTTCCTCCTGCAATGGTCGAATCCGTCCCAAAAGGTCGGCCAGGACCGCTTCGAGTTCGCTGCATTTGTCCTGACACCAGTCGACAACCTTATTGTCTTTCTGCAGCTGCTTCCACTGCTCCGATGTTTGGTACGAAAAGTCCTGCGCTGTTCGTAGGGCTTGAGCTGCCATCAAGTAATTAATCAGAGACCCTTCCAGTTCGCCCTGTTTGTGGTAGTCATCTGCCATTTTCTTGAATTTCGCCGAGTCCAAAATCAGCTTTTTGAAAATATCTAATTCTGCCATTTTGTTTAATCTCCTTTAATCATACTGTTGGCATAATTTTTCGCTAACAAATTTGCAACATGTAAAACCATGTGTACAATTTACTTTACAACACTATATGGTAACTTGCAAAAACAACCATTGCCAGAAAAACGCATCGTTTGCTTTGGAAGGCAACAAGCCTGAGTATTGCGCGAAACACAAAGAACCAAACATGGTAGACGTCAAACATCCCAGATGTAAACATAAAAGTTGCAAAACACGGCCCAGTTTTAATATGCCAGGTCTTAAAAAATGTCTCTACTGTTCTGAACACGCGGAAGAAGGTATGGTTGATGTCCGTACCCTAAGAAGGTGTCTCCACACAGGATGTACCACAAAACCAAGTTTCAACTTCGAGGGAAAGAAGAAAGGGCTCTATTGTAAAGCTCATGCAATGCAAGGAATGATAAATGTTATTAGTCAACGATGTCGACATAAAGGATGTACAAAAAATCCTTCCTATAACATGCCAGGTCTTAAAAAGCGTCTATACTGTTCTGGACACGCGGAAGAAGGTATGGTCAATGTTGTACATCCAAGATGTAAACACAAGGGGTGTACATTGAGACCAAGTTTCAACTTCGAAAGAATGAAGCAAGCACTCTACTGTAAGGAACATGCTCATCCTGATATGGTGAATGTCGTAAGTACTAAATGCAAATATAGAGGATGTGATACACAAGCTCGCTTTAATTACGGTGGCAAAACTTCAGGGCAATACTGTTCCATACACGCCAAACCTGGTATGGTTGATATAATAAACCCTAAGTGCCGATATCTTGGTTGCACCACGTGTCCCAACTATAACTTTGAAGGACTAAAACGAAAATTTTGCGCGAAGCATGCAGAACCAGGTATGGTTATGGTTGGATCGGCACGATGTTCTTATCTCGGGTGCATCAAACAACCAAGCTATAACAAACCTGGTCTTCAAAGGGGTCAGTACTGTGCCGAACACGCCAAACCTGGTATGGTTAATGTGAAAAGTATCAGATGTAAACACAAAAATTGCAAAACACACCCCAGTTTTAACATGCCAGATCAAACAAAAGGACTTTACTGCAAAAAACACGCCAAACCCGACATGGTTGATGTCTCACATTCGAAATGTCGATATTTTAATTGTATAACTCGTGCAAATTTCGGATTTTCGGGACAACCCATGACACATTGTCGCACACATAAAGAAAATGGTATGTTGGTATATTGTACACGAAAATGCAAAGGAAAAATTGGGAATGCGCGATGTCTCTACTATGCGACCCATGGTATGAGTTCGAGTAATCCAGAATTCTGTAGCATTCACGCTCCTAAAGAACATTTTCCTTTAACAAATCGCACGTGTACAAACCCGACTTGTAGTATTATAGACGTATTGACAGACAAAGGCTTGTGCTTCATGTGCGATCCTGATGAATTCAAAAAACGGCGAAATGCCAAACAGAAAATGGTTAAAAGTTGGCTTGACAAGTCAAAATATCACGGAGATTACATCCTGTATGACCACAGTTTTGCAGAAGACCAAGAATGTTTTGGTCGTAAACGACGCCCGGATTTTCTTTGGGACTCAATGGCACATTTTGTAATCTTGTCTGTGGATGAATTCCAACACAAACGAGGTGGTTACGATTGCGAAATCAAGCGGATGGGTGAAATAGCCCAGGCATTAGGTCTCCCTACTATTTTTATTCGCTATAACCCGGATGAATATAAAGACTCGGCAGGTATTAAAGTACATCCTTACAACAAAGTACGTAAAAAATTATTATTTAAACAGCTAGAACGATGTAAAACCTTACAACTCCAAAGAAATGAATCTGATTATTTGCAAGTCATGTATCTTTATTATGATGGTTTCGATTCAGCCACCACTCCTGCTTTGGAAACCATTGATATTGGAAAATATGTATAGCTTATATCTGCACCAATGGTTGTTATTATATTCGAAATTCCTGGTTCAAATTCACAAGTCGTCCACTGGACATTTGCGGGATTTGCTGGTACCCCTTGCGTTGAATGTAGCGCGACAGTCCATCAAATAGCCGTTTATACGTCACACCACGATGGCGGCGTTTTTCCCTTTGATAGGTTTTCAAGAGACAATAGGTCATGGCGCCCTGCGATTTCCGTTCTTCCCAGGCATCGGCAGATGTCTGCTCATCCTTGCATCCACTCAGGACGACCACGTGAGCCTTGGACTTACTATAGTTCTTGTCTTCACGAATTTCGTACAGCATAGTGGTATTGTTGTCGTTTTTCACCCGATAGTTGTAGCGTAAATCCAACACAGTACCACTATGGCAACAATCAAACACACAGGTGAGTCGACAGCCCTTTGGCAATCGGTCGACCAGGAGTCGGCGCAAATCATCATCTACGATTTGACCTTTCCGTCGATAGTCTAAAGGAACGATGGTTTCGTCACGACCATCCGATTCGTCGCCGCTGTGGTCAGGCGTTGAACCACCATGACCGGAATAATGCAAAAACAGCCGGGACTCACTGGTCGCACCTGCGGTCAACCAGGCAAAGCCACGGATGATGTTTTTACGTGTTGGTGGTGTCTTATCGTCATCACCATCAGTCATCACACGGATGTTCTCGACAGGAACCTGAAACTCATCCTGGATAAACTGATGCATATGCTTTACATCGTTGATGCAACCATAGAGCCTGGAACTCTTTGGACCATTTGTATAGTTGATGCCAATCAAAAGTGCTTTGTACATTTCTTCTTCTTTTCGATCGATTTACTCATCGTCGCGTATATTTTTTTTTGTAGACCTCATCGATTTTGTCAGGACATCAGAAATTCCAAGATGTTATCGTTACAATGACGGGAGTATTGTATTTTTCACATCTGGGCAGAAATTACAAGATTTCAAGTCGCGTGACGGAGTTTACATCTGGTGCCAATAAGTAGGATTTTCAGTCGCGATGACGGGAGCAACCCAATATTTACATTTGGTCAGAAATTCCAGGATTTTCATCTCGCGATGACGGGAGCAACCCAATATTTACATTTGGTCAGAAATTCCAGGATTTTCATCTCGCGATGACGGGAGCAACCCAATATTTACATCTGGTCACCTAGGATGACGGGAATTTACATCTAGTCTGTTAGTGTCAAATATTTACTTTCTGGATGCTACTTTCTTTTGCAACTCCTGTTCCAGCCCAGGCAGATCCTGGTATCCTTGCCGCATCAGGTCTTCCAGGCTGCGTTCGCCCTCGACAATACCTGCAGATTTCAAAGCATCCAGTGTGACCTGGAGCAGCTTTTTGCTCAGGGCCGTTTCCAGCTGAACCTGGTCCAGCATGTCGAGTACTTCGGTTTCGATACTGGCTGCTTCTGCCAGTCGCTCGTCCATTTCGTTGAGTTCTTTCCGACACTGTTGGATGTCCGACAGTTGTTCCGGAGGCACATAGTCCCATCCTTCCTTTGTTGTAATCGTTTCCCAGCTCACGTTTTGTGGTTCGGTTGCGGTCGCTAGGCTGGGCAGTGGTACACGAGTGGCGTAATTGTGTTTTGTCACAATTTCATCGTACTGGTCTTTGGCTTGAGTTTTCGACACTCGTTGTTGTGATTCTTTACTGATATAGCCACGAAAGTAATCGAATTGCTTTGTGACATCGTCGTAGGTAAATTCATAGTCGGGCCCGTAGCCTACGCGACGGTAGGTAAACCCATCGGTGCCGCTTTTGCGTTGTATTAACCAAGGATCGGTCATCTCTTTTACCCTTTGGAGGCGGAAAAAAATATGTTGGTGTTTTACTAACCCAAAAAAAAATATAATGCCAGGACAAAAAGTTCATGTTGGACCTCGTGGAGGTCGTTACGTTATGAAAGGAGGACGACGTGTCTACCAGAATAGGAAGAAAAAGAATAATAACGGCGGTGGAAGGAAGAAAATGGGCGGCAGTTGTGGTGTACCCCACGGCGGCCGTTACTATCCATCCTATGGTGGTCGTTACTACCCCTATTATTAAAAGGAAACCCCCCCTATATTAAAAGAAAAACACAACAAAGAAATAGATAGGATTCTAAATGCAACCCAGGTTGGTTGCATCTAGCATCTAGCTCATCAAGTACAAAATGGTAGACCTTGATACCGCAATTGTGCTATGCGTGGTCCAGCAATCGTACTCTGATAGAAAGGAAACTCCACCGATGGTGGTCGAATAATACATGGATCGCCGCGTACATCATAGCTCTGACCACGAGTGAATCGTGTTGCAAATCTTTCCAGCACTCTTGGTATCGATACCAACGATAATAGCAGCAACAATAGTAACAATAATAATAGTAACATTTTTGATTGTGTGTATTACCACATAAAATTAATTTTTACATTTGGTTGTGGCATCACAGTTGGTTTTGGAACACTCGCAGGATTAGCAGCAGCAGGTCCACTTGTTGGAAGATGATTGCTGCTATGATGGGATAAACGGTTGCGTAGAGTATTCCAAAGATGGATTTACTAGTAGTAGTGTAGTTAGATTTGGTCGCCTGTTGAAAAATGAATAAAAAAAAACTGAGTTTATTTGTAAAACAAAGAAAGTTGTCATGTGTGGTATCGTGTGCATTGTCGATTTCCGAGCAAATCATTACGAACTGTGGAGCAAAATCCAGCGAGGTATGCGTGCATTGCAGCATCGCGGCTACGACGGTTTTGGACTGGCTTACGAAGAATCACGGTCGTCGACGACCACTACAAAGGCGATGACTTTGACTACAAGCCAGGGACAAATGCCAGCAAATTTACACCAACAACCATCGACTGCTATAGCCATCACGATGGCTATGGGTCACACACGTTATCGAACATCTGGTTCCTTAGCTTCGATGCAACCGGTATGGAGTGGTGGGGATTTGTACCTGATCCACAATGGACATGTGGTTTGCAGCGACAGCAGTAGTCACGTAAAATCATCCTCATCCTCCGATTCGCAACAAATCGTGGATTTTCTGGCCAAGCAACCGGTCTTGGACATTCAGGCTTTGCAGGCCATGAATCAACGGTTCCGCGGGTCGTATTCGTGCGTGCTCTATGATGCAAAAACTCGCAGACTCTTGGCTTTTCGTGATCCCTATGGCATCCGACCTTTGGTGATTGGGCACGATCCCCAACGGCGACAGGTATGGTCGTTTGCATCCGAAACCGTGGCTCTGACGGCCATGGGTCACGAGTTCTACGATGAGGTCCAGCCAGGAGAAATGGTGATTGTGGATGCCGCGAATGGATGGGATCTGAAACGTGCCAGTTTTGCGACCGAATCGGCACGGCCCTGTCTATTCGAATACATTTATTTGGCTCACAAGGATTCGGTATTGAATGGCATCTCGGTGTTGGAAGCTCGTCAGGGATTCGGTCGCAGTCTGGCCCGTCGTCCGGAACTCCAAGCCTATAAAGACAACCCGAACACAGCAGTGATACCTGTACCGAAAACCAGTAATCCTGCGGCAAAGGCTCTGGCTCAGAGTCTTAATGTGCGCCATTGCAAACCATTGAAACGAAAAAAGAGCAAAGGCCGCTCATTTATTCTTTCGAGTCAGGAAAAGCGACAGATGACTGTGGAAAGTAAGTTCCAGTTCGACCAGGATCCGACTTTGCAAGGAAAAACCTTGATTCTCGTGGATGATTCGATTGTTCGCGGGACCACGATGCAATACATTGTGCGGAAGATCCGAGAACACTACAAGCCGCAGAAAATCTGTGTGGTGTCGATTGCTCCGCCACTCATCTATCCGAACTTCTATGGAATCGATATTCCGACGAAACAAGAACTGATTGCGGTCAAACATCGCGGAGAAGTCGCAGAAGCCCTTGGTGCCGATCAAATTGTCTATCAGAAACTCTCGGCAATGCTTCGCTGTTTGCAAGCATTGAATCCTCAAATCACCAGTTATGAAACATCGGTGTTTGATGGACAATATTTGTATTCAGATAGCTAATGAACTGACATCCTGGAATGTCTGAAGCAGATGTGAACTCCCGTCATCCTGTAATTTCCGAAGCAGATGTAAAAATACAATGCTCCCGTCATCGTGACAGAACATCCTGGAATTTATGAAGCAGATGTGAAAATACAATGCTCCCGTCACCGCAAGATGTAAATCCAACTACCAGATGTAAACTCCCGTCATCATGGAATTTCTGATCAGATGTGAACTCCCGTCACTGTGACAAAACATCCAGGAATTTCTGAAGCAGATGTAAAAATAGAATGCTCCCGTCATCGTGACACAACATCCTGGAATTTCTGACCAGATGTAAAAAATAAGTTGCTCCCGTCATCATGGAATTTCTGAAGCAGATGTAAACTCCCGTCATCGTGACACAAATCCTGAAAATTTGAGACCAGATGTTAAAATAAGTTGCTCCCGTCACCGCAAGATGAGCACATCTCAGAAATAAAGTATCGAGGCGTAAAAAAATATTATTTATTGATTAGATGAATTGTGCTATTGTCATATTACTGTTGTTGTTATTGTGGTGGTTGCAGCGACGTCATCGCGATACCGAAACCTACCGCAACCTGCTGTGTGGAACCAATCATTTGAACCTGATTGCGAATCCTTACTATTCATCCGACCGCATCTTGATGGACCAGCCTTATCCAAGCCGTCGGTCTCTGACTCCGTTCGAAGAAGGATCATCATAATAATATAATCGTTATCCTTTGATGCGTTCTTAGACACCAATATAAAAAGCCCTATCTAAAATATAAAATATGTCTGTGTGTGAAACAGCTAAATCATCATTGTTTCAACCGAGCAGTTTAATGCAACTGTCGGTTCAAGCTTTGCGACCACGTACTGTTAGTCGCGCCATTCAAATGGAACATAAGGGGAATTATGTTCTATCAGAGGATATTAAAGATTTAATCAATCGATGGGGTCCAGAAAATGACGACATGGCTTGGTTTGACTACCTTTGTCATGGAACTGAACAATCCGACCGCACAGAATATTGTTCAGCATTATTTGATGATGCATACGATGGCGGAGACGAAAAATCCATTCAAAAACTAGCATACGGTTCGACGGAATACATAATACGGATGATACATTTGTCGGGACATTGTGATAATTTTATGATTCTTAGGTATCGTCCACCATGCTGTACAGTACGTGAAAAAGAACGAACGTACACATATGGCAGACAACTTGATTGGGGCTACTGGAGATATTGTCAAAATTATAATTTCGATTGCACAATACACAAACGTTTTCCAAAATATAACCGTAAAGGCAATATACCTTCGTTGGGATGTATGACTTGGAGAAAAGTTTCATGTGAACTGCCAATGCGATATTTGATGGAACATTATTTGGCTTTCAATCATGTTCTGACAGAACTGTATTATTACCATAACACTCGTCAACCATTATGTAAAATTGACGATAGCTACGAACTCTCTGAACAACAGATCCAGCAAATACAGCAAATCAAACAACAGAATTACGAATACGACCCCATGACTGGGTTGGAAGATATTTTGGGACCGGAACCGGAACGCGATTTGAAAACCGGAGAGATTTTTGCACGTTACGCTCCCGAAATTGATATTGATTTATTTAACAGCAGCACACAATACAGTACACCAATAATACGAAAGGATCCTGAAACCGGAGAAGTACTTGGACCTTATGTGTTTCAATTCGACCTGTTTAAGACAACAACGCTGGATCGGCGTGGTAAATCCATAACGTTGAATCGCAATGTTTACAAACAACGTCATCATCAGCAATGTAGTTGTTATCACTGTTATGACCCAACAACACAAAACAACTATGCATTTATTTCAGATACAACCAGAGTCCTCCGCCCACCATCACGATTGTAAAAACCAAAATAGCGACGATCACGATGATCCAATAGGATCCCGTGGTTTCTGCTGCTGCTTCTGCTTCGAGTTTCGTAGCTCGAAGTTCATCTTTGGCGACCTGAATTTCTTCTTCCGTGATGTCGGGATTTTCCTGTCGTAACTCGGCTTCCAATTCGGCTGTGTCGGGATCGTCGGGTGGAGATGGACTGATGGCGTCTTCGAGTTTTTTCGCGGCATCCCGGCCACATTTCTGTTCAAACAGAGTCCGATCGATGCCTACATCTCCTTGCGTTTCGGCTACATTGATTTCCTGACTGCAGAATACCCCACAGTCTTGACGCGAAAGCTGGTTTAAAGTCTGATAGGCCGCAGTCTGACTGCACATGGGATCCCAACACTGCGGTGCCAGAGACTCACTGTTGATACAGTTACAGAGTTCAGGACTCAGGCCGGCTTCTTTCTGCCGTCGACAATACTCTATCATTGCAGTGTCGCACTCGATGCTTTTGTCCTGTCGACACACGTTTTGACAAGCATTCTTTGCGATGTTGTCGGCTTTGCGACAGTAGCTTTTCATGACCTTGGAACACTCGGCAGAGTCGGGTTGGTAAGGTCCACAGATGGCTTTGTCGGTGATTTTACCTGCACAGCAATCGGCCCGACTTGGTTCCTTCCATTTGACATCGTGAATTTTCGCAAAATCCGAACCGTACCATCCAAGACAGTCCATGTTTTCACCGGCACGTCCTTCCAGACCTGTGATATACCATTTATCGCCGATGGCGGTTTTACCACCAGCACGATACTTTTCGTTTTTGTCGCTGTATTCACGACCGATCATGGGCAGTTTTGTTGCCGCGCGCCATCGCCCTTCCGATGGATTTTTCGGTAAAAACGGAGCACAACCGAGTTCCACACCACCGACATATTTGCTACTCAGGGATGTTTTTGCGGTTTTCAGAGCGTAACCTGCTGGGCAGCGGGACTGACTTTCACCACCACCTTTTCCGCCCCAATTCAATCGATGGTAGACCGTGTTGTTATCGTTGTCGGGTTCATCGATTCGATGGGCATCTTTGCACCAAATGCCTCGTACACCATCCACTAATTTCCCATGGCGCCAGGCAACCCCGGTCATCACCTGACCTGGATCGCAATGTTTTGGACCCACAGGCGATCCACCTCCTCGTGTACATATCATACCACTTTGTTCTTGACCCATTAGTTCTTTATTATTAATTAGAATCAATAAAAATATTTAGAGTATGAAACAAAAAAGGAACTTATTATTATCATCATTATTATAGTTCACTGTCAAATACATCAAGTTCTCCCTCTGCGGGCAAGGAAGTTTGTTGTGTTCCTGACTCTTCTTGTATTTTTCGTTCTTGTATTTTACGTCTTGCTGTCCGACACCACGATGCCACAACATGTCCAGTTTCTACTAGACCCCAAGTTGCAATTCCCAAACCAAGAAATGCCATCAGTGACAAAGCCGCCAAGAACCCATTCAGGACCGTGATGCCAAGGGGTACAAACACGAATCCAATCAAGAGTCCCCAAAACAGTTTGTCGCTGATGGCATTTGGTACATTCGACCGGTCCATCATTACACAGCCATAGCCATGGGGCCAAGTCGTGCATCCAATTTGGTCGGATACTTTCGACAGGTCCTTTTCACTGATCTCACAGGAATAGTTGTGTCCAACACGGTATTCGCCCTGGTTCCAATCGACCGGACCGGCTATTTGCCCCGTTGGAGTTTTGAATAGATGACAGTTTACATGTTTCAGTCGCCGTTCGCAGATTTTCTGACCATCTGACCCCGATGACCGACAGTGTCGCCCACCGCCACAGCGACGGAATGGTACCCCAGTTCCTACCAATTGTCCTCGTCGGTACATGGTAAATTCCGGGTACATTTCGGTCTGAGTGGGACCCACAACCGCTACGGTGCGCTGGTAGATGCAAACACCATCTTTGAATTTAGCATCAAAGTTTCGATCGGGGATCGTGGCAGCCGGAATCGCAATCGCCGGTATGAAAGCAAATGCAAAACTTGTGACGGAAATCCCCAGTAGCGATAGGAAAATCACGGCTCCTATGATGCTACAAATAATGATGGCCGATTGTCCTCGATGTCCACGTCCCATTTTGTTGTTTGTTATATTATTATTCGGTTTTCATCTTGCAAAATGACGGGAGTTGTAAAAAAAAAAAAACTAACACACATTGAGATTGATCCCAAAAGAAAAAAGATGTTATGGTGGTTTTCGAATTACGATGAACTCTATCTGGTCGATGCCGCATCGGATGACGACTCACCGCCATCCAGTCTGTTCGGACTCCCTCAAATTTCCCACACATCCGTGGCTGACCAAGATTACTGCGCGATCGGACCATGCCGAGGCAAAACCACAGCGTGGGCCACAAATGCACTCCGTATCCTGCATCGTTCCGGCTATAGTGCGCATGGGATCGAGAAGTTCCGCCTTGTAAAACCAGGAAAAGTGTTTCAGATGGACAACTTGGTGGAACAGGTCTATCGAATCCAGGAACTTTTGTTGTTTTTTTCAAAACCAGCTGTTGCTGCGACTACTACTACAGTGGCTACGGTGAATTTACAACAATTGACACCTGATGACAATCCCTATGGGTTCGATGCTACGGATTTACGAATCTACCGTCAGTACTTTCAAGATAAATTGAAGCGTTGGCCCACGGAAGCCGAACTTTGGGACCTGTCGCAAAGCAACAGCGAACACAGTCGACACTGGTTTTTCAAAGGAAGACTCATCTATAATAATAACAACAACTATAATAGCGATAATTACGAGGATGAAACCCTGATGGATTTGATTCAGCGGCCCTTGAAAGTCGTCCGAAACCGCAGTCGGAGTCTGGTTGCGTTCCATGACAATGCAAGTGCGATTCGTGGCTACGAAACCCTGGATTTCCTGCTGGACCCTAACACACTCCAGAAAGTTCTGATTCACCCGACACTGACGGCCGAAACCCACAATAGTCCGACCGCGGTCCATCCTTTCGAAGGTGCTGCGACTGGAATCGGTGGATGCTTACGAGATAGTCTATGCATTGGTCGTGGCGGAATCGAAGTCGCGGTGAGTGCAGGCTACTGTGTGGGTCCGTTGGATGCACTCGAAAAAACTGCGGGAGAATTCCACAGACCCGTAGATGTCCTGATTGGAGCCAGCAATGGAGCATCCGACTATGCAAATAAAAAGGGTCAGCCTTTGGTGTTGGGGTTTGCGCGTGCTTTTGGAAACAGCAACTTCCGTTGGAAAAAACCGATCATGTTTACCAGCACCCTTGGGTTCGTCTACGATTCGAACGTACACAAATTGCCCCCGAGTCCAGGACAAATCATTGTACGCGTAGGCGGTCCCACCTATCGATTGGGATTGGGTGGAGGTTCGTTTTCCAGCCGTGGACAAACCACTACAGATGGTGATGCGAATCAAATGGCGGTACAGCGCGGAGATCCCGAAATGGAAAATAAAATGGCACGATTTGTACGGGCCTGTAGCCGTCTGTTGGACCGCAATCCAATCACATCGATCCACGACCAAGGGGCTGGGGGAATGGCGAATGTGACAAAAGAAATCGTGTCTCCTCTGGGCGCCGTGGTTTTGCTCCGTTCCGTGGACATTGGCGACTCGACCATGACACCCAGCGAATTATGGATTGCAGAATCACAAGAACAAGTAACGCTGCTGGCCAACAAGGAATCGCAGCAGTTGATGGAATCGATTGCGGCACGAGAGAATGTACCCTTACGAGTTGTGGGTTGGGTCACGGACCAAACTGGCCGAGTCGATGTCTATGATAAAGATGCCACCGCTCAACTCTTTCCCGTGTCGCTCGACCTGTCGTTGCAGGACCAATTGCCCCAGAAATCCTATGAACTCGGTGAAGCACCACCAAGCCATCAGTACTACTCTGGTCGCACAACAGCAGCATCGTCATCATCATCACGACGGCTCTATAACCCTTTGAATCTCGAAATCTATACCGAAGAGGTGTTTGGTCTGGTTTCTGTGGGATCCAAGCGGTTTTTGGTCAACAAGGCCGACCGTAGCGTGACTGGACTCGTGGCTCAGCAGCAAACAGTAGGACCTTTGCAAACTCCAGTCGCAGACTATGGACTCGTAGCATCCAGTCATTTCAGTCTCCATGGAGTAGCTACGGCGATTGGGGAACAGCCACTCAAGGGAGTCTATGATTGCGATGTGAAGAAAATGGCTCGCTTATCGGTCGGGGAAATGCTGACAAATCTGGTGTTTGTGCGCTGGTCCGACATGTCGCACATCCGCTGTTCAGTGAATTGGATGTGGCCACGTACCGACCCGCAGGAAAATCGTCGGATCCACGATGCAGCGGAAGCAATTTCGAATCTGATGATTGCGTTAGGCATCGCAGCGGACGGTGGTAAAGACAGCCTATCGATGTATGCTCGTAACGACGACAACAAAAGTATCACAAAGTCTCCTGGATCCGTGGTGATCACCGGTTACGTCACGGTTCCAGATATTCGTTGTAAAGTGACTCCTGACTTGAAACAGGTCGGGAATCGATTGATTTTTATCGATCTGTCTTCGCCGGATTCCTATTCTCTCGATGGCACGGCTCTGGCATCCCTGGAATACCCAAACATCCAAGATGGCAAGTGTACTGACTTGCGCAATCCTGGAGCCTTTAAGAAATGCTTGTTGTTGGTGCAAGACCTACTGAAACGCAATATTATCCTTTCGGGACATGATCGGAGTGACGGAGGCCTGTTGACCACTGTGACCGAAATGGCTATGGCGGGAAACCACGGTTGTCGTCTGGAATTCCGTTCGATGTCGTGCCTTGCGACTCCGCTGGAAATTCTATTTTCCGAAGGTTTAGGACTCGTGATCGAAGTCCAGCCCGATCGAGTCGATGAGGTTCTGGAACAATTTCAATGGTTGGCTCCGGCAAAGGTGATCGGTCGGGTTTTGGAACAGAAACATCTGGTGATTGTGGATCAAAACAAAATCCTACACACCATGAGCCTCTGCAAGCTACGGAGATATTGGGAACGAACCAGTTCGAAACTGGAAGAAAAACAATCATCCGTGGTCTGTGCCAAGTCGGAATTTCGTTGGCTGACTCAGTCCTTTACCGAGTCGCCCAACTACCAATTTCTGACAGCAAACACGGCAAAGTTATTGCTGTCCTGCAAACCTCAATTCACTAATAATAGTAATAACGATAACTACCGTGTTGCCATCCTACGAGAAGAAGGCAGCAATGGCGACCGCGAAATGGCAGCTGCTTTCAAATATGCGGGCTTTCAAGTATTCGATGTAACCACGACCGATTTGGACCAGGACGATCGATTGATGGATCGGTTTTGCGGTTTGGCACTGGTTGGTGGGTTCTCATTTGCAGATGTGTTTGGTGCGGCCACTGGGTGGTGCGCAGTGATTGAGAACAACCCACGGATCCTGAGTCAGTTTGAGCGATTTCGGCAACGAAGCGATACTTTTAGTCTTGGAATCTGCAATGGATGCCAATTGTTGGCAAAACTTGGCTGGATCGAAGGTGCTGTTAGTTTCCATCGCAATGACTCAAAACGTTTCGAGTCACGATTCGTTCACGTGCGGATTCCAAGCAAAACCAAAGCCATCATGCTGCGTGATCTGGCTGGATCCCGTTTGGGAGTCTGGGTCGCGCACGGGGAAGGTAAATACGAATCGAATGGTAGCTGTCACAATGTGGCTCTGCAATATGTCGACGAACGCGGGTTCCCAACCATCAACTATCCTTGCAATCCCAATGGATCCTGGCAAGCCGTGGCTGGTGTATGCTCACCAGATGGACGACATTTAGCAATGATGCCGCACCCTGAACGTAGTTTTCTAAACTGGCAATGGGCCTGGCAATCTCCAAATATACCTGTGCATCCCGACCAACTCAGTCCCTGGTACCTGATGTTTCGTGCCGCTTACAAATGGTGTGGAACGATCAATGAATAAATAAATAAATAAAATCAAGTATATCATATTATGATGTAACACTGCGAAGAAGACAATTCTGCTTGCGTGATATCGACTGTTCTTTTTAGCACTTGTTTAATGCACATTATCGATTCGCACCGATAGGCGTATCTAAAATATTTCATCTGACCAAGATGGTTTTTACGTCTTTCTATTAATACATTGGCCTCTGAACTGCGTAGGTTTCCCATCCTCTCGGGCCTAATGTAAGGCATAGGCCAAGTGTGCTCAGATTTCGGATCATCGGGATCAAAATAGTACTGACAAATCTGATGAAAGCATGGTTTCAATGGGTTTTCCGCGGCTCGCAATCGAACTGCGTAGTTGTAAATTATCAGATGGAGTTCCGGTGGCAATCGATCCCATAGTGACATACAAGCAAAGTAAAATGAATCAGAGTATATATTAGTTTTTTCTTACGTGATAACATGGTGGCAATTCTGCTTGTGTGATGTCCACAATCCCGCTTTCGTCAATGGTTTCAGGGTTTACTAGAAAATAGCGTGGTCCATCACGGTATGCATTTGCATATCGTGGTTTTTCAAGCATCCCATTGTATATCGGTCGAAAGTAACGACCATTGACGATTGAAATGGGTACATTGTATTCCAAAGCTCGATTTCTATGAGGTAATGGCCAAGTCGTGGTTGATTTATTTGGATCAAAATAGTACTGGCGAATCTGAGAATGACAGAGTTTTAGTGGATTTTCTGCGGCTCGCAATCGGATTGCTTGGTTAAAAATCATCAGCTGGAGTTCCGGTGGCAATCGGTCCCAGAGCGACATCCGTATTGTATGTATGGTACCACAATGTCAATATTAACTTTTTTTGTTTGCTTAAACAAAGACTTCATATTCCGAATCTTCTTCATACGGTCGTTCCAAACAACGAATCACTCGACAGGAACTGCGACCCAAGATCAAACTTCCGATACAGAAAAACAGCAAAGTGCCCAGAGCCGAAAATGACATCAGAACTAACATCATGACCCGGGAATCCTTTGGAAGCCGATGGGTTTCTTCATCGGCCATCAGAACCGTGCAGGTTATGGCGAGGGCTAAAGCGCTGACCAAGAACCCGCAGAGACAAACTGTTCCCAGATGGCATTTTCGTTGCTGGCGATTCGAACAGCGAGGTATTATCATATTCATAATGATGTCGTCGTTTGGCACACTTTCGTAAGGTCTTATAATATAGTCGTCTTCTTAAATTTTTTGTTCGGAGTGAAACCAAATGATGGGTGTTTTAAAAAAAACGCACACCATCGTTTCAATCGGAACAATTAAAAAATTGTTGCCATGTTACGGGTTAATTTAATAATAGGGGTAGTAACGACCTCCTTTACGCTTAGCCTTGATTTTGCGGATCAGAACGGTTTTCTTGGCAAGTTTTGGCTTTCCTGCTTTGGATTTCACAATCGCTCCTTTGCGGGTTTGATAGATGCTGATTCCGGATTTTTGGGCTTTCTTCTGTAACTGGGCCAGACTCATATCTTCCAGTTTCTTTTTAGGGGCTGCAGGTTTTTTAGGGGATGCAGGTTTTTTAGGAGCTGCAGGTTTTTTAGGGGATGCAGGTTTTTTAGGAGCTGCAGGTTGTCGGCGCTTGCGACTTTGGACGGGTCCAAACAAACCGACCATTGCTCTTCGACCTGGATAGCTCTTTCGGGGGCATCGGCGTGATTTCGGCATGCAGACATTTTTGCTTCCGCACCAATAACATTTGGCTTGGCCTGGTTTTTTGGAGCGTCTTCCATAAACTGCAGTGTCGCAAGTTGCAATGCCATGACGTCGGCAGGCTTGTCGTGGCCCGACACGATGTTTAACTTGTTTTGACATGGTTGTACTCTTTCAGCAACATTTTTTTTATTTTTCACTGAAAATTGTTGCAACTGCTAGGTAACCCCGCTGTCGCCGGCGGTTTTCTGCGCACACAAAAAAAAATTTATATCATACAGCAATATTAAATCAGGATGGCAACCACAATTATTAAAAATCATGGTAGTAAAAGACCACATTATCATTCTCCGCCCTTTGTCCCACGGAAACGTGTGAAAACCAATCCCCCTGTGTTGCCAACAACGAGAACCATTGTCGGGCGCAAACGTTCCCGGGATAATAATAGCCCGGAACCACAGCCTCAATTGGAACAGTCGTACACGCATCAACAGGTCCAGAAAATCATCAACGATCACCGAGCAATCATACATGCCCTGTTACAGAAGGAAGCGACCCTGAAAAAGCAAAATCAAGAACTGACACAGGAAAACGCGCATCTAAAACAATATGTACAACAGCATCTAGTGCCTCCCACACGATTCTGTAGCTATATAAACTGAAACACAACTTTTCTTAATTTATTAATTCGTGACTGTGTAACCATTGTTTGGTGCATTCGTAACCTTTGTCAATCAGGTCCTGTTTTTGCTCGGCAGACAGTGCAAAATCAGTACTCTGGACATCTCCGATGGAAATTGGTATCGTACGTTCCCAATAGTCAGAACGAACATGAAGCCGTTCGATCTGAATCAACAAACATTCTACCAGACTCACCAGGTATTTTGGCAGACTATCGACGTCGAGGCTGCCATGAAACAGCTGACTGTCGGGCTGCTCTGTGATTTCCATCAGTTTTAGACCCAGTGTATGAGGATTCGGTTCGAGTTTCCCGGTTTCTGGGTTCCGTCGGTCAAACAGCCAGATCGGATAGTTTGAGAGCATTCCTCCGTCAACCAGAACGTCTTCTTGATCCACGAAATTTGCTTCGAAAAACAACGGGATACTCATGGAACGTTTCAGGGCTTCGCTGATAACCATATCTGGATGGTGTTCCCGACTGTAATACAGAGTTTTGGCATGGCGAACCGATGTCGTTGTAACAACCAAAGTATGGCCATTGTGCTTGTATAGGTCCTGGAAAGTAGCGTTGGGTTTTCCAAGTTTTGCTGCAATCAGGCCATCGACCCATGTGATGAGTTCGTCCATTGGAAACAGACCGTATTTGTTCCAGAGTCGATAGATGCCCGTGGTCCACACATTGTTTAGAATATTTCCATCGATTTTGTCTTTGAAATCCATCGCGATCAGGGCCGATTCCAGTTCGGTCGCCTGGTAACCGCAAGCAATCAGTGCTACCGTCAGGGCTCCAGCACTGGAACCTGCAAAATGATTGATTCTGTCGGAAAAATCTGGTACTTCCTGTAGGCATTTCAGCGCACCCACAAACGCCAAAGCTTTGACGCCACCGCCTTCGCAAACTAGATTGTGGAATTCCATCTCTAATCAATATTCTATCTTTTTTTTTTTTCAATATGAATAGGTAGATAAACAAACAAACAAATGGATGAATTTTTCAAATCCTATACTGGTCGGGTCCTGGTATCCATCATTTGGGGCTTGGGTCTGGCAGCTCTGTTTCGCAAGGTCTGCGATGGCACCGATTGCATGATTGTGGAAGGTCCGGATCCGAGCGATATCAGTCGAAAAGTGTTTCGCTACGATGGCCGCTGTATCAAATTCCAACCGTACTACGTCGATTGTACGAAAAGCAAATAAAAATATCTCTGTTTGTGTATAAATCATGTATTACATTGTATTTCAGGATAGCAACGGGAATCTGAAGATTCTTGCCGACTGTCAGGATAGCGAGCAGGCAGAAACCCTTTTGCAACGAACCGCACTCGAGTACATCAAAGAGGAAGATGGACTCAAAAGGGCCAAAAATGCCTTTGTGGACACAAGCTCGGTCGATGTTACCGACGACGTCGTAGTGCCCTGTGGTCATTTTCTGGTCCAAGATTGCGATACCACAATCAGTCTCTATCGCAAATCGCAAATCATTCACAAGGGCTATTTCGGAACCAGCTGTGAATCGTCGGTGGAGCGGATCGGGCGTTACAGGACCTTGATTTACAGCCCCAAAGCGCCTCGAACCCAACTCACCACCAATGTGTGTCCCGACTGCAATACTCGGACTCAACTGGCCAAGGATGCACATCGGTATTCCATGGACCGCGATGGTCGTTATTCGGCCCTGATCACCGATTTGAAAGCCAGCTTGTTTTTCCAAAAGATGCGGGAACTCACGGATGCTTATTTACGGGAAGAAGAAGAAGAACAAGAACTGGAACACTCGTCTTGTTGCGTTGAAAATTATTCTGTCGGTGGTTACAACAAACAAAATGTCACAATCGACTCCGATATCGAATTTACCTCGTTTGACTGAGGAAGATCCACAGAAAATCCCATTCATTCAGCAAATCATGGATGAAATCCAAGAAGAAGATCAACGCGCAAACGGTGCTGGCGGCGAATATTATGATTCACCGCAACAACCACAACAGCAGCCACACTATAATCCACCACCACAGTCACAGCAACAGTCACAACAACTATATAACAATAATGACAACCACAACAATAGTAGCAACCACAACAATAGTAGCAACCACAACAATAATAATAATAATAATAATGATAGTTTCACCGATTTTCTCTGGAAGGAATTGCGTGATCCCTTACTATTCATGGTGTTTTTCGTTTTGCTGAGTCTGCCACCCGTGGTATTTGTACTGTCCAAGTACATTCCATGGATGATCAATTATAGTACCGGGACCGCAACGTATATTGGGCTATTTGTGCGGGGATTCATGGGTGGACTCCTATGGTGGCTGTTGCGCCACTATCTGTTTTAGTCAAATATGATAGTAACAAAAAAAGTAAAAAAATGGATCGTAACTATATAATAAAATATATATAATATGGATCCTTTACAGTATCAATCCTTAATTCGAGTCATGGACGGCATCCAACATATTTCGTCCCTGCGGAATCTACAACTTTACAGTATAAAACTGCAAAAACGTCTGATCGCACTCTACCTGCAGGACCACTATCCGAGGCGGCATCAGATTAAACAAATTCATTGCATTGTGGAGCATCCTCGCAGAAAAATTCGCATCACGATTATGGTGGAGAACGAGCCTTTTCATCTGATTGATATTTGCTCCACAACAGATGCGAGCACCGACGAAATCGAATCTTACTATCTCAGCATCACCACCACCCACCCAAAAAATTATGATCAACAATCGTTTGTATACAATGTCAACACGAAACGGGTAGGGCCTTGTGGACGTTCCTATCAGCCGCCCTTGTTGGAATTTGTAAAGGGATTCTTTCGGTTTTTATATGAATGAAAAAATGTATCAAAAGAAGATGATTTTACACATCTAGTCTGGAAATCTCTATGGTGACGGGAGCATCTTATTTTTACATATGGTCTGAGATTCTCAGGATTTCCTGTCGTGATGACGGGAGTATATTTACATCTGGTCTGGAAATGTATGGTGACGGGAGCAACTTATTTTTACATCTGGTCAGAAATCTATGATGACGGGAGCAACCCAATATTGACATTTACATCAGATTTTCCAAGATGTTCTGTCACAATGACGGGAGCAACTTATTTTTACATCTGGTCAGAGATTCTCAGGATTTCCTGTCACAATGACGGGAGCAACCCAATATTGCACATCTGGTCAGAAATGTATGGTGACGGGAGTTTTATTTCAATAAATCATAATTCATATCGTCAAAGGGTTTCGCAAAGGGTCGGAGAAAAGTGACGTCTTTCCGTATGGCATCCGCATCGACCGGTGGTCTTCGAAATGCTCGTAACATCTTTACACCATCATGATTGTCGCCATCGTCGTTATGATCATTTAGTTGCAGGGATTCCAAGTCGGGTATGAGTGCCATATAGTCTTCAAAGGTCATTGTTTGCAAACAACTGTTGCAATATTGATAATGACTGCCATTTTGGATGCAATGACAATCTTCTTTGCCACCGCTCCATGCTGTCGTTGCACTTGTACTTATAGTAGCAGCACTTGTACTTATAGTAGCAGCACTTGTACTTATAGTAGTAGTAGCACTTATAGTAGTAGTTGCGTCGTCTATGATTGTTTGTTGTCGTGACATACACGCGTGTACTTTTTTTGGGTAAAATCGATTCAAAGTTTCATTTTTTTTTGCTACAGTTTAAAGTAGTAAGATGATTAGTTATGATGATTTGATGCCAGTCCTCACGGTCACGGTCGTGATGCTGGTTCTCTTGGTTTACATTCGTTCGAACCGTCGCAACACAGAACAGTTTGCGCTCGCGGAATTGCTGGAACCCGACGATGACTTGGAGAACCGCATGAATTACAAAAACCCGCGAGATATGAATCGTGAAGAACTCGACCTGTTCAAGGCCAAGTACCGCAGTGATTTCACGGTCCAAGACTATCGGAACTGGTTGTTGCTATACAAAAACGATCCTCGAAATCTACGTGATCACCATCGCGACAACTTGCGCAAACTGTTGCGGGGTGGCACGATTACATTCGATGATTTGCCACGAGTTCTACACGTACCGCCACGAGACGCGGCATCCTATTTTGCCGATATGTACCCAGGCCAGGACATTGGGGTGCAATTTCGCAATGGATTGCCGAAATCCGAAGAACAACAAGTCACGGTAGGTGGATCACCACGATTGCCACAACAACCTCCACGGGATGCTCCGGGTGCCACAAACTATCTGGAAGTAGGAGCCACCGGATCACTCCTGGAATACAATTTTGCCAACTATTCGAATTTCATCCCTCCACAAGACCTGGAAAAAACCTGGATCACAGGAACCGTGGATTTGTTTCGTGAAAAAGTTGACCCTCACGAGCTGAATTACTACGTGCGTCCGGATGCGACCAGTGGTGACGAACGAAGTGCTATTGGTAATAAATACCTGCAGGAACGCCTGAGTCGAATGCTACCGCCATCACCATCAGCCCCAATAGACAAGATGGCCCAACAGCATCGGAAGACCGAACAATTGCAAAAAATCGATCGGAAACGAACCGATAACACCGCTTATAATTTTCCCATCGCAAATTAATAGAATCGATCGATTTGAAATCGTGCGTAGCGGTCTTCAGCAGCTTCCGAAATGTGTCGTTGTTGTTGCTGTTGTCGTTGCTGTTGTTGGCGGTGGTGCTGAATCGATGTGCCTTCTGGTTCACTTTCGCATTCACTGTCGGATTCGGCTTCGTTACGTCGATGCATTTCGTAAATCATGCTACCCTCGACAATGTCCGCTGGTTTTTCGTCTTCGCTGCTGCTGATTGCGGGCGATTTTTTTGCTGTATCCTTCTTTCGTTCCCGATGATGTAAGCGGCGACGGCGACGACGACGGTGGTTGCGATGTTTTTTCTTATTTTCTTGTTGTTGCTCTTCGTCGTCTTGTTGGATTTCGATTTCGTGTGAGATTTTGCCCACAACTGCTAACCGTCTACCTTCCTGTTTCAGGATTTTCAAATATTTACTTTCTATTCGGCCTGGGATGTCGGGGCCTGCCAGAATGTAAAAATCGAACTTTTGCGCCACCAAGTCTAGGTACTGAGGTCCGGGTTTTCGGTTTCGGCGGTAAAAAGACAGTTCTTTACGGGTGTCCAAGTACAGATAGGTAAATTTCGACATGGCATCTTTGTGCTTCGATACACGATCTTCGATTCCCATCGCTTTGATCGCAGCAGCCAGAATCGTCAGAACGATATTGACCACCGCGGAAATTCCCACGGGAATGTAGATCCAAGGCGCCTCCAGCTGTGCAATCAGAGAAGTCGATAGGAAAAACGTTGCAAACGCATTGAAAATTATATACGACATGGTCAACCAGGTCGAAATTTTCCCGAGAAAGTCGGCAGCTTTCGAGTGCATCCATTGGTATCCTGCGGCCTGTTCTCCAATGTTTTTCACAATGTTTTCGATTTCCGAATTCCAGGCATTGTTTTCTTGCATTCGCTGGAGTTTCTGTTCCAACGATACGGTATATGCATCGTGTTTGTCTTCAGTTGTAGTAGTTGTAGTAGTTGTAGTCGTGGTACTACTACTGTTGCCACTACTACTACGATCTGTACTACTACTATTGCCACCACTACGACTGTGATCAGTATCATCATTTTTGAGATGGTCCAGATCAGCAGTGCTGTTGCTGCTATGGTTATCTGCTACTTTTTTCGCAGCAGTCACGGTAGCCAATGCTGCTGAGAATGTAGGATCACTGCTACTGCGTGTACGATTACTCATCTCGTAAACCAACAAATGTGCCTGACTTTCTTTATTTTTTTTTGTTTTTTTTGGTAAGATACCAATGCAATTCCAGCAAATCTTCAAAGAAATACACTTTGCAGCCCGCAGGATCAATATTGGTTGACAGTTTTTTCCGATACCAACGCAATATTCGTTTGTCGAGGCCCAGCCCATTATTGTACCATTCCTGTTCGGACACAAACATCATTTGGTAACATCGTTCGCAAAACTTCCAACGAACAATCGCTTGAGAATCGATTGACTCCCATTTTCTGGTGCTGGGAACAGCCGGACGTTTGCGGCAGATGGAGCACGGGTTACCCTTGTACACAGGTACACTACCCAACCAGCTACGAGTATAGAGTTCGAACCAGAGTCGTTTGTCACTACGGCAAAGACGACCAATAGCATAGAGATCTGCGTTGATGTTCATTTCTTTGCATTTTCGTTTCCAGAGGTTACTATTGCTTATGATGGCATAGTGCAGGCGACGACAGGTAAAAGCAAGCCGTATCGACTCGGGAAATGTCAGGTATCGCAGGATTCCCTCGACCATCTCGGTCGGTAACCGAGTGATAAAGCAGTAGCCACCGTCACCATCAACGACAGGCGCGCTGATTTTTTGTGATGGTGACAGACAGGAGTCGAGATTCGCTCGGAATTGCAAAAGTTCTCGCCGGATGCAATCGAGAGACACAAGGCACTGTTCGGTATCGTCGATCACGATGCGTTGTAAGTCATCCAAAGACTCTGATTGATTGCAAAGAGCCCAGAACGGACGGTTGCAGAAAGCTTTTCGAAGCACCACAATTTCTTCCTGTATCTGGGCACGACTGGTTTCATAAACCTTTTCTACCTGGTTGTCCGGCGGTACACGCAAACGTCTGCTTCTTCGACGACACCCAGGATCGTCGATACTGTCCAAACGCGGCCGAATGTAATGTTTGTAGAGTGTTTTGACGCGCATAATAGTAATAATAATAATAATACTTGTCTTATTTGGTTGGTTATTCGGTTTTAAGTTTTTTTTTCTTTATAAAACTTTCATCGGTTTCAGATTCATGGACCAATCCATGCTGCGTTGTTGCGACGGTTGCTGTTGCTGCTGCTGTCGTCTTCGTCGTTGTTGATCCCGTTCTCGCATCGATACCAGTTTTTTATAATCGCTCATGCTGATGGCATTGGAGCGCGAATCCAAAACATCTTCACCGGCAGGAACGTAGCCTCCCCGATTCGATTGGAATCCTTCGGAACGAAATTGTCCGGATGTGAAATTCGGTGCGTGCATCGGGGTCGGACCACGCATCTGACGGGTTTGACGTTTTCTTGATTCTAGAGCCCGATCGAAATCGCTAGACTTGACCGTGTCAATTTCCGCAATTGTGCTCTTTGTAAAGTCCGGTTCGTGGCCGGGAGGCAATCGACCCTGGGTCATGGTGGCTATAGGATCACTTCGTCGCAGTTCTTCCAAACGATTGAAATTAATTTCCGTCTGGTCATAGGCTCGCTCCGAATCCGTGTTTTTCGGTGTGTAAATGTAGTGTTTATTCAAATCGTCAAGAAAGGCAAAGGAATGTTCATTGGTTTCCGACCCATCCAGCAATGAATAGTCATCCGAGAGCCGGGTTCCCATGTGGCCCGGTTGGAAACAGCCAATTTCAACCGGCGCATCGATTACATGGTTTAGCCATTCGAATGCGCGATAGTCGGTCAGAATCTGACGACGATTCGACGAATCATAGACTACGATCGTGGGGACTTTTTTGATGCAGGATGGTATTTTCACTCCACGACGGTCGACCGACACGTGTACGAAATTATTGAAAATCTTGGGATTCTTTTTGAGTGCTGTGATGAATTTCTTGCTGTGGGGACAACGGTCGCTGTAAAACAGTACATTTGGTTGTTGTTGCGGCTGTGACTGTTTGCGGGGTTGTTGTTGTGAGGAGCCAAAAGTTCTAGCTCGTTGCATCCGTTGTTGTTGTATTTTCATTCCTTGATTCTGTCCGCGGAGTCGTTGTTGGTTCATGGCTTGACGCATCATGGTGCGCCGTCGTGCCATGGCCTGTTGTTGTCGGTACTGTTGTTGTAAATTGTTGGGACGACGCGGAGACGCAGAAGAAGAAGAAGACTGATATGGACTGTAACTCATCTTGTTTTTATTATTAGACAGAAATTTATAATTTTTCCAGAAAACAAAACGGGAACTTTAAAAAAACAAAAATGAAAAATACAGAAAACGAAAAACAAACAAACATACAAATAAATCGATGTCAGCAGGATCATCCGTTCAAAGAACTACTCGCAAACGAAAACGCCGCCGCCGCTCTACTACTACTACCCTTTCATCCCACCAGTGCCGCTTACCATGGAATGTTACAACCTCTACAACAATAACCTCGAAAGCAGCCTCTATGACATCGACGACTACGACGACTACGACGACGACGATAGATGCCGATGATGACACAACAAATATAGCTGCTCATCCGATTATTGTCCTGCCTTGGGAGATTGTGAGTCGAAACTATCACCAAAGCAATCGATTACCGCGTGGTATCCAAGAACAACAACAACCGTTGAAAACCGCTTATCAACGAATGGTTGCGGAACGTGGCGGTTGTTACCTGCAAGCTTCCGTGGTGTCTTTTGACGACATTGCATCGTCGCCGAAAGCCATGACTTTGTTAACCCAAGAACTTCTGGATGATCCGGAGCGGGCTTGGTGCAGCGAAGACAATTTTCATGTTCGGCGTCTGTTTACCGTGATGACTTTACGAAGGCGAAAGACCCTATCGGTATCTGACAGTGCATTAGTAATACTTCAGCAGAATCGGCAGCAGCAGCCGCAGAAACGTCGCAACAATACTACTACTGTGGTGTCGATTCGGGACGAAGTAGCACTCTGGGTACCCTGGACTCTGAAAGCCATCGACTACAATCGATTTGAGAAGCACATTTTGCGTCAAAACAACCTTCAGGGCGGAACGGTATTTACCTATCAGTCGTGTGGCGGCAAAATCGGTGCTATACGGGCCGGACTCTTACATGTCTTGAAAATCCTGGAACCTTGGCAAATCTATGTCCCATCGAAACTCACAATTCAGCTCTATGCCGAGACAACTAAAACCGATCATCAAAAAAAACAACAACACGATGACCTTCCTTGGTTCCGATTCGAACCCGAGATGGAAGTCTGTGTGAAATTCGACGATAACAAACGACCGATTCAGACCCATCAACGGTTGGATGAGAATGGCGAAACCCGAAATTTCCAGCGATGGCACAACATGGATGCGCGAGTTCAACAGGAACTCCTGCCGCAATTTCGAAACCTGAGTGAACATCTGGAGATTAAGTGGTACCATGGCTGGGACAAACAGGTTGACTATGCCGAAGAACTGGCGCCTTTGGTCGATCGGTTCGTGAATGAAGTTTTACAGTTAACCAGTCCGAATGACACCGTAGAGATTCAGGTTCAAATCACGCTGGTGCTGCTTCGGCTCTTGAAGGCCCGGTTGGAATTTGCTGTCGGGTTCTCACTGAATCCTTTTACTTCCATGATGATTCGTCGAAACCGCATCGACGACAGTCCAGTCCATTACCTGCGGGTTGTGGTTGGACATCTTGCACGCATTGTTTCCGAATCGGAATGGATTCCGATAGCTGTGAGTCAACGGATGATGGAAACTGTAGGTGTTGACCCGGAAACCGTGCGAGATTTGTTGGCTGGAGCCTATGTGGAGCGCCAACTGAAACCACGCGTATCACAGCGGGAATTCCTGATTGCGCAGATCCAACATCGTGCAGCCAATAATGGTGTCTTGAAAAATCGCCTTCTGAAAACTATGAATTCCGACCGTGATGCGAGTATGATGGAAACTGACGCAGCAAAACTGTCTCGTCTCACCGGTGGACTGAGCCCATTGACAAAGAAAACCTTGCGCATCGTGCGCACTCCAAAGATAACTGCACTACGACGGCAGCAAATCAATGCCATCACTCAGCAATATCGCAGTACATTGCCTCGCAACAAACTGCGAATTCTGGAAGACATTGTGAATCACATGTTTGCAGGCTGTCTTCAGCCGGACCATGTGGAAACTTGCCGCGAATTGACTGGTCGACACCCCATGGAATTGTCGTCTGCGCAACAGCAACACCGTAAACCACAACCGCCTACAGTCTATACGATGCGGTCTTTTCGCAAAGTATCGGATCTAGCTTCCATGCGTCGACGGATCGCGATTCTCTGCAAACGTTTGAATCTAGCAGCCGACCACGTCGTGACCGATTTGGCTCCGTATTGTAATTTACGCAAAGCCTATGGCGAGTGGAAATGGAAACATCCAAACCATAACGACTTGCCATGGTTTCGTTTCACGCCGGAAATCTTGCGCTCGCGACTTCGAGGTACTTTCGAAGAACAGCAGACCATGCGTGAATACATGATCCTGTTGGACATTTTTCGAATCCGTAACACCGGGTTCGATTGGCGTAAATATTTGATTTAAAGAAAGGAAAAAAAATAAAGTTTTTACTATTTGTTTTTGCATCGCGCATCATCATGACAACGACACCACAGCAACAGCTATTTCAGAGACTTTTTGATGATAAAGGTTTTGATACATCCGGATGTCTGGCGAAATTCAATGGTCTCTCGAAATTGCAACTGTTTGAGCTCTACCGTCTCTATCGGATTCAATGGTCACGCTGGTGTCCAAGTGCCTACACCACCCGAACCGATTGGCTTAATGAAAAATGGCAATTCAGCGAGCCCCTGAAACGTCCATCCGACTATCAAAGTCGCGAAGAATTGATTGCCGAATTGATCAAGGAATTGCAGAGTCTACTGGACCATTATGCCTACGATGGTACTTTGGTGATGATATCGGATTTTGTATTCGATACGTTTCGAATCTATGGTGAACTGGGGCGAGACGATGGCGAAGAAGAATGATGCACAAAAAAAAATAATCTATGACTTCAGGTAATATATACATTAAATGTTACTGTTAGTTATCAGCCTAGTTGCGGTTGCAGTACTCCTGCTGCTGCTATTGCCAGCACTAAGGGAATCGTATGCTCCCGATATCTACACCGGGCCCGACCAGTATTCCCGCAAACGACTGGAACTGATCGATCGCCGGGAACAGGAACGGGCCAAGTATGGAGCTCACATGCCGTTTCGGGCCGAAAACGTCGATACCGTGTCGGACATGGAGAATATAACCAAAAAGGAAAACCAATGGCTCAAATCCGTGTTTAAATCACTGATGGACCCGAAATCGCAGGAAAACCTGTTTGATCGACCAGCCGGATTCCAACGAGTCAGTAGTAATCGGTACGAAGCGGCCGAAATCATCGATTATGTGTTGAATTTGGTGAACCAGAGCACGGGTTTGCGATTCAAAGCCATCGACATCCAGAGCTACAAAAAGGAAATCAAGAATCTCGATGATGGGTCGATTCTGGACCGGTACACGATTCAACTGTTTGTCTCGGACGACCTGGATGGGAAAGTCAACGATGTCGCCAAAGACCTGGCCATGGTCGTGACGCGGCACAACGGAACAACTTATAGCATCCGCTACCTCGATTTACTCGGCGACAATTTATACAATTTGGACCTGATTCCGCCCAACGATCCGTACGATAAGTACTTTAAGATCCTCGGGAACCCTGGACTCACGGAACCGTGGCCCACCGATCGTTCCAAAGTGCTCTATCCTTACGAAACCATGGATGTCTTGCGTCGAATCACGAATCAGGGTCGTCGTAGAGAACTCTATGCTTGCTACGGTGTCGATGGAACCGTGAAAGACGCAGATACCCGTGAGCGCTGTGTGGCCGCCCAAGGCATCTGGGATACCCCAGCCCAAGCCGACAGTGAATGCCCATTCTATCGCGCGAATCAGAACTACAACAATCGTCGTGGAGGCATCATGCGCGAAGATGGCGAATCGACTACCGTGGAAGGCCGATGCGAAATGCCTCTCGGTGTCAAACGGATTGGCTACAAATACTACAGTGATGATCCTGCACACCGACCCTGGTGTTACAACTGTAAAGTCGGTGTTGACGGTCAACCCGGAAGCTATGGTCCCTGTTGCGAAGAGCAGGAAAAAGCAATCACGGCCGGGTACAGTCCGCTGGTGACTCCGGACTATGTGTTTGAAGGCGATACTTTGGAACGAAAACACGACCAAGGAACCTTGGCAGCCAAGGGACTTCATTGGCAAGAACACCCGAATCGCCAGGACACAAAAGACGTGGAACCTGATTTTCCACAGCTTTCGCCGGTTCACAACGCATTTGTTGGCACATCCGGTTATTAAAAAGAAATCTAATGAAGTCATCATGCTGCCTGCCTGAGTATATTTTTTTTGCCATCGATAAAGAGAGCTATTAATTAGATTATGGTAGCATCAAAACAAAGCAGGTGTATAATTTATTGATGTGTAAGACATATTGGGTCACATCGACGCAATAGATGGTCTTACCCATGTCATTTTTTAGCCTTCGTGTTCGGGTACGACCATCTTCTTCTTTTGTTATATAGTAAACGCCACGATAGTAGCGTTCGCATCCAAATTGGTCTTTTCGCATGTGCACTGGTTCGCCCTGTTCAGAGCATCGCTTCATTCGGGATGGCATTGGCCAATTGAAGTCCTGATTGTTATCGTACCGGTACCCCTACTACAATCTGTTGATGACAGACTTTGAGTGGATTTTCGGATGCGTGTAGGTAAACCGCTTGCCACAGGATTTTTTCCTGGATCTCTGGTGGCAATCAGTCCCAAAGGCTACATTTGCTTTTATTGTCGCTACTGTTATTGCTGTTGCTACTGTTATTGCGGTTACTACTGTTACTACTGTTGCTGTCCATCTTTATACGAACAACAAAAAAAGTAACAAACCTATTTATTTTTTTCCCTCCTTGTATCATCATGATTCATTTGCATATCTACACAGATGGTTCACACATTAAAGGTACTCCATCGAAAGGGTTTGGGGCCTGGTGCCGCTACGATGGTCAGGAATATTGGTTGAGTGGGCGCGTTACAACCCAATGGCTCCGAGAAACCTACGGCATCATGTCATCGCGGGTGTCGAATCCTACGATGGAATTGATTGCTTGCTGTCAAATTCTGGAACTGTTTCGTGGTCGGAAAACCAACATCCTAATCTATGTCGATTACGAAGGTGTTTCAAAGTGGATCAATGGACAATGGCGTGCAAAACGCACCTACATACGTATCCTGGTGGATTTGTGCAAACAGTACATTGAAGAAATCGAAGGACTTGTGAGTTTCATTGATGTTCCCGCTCATACCGGTATCGAGGGCAATGAAAAAGCCGATAGGGCTGCCAAAGATCCCAGGGAATACAATACGTTTCCTGAATTGCTTGCCAAAATTCCGCAAACAAAGCAAAATCTTGAAAGAACAAAAAAATGAAAGGACACGTGCCATGACCGCTACTGCTGCTATTTTACCTCCCGAAATATGGGCAATATGACCGCTACTGCTGCTATTTTACCTCCCGAAATATGGGCAATATGACCGCTACTGCTGTTATTTTACCTCCCGAAATATGGGCAATGATTTGGAAACATAGTCGACAAATGCTGAATCGGGACTACAGTCGATGGTGTTTGGAGCAGAAAACTACCGAATGGGCCAGAGTTCATCAAGAACTTTGTCTTACGGTACAACCCTACCAACGCGGCTATGATAGTCCACTCAGTAAAGATGCTTGTTATGAGTATCAGCTATGGACACGTTGGGATACTCTATATGCATCGAGTTGGGATCTGAAACGCGAAAATGATTTGTTCCTATTTTGGGTGGCACATGATCATCCCAATGGTTTTGCTTGCTGTGACAAATATGGCAAAAAGTTGCGATGTTCGTATATAAAAAAAAATAAATAAAAGTATGCACAATCTACAATTTATTATGTTATGTTGCCGCGGTCACTGAAATACCAGACCGCCCGGAAAGTTGCATCAAATAAGAACTTATCGAAACAGGATGTGAAGCGACTGCCTGTGGATGTCCATGATGATCTAAGGAAGCATCTAAGCAAAGAGAAGCAAATAGAACTATGGGATGGCGAGTACAAATGGTGGTATAAAAACGGTCAGTTATGGAAACACTGTTGGTATAATAAGTATGGTCTAAAACATGGTGAGTTCAAATCCTGGTATACCAACGGTCAGTTGTGGGTACATTGTTGGTATAAGGGAGGTACAACATTTGAGTTTTTATCAGGTTGCACAGTAACGGGTGGACGTAGCTTTATTGGATGGTGAGTTCAAATCCTGGTATGAAAACGGTCAGTTCTGGAGACATTGTTGGTACAAGAATAACATAGAAACAGATGAGTACACACAATGGTATTCAAACGGACAGTTATGGAGACATTGTTGGTTCAAGAATGGTACAAGATTTGAGTTTTTGTCAGGTTGCACAGTAACGCCACTAAATAAACGCAGGCAAATTGGATGGAGAGTCCAACTCATGGCATAAAAACGGTCTGTTATTGCAACATTGTTGGTTCAAGGATGGTTTATTGGATGGAGAGTTTAAATATTGGCATGAAAACGGTCTGTTATTGCAACATTGTTGGTACAAGAATGGTTTGTTAGATGGAGAGTACAAATCGTGGCATAATAAAAACGGTCAGTTAGCGATACATTGTTGGTACAAGGATGGTAAACTGGATGGAGAGTACAAACAATGGTGCCCAAGCGGTCAATTAGAGAGTCATGGTTGGTACAAGGATGGTAAATGGATAAAAAAATAAAAGTATGAATAATAGTCGGAACTACGATTATGTCACGGTCATTAAAATACCTGTCGGCTCGGAAAGTTGCATCAAATAAGAACTTATCGAAACAGGATGTGAAGCGACTGCCTTTGGATGTTCATGACGACCTTAGAAGGCATCTAAGCAAAGAGAAGCAAATAGAACTATGGGATGGCGAGTACAAATGGTGGTATAAAAACGGTCAGTTATGGATGCATTGTTGGTACAACAAGGATGGTTATTTGGATGGTGAGTATAAAGAATGGTTCTACAACGGTCAGTTACGGAAACATTGTTGGTTAAACAAGGAAGGTATAATATATTAGAGTTTTGTCAGGTTGACAACTAAATATGGTGGGTGTACGTAGGCAAAAGGGAAGGAGAGTTTAAATTGTGGTATGATAACGGACAGTTACGGAAACATTGTTGGTATAATAAGTATGGTCTAAAACATGGTGAGTTCAAATCCTGGTATGATAACGGTCAGTTATGTAACTATGGTTGGTTTAAGAATCATTTGTGGGATGGCGAGCACAAGGAATGGCATAAAAACGGTCAGTTAGAGGAACATTGTTGGTACAAGGATTACAAAAGGCACGGTGAGTATACAAGTTGGTATAAAAACGGTCAGTTAGAGGAACATTGTTGGTACAAGGATGGTAAAAAGGAAGGAGAGCGCAAATCGTGGTGGCCAAACGGTCAGTTATACGAACATGGTTGGTACAAGGATGGTAAACGGATAAAAAAAATAAAAGTACCATACAAAGTCAACTTGTAAAAATGCATTCATCTAAAAAAGAAGAAGTAATGCAAAACCTCCTGAAAGATGTTGGTTCAAATACACAGGATGTAAAATATGCTCTTGTGCAGTCTCACAACACTCAAGTCATAAAAAATGCCTTTAAAGATGAATCCAGCAAGAACGGCATACCTTTGTCTATTATTCCCCCAGGAATTGGGCCTTATTCTATTGTCTTCCTTGCTTCAGACACAACAGATGCAAAAATCAAGGAAACACTGAAAAATCTCCAACTCTTCACGTTTTTCAGTGGTGATCTCACTCCTGCACGCTTTACAGTAGATGAATGTGAGATAGATAGGACTCGTTCCTGTGTAAAAATAAATCTCATATAAATATCTACAATCATGGTCGTTGAAAATACCTGCATCAAATAACCAGTTATTGAAACCTGATTACGTTTGATATTCACGAAAGCACATGTTGTCTATGTAAACAATAACAATAATAACAAGATGTCGTCTTCAACAAAAAAGCTTTCCATGCTTACTTACAATGTGTGTTTCAGCCGTCATCAACATTTTAAACGGATGGAAGCCATCGCTGGTATTCTGGAACACTATAGTCCGGATATCATCTGTTTGCAAGAAGTTCGCCAGGACAGTCTGCGGCTGTTTCTACAAACGCCCTGGGCCAGAAACTATACACCATCACGAGCTGTGATCGGAAACAATCGGCACTATGGCGAAATAGTGTTTTCCAAGTACCCGCTGATCAAAACCGAATGTTTTCCGTTTCGGCGAACCCTGATGAGTCGACATGTGAATGTCTGTGACATCAGCATCCCGGTGAATAGTGAAGACATGCTGTTGGGCCATAATTTCACGGTCGTCACGGCACACTTGGAATCCATGCCGGAAAATCACAACATCCGTCGGGAGCAAATCAAAGGGATCTTTGACATGATGCAGCGGGCCGACAATGTGTTCTTTCTGGGCGATACCAACTTTTTTAAGGATGATGAATTTTCACCCGCCGAACTCCCACCCTACTGGAAAGATACCTGGAAGGAGCTAGCAGACGCAGAAATCATCGACCCTACGACTACAGAATACACCTACGATGCGGAAAACAATAAAAACGCGGATGGAGACTATCGATCCCGCATCGATCGTGTGTTTTACAAGTCCGTGGACTGGGTCCCGACGCGCTACGAACTGGTCGGTACCGATTCGATCGAAGGCACAAAACTTCTGTATCCATCCGATCACTATGGTATCTATGTGGAATTTTCTCTAGCAGGGCTGGAGGATGACATTATATCGGATGAAGATGTTAAACACATTGGAGATATCGATTGATGAAAAAATAAATTTGTCCTGTTACAAACAACAAAACATGTCATCGAAAAAGATTGGCGATTTAATACGAATGCTTTTTGTGGAATACCATGTATTTGCCACCGCGTTTGCCGTGGTACTGGCCGAGAATTTCCAAAACATCCTGGTAGCCCTGGTCGATAATCTGATTTACCCCTTGATTTACCGACTCACAAAATGGAAACCCCAAGACGATATGCAAACCTTTGTGGCCTACAAACCTATCCTGAGTACACTGATACGGTTCGGAATCGTGTTGCTCCTGGTGTACATCATGTATAAATATCGCGAAAAGCTCGTGGATTCCTTTATCGAATAACTAACTAGGTATTCGTTTGCGCTGGGTTGGGCATTGGTCCAGCATCCTGTCGGTGGCTTCGAGTTTCTGCCGAATCAGATCGCAAATGTATTCCTTGGGTGGTTTGCCATCGTAGCGGCTCTGGCCTTTGATTTTCACCAGACTCCATTTCTTATTCTTATTCTTGCTTTGCTGAATACGGTATCCAAAACGTATCGGGACATCGACTTGATCCACTGTACCGACACCGAGTCGCAACGCCAGATCGATCAGGTCGTGGACTTTGAAAATCTTGCTGGCTTTTGCGCACACGGTCCCTGTGGTTTGGAACACCCCAGTGTCCTTTGATGGTAAAAGTATTGCAAATTGCCGTCGACCACTCACGTCGTATTTATAGCATCCAACGACACGATCGCGACGAGGTATGTTTTCTTGTTCCAGCCGTTTGCGAATCCGATCCAGCTCGGCTTGGGTTTTCTTGGGATTTGGTGTTGGTCGTCGTTGTTGCAGCTGACGCTTTTGCCGGCGTTGGAATCGGGGATCGTTGTCCAAAAATGCATTAATATCGGCTTTCGATACGAACACCGGGGGTGGTAGGTTTCGCTGGCTCACTGCAGTATTCTCAGGCATTCCGAATAGATTAAACACGTAGAACCGACCGCGGTAGATTACATAACCGAGTCGATCGTAGCGATTCCGCACGGTTTCCTTGTCGGTAACGATGATATCCAAGGCCCATTTTACCATGTCCGACAGCTGATCGTTGAGTAATTCATCGTCGCCAAATTCCTGAATCGTACGCTTGATCAGATCCGGCAGGCTCCAAACGGTGCTGGAACGAAACAGGCCCTTTAAAAACGCTTTGACCTGCGCCAAACGCAATACATCGCGAGCAAAATCGTAGGTCGATTCGTCAAGGGGAACATCGTCATCTTCGTCGTCGATGGTGTTCAACCGATGATCTAAGGCGTTGTCTTGCAAAACTTTTTCGATTGCTTCCGATTTTTCCAACTTGTCTTCCGCGATTTTGTACATCAGTTCGTCCACTGTGCGGTCTTTCATTTGCTCTTCGATGGGATGCTCAGCGTCCTGGTACCGTTCCACCAATTCCACCATGGGGCCGCGATTGCCGCGACGAACCGATGCAACCATTCGAAACACCTCGACTTTCCGCTGACGACGGGGCAAATCGATATGAGAACAGTGCCGAATCGCACGTCCGATTGCCTGTTCGATACGAGACACGTTGAAATGCGGTTCCATGATAAACACCCGTCGAACATTGCGCAGATTCATACCTTCACCCACGGCCTGAGACCCGAGAAGCACTTTGATCAGACTGCCATCTGCATTGGCTGTGGATGAAAATCGTGCCCGCAACTGTTCCGCCCGGTCCTGCGATGTGTCACCTTTAATGATGGCAAATTCGTCCCGCTGGAACCCGTTTGCCAGTAGCATTTTTGCAATCACATCGATTCCATTCTCATTCACGTAGACGGAATGAACAAACACCGGACCAGGACTATCTCGGATGAATCGTAATAGTTCTGCCAGTTTGCAGCTATAAGTTGCCAGGGTTGTTTCCCTAAGAAATCCAAAGCCACCACCACCACCAGCAGCATTGTATTTTTTGAACCCAACGGACCCATAGGACCCGTCTGGGTACACCAACAACGAGGCATACTGAGCCTGTTGTTTCAGACCCCAGGTGTTGTCGTTTTTTCGATCTTGTTCCAGCGCCTCGACGTAGCCCCGAACTTGATGATCCGACATCCAACAGCGATACACGGACAAGGAGCGCAGAAAATTCGCAATCGGTCGGCCAGCATCAACACGTCGAGGAAACGTGAGTGGATTGAAACCCTTGACGTAAGACACGTGACCATTGGCGCTTTGGAGAAAACGAAGGCCTTCCGGAGACAGTTTGTTCTGGTCTGGTAAAAATAGCTCCGATGCAACTTGCCGAATCGCATCTTCATCGAGATTTTGTTGAATCAACAGGTGTACCAAATAGACGATTTCGGTCGGGTTGTCAAACACTGGGGTCCCGGTCAGCAGGACAAGTCGAACATTTTGCGATTTCCTAAATACCCGCGACAGTGCATCGAAGATCAGTTTATTCTGGCCCGTGGTTTTTGGGATAACATTGTGGGCTTCGTCGATAATGATCAGACTGTTGGAGACATTGCCATCCCGCAATTTTCGCAAAGCCGGCGATACCGATTGGATTCCTCGGAGTTGCGAGCGTTGGAACACGTGGTTCGCAAAGGTTTGGTAGCCCATGAATTCGTAGTAGCGTCGAATTCTACGTTTTGCGCTTCGAATCGCACGTGGGTCATCGGTGCTGCTGGCATCTAAATAGACGTTGCCGACCGCGTCACCCAAGAGTTCGTTGATGAATGCGGTTTTGCTGGTTTTATTGCCGAGTACAAAGATTTTTGTGCCACGATTCACCACATAGTCTTTGAAACGTTCGGCGATGGTTAGGGCACTTGCGGTTTTCCCGGAACCCAATCCGTGAAACAGTAACAGGGACGTGTAGGGTGTTCGAGGTCGCATAAACTCGCTGACAAATCGCTGATGCGGTAACAGTTGAAACTGTTTTGGGTTGCAGATGTCCTGCGTTGCTTGTTCCCGCTGGCGCCGGTTGAGAACTTTCGACGTCGTCTGTCGGTTCTGAAAGAATTCACGCTTGCGCAGGTTCACAGGGTAAAACTGCGGATTGTCGGTGGTTGGGTAATCGTAGAACATCATATATTTTTACTAATTGAGATCGGAAAAAATATATGGATTGCAACGGTTAAAGATGAAATTGCCTAAAAACACGCGGTTTACAAAAGGACCAGCACCCCACAAGTATACTGCTCATATGCCAAATCGGCAACCGAAAAAAGTACGATTTGGTCACCAGGACTACGAACACTATCGCGATTCGGTTCCAAAACGACTCGGAGGCGGACAATGGTCCCATAAAGACCATGGAGATCGTAAACGACGACAAAATTACCGAGCCCGCCATCGTGGAATCAAGACTAAATCCGGGAAACCGGCTTACCAGGTCCGTTACAGTCCATCTTGGTTTTCCTACCATTTTCTATGGTAGCTGTGTGTCTTTTTTCACGTAAGAATATATGCTCGATATGTTAGTAGTAAGATGAATCATCAATGGACAATGAATTTATACTTGTCACATCCAGACGTAATCGTCGTCGTCGACGGCGGCGACCTCCAACACTGAATTACCATCACCACCATCGACCACAGCATCGTAACAATTATCATCGATACCGTAAACCGTCATACATTCGTCATCGACGACCGCCCTACTGCGGTAATTGTGGTCGCTATGGACACATCTATCGCGAATGTCAACTGCCTTTCATCAGTTTGGGTATCATTGCATTTCGTGCCAGCGAACACGACCAGACGCAAAATAGCGAAGTACAAAACATTCTGGATTCCTTGCCAGATGTGGTACCGCCCTCAACAACAAATAACAATAACAACAATAACCGCGTTTTAATGGTTCAACGTCGTGATTCCTTGGGTTACATCAATGTGCTCCGACCGCGCCAAGAGGAACATGGTTCGTTTCTAACGACCTATGCCCGTGATATGACACCAAAGGAACGAAAACGCCTCGAAGACAATACATTTAAAGATCTTTGGGCCGATTTGGCCATGAATAAACAGTGCCGTTGGTACAATAAGGAAATGGATCGTGCTGAGCAAAAATTTGCAAAACTCGATCTTCACGGTCTTCTCGATAGTACCACGTCGAAATGGCATCATTTGGAATGGGGGTTTCCAAAGGGCAAACGAAACCTCTACGAAGACGATTTGACGAGTGCTCTTCGAGAATTTCAGGAAGAAACCGGCTACAGTCAGGATGACCTGACTTTGATCCAACGAGAACCCCTGATCGAACGGTTTGTCGGGCTCAACAACAACGAATACATGTGCAAATACTTTGTGGCCTGGATGAACCCAAACCGTGGTCCGCCGGAAATCAACCCCGAGAATCCCTATCAGGCCGGTGAAGTCAGCAATCTGGCCTGGCTTCGTTACGATGAAGCCATGAAAATCATCCGACCAACTGCCAAAAACAAACGAGAAGTTCTGACTCAAGCCTATTTGCTCACTACGCAAAAAAAGTAAAAAAAGTCAAAAACAAAAACAAAAACAAAACTACACTATAGTGTTTTAGTATAATTATAGGGATGACGATGACCTTATCCAACTATCATCACCCTTACCATCTTTTGGAAAAGGGCAAAGAGCGCATCTGGAAACCAACCGGTGGGAAATTCGTCAAATTTCAGCCGGAAATCGCCTATGATCCAGCCATCCGTCGAAACAGCAGCTTAATTCTCTACTGCTCGACCAAAAGACGGCTAGAGCACAGTCCTATGGATGATACTCCGAAAAATCGAGACTTTGTCTGCAAACTGTTTGCTCGTTACAAGGTTATGTTTTGCGGTACTATGTCTTCCGTAGATCCGGCAACCATCGGATTCTATCGTAATTTGCGACTCTTGAGACCTTTGACAACCAAGCCACGATTCGTTGCCTATGGTCTTTCAATCAACATGTTTCTGGAACTGCTACCGGATTTTTGGGCCGATCAAAAGGACATCGACGACGACACACAACCAACAATCTCGCAAATTATCGTAACAAACCAATTGCCGTCAAATCAAGTCCTACTGACAGCGAATCCGCATCGGTTTATTCCTGCAGACGCTGGGTCGAAGCCTTGTAAACTCGATTTCGATCAATCATCAAGGAGTATCATAATAAATAACGATGACAATTAAACTTATATTAGTCAGGCAGATGTAAATATTGGGTTGCTCCCGTCATCGCGAAGTTCGTAGGTGCATTTTACATTCTGTTCATTAATCCAGGAAATCCTACTTATAGCCGGCTTCTGACAAAAATACAATACTCCCGTCACCGTGACATGACATCCTGGAAAATCAGATGTAAACTCCCGTTATCATAGAATTTCTGAAGCAGATGTAAACTCCCGTCATCGTGACATGACATCCTGGAAAATCATGACCAGATGAAAAAACAAGATGCTCCCGTCATCGTGGAATTATTAGGTGCATTTTACATTCTGTTCATTAATCCAGGAAATCCTACTTATAGCCGGCTTCTGACAAAAACAAGATGCTCCCGTCATCGCGGAATTATTAGGTGCATTTTACATTCTGTTCATTAATCCAGGAAATCCTACTTATAGCCGGCTTCTGACAAAAACAAGATGCTCCCGTCATCGCGGCATGTAAATCCTATAATTTCTGACCAGATGAAAAAACAAGATGCTCCCGTCATCGCGGAATTATTAGGTGCATTTTACATTCTGTTCATTTATCTTGAAATCCTACTTATAGCCGGCTTCTGACAAAAACAAGATGCTCCCGTCATCGCGACTGGAAATCCTATAATTTCTGACCAGATGAAAAAACAAGATGCTCCCGTCATCGTAGCCAGAATCCTGGAAATTATGACCAGATGAAAAAATAAGATGCTCCCGTCATCGTGACAGGAAATCCTGAAAAATCATGACCAGATGAAAAAACAAGATGCTCCCGTCATCGTGACATGACATCCTGGAAAATCATGACCAGATGAAAAAACAAGATGCTCCCGTCATCGTGGCAGGAAATCCTATAATTTATGACTAGATGTAAATATTGGGTTGCTCCCGTCATCGTGGCAGGAAATCCTATAATTTATGACTAGATGTAAATATTGGGTTGCTCCCGTCATCGTGGCAGGAAATCCTATAATTTATGACTAGATGTAAATATTGGGTTGCTCCCGTCATCGTGACAGGAAATCCTATAATTTATGACCAGATGTAAATATTGGGTTGCTCCCGTCATCGTGACAGGAAATCATGAAAAATCATGACCAGATGTAAATATTGGGTTGCTCCCGTCATCGTGACAGGAAATCCTGAGGCAGATGAAAAAATAGGTTGCTCCCGTCATCGTGACAGGAAATCCTATAATTTATGACTAGATGTAAATATTGGGTTGCTCCCGTCACCGCGAGATGTAAACTCCCCGTCATCTGATTACCTGTCGGAAATTGCATGCATGTGTGCTGTTTTTTTTTTCTATAACACAATAAAGTTAGATGGTGATGATGAAACCAAAAACTTTACTGCAGCTGATTCTTTGGAATAAGATCTTGGCCGGGTTCGTGCTACTGGTACTGTTTCGACAGCAGCCGGATGAGGAACGGGCATTGAATCAAGCAATGACTTCGGTGGCAGGCTATGCTATTGGATTTCTTCTAGCATCGGGTTTCGTATTTGTAGGGATTTGGGCCGCCTCGTTCCTGGTGTCCAAAACCGTGAAAATACATCTATCCATTTATCTTGGTGGGTTGTTCTTGATGGCTATCGGTCTTTTGTCATTTCTGGCCCTGGTTTGTATGCAACTGGTTGAAGTATTGGCAAAGGACAATCCCGGAGCTGCATGGTCTACTGTGATTTTTGTGGTTCTATGTGCAGGTTTGTCCTGTATTTTGGCGTTGATTGTGGTTTTGTTTGCATTTATTCGTGGGCACCGAAACGACGACGATCGTTCTAACGGCCAACAAGAATTTGTATGATAAATAAATAGATGGAAGAAGAAATATTATTTGTCGATTTCAATCAGGATCATAGTTGCGTGGCATGTGGAACTACTCGCGGTTTTTCCATATGGAACACGAAACCACTAGATAAACGCATCCAGCGAAATCTGAAACAACCAATCAGAATCGTACGTCCCTTGCACAAAACCAACGTGATCGTATTGGTCGGATGTGCTCCGGATGGCGCCTGGACCAGCAAGTCCCTGCACATTTGGGACGATGCTGACGCTAAAATCCTAATCACCCTTACCTACGATGCCCCCATTGTCAGCGTAGCCATCAGTCGCAGTCTATTGCTGGTCGCCACACGCCGACACGTTTACATCTACACACAACCGATGACTCGGAGTCCGGAAACTAACGAACCCAACGAGTTCATAACCCATGACAACAGTTACACCACGATCGCATTGAGCCATGACAGTCAGTACGATCCTGTGGCTGTGTTTCTGGGCATCAATCAGGGCTATGTCCACGTATCGGAGCAAGGAGAACAACCAAAACGCATCATTCGCGCCCACGACAACGAAATCGCCGCTCTAGCAATATCGTCGGATGGCAAACAGCTTGCCACCGCATCAACAAAGGGAACCGTGATCCGCGTCTGGAACCTGATCAATGGCGATCTGGATTTTGAATTTCGACGAGGTACATCGGCCGCCTATGTATCTTGTTTGGCCTTCAGCACCGACAATCGATGGTTGGTTGGCTGTTCCGGGCGAGGTACCGCCCACGTATTCGATATTCGCGAAAAACCCGAACCGGTGACTGTGCATCTGCAACAATCGTCAACGCAACAGAGTTTTATGGAATACCTGACATCACTGTTGCCGGTCTGGAGTTTTGCTCAGTGTCGCTTTCCTGGCACGGAATCGGTCGTTCGCACAGGTATGGATGATCAATACAATGTATTTGTGGTCACGGAACATACTGGCGATTACTACTGGTTTCGTATCAACCCGATCTGTGGTGGTGAAGCCTCTCTGAAACTCCATTCCACACTTTCTGAATAAAAACAAAAAAACTGATATTATAACTATATATATATTTAGTCAGTTATGCTCGTTATACTCCTGAGTGGCAAACGCTATGCAGGCAAAGACACATTTGCTGAATCTCTGGCACAGCAATTCGGTACTGGCCGATGCAAAATTATTGCGTTGGCAGACCAAGTCCGCGAAGAATACATTGCGACCCTGATTGAGGAGACGGTAGTTATTACAGTCGATGATTTGAAACGCAACAGTCATCACCGATTGAAGGAACTGCATCGGCCGGGACTGATTAAACTGGCCGAGGATCGCAAACGCGAGCATGGGATTGACTATTGGTCTCGACTGCTCTACGAAAAACATATGAATAATAATGGTGATGGGAGCACGATTTTTCTGGTCACAGATTGGCGTTTTATCGAAGAATTCGCATTTTTCACGAGTCAGAAACGAGTCCAGGTCGTTACCGTTCGCATTGATGCAAGTTTGGAAGCTCGACAAGCTCGTGGTTTTGTCTACAATCAACAAACCGATACAGGTCGTAGCGAAACCAATCTGGACCTATTTCCCTTCGATTATCGCATTTCCAACAACGATAGCAAAGAACACCTAAACCAACAGTCTAGATCATTGATTTCATGGCTATCAAAAACAGGAAAAATATGAATTGGTTTTACTAACTGTACGTATTTTAACTCTCATGAATAATTACTATCATCCTTACTTTATGAAGCCGGGTGGTGGTCGGAGATTCTATCATCCACCACCACATCCAATGCAAATCCAATCGACCCACGAACGGCAAATGCAAGATCTGACGCGACGTGTCGATCAAATGATCATCCATGTACCAAAACAGATCAAAACGGAATTGAAAACCCTACAGCGCGAGGTTGGTCAGGCTCTGAATGAATATCACGGGCGGGTTCAGGCCGCAGAAAGTGAAACCAGAAACCTGCGAGAAGAAGTTGATGAATTAAAAACTCTTTTAATCCAAGCCATGTCTACCATGGAACAGTTTCAGCGCGAAATCAAAGAAATGGGTCTAGCCATTGAATATGCGGCTGGTGGACCGGTTTATCAAGAAGCCAAGCAACACTTTGAAGCAGCACAGGCAGTCGAAACAAAAAAAAAATAAATCTACCATAATTGTCTAATAATAAATAATTTATGAATTCCTTGCGGTATCTATCTGCCCGGAAAACTGCCCAAGACTTGACCAAAGCCGACCTGTCGCGACTACCCTTGGATGTCCATGACGACCTAAGGAAGCATCTAAGCAAACCACAACAGATCGAGCTATGGGATGGAGAGTACAAATTATGGTATATAAACGGTCAGTTAGAATACCATCGCCAATACAAGAATAATTTGTTGGATGGTGAGTACAGAGAATGGTATGAAAATGGCCAATTATTCAAACATTGTTGGTACAACAAGGATAAATTGGATGGGGAATACAAATCCTGGTATGAAAACGGTCAGTTAAAGAGTCATGGTCGGTACAAGAACAATACACCAGATGGAGAGTACATAGAATGGTATCCAAACAATCAGTTGTGGTACCATTATTGGTTCAAGAATGGTAAATTTGATGGTGAGTACAAAGAATGGTATGAAAACGGTCAGTTAAAGGTACATTCTTGGTATAAGGATGGTAAACCGAATGGAGAATACAAATTCTGGTGTAATAACGGTCTGTTATACGAACATTGTTGGTTAAAGGATGGTAAATGGATAAAGGATGGTAAATGGATAAAAAAATAAAAAAATATGCAAAAATACAATTATGCAACAGTCGTTGAAATACCTGTCTGCCCAAAAGGGTGCCACATCTCTGCACTTGACCAAAGCCGACCTGTCGCGACAACCCTTGGATGTCCATGACGACCTAAGGAAGCATCTAAGCAAACCACAACAGATCGAGCTATGGGATGGTGAGTACAAAGAATGGTGGGGCAATGGACAGTTAAGGTACCATTATTGGGTCAAGGATGGTCTTAAACATGGTGAATGTAAACAATGGTATGATAACGGTCAATTAAAGGAACATTGTTGGTATAAGGATGGTAAACAGGATGGAGAATACAAACAATGGTATGATAACGGTCAGATAGCGGCACATATTTGGTACAAGGACAATAAACGCGATGGAGAGTATTCACTTTGGTATAAAAACGGTCAGTTGTGGGAACAATGTTGGTTATAAGGATGGTATATGACTTTATTTGTGTCAGGTTGCACAGTAACGCCAGTCGACGTAGGTAAACGGGATGGTGAGTACAAACATTTGCACCCAAACGGGCTGTTGTGGAAGCATTGTTGGTACAAGGATGACAAAGAAATAACAAAATGAATAAAGTAATAATTAATTAACTAACATAGTAATATTAAGTTGTTTTTGTGTTGTTTGGCATTATTAGTGTTGTCGTTATTAGTGTCAATTTGATTGTAATAGTGTTTTGTGTCGCCGGCAGAGGTTGCTTATTCCATCTGTCTGATGGCTACAATTATGCTTTCCGTTCCGTAAGGTCGCTGTGCATTGCAAGAGGCCACGAGCACCCATCATGTCTAACCAGAAACCTCGCATTTGTCGAAAGAATTTTGAAGTTCCGTTCTTTCGACAAAGTGCCCGATAGTCTTCATCTAACTTGCGCACCCGTATCTGTTCCAATTCGATATTGAATAGAGCCACGCTAAGATCGCTTTGTATGTTATGGTAAATATTGTTGCACGTCGGTATGGTGGGTGGCAACTCATCAATTGCATTGGTGACTTCACACAATCCATTCTTCATTGCATTTGCAACTTGAAAAGTAAATGTACCATTGCATGGGATTGTGGTTTCGTAGCGTTGATTCAGTTTCTGACGGGTTTTTCTTAGTATGCCATTGATGTCTTTCTCAATAGTTCTTTTGCGTTTTGACCGTTGCCAGGATTCCTGCTGTCGCGTATCGAGTTGAGCCAACCATCTTTTAAGCTGCAGTTGCAATTCCTCGTCGGATAAGCGAGTCTGAATCACGTATTTCAGATCCTCCATGGTCATCATGAGTTCATTGGTGGTGTGTTTCCAGGCCAATCCAGACTTTTTGGCTTCGGTTTCAGCCATGGGTCCGAATTGATGTTCGATTGTATCAAGATAAATAGTCCCTTCATTAAATTGATGCCTGTTTCCAACAGGCGGGTGACAACAAACAATGGTGCCCCGAACTGCATAGAATTCGTAGCATGTTCTGTCGCACCAGCTGCACTCACCAAATCGTAACTGATTCCGGTTGAAAGTCGTAGCGATTTTGTACCTGTTCTGGTTAACAAGGGATAGAATGTTTTTTTTTAATACATTTTGAAACAGTGCCCAACGTTTCAGAATCGTCATCCATTGCTCACGGATGCGCAAAAATAAGTAGTGATCATCAGGAATGTGGTTCTGAACCAGGGCTCGGCAAACCCCATCCGTGAGCGACAGAGAACGGAACATTTTGCAAGTCCGAGCGAAATGAAGGAAACAGGTGCGGATGTCCAACCACATTGCGATATGATGCCACAGGAATTCCCAATTCACATCATAACCACAGGAAACTAGTTTGTTTTCCATCTTTTTTGGTTTTTTTTGTTGTTTTTTTTTTTTTCTGGAAAATGCTTTGAACTTTCGGTGCTGGCGATCGGGGAAAAAGTTTTTTCAGAAAAATTTAAAGATAAACACACAAACGCGTATTTACCAGAAAAAAATAGATGTTTTTATTAAAAACAATACATAAGAATGGATGACATTATTTATATCGCTATTCCATCGCATATGCGCCCTGAACAACTTCAACATAAAACTCTGAAATTGCTCAAAGACCACAATTTTGATTTTAGTAACATTTACGTGTTTGTATCACCAGAATCCCACGATAGTTATCAACCAATCGCAGGTAAATGGGGATTTAATTTGATTCAATCTTATGCATCCATTTTTGAAACCCGCAATCACATCATTCAATACTTTCCAGAAAACGCCTGTGTTGTGGAAATGGATGACGACATTGAAGACATCATGACCACATTGAAAGATAAAGAAAGTTCAAGTGTATCCGACCTTCAACAGCTATTCCGCGAATCCTTTCGATTGTTACCCAATAGCCAAGGTTTGTGGGGATTCAATGCAAACACAAATCGGTTCTTCACGAACGGAATGGACAAGTTTGGCCTCTACAGCATTATTAATTCGTGCTTGGGCTATAGAAATGATAAGCGCATAGCACTGACCGTTCCAGAAAAGGAAGATTTCGAACGTTGCATCCAATTCTATAAACTTGGGTTGCCTATTCTTAAACGCGGTGGTTGGGGTATTAAAACCAAATACTGGAAGAATAAAGGTGGTATTCAGGCTCATTATGACTTTGCAAAACGGAAACAGGTACAACAGGAAAGTGCCAAAATGATTATGGAAAAATATCCTGGTGTAGCGTATGAACGAAAAAGATCAAATGGTATCATCGACATTCGTTTCCGGAGCCGAGATCCACTTCGTATTTATGCTTCCAAAAAAATAAATTAATACGTTCAGAAAATAAGTTCGTCGTGTACAGATGGCAGATTTTACTAAAGCAGGGATGCAACAGGCCGATCGCGCTCAGGTTTCTCAGACCATACAGGAAGCATCGGCCGGTTCCAAGTACTGGCAACATCAACAACAAAAATCGGAAAAACTTCAACAGCAAATTGATCAGATGATTCTGAAACAATCCACCTTCTCACTCGAACAACTGCAACAGGCTCGAAAACTCGCCGATCAAGCCGTGGATTTCTGGGAACAACGAAGAAACACCGATCGATCGTTTCTTCATGTCGACATGGATGCTTTTTATGCCAGTGTTGAGATTCGCGACTGCCCCGAACTCCAAGGTAAACCGGTCGCGGTAGGGACTCACGCCATGCTAGCAACCGCCAGTTACGAAGCGCGCAAGTACGGAATCCGATCCGCCATGCCCGGGTTCATAGCGCTCAAATTGTGCCCGGAATTGACCATCATAGCGCCAAATTCCGCAAAATATCGCCAAGTGTCGGGTGACATCCGCAAGATTTTTGAACAGTACGATGCGAATTGTGTTGCATACTCGTTAGATGAAGCTTCCTTGGAAATCACCGGCTACCTGAAACTGCATCCCGATCTAAATCCCTGGACCACAGCAGAACAGATTCGCAAACAGATTTTCGACACTACCCGACTGACCGCAAGTGTCGGGATCGCTTGTTCGCGAAAACTCGCTAAAATCGCCAGTGACTACAATAAACCCAATGGTCAGTTCCAAGTGCCGGCACAACAGGATGAAATCATCAGATTCGTTCGCGCTCTCCCAATTCGCAAGATCTCGGGCATCGGACGAGTCACAGCCACAATCCTTCAAGATGCTCTTGGCATCAAAACAGTGCAAGACATGTACGATCAGCGACATTTGCTTCAGCTACTGTTCAAGGAGTCGAGTTTCGACTTTTTCATTCGAACAACCCTGGGCATCAGCGAAAGCGATGATGTAACCCCAAGAGAACGAAAAAGTATTTCGAAAGAACACACATTTCGACCCACCAACGATCCCGCGGAACTCCTGGAAATCTGCTCCATCCTGGCTCAACAGATCGCCGATATACTCTGTGCCTACCGTTGCAGCGCCCAGACCATAGGACTCAAACTGAAACTCGATAGTTTCGAAATTCGTACTCGGGCACGTACCGTATACACAGCGGTCTATGAATTCGAAGACATCAACCGCATCGCACAGCAACTTTTGCGCAAAGAATTTCCGATTCGACTCCGGCTAATCGGAGTCCGAGTCAGCAAATTACAAAAACAAAGACTAAAACAAACAAAATTAGATGATTATATGATTCTACCTCAGCAGGATGAATAATAATAAATCCTTTGTCGCACAACAACAAAAACCGCAAAAATATGGTCGCATCTTTGGATGGAAAAATCTCTCTAAAAATACGACACTTATCAACGAAACCTATGATGGCAGTGAACAAGCCATTGTGACCTACTATCCCAATTACCTATGCAGACAAGACGCCAATGCACTTTTGGAGGAATTGCAACAGCGGCAGCAGAATTTGTTTCAACCAGAAACATGGAAATATTTGGGAAAGACCGGGTTGACCCGGCGGGAATCGGTTGCATTTGGAACAGAAGGTCTGTCGTATACCTATGCAGGCCGAACAACAGTGGCCGTTGCTCCATCAATTGAAACTCCGCATCGAACAGGATTTTGAGCAAACTGTAAACTACGCTCTGGCCAATCGATACAGTCGTGGAGATGCTGACATACCATGGCATTCCGATAAAGAAAGCGACATGGTTCCCAACAGTTGGATTTTCAGTATAAGTCTCGGATGCGAACGCCCGTTCCAATTCAAACCGAAAAAAGGCAAACACACCCAAATTATGACCGTTGATCCCTTGAAACACTTGATCATGAACATGGCAACCCAGCATCATTACCTGCATTCACTGCCCAAACGATCGGTTGCAAAGTACAACACTGAGCGCTACAACATAACTTTCCGGAAAATGAAACAATAAATAACTTACATTGATGTAAACTCTTCCTGACAACACAAAACCAGGTTGCTCCCGTCATCCTAGAATTTCTGAGTAGATGTAAACTTTCGTCATCGCGACAAGAAATCCTTGAATTCCTGAGGCAAATGTAAATATTGGGTCGCTCCCGTCACTGCAAAATAAACATCCTGAGAATTTCAGACCAGATGATAAAATTAGAACGCTCCCGTCATCGTGACTTGAAATCCTGAGGCAAATGTAAATATTGGGTTACTCCCGTCACTGCAAAATAAACATCCTGAGAATTTCAGACCAGATGATAAAATTAGAACCCTCCCGTCATCGTGACTTGAAATCCTGTAAATTCCTGAGGCAAATGTAAATATTGGGTTGCTCCCGTCACCACAGGAGTACTTTTTCCTGAATAAAAGATCGTTTATTACCAATCATCATCATTGTCTTCAGAACTCAAGTTCTTGAATACATTTCGAAGTTTACGGTTCCACCCTTGTGGTTTGTAGTGGCGAAAGAAAAATCCATCATTTTTGCCAAGTCGTTCCCGGATGTTGATGATTGTTAATGGAGTGGTTGCTGGCCATAACGCCGAAGCACCGATTCCAATCAGTGTACCAAATAACCCATTAATGCACATATACGCAATTTGACCACCAGCAGTGTCACCATCTAACCTACCTTTGTGAGCGTCTTCACGTGCCCATTTGTATGTCCAATAAGGAATATGTAGAGTAGAAGATGCAACGGCTGCAATCTCATAGGCACTGCACAAACCGCACACAACACGTGATGCCATTATATTGTCGCGATGGATTTTATTTGCGTGTTTGATAGAAAAAAAAATCCGCCGACAGCGGTCGCAACGGAAAAAAACCAATAGCAAAAAAAAAGATGAACAAACGAAAAAGAATAAAACGAAACACAAAAGAAGAAGATCCAGATGAAATTCTTCAAGATGCATTTCTACTTTTGCGCACAGTCGCCGCAAAAAACCTCAAAAATGTTACAAACCATACAGACATCTACGAACTCGGTAAATCATGCCTAGAACATGGAACACATAGCACTGAAACAGGTAAAGCATTGGAAAGAGCAAAGGAACCAATGCGGAAAGCATCTGCAGAATTTCTCAAACGTTTTCACGATGAATATTGGAAAGCCGTGAACGATTTGAACCGATTCCTGGACTTACCGACTTGTGCCATCTGTTATAAACTCAATGACCCCAGTAACACTCTTGGATTCATCAAGTTTTCAGACTTTGGATGTGGATGTGCGGATGCAATGGTTTGCCGGGTTTGTTTCGATAAACTCGTGAAACCACTGGATGCCAATTCATTATCGGTGAGATGCCCAACCTGCCGTGAATGCTTCTCGTTCTACTGTGGCAGAATGATGCAAAGAAGTAACCCGAAAAAGATCACTTCCTCATCCATATCACCATTCACTCTGATTCCCGAACCGGACTCCGACTCTGATTGATTGGTGTTACGCTTTTTTTCGTAATGTGTTATTAAATTAAATAAAATGACTATTCATATCTATTCTACAAAGTCTGGTCGAGGTTTCTGGGTCTGCGGCGATACCTACCCTCACCGGGAGTATTTGAGAACAAAAGGAAAATGGAACGGTGCCCTGAAATGCTGGGTATTTTCCCATGCATCCGTGTCACAAACTGAAATCGAACAATGGCTGGAGTCTCATGGAGCCGTTGTTTCTCGAACAAAACCGTCAACAAAAAAGAAACAAACAACAAAATCAACATCAAGTAAGAAGAAACCAACAACCAAGAAGAAACCAAAGAGTAAGAATAAACCAACAACAAAACCAAGTGAGAAACCAACAACTATTCAAATAACAGCTGAGAATTTCAAATCCCGAAAATGCGAAGGTCGCGGTAAAAACGTCTGGTCCAAGCAACAGTTGCAAGAATTCTTGCGGTCACATCATCAACCCGTTTCCGGAAACAAACAGAAACTATGCAGTCGAATTGAATCCATCATAGGACCATCGCCCTCACACAAACCAGGAATGTTGGCTCGAGCAAAACGTGGAAAACCATTGCCACAACCAACGCAAAAAAAGCGTAAAGGTACCAAAAAATTACCAGCAAAGCCTAGTAAAAAACCCAAAGCAAAGCCTAGTAAAACCAAAACCAAAACAAAGCATCGCGCTACCAAAGTACAAATCACAGCCGCGAATTTCAAGTCCAGAGACTGCGACGGTCGCGGGAAAACTGCGTGGACGAAAAAACAACTTCAGGACTACCTGCGTGCGCACAAACAACCCGTGTCAGGGAACAAGAAAACTCTCTGTGAACGGATCGAAAAGCTGCATCATAAGACCACGTCGAAACCGAGTTCTGTTGAAACAATCACCAAAGACAATTGGCGCAAACATCCGTGCGCTCACTGGTCCCTGGAGCAGCTTCAGGAATTTCTGCGAAAACGTAACCATGCGGCAACTGGGAGCCACGAAGATCTCTGTTCACAAATCGATATCATCCTGATGGGAAAACCATCGACCAAGATAGTGGAGAAACTCTCGAATCCATCCATGGAACAGTTTCAAGATCTCTCGAAATACTATCAAGGTACGAAAGGATTTGAACGATTTCGTGGTCGGTACATGTTCGAATGGGGTTGGTTACTGTATCTTCAGGAACAGTTTAAAGACAAAATGTGTGTGATTGAAGATCCCAACAATCGCGGACGAATTATCGGGGGCAAAGCACCGCTCCGGTACTGCCAGTTAATCAAAGGAAACTGTGTCAAACGCGGTCTGATCGAACAACCGTGGCTGCGGAATGAATTGCTGCGATGCAAACAGAAAGGTGTTCGTTTCACCGTCACTTTACTCACGATGGCAATCCCACATGGCTACCATGCCAATGCATTGATCCTCGACAATCAAAGTGGGGTCCTGTCACGGTTCGAACCTCATGGGGCTGCCACAACATCCTATTCCATCTCGCGACTCGACAACACACTCACACAGTTTGTCAAAGAGAATCCAACGCTGATGAAACGATACCAAGCGCCGCCGGATTTCTGTCCGGATGTGGGACCGCAAACCAAGGAACGATTCAGCAAAAAATATTCGATTGTGACAAAAAAGGCCTTTGGCAAAGTAGTGCGCGCCGAAGCCGGTGGCTACTGTTCAGCCTGGTCTCTGATGTTCATTCACTATCGTATCATGAATCCAATGAAAAGCAATCAGGAAATTCACAAACATATCAATCGCAACCCGGATGAACTGGCCGATATGATTCGTAACTACATGGCTTTCATTGTGAAGATTGTGGAACCGAAAAAAATGGCTGAAACCAAAGCAACCAAAGCGCGCATCAAAGTTGGTGACATTGTCTACCACGACGGTGAACTGTGGGCCGGATTAGGTATCGTTGAAAAGAAAAGTAGAACCAAAGCCATAATAAAGATGAAACATCCTTACATGAATCAACTCTTCAAACTGGTCTACCCGAAACGAAAGAAGACCCTGACATCTACCATCAGAATATCGGCGGACTACAGCGTGTTGCAACCAGTTCAGACCGGCACCAACTTAGTCAACAAAGGTCTACAATCCCTGACCGTGAAGGTGCGTAATATTCTTGGTGCCCCGAGACGACTCCGAGTCGATAACGCACAAACAAATCAATCGCAAGAAGTTGACATTCGCAGCGGGTTGTGGATCGATACGCCGAAAATCCGCGAACTCTTGATCAAATTGAAATCGCAACGAAAACACTAAACCGACCACGATCTCTTAGTCGGTCGCGAGTAAAAAAAATTTATTATATCACATTGCTTTTTTTTAAATTTGAGGATGGGAAATAAACAGTTTACAGAACATAACAGTAAACGATTTGAAGAAGTCATGCACACAACGGTGGGAAATGCCATGGGAATCGACACCACCACGGATAACAAGGAGCTGAGTCTAGAAGAACTACAACGTCGTGTGGAAGCCAGAGGTGCCAAACTCCATCCAGACTACGGTGGTTATATCATCATTGTAAATCCTGTACCAGAGGAATAATAAATATATAAAAAATTCAGAAATTTCCAAAACTTTTCCGTGATCGATCGGTTTCCTAGTAGATTTTTTTTTGGGCACGCGTTGCAAAAAACCACATTGACTTATTCATTTCTTGGATAAAAAACAATGGATTATTATAGTCAGTTGGATGCAAGTATCAACAGTCCATTTCTGATCAGTAACATTGACGCACAGGAACCCGCACTTGAAATTGGAATTCCGTGCAAACGTTGTTCTTCAAAATTCCGTACTGATTCATGTAAATGTGGAATTATATACTGTTGGCTCTGTTTGCCACAGTGTTCAAAGTGCAAATTCCGTAGCGACGAAGATGCTCTGTTGATTTCTGCCCAGTCGCAATCGCAGGAACTTTTGGATAGTATTATGTTAGAGGCCGACACAACGGTTGAAACAGCGGGAACTACAGTAACTATTACTAATATGATGGTGGGAAAGAAACCTACAAGTACTACATCGACCATGATTGTGGAAGCAGAACCTACAACAACTGCTACATCGACCATGATTATGGAAGCAGAACCTACTACTACTACTACTACTACTACTACTACTACTACTACTATTACTGCTACATCGACATCAACCATGATTATGGAAGCAGAACCTATATTGACTACATCGACATCGACCATGATTATGGAAGCAGAACCTACAGCTACATCAAATAAGAAACCTTTGAAATTGGTGTGTCGGATGAAGAATTACGATTTATTGCAATCCTGGGGTTCCAAAATGTGATGGGCGTTGCAAAGCCACATGATTTCTTTTAGCGGCAACAGGCCGTACGTTGTAGTTGTATTTCCATATTCTTGGTGTTTTACGTTGGTAATTTTGCATTTTTTGAGTTTTTCCAAAAAATTTTCAATGTCATCGGTGTACGGGTATACATGATAGTAGAATGATACCTGAACCCTCGAGCCGATATAGTAGGAATCCATTCGTTTGCGTTCGATGTTGTCTCCAGGAAACAGCAATACGACAAAGGATGCAGATGTTAATTGTGTCAGGTTCGGAAAGAATAACTTTTTCTGTTGTTGTCCGTTATTATCCGGGATTGTTAGTGCAGCCAAGCCTGAAAGGCGAACAAACAAGTATTGAGCTTCCGTGATTTGGCGGATTCTGATTTCTCCATTGTCGAGATACTTGGTTACACAAAATACACGGTCCTGTCCCTGTTTTGATAACATCCGCGTAATCCAACAAATCGATTTCCACAGCAAGGTATCGGAACGCTTGATGTTCTCAATAAACTCCAGGATTTTGGGATCGATGGCTTTCAGATAACGCGCTTTGATGTCGCAAGGCGCCAACGGTGGTACAATACCGGAAACTAGTGCATCTGGTAAATCACGATTTGGAATCCGTTTTCGAATTTCCAGAATCAGTTCAGACGGTAAGTTATTCATCAACAAACAAGATGCGCTGCTTTTTGTGTTTCTTTGGTTTTTGTTTTTATTTAATATTCAGTTTTTTTTTGGTTTTGGTTATCCTGGGCCGAATAACGGATGTGCTTGAAAATCTGCAAGCAGCTCTGACTGCACATGACTACCACACGACCAGTGATTAACTTTGCTCGTTTTTGTTCCATTTCATCCTTGATAGTGTCGCCGCAAATGGCACAAATGTTGGAAATCGGGGTTAACGATAATGAAGACATGTATTGGGTTTCTTTTATGTAAAGAAATTTGTCATGTAAGAATCAAAGAGTTACTTTTTTTCCCCCACTCGTAGAGAGATGACACCGCGACTAAAAAGACAGCGATTCAAAGCAATTATAATGCCTTACGTCGAGATAGATGACAACATATACCTGCTTCTAGGCAAAGCAAATGTCGGTAACTATGGGTACTTGGGTGGTACCCAGGAGCGCAATGAAGGAGTAATACAGACCGCAGCCCGAGAATTTTGGGAGGAAACGAAACAGCTGATTCCCGTGCGAGAACTCAAACGTCGACTCAAATACTCCCTGGATGTCGATGTTTTACGGAAAGTCTACAAGAACATAACCTACTACTTTTTCGTGATGCCTTGGAAGTCTCTGTGTGACATGCATCCTCGCAAGTTTGTGGAATCGTGGCATAGACAGCAGATTCCCGGAGACCGATTCAACGAAAAAATCGATATTAAACTGGTACACATCGATGACCAGGATCAAATGACACGAACGGTACGTATGATCATTAAACGAGTCAAGAATCTGATTTTATTCCAGCAGAATTTCAAAGATTTCCTAAATTACCATCAGAACTACGACTTCACGGCCATGATTGCATCCTAACAAAAAAAAGTTTATTTTTGTGACGATGACGGCGGCATTTTGTTCACAATCGGTTTTACATACTCGTCGTAAGCCATTTGGCCTACTCGCGCCGACATGACTTCGTTGGTGACTTCGCCGAGTCGAACTCGCTCGTACATCGAGAGCCACATTTCCAGCTTTTCCATATTGAACCCATCACCTTCCGTTACGATTTTGCGCATCATTTCCGGATATCGATCGTGAAATCGGTCAAAACGGCGTGTAATATCCTTATAGAGTAGTTCCGGGTTCTTCAGACGCAAACGAACCGAATATTTCTCTTTCATAGCAGTCTGGATGCGAGCAATTTCATCCAGAATGTCCTGTTTGGACCACATTTCTTTTTCCTGTTCTTGTGGTTGTTGTTGCATTATTGTGATGATGATTACTACAAAACGTTTAGTTTTGATCGATTTTCCCGCACCTTGCTTGTTGTTGTTGTCGTTGAGTAGCAGCAATCAGCACATTTTCCATCAACATGGCAATCGTGACGGGACCAACACCGCCCGGTACAGGTGTGACCCATTTGGCTTGCTGTAAAACCGCCTGGGTATCGACATCGCCGACTATTTTGTTTTGTATTTTTGCAATCCCAACGTCCAAAACAATGGCATCCGCCTTTACCCAGTCTGGCCGGATTAGATGCGGAACCCCCGTCGCTGAGATCAAAATATCAGCCTTCCGAGTCCAGGACTGTGCATCGTGTGTGAATTTATCGCACGATATCACCGTGGCATTGCGGTTCTGCAACAACCAGACCAAAGGTAAACCCACGATATTGCTGCGCCCAACCACAACTGCAATTTTGCCAGCCAGATCACCACAGACTGAATCCAGAATCGCCATGCAGGCTTTCGGTGTGCAAGAGATGAATTGCGGTTCGCGTTTATTGATTGCAATTCCTGCGAGATTTAACGGATGCAAACCATCCACATCTTTACTCAGCGCAATCTGTTCCACAACTCGTTGCTCGTCGATCCGGTCCGGAAGCGGTAATTGGACCATGATTGCGTCGACCGTGGGATCTCGATTCCATCCATGAATCAACGATTCCATCTCGGTCTGTGATGCAGTTTCCGGCAAGGTTTTCAGGATCACCGTGATTCCCACGGATTTGGCCCGTCTACGCTTCATTTTCACATAGAGTTCAGAATCTTTCCGGTGCCCGACCAATAAAACCGCCAACACCGGGCTACGCCCAAGGTCCTGGATGCCAGATGCCACCCGCATCAAAATCGTTTGAGCTAAAGCCTTGCAATCGATCAGACTCATGAATGTAAAAAAAAAACCAACACAGACAAAGTTAGTTTTTTTTTTGTATTACAAAAGAAATTATGACTGATCAATTGGTCGAACAGATTAATCGATGGTACCAGGAGCATCCAGAAGCCACAGTTTGGGATTACATGGACATAGTGATAGAAGTGTTGACAACCAACACAACGGCGGCAACAGCAACAACGGAAGATGCCAAAGATGATCTTTGGGAAAAATAAATCAACGTTGTCTTATTATTACGCGTAAGCATACTGAGTCCATTCTTCCAACAGTTGTCGTTTCCATTCGCTGTTGTCCCAATCGATAATATGGTTAGAACCAAAATGTTCCGCAATATCAATCACACCAATCTGGATGGTCGCAGAGTTCGCAGGGAAGTAGATGAATGGCAGTACTTCGACCTGATTGTTTTCATCCATTCGTTGAGACGCAAATATGAGTTCCTGAGCCTTACCAGACTTTAGAAGCTGGTTGATCTCGGCATAGACGCTCTCGGTCTTGTCAGAGTCCTCATCGAGTAATTTATGGCACCGAGCGTTCTTTTCATCGGTCCATAGCAAAAAATGATCGTAGTTATCCAGATTGTCAAGTGTTAAAAACTTAAACAAAAATTCTGGCAAATCTTCTTGTTGCATAATACCACACAGTAGATTTGGTTGGATATATATATAATCAATCCTTTGGTTTTTTTTGTTTCGGCTATTATTATGAACAGTCGTCAGGAACAGCGCTATTTACGAATCTTTCAAGACCGATTCTATTGGTTGGCAGCAGCCATCGACGAACGGTCTTACACTCTGAACATTAGCGGATCGACCGCAAATGTCTACACGGTGCAGATCAATCGCCGGCGAAACCAGATCCGATGCGATTGTCCTGATGGTAAAGGATGGGCGCGGCGCAACCATTGTGTCTGTAAACACTGTTGCTTTGTCCTGTGCAAAGTCTTGCGAATCTACCCACCAACCATCGGTCTGTGCGACTTGGAATTCTGGAAAACCTTGCGATTCACAGCGGACGACATGACTCGAATCGACCAGGCCATGCAGCGTTTATTGCAAGATGGTTCGAAATACCAGTCGGAAGAATTGATTCATCGTTTTCATCAGTTACAACAGCAGCACGAATCGGTCTCATTCGAACCGGAACCATCCAAATTGGCATCGATCGATCGCGAGCAGGACGAGTGCCTGATCTGCTTCGATTTGCTGTTTGACGATAAGAAAACGGACCAGATTGCTGGATGCCCGGTCTGCAAAAACCTCGTTCATCGAGCATGCATGGACAAATGGCTAAAGTCTTCGTCATCATCAACCTGCGTCTACTGTCGATCGGATGTTTGGTCTCGATGGACCAACAACAAAAAACAACAACAGCGGTCATCATTTAATGATTACATCTGTCTGGAGAAAAACTAAAACGAAACAAAAAAAATAAACCTACATTTATTTGGCACACATACACAACGATGAACGGAGCAAAAATTGTCTTTACCGGCGATGCAAATACCAATGGCATCCTGAAGAAAGCGATTGGTTACTGGGCACAGTCCTGCCAAGCACTTAATAGTGCATCACCAGCAGTGGAATCTGGAACCACCAATACCAACAACAGCAATAGTGATTGGTCTGTGATTCGCTTTGCTTTCTGGATCTCGGTGAGTTGTTTTGTGTTGGCGGCTGGAGCAATTTGTGCCGATCGATGGTTCTTGAATCTGATTCAACGCTACCTGGTAATGCCATCTCGTAGGAATTTGGGAATCTTTCTGATCGGGACTGCTTGTGCGTTTTACCTGATTACTGTTATGTATCAACAACAACGTCAACAACAACAATTGTGGGCCATGCAAGAAGCCTTTTTGCTGCTGTCGACCGCATCATTGCTGGGCAGTTTCTACTGTTTTGATCAGGCATCAAGTCAACACTATACCACAAGTCTGAACTTTTTGCTATTTGGACTCTATACAGCCATGAGTTTGCACCAAGGGTCGAATCTGGTCTGGGCGATGGCTTTGGTTGCTATGACAAGTTGGCTTACGTCATTTCTGCACATGACATCCCGTACAACACAACCAATCATGGCGCTCGTGGTTGCGATTGGGTTTTGGGTCGCGGGACACCATCACGGTAAGAATACTACTTGGATGCTGTGGGAATTTGCATCAACTACCCGTATGACTGGATTCCTGATGGCGCACCTGAGCTTTGCCTACCTGACCATTGTAGGACGCTACTGTTGCAATCATCGCGTAGTGGAACAGACTGTGTGGGGACTGGGGTGGTTGGCAAGCAATGTTTGGAGTATCAATTACTATAACTATGACTATCTTGCAGTATTTTTTGGGCTCTTGAATCTCCTTTCATTGTACAGTTTGCACCTGTGGACCACAATTCACAAAGCCATATTCTTTTCGGTTTTGGGCATTGGATTTTGGTGTCTGGGCTACCTCCTGGAATAAAATTTATTATGAATCAAAGAAAAATAAAAATGTCGTACGTAATATAATATAAATAGCGAAGATGTCATATCAGTATCTTACAAAGTATATCCTGGAAGGTCTAGCAGTCGCAGTGGCTGCAAAATATATACCGAATCCCAAATTGCAATTGCGTGAAATTGTGATGATAGCCTTGGCCGCAGCAGTTGTGTTCCTGCTTCTGGACCTATTGGCACCAGACGTTGGAAAGGGAGCCCGTCTGGGTGCTGGGTTCGGTATCGGAGCCCAACAAGTCGGTTGGGAAACCATGGAATCGGCCAACGATGATGTTGAAATGGATGCGGAAACAGTTGCTAAAGTCTATCCTGGTGAAGCCCGACCAGATCGTTTGATGCAAAACTACCTGGGTGAACATGATCCATATCCACCGTCGATTCACTGCCGAGGAACTTCTTGTTACCCACGAACATCCTATTGGATGCGTGAAGCCGGCTATCCTGGTGAGTATTTGGGCGAACACGATCCGATACCTTGGTCCCTGGACTGCCGAGGATCGGTTTGCTACAAAAAAGGAGAAATGTAAAAATAAAAAATAAAAAATAAAAAATAAAAAAAAACAAAAAATCAAAATCAAAACGAAAAACAACAATAATATATATATGTGACGATGACGTTGCTGCAGAAGCGACTCCAACCATCTTCTAGAACGGCGACGATGTCATCGTTAAAACTGATAGCAGCTCGATTCGTTGCCAAACATTGTCAATTGGCCGATCTAAACTACTTACCAGACGAGTTGTCCTGTTTTGTCCGTCATCATATGGATAAAACAAGGCAAATAGAACTATGGAATGGCCAGGTAATACGTTACTACAGCACTATGAGGATGGCCGATGAATATAATTATAATTCCAAGGGCGAATTGCATGGTCGTCGAATCAGCTGGCGGCAAAATGGACTTCAATGGCGCGAAGAAACCTATCGGAACGGTAAATTACACGGACCGATGTTTGTATTTCATATCAATGGTCGACTGGCAAAATGTTGTCTTTTCAGTCGAGGGCAGCGAGCAAAGTGTCAACACTGGCACATTGATGGTCGAGCATTCAGCTGTAACGAGTACAACACAATGTAGTAAATGAACAACTTCTTTTATTAAAAAAAATGTGGTGTCGAAACTGCGTAAAAATAAATATATACGGAAAATTAACAAAAGAACAAACAATAATGGCAAATTACAATAAGTTTCGAGGCCGTACTCGTTACGTGCCGAAACCCCAGGACAATCCGCCAGTGTTTCGCGAAGATGGACCCTTGGGAGACTATGGCTATGTGGATCGCGTGCACTCGAATATCCGAGAGCATCCTACATTGCTCAACGACCCAATAAAATATAGCGATGAAAATCCCTACGATCGCAACGTAGACGAGTACAAAGTCATGACCAGGACAACAAAACTTTTTGTGACAGACAAAAAGAAAACGCTTAGTACTGATCCCCCGGAAAAATTCTCGACATTGCTCTTGGACGAAATTCGTCACATCCGAAGTATTCGACCTTTGCAAGTATCTGTTGACTATACACCGACTGCAACAGCGATCCGGAACGGATTTATACGCTTTCCAGACTTTAACAAAACAGAAAAAACATCAGATGGACAAGAATATCACTGCTTTTTTCCTGTAATTCAAGGTACACCCGGAACACCCGTTCTATTTAATTTCGTATTCCAAGAAGGCTATCGGACGGAATTCAAACGGCTCGAATTCTTAAAAAACAAACTGCGTATTGAAGTCTTAAAAGAAAATACAACAGGTGATTTGGTTCTGTTTGAAGAATTAAATTCGATTGCTGTAGAGTTTGAAATTACTTACGTCGATCATGGTTATCGGTTGGAAGGACAAGTCAAGGGCCATTAGCTAAGCTAAGCAAAGTCATCGTTACCACCATCCGAAAGATAGTGATAGCTGGTTTGCTGGGAATCAAACGGTTCCGGACCGGATTCGCCACTACTGACGACACTATTACTATTATTATTATTATAATTAGGAGGCAAAGACTTTAGACTATTGATGGCAGTGTCCTGAAGTGCCATCACATGTTTCTGCATTGAAATTTCCTGTTTCAATGTTTCAACATATTGCTGTTTCTGTTGCAATTGTCGTTTCCAATCGCGCACAATGTGCTGTGCTATGATTTCCAATATTTCATTGGGTAATTCCATCTCTAGCAACACCAAGATAGATGCACACAGAATCAGTTATTTTTTTTTGTGTGTGTGTTGCGTGGCAACCCGACTATTAGATTCCATAGAGGTTGGCCGGATTGTGGTCATAGTCCCCAACTGGTTTTCGATTCCGTCGCAAGTCTTCGTAGTCCAAACAGGCTTCCTGGTCTTCTTTGCAAGTCACGGGTGTCGAGTAGAGCCAGCGTGCAAAGGAACCCTGATCGTTGGGGATTGTGGTGAAAGGCATCGTGAAGAATTGGCGCTGGGAATTGTTTTTATCAAATAGGTCATCGATGTCTTTGTAGAGATTGAAGTTGAAATGGTCCTCGAGCTCCTTGTTGACTTTCGGGTCTGTATAGTCGCAGGCCGCGGAACGGGTTGGGTTATCGAGAATTTCGTTGACTGTGTAGTTCATGAATGGGTTGTTTTGAGTCGGATTGGTACAGGATGCTGCATTGTCGGCCAGATTGGTGTCTAAATCCGATGCCTGAATTTCATATCCAGGTTCGGTGTCGCCAAGATCTTGCTCTTGTTGTTGCTGCTGTTGTTGCGACTCTGTATCATTGGTGGTTGTGGCTTGTCTTTTTTTCGTGGCCTGGAATCGATGCATCACGTAGGTGACCAATAGACCACCGGCAATCAGATAGATGGGCCATGTATTTCCCGTATACATCAGGAGTACAACGCCTGTGTAGAGAAAGAGGCGCGAAAGAGCATTCAGCTTTTCGTTATAGGTCATGTCGGCGGATGGATAGAATTCCACCAACCGGTCCTTGTGGAAGAGAATCTTGAAGTTTTGGCTCCAAAATTCATCGGCTTTGGTCACAGTACTCATTGTTTTATTGGTTTGGGTTTACTTGTTAAACAGTGCATATTTTTTTCCTTTTCGTAAAAACAACACAATTTGCGGCAGTGCGTACACAGTTTACATCAACAGAGTCCAATCAATTTACATGCTTGTAACAAGGTTGGTTTTGTTACGTTGCGGATCGTAAAGAGTCGACCTTCGATATCTGGCACTGCTTTGAAGTTGTATTTGGCAACACTCGATAGAGGAACCGCCACGATCCCGTCATAATCGTCTTCTTCATAAGGGATGTAGTCATCTTCGTCCATACACAGTTGATACTGAAACAAAGTATTTAGTACATCAATGTCTTCCAGACCGTTGTCGTCGCCATCAAGATCCAGAGCAAACGTGTACATGCGTTTCTGAGCATGATTGTTGCGCTGCAAAGCAAACATACAATCGGTCCAGATACGCTTTTCGATCCGTGCCTGGAACACATTATGATGTTCTTCCTTGCCTTCGCGACGGATTGTGTCGATGGCACATTGATCATCATCTTCGCGTGAACCGCCAAAAGTAGTTAAGGCGTCCATGCGACGATTATGGCCCAAAAGAAAACATTTCTGCTGACGGGTTTGCCCCAACAATAAAACATGAGCAGTGTCGGCCCGGCTATGGAGCAAAGATCGGATTCGATCGGGGTTTTTGTATACTTTAAACATGTTTGTCGTCGTCATCATTTTATTTTATTTGATTTCTTTCTTTTCTTCAGAGGGTTTTATTTTTTCTTCCGCACTATGCTGTGGCTGCTGCTGCGATTGCGGTGGCATCAGATTCTGAAGGAAATCAGGCATTTGTTGTCCAATCGAGTTAGCCAGGTTCTGCACCGTGTTTTGCATTTCTTCCGGACTAACTTGTGCGGCATTGAGTCGCTCAGCCATTTGATTCCCAAACATCTGCTGTAGAGCCGCTGGGTTTTGAAGTCCCTGCAATACAGCGATGGGGTTTTCAATGACTTGGCTCGTAAGGTCGGTGATCAGACCTTCCATGATCTGTTCGCTCTGGGTTTCGCCACGGAATCCGCAGAGTTCCTTGACTTTCTGGGATAGATTTTCCGCTGTTATTTCTTCTTCATCACCTTCTTCGTTGGCGTGCAGGGTTTTCATCTGGGTCATCACATTATCCCATAGCACAGGATTGGCAGTGGTCATCAGAGACAGAATTTGCAAGAACATCCAAAAATTCTGCTTAGATGCGTCAGAGAACGTCGGATAGACCACACGAAAATCGATACCCCGAATCAATTCCACATCCTTGGGACACCGAAGCAGCGCAGTTTCGTCTCGAGGTGCAATCGCTGGTTGAATCAGGGCCAAAGCAGCCTGGAAATCCTCAAACAATACCCGTGCCTGTCCAGGATTCTGCAACTCGACCAGGCGTTGGCGAATCAAATCCGTGTATTCGGTGGACAGGGTCTGAAGCAGGTTTTCCAAGAATTCCTTGTAGACGGCAAGAAAATCGTGCGGCAGCGGTGGTGCGTCATCATGTGACTGACGATTACGACGACGACGATTACGACGACGATTACGCTGTCGCCGATGCTTTTGTTGTTGTTGTTGTTTTTTCATCACTGAAAATAGATGTTTATTTTTTCTCACAGGTTTTTTCCGCATGGTTTGCTTTTGCTTTTGTTTTCGCGTACTCGATCACATATCCATAGGTTTTGGTCTTGGGATTCGCGTCGTAGGCATAAGCTCCGGTCACAAGCATGGTTTGCAGATAGTTCCAGATTTCGGCCTTGTGACTACCGTTCAGACTCCGATTCCATTCCTGGCCAATGAAGCGTAGGATTTTGTCCATCAGAATTTTGATTTTCGCGTTTACATCCAGTTCGTCACAGGTGCTGTCCAGGGTCTGCTCGTAGTTGAGATGTTCACGGAAAAACTGCTCGTTCTGATCGATGATGTGAGCATAGAGTGGTGCAATCCGTTCCATAAACTGTGTAATGACCAATTTGGGGAAGGTGGATTCGGCCACCGTGATGTAACTTTGTAATTTGTAGAGATCCCCGTGGATTTCGGGAAAGACCTGACGTAATCCGGTTAGAAATTCTTTGATTGTAGCGAAAAAAGCCACTTTTCGACTCATGTCTGTATATATAAAAATAACGACGGTATGAATATTAGTTCGATATGACCGCGATTAAATTTTTTTTTATATTGGTTTTTCTCGTAAAGTAAAAAAGATGGAGAAACCCGATGATGACAGTAAATTCCGCTGTTTTCTAAAGCACACAACAGATGGAGCGATCGTTGTGCAACACAGTGGAAAAATCAAAGACTTCAATCGCCGCGCCGAATCGATATTTGGTTGGACGGCTAGAGAAATCAAAGGGAAAAACATCCGAGTTTTGATCCCAAAACGCTATCAGCCGCGTCACGATTTGGCTTTTCGTAAATTCGTAAAACACGCCCGAAAACGACCCAAGATCGAAAGAAAAACCATGATTGTCACGGGAGTCCATAAGACCGGTCGCGAATTGGAATTACAATTGTCAGTATTCATGCTGAAGCGCAATCAGTTCATGTGCATCGTACGTGAACCTTCGGTCGAAAATGCAGATATGCGACAAAGTGCCGATGCGAAAAACATCTTTCTAGCCAACATGAGCCACGAGATCCGGACACCGTTGAATGGCATCATTGGTATGACCAGTTTGCTGGAAGATACTCATCTGGATGAGGAACAGAGCGAATACGTCGCGATCATTAAGCAGTCCGGGTTTACACTGATGGCAATTATCAATGATATTCTTGACATTACAAAACTCGATGCCGAAAAGGTAAAACTCGATGAAAAACCCTTTTCACTCCGAGACTGTTTGGAAGATAGTTGCGACGTGATAGCCCTGAAAGCCAAAGAAAAAGGACTCGACCTTGCCTATCACATCAACAATCAACTACCCACCATGATCGTTGGTGACTACAATCGTTTGCGACAGATTATAATCAATCTGCTCTCGAATGCCATAAAATTCACCGACAAAGGTAACGTATCGATTAAAGTATATGGTCATCGCATGAACAGTAATAATAGTTTGAGTAATAGCAGTACTAGTAGTAACAACGATAACAGCTGTAGTAGTGGGTATAGCAGCTTAAATAGTAGTTATGATGAGGACACAAACCGCGACGACATAAATGGTGATAACGATGGCAACAATAATACGCTTCGACGTTGTGGTAGTAACCTGTGGGAAATCCAGTTTGAAATCCAAGACACAGGGATCGGCATCAAACGGGGGGATTTCGAAAAGCTGTTCAAGACCTTCAGTCAGATCGACCAGTCCGATACGAAAAACTATCCTGGTACTGGATTGGGGTTGGCCATCAGCAAACGTCTGTGTAACCTGATGGACGGTCGTATTTGGTTCGATAGTGTTTGGGGCGAAGGATCCACATTTTATTTTACGATTCGCGTGCCAGAATACGACCGCGAAGACGGTAAGCGATTGATGGACAAAGAAATGTCGTTGCTACAGGACAAACGGGTAATGATAGTCGACGATAACCCAGTGAATCGAATGATGCTGAGTGCTCAGATTCTAAACTGGGGGATGTTGCCGGTAAGTTGCACTTCGGGCGAAGAAGCTCTGTTGTACCTGCGACGAAACACACATTTCGATTTGGCTCTAATCGATATTATGATGCCCGGGATGTCGGGGAATGATTTGGCTACAAAAATCCAAGATATTGTTCCAGATCTCCCGATGATTGCTCTATCGAGCCTGGGAGAACACGGTCGTGACTTGAATCCAGCGTTTGAATCGCGCATTAGCAAACCCATCAAAGAGCAAAAGCTGCTGAATTGCATTCTGAATATTTTTCAGACATCTCGACAGTCAAAGTATCGAGCTGCCACATCCACCGACACTACCAAGAACAAATCGTTGCGTATCATCATTGCAGAAGATATCTACCTGAACCAGAAAGTAATCACGTCGATGCTAAACAAAATGGGATACACTGAAGTTAAGGTTGTGTCTGATGGAATCGAACTATTGGAAGCATTGGAACGGGATGACCCTTACGATTTACTCCTGTTGGACCTAAAAATGCCACGCATGGATGGGCTGACCGCATCCAAACGTATCAATAAAGACTTTGACAGCAACAAGCGGCCCTACATTGTGGCCCTGACCGCAAGTGCCATGAAAGGCGATCGGGAATTCTATATTCGTGAAGGTGGCATGGACGACTATATGACGAAACCCATTATACAGCAGGATTTACAAAAGATTTTGGAAGCTAGCGCCGAATACCATCGTGTTCGTGGAAATTTATAATTTTGGAATCGCAGGATGCTCCTCGATATGATCCGGCCGATCAGGGTCATCAGCTTCCGAAAACAAAACTGTTCGCCGTGTGTCTGCTGGAACAATGATAGCATCTGGATCTTCTTCTAGGTCATCATCATCGTTATTGTCGTCGGTCACCTGTATTTGTCCGGCTTCTGCCAGCCGCGCCTCATGGAATTTCAAAGGATTGTCTAGCAACTGGGGTGTCGGTAATCCATTATCGTCATCAGCGTAGGTTTCGTACAATCCAAACTGTTTCATTACGTAGGCCAGACCCCAGTAAATAATGGGAACCATCACGGCCGTTTTGGCATCTTTGGTTTTCATGTATAGAATCGCCATGGATAGGGCTAGGCGCAACCCCGGATGAACTACCAACATGCCAAGGATCAGTTGGATCGCGAGGAAAAGAATTGCAGTTTTTGCATCAATAATAGACATACTGTATTACTTACTTACTTACTTACTATGTGCACAAGAAAAATCAATTCAAATCGACTCAAATGGATGATCCTTGATCCAGTGTATAATATGGTCATAAGTATGCGTTTTGATCCATTTGCAGGTATAGTACGGTAAGAGAACCGGTATGAATACTGCAACAGTGCAGGCAATCAGAAACTTTTGCAATTTGTTCATATCGTTTGCAAGAGCAGCTGATAGAGACTATATTGCTTTAGTTAGTTTTTTTTGTTCTATTTTATTTTTCATCTCTGCGCAATGACACATCTGGTGAATAAGTAGGGAAATCTATGGTGACGGGAGCAACCCAATATTAACATTTACTCAGGATTTCCCATGATTTCTGTGTCGCGATGACGGGAGCATCCTATTTTTCACATCTGGTCGGGATTTAGGCCACGATGACGGGAGCAACTTGTTTTTTCATCTGGTCGGGAAATTCTAAGATGTTGTGTCGCGATGACGGGAGCATCCTATTTTTCACATCTGGTCGGGATTTAGGCCACGATGACGGGAGCAACTTGTTTTTTCATCTGGTCGGGAAATTCTAAGATGTTGTGTCGCGATGACGGGAGCATCCTATTTTTCACATCTGGTCGGGATTTAGGCCACGATGACGGGAGCAACTTGTTTTTTCATCTGGTCGGGAAATTCTAAGATGTTGTGTCGCGATGACGGGAGCATCCTATTTTTCACATCTGGTCGGGATTTAGGCCACGATGACGGGAGCAACTTGTTTTTTCATCTGGTCGGGAAATTCTAAGATGTTGTGTCGCGATGACGGGAGCATCCTATTTTTCACATCTGGTCGGGATTTAGGCCACGATGACGGGAGCAACTTGTTTTTTCATCTGGCCTACTTTGATGGTGAATCTCATCTTGCGATGACGGGAGTAACTTGTTTTTCATCTGGTCGGAAAATCTGTGGTGACGGGAGCAACCCAATATTAACATTTACTCAGGATTTCCCATGATTTCTGTGTCGCGATGACGGGAGCAACCCAATATTAACATCTGGTCTAAGATTGTATGATGGTCGGCTGCGTCAACAATCTTGATTTTTGTATCTGCTGTGAACATCAGAACAGACAGATGCCCACAAAATACAAAGACATTTGGGGCTGGTTTAACGGCAGCCAACAGCATGTGTATGATCGAATCGCGGAAACTATCGCGGATGGAGAAAAAATCCTGGAAATCGGGGCTCTATTGGGCCGAAGTACCTGTTATCTGGCGGAACGTTTGCAGGAACTTGGGAAACCCAATGTTCAGATTTACGTAGTCGATCCCTGGGACACCAATACTTGTACATCCAGTGAAAGATGGAAAAAGCATCTCTTGGACCGGTACGAGTCCGATCTATACCCTCATTTCGAAGAAGGTTTGCGCAAAGCCGGAGTCTGGCACATGATTCGCCCTTTTCAGATGACATCTGACGAAGCCTATCAACTCTTGGCAGCCGAGAAGCAACCACAACAGTTTCGATTTGTGTTTCTGGACGGCGACCATCGTCGGGAACAAGTGATCAAAGATATTCAGAATTTCCAGAAACTACGATCGTTGCCGACATCGGCAGGATTCATCGCTGGTGATGATTACAAAGGTGGTGGAGGAGTCAAGGATGCAGTGGATCACGTGTTTGGAGAAGGAAATTACCAGCTGGTCGGCGATCCATTGTATCCTGCTTGGATGGTGGTCGGATAAAAATATTATTTGTTGTGGAATAAATAAATAACACACATCATTTTGTAAAGATGAAAACCGATTTGAAATTCCTACATACATCGCGTAATGGTCTCAGTGGCATCGTAGAACTATTGGATGAACCCACAGCGACCACGATATACATATTGGTTGTTATAGTATCGAGCAAATCATCGACAACTTTCGTGATTGACAATCAGGAAGCCACAAATGTAGAGTTATGTGGCAACAATACAAATTCTGCGGCTTTTGTTGTGCCCTACGATTCCAAGATGAGTTCAGCTACATCTATCGAGCTGTCCATTCTGAATCACAGAGAGTACAACAGAATTCAAGAATTTCTCCAAACCCACGGTACAGTCGTGGACCGTAATACTTGGAAAATCAAAAAATCAACACTGATGCTGCCTCTGTGACAAACGAATCATATTCGGCAACTGCTGCCTGTTGTTGCTGTAATACAGTAACGTTTTCCATAGATTACTTTTGTTTTTTTTATTTTTCCACTGGATCAACGTATAGTGATTTCCCGAATGTAGCAATAAAATAGTTCTACAGCATGAGGATCCGATGACTTGTCGTAAATATGCTTTTTTTGTGATTTTGCGCTTCGATGATTTGCGATAGATGGCAAATTGAACCCGTAAATTTTCCGCAATGATCCCCAGAGCATTCTCGTCTCCCCAATAGCAATGAGATGCACCAAAATACATCCCCCGTTTGCGAATGAAACCTCGAAAGTCCGCCGAACGGGACATGGATTTCATGTAGGGAAATTCGGTTTCTTGCAGCTGTTTGTAGGCTTGAAACGTATCGTTGGTCTGTTTACGAGCCACAGCATCTCGCAACTCTTCGATACTCATTGAATTCCCAAAGGCTCGCACCACGCAACTGAAGAGACAGTCACCGTTCGATTCGACAGGAATCTCACGGAATAATAGTCCAGCCAAAGATTGTTGTGGTGTCGCCGTCGTACTGAGTTCGTCATCGTTCAAAAACCGTCCAAGTCGCTCAGGATCCGGGGTTTTATGTCGATAAGAAGAATCGTGCATGCAGTCCGGACAAAGTGATCCGTTCACATTGCATAGGGGATAGCGGGCGCATGCACAATTGTCACAAAGTTCCAATAGGTTTCGTATCATCGTAACTTATCTATTCATTTATTCTTTTTATTTATATTGTCAATTAATACGCTGTTGTTTATTTTCCCAAAGGAGGAAAGAAATCATTCACAGTGATTTGGCGCTGTTGGGGTCGACCGCCATAACGTCCACCACCACTGCGATCATCTCGGTGTTCGCGATCGCGATCTCCTCGACCACGATATCGATTTTGATGGTAATCTCGACCTCCGCCACTATTATTATTATTATTATTATTATTATTATTATTATAGCGTCCATAGCGGTCGTTACGATCACGATCACCATAACGATTGTTATTGTTACGACGTCGAGGTCGGCGGGCCATGGGGGGTTTTGGAATCGACACGGCAGGTCCTTCGGACAAATTGCACATATCGCGGATGGTTCGCTTACCAATGCACTCGAAATTGTCGTAGACCTTTCGGAAATAGCACCACTGCAAAAAGGTTCCATTAAATGGAACCATGGCGTTATCCTTTTGTGACCATTCGTATTTGCCAAAGTCCGATTCTACTAAAAAGATCCCATCGTAGGCGTGGGTGAACGTGCATATGTCCTTTAATCGAAGTGACCTGCGATGTTCAAATTCATTCCAGGAAAAGAATCGTTCGCTACTATACTTATCTTCGGATGAGTTATTTCGATTTTCATAAGCCTGTTGTTGCGATGGTAAAGGTTGTCGTTGTTTTTTCTGAGTTGCCTGATTAGCTGTTGCAGCAGCATCTATTACAGTCGTACTTGTAGCAGTAGTAGTAGTAGTAGCAGCAGCAGTCATAGTAGTAGATGCACCACCTACTGCATCAGTCTTACTAGTACTCGTAGTGTCTTCATCGTCGTCCCACGCATTCGGGACTTTATTGTCTTCATTCCAGGTATCGTCGCCACCGGCAGCAGATGTGTCTGCTGACTTTGTGAGCATTTGAGCGTATGTCAATTCGTTAGACATTGTTTTTTGTTTGTTGTACTTTATTCTATGTTCGCTTGATCTTACATGTTCGATCTTTTTTTTTAGATTGTTGTCATGGCAGGATTTTATAAACTGTTAAAATATTTCATCGATCCCCGAAGCAGTAAATCATAAGATGCTGACATGTAGCTAGCGATACTTTGCCCCAGCGAGGGTTGGCGCTGTTGCTGTTCCAAATAATGCTGGCCGTCTGGGTTTAGTATTGTGTAAGCCAATGTGCCTCGCGGTTCTGACCGTGAATAGGTCCGATAGTTTTCGTCCACAATGTGCTGATTCCACATGAATACTTCGTTCTCATCCTCACCCATTATACTATTACTATTACTATTACTATTACTATTGTTGTTACTGTTACTATTACTGTTACGATTACTATTGTTGTTATTGTTATGATTACTGTTACTATTACTGTTACGATTACTATTGTTATTGTTATGATTGCTGTTACAATTGCTGTTACTATTACTATTGCTGTTACTACTAGCGACTGGTGTTTTATTGGTAATGGTGTCATCGCTATCACCTAGGGGAATACGAAACTCTCCGTACATGCAAAACTCAACCTCTTGACTGTAGGTCATGGGTTTTGACGATGCGGGTTCTTGCGGTGATGGTACCACGACAGCGGGTTTAGGAGTCAGACCTTCGATAAACCAGGAATGAGTAAAGAATTCGTGCCAACTGATGCGTTTATCGGCATCTTTTTGCAGCACGGAACGTAACAGCTCCAAACAGTTGTCGGATACTTTGATACGTCGATTGAAATGAATTGTGCGGGTTTGTATTTGACACAAAAGTTGAAAATGATTATTGGCTTTGCAAAACGGGTGTTTGCCGTACAGTAATTCGTACATGATCATCCCCAGAGACCATAGGTCGGCCTTTTGCGAATAGTGTTTTTTGAGAAGGACTTCGGGGGCCATGTAGAGCGGGCTGCCACACATGGTAGCAGCGAGTTCGTTCTGGTCAAGACTGCGAGCCATCCCAAAATCAGCAAGTTTCAATGTTTGGAAGTCATCGGTCATCAGAATGTTTTGTGGTTTCAAATCCCGATGGATGATATTGTGTAATTGTAGATACTGGAATGCGCGCGACAATTGGCACATGTAACGCAGTACCCTTTTCTCGGAAAGGGGTCGGTTGCAACGTACATTTTTCAGGTACTGAGCTAGATCGCAGTCACAGCGTTCCAGAACAATGTACATATGGTCAGTTGCGTCGTCGTGAAATACACCCAAGGTCTGGACAATGTTCCGATGCTTTAAAGTTTTACACAATCGGACCTCTTCCTCGAGTTTTTGCTTGCCAGTCGCCGACAATGATGCACAATCGATACACTTAATCGCAACCGGGATCTTCCGATCGCAATCCAGACCCTTGTAGACACGGGAGAAACTGCCCCTTCCGAGAAGTTCATCCTTGTGTGGCACAAAGACAAAGTTGCTATTCTCGGCGGTTAGTATTTTTTCCATCTCTCACCTACTTACACACAAACAGAATTTTCCCATCAAAAAAAATACAGGACGAATCCATATTTATTATCAGAATTAAACATCATGTGCAAAAATAAATAAATAACATGCTCACTTCAGGCCCAATTTTGTTTCCAAGTCCAGTATACGCCCCGTTCGACACATCTCGCCAGGAATCCACCGAAGGTAAAAGTCCCAGCTTCCGGTCGTTGTATGTATTTCTTAAGCAAGAGCCGAAATTCGTCGCATTCACTGCTCAACGCATCAGAGGGGTACTCGTTTTCCATGTCACTGATTTCATCCAGTACATATTGCAACCATTCATCGCCGGTGCGTTGGTCATTCAGAACTGCAGGCACTTCCACGTTATTGCACAATCGATCGAGTTTATGCAATTCATCCAACTCTTGTTTTAGTTTTTGTTTAAGATGCGAGTCTTGTTTTAGTTGCGTGTCTAATTTAAGATGCGGGTCAGTCATCTTGCTTGTTAGTTAATTCAAAAAAAGGAATCATTGTGTTATATTTTTTTCTCTTCTATATTTTTCAATGTAAACTCAACATATTGGAAATCCTTTTTTGTTCGCTTTGCTTGATTCATATCGACTTCGTATAGTACTTGCCAATGTTGTTTATGAGGTCTGGTTCTAAATTGATAGTTACGATAATGATTTTGCCACATATAAATCCATTCTGTGTATATCGCATCTACAAAATGATGAGGTATTCTTGGTCGCAGTCCGTACTTCAACATGTCCTTCATATAACAGTGAATCCTGTAACCAATCGTTGAAGTACACAGATCTTGCAATGATCGGGGCTCGTAAACATCAAAACGTGTTAAGATATACATAACATTGGGCTTCCATTTCCGCTCCTTCCGTGTGTCTCTGAATACGAATACATCATGACCATATACTGTTTTCAATCTCCAATTAATTCGTTCTTCTACTCTGTATTTAGAGCTTGCGTAAAATCCACGCATTGTCATCCGAATATCTTTCCATTGTTTTAGCATCGTATCAATAGTTTTCTTCTATATTTTTAATACAAAATTCGACATAATTCGTAAAAAAAAAAAGACTTTTTCTGATTTATTTATTCATCGTCATCTTCATCATTTACAGGAAATAAAACTCGTGGAACAATGGTACGTTGTGGTCTAGGGGTTCTTCTACGATGTCTACGCGGAGCAGGAGGACAAACCGGTCGGGGCAATTGAATGTTCTCCAAACGGTTATTTTCCGAAACAACATGAAGAATCAGGGCCTGCTGACAGCACGGGTACATCAGTTTTGGTGTTGGCTTGTACTTGTTGATCCAGCCGTGTTCATTGCACACTGGAGCAGTATGATTCCGATGCTTGCTATGATAGCAAGAAGCCAGTGCCATACTCACACAACTCTCGGGTTTATGGGTGACTGCTGGACATCCTCCCAAATTTTGGTTCAAGTATTGCTGAAATGGATCCTGTGCGTCATTTGATGGAACCAGAGACATGGGCACAGTGCAAGGTATGATTTTACGAGAAGTCATCTTAATAGTTATTTTTTTTTAAAACAAAGGTGTGTTATAGTTTTTTCAGCGAACTCGGGCGAGTTTTGCTTCGGGGATTCATATCGGCGATATCTCCTAGGTAACCCGAATCGATCGCGAAAAATCCCAGAAAAAGTTTTATTTTTATATACAACACAAAGATGGCAACTGATCCATTCAAATATAAAGGTTATTATCATCCAGTCAAAGTTGTGGGTTACATCAACGCACGGGAAATTGTTGACCCGCACTTGGTTGGAAATGACAGTCGCCAACATTTAACGCCGCAACAGTGGAAAGACCGGAAATCAGGGATGCTCTATGGTCATATACAGGTCGAAGGGTATGAGTACATACGGCAAGCAGTAGTTTTACGTGTGAACTTTGAAGGTCATCCTGAAATCTGGCAAAATGTGTACTTGACCGAAAAAGATGTTCACAAAATTCAAAAAATCTTACAAAAACGCCAGCCAAACTAACTAAAACTGGATGTTACACATTGTTGTTTTTTATGTAGCGAATAAAATCAAAGGGATTCTGGAAATTCCGTTGCCAGAGTTCAGCCGGTAAAGTCGAAAGATAGAACCGGCGCAGGACCACAAGTTCACGCTGCCATCGAATTCCTCGCCGCATCACTCGCCATAGCATGAATTTTCGATATTCGACCCGTGACAAATTGTATATGGTCGATTTCATCAGATGCCAACGCAGAGTCATAATAATTTCCACGATTTCAGCCGGGACGATCGTCGTTATTGGTAGAGTTGTGAGTAGTAGCAACCATTCGGCCCACATAAACCGACAACTGTGTATCGTGAAACATCGGAGTAAGTCGCCATAGCATCCAAAATGCAATTGCAAATCCCCAAAGGTACCAATAGGGCAGTTGACCCCAACGGTACCAGTAGGCAACTATTAGACCTGAACTGACCAGACCGACCAAGACATCGCCGATTGAATTTTGTAAATAATCGTCGTCGGGTTCGCGGTTGGCTGGGTTCATTTTCGGATCCAATAGCGGTCCTAAATTATCGATCACGACTCCTTCCAAACTGATGCGACTGGTGTTGCCCAGGTATTCCTCGACCCCATGGAGCAGAGTCAGTACCAGAACCAGTAGCAAAGCGCTCTTTAGACTTTTCAGATCGAATAAATGATGAAATAAGATGTAGAAAAACCCAGTAAAGTAGAAATGGTAGAAGCTCCAGTAGTCTAGGAGGCATCGTGATGTTGGGTTTCTTAGTCCTCCAAACAAGCAGGTACCCTGAGGATCCCATGTAAAACTGCGTTTTGTCATTGTGTGTGTTTACTTTACTAGATATTCAAGATATATCCTGGCGAGATGTGTACTCCCTGTCATCCCAGCCAAAATCAGGATGCTCCTGTCATCGCGACACTAAAAATCCTACTTTTTGGCACCAGATGTAAACTCATCCTGGGATTTCTGACCAGATGTAAAAATACACTGCTCCCGTCATCGTGACAGGAAATCCTGGAATTCCTAAGGGCAGATGTAAAAATACACTGCTCCCGTCATTGCGACATGAAATCACTATCAAAGTAGGGCAGATGTAAAAATACACTGCTCCCGTCATCGTGACAAGAAATCACTAACTATCAAAGTAGGGCAGATGTAAAAATACACAGCTCCCGTCATCGCGACAAGAAATCACTATCAAAGTAGGGCAGATGTAAAAATAAGTTGCTCCCGTCATTGTCACAGAACATCCTGGAATTCCTAAGGGAGATGTAAAAATAAGTTGCTCCCGTCATCGCGAGATTATGAGGTGTAGTTTACATTCTATTCATCCAGATGAAATCCTAGAATTCCTGAGGCCCAGACAAAAACAGGATGCTCCCGTCATCGTGACAAGAAATCACTATCAAAGTAGGGTAGATGAAAAAACAGGATGCTCCCGTCATTGCGACATGGAATTTCTGACCAGAAGTAAAATCAGAACGATCCCGTCATCATAGAATTCTCAGATTATCCATAATGTTGATGAAAAAAAAACTGTTATAGAGAGAAGTAAATATGGAATCAATTGCATCGAATTATGACGATTTACAGTGCATTTTCAACATTCTGATTGATTGCTCCAACGATGGCTATTGGATCTGGGACCTGGAGAATCCCGACTATGAGTATTTGAGTCCTAGGTTCAAAGAGATATTGGGTTATAAGGATCATGAAATGGAAAATAGCCCGCGTTCCTGGCAAAGTATGATACATCCAGATGATTTAAAAGTTGCCTTGGAAAATGTCGATAAACACCTGAAAGATCCGAGCTACCCCTATTACCAAATTGTCCGCTATACTCACAGAGATCAACATACTGTGTGGGTTATATGCCGTGGAGTTGCATTACGAAATCAGGATGGTAAACCTGTAAAACTCATCGGTACCCATACTGACATCACTGAATTAAAGGAGAAAGAACTGTTGTTAGAGAAGGAAAAGCGATCGAAAGAGATGGCATGTCAATCCCGCGATATTTTTCTTGCAAGTGTGAGCCATGAAATCCGGACCCCAATGAATGGTATATTAGGCTTAGTGGATGTAATATTAGCGGAGAACAGGGTTGATGCAGAGACGCAGGAAACCATTCGTTATGTGAAAGAAAGTGCTGAACGGCTAGCTGCATTGCTGGATGACATTCTAGAGTTTTCGAAATTCAATTCTTCTCGTATTTCTCTCAACCAGAAACCTTTTGATATCAAACGGACAGTTGAGAAGCTGATAGCGGTATTTCGACCAAACTGTCGGGAGAAAAAGATTAGCATCACGCTCCGAATCCATCCAAATGTACCTGAGATTCTCTACGGCGACAAGAATCGATACCTACAGATTCTCACCAACCTGGTATCGAATGCTGTAAAGTACACGGAATCTGGTAAAATTCGTGTTACTATTCGAAAAATGGATGCAAATGGACTGATTCGGACCAAAGTCCGCGATACGGGGATTGGAATTTCGAAGCAGCAACAATTGTTGATTTTTGAGCCATTTGTTCGCGCAAACCATGATCAAATCAAGGGTACGGGTCTGGGACTTGCGGTTACAAAGAAAATCTGTGATGCCATGGGTGGCAGGCTTTGGGTACGCAGTAAATTAGGTAGTGGAAGTTCATTTTACTGTGAGTTACGTTTCGATCTGGAAGGTACGAATCAGGCATCATTGCTAGAGGCCCAGAGTCCATCGGAAACAGATTGGATTGCCAATTTGCAAGTTGCGATTGCGGAAGACAATAAGATAAATCAAATAGTGTTTGGCAAAATGCTGCGAATCCTCGGGATCACATCTTTCGATGTGGTCTATGATGGCAGAGAGATTGTGCGGACGGCACGTGGTAAATCCTACGATATTATTTTCATGGACGAAGTGATGCCGGGTCTGACGGGTGTTGAGGCGGCCAAGAAGATTCGCAAATTCGACAAAAATGTCCGGATTGTGGCTGTAACGGCCAACGCAATGAGCGGTGACAGGGAAAAGTTTTTAAAAATCATGGATGATTACCTCAGTAAACCGATTAATCTCAATAAACTGAAAGAATGCATCCAAAGATGCAAATCAATATGAATGAATGTCGATCGCTCGCATACGCACCGCGTCGCCTGATTTTTTTTGTATAAAACATCAAAAAATCATCAAGATGGGAAATCAATGTTTTAAGTTTAAAAGCATCGAAAAGATGCCCTTTGAGCGGGCTCCTGATGGCTGCTGGTGTAAAATGATGTGTTTAAAAGACGGTTCCTATTTCTTTGGCAAACCAGGAGTCCCAACTTTCTGCGGCATCCAGATTCCATCGGATCGAAAAGTGATGTTGGTACGAAATCCCGAACCGCACGATATTGAGCTACGTGTCCAGTTAGAGTATAGATGGTGGCCACGTAGCAAAAAATCCCGGCCGGACGAATGGGTAACTGTGCATGATTATTCGGTAGTTTTGTTTGCCAAGGAATCCAAGCATTTGGAAGTTCCACGGTTTTTATCAACAGCAATTGCAAGGCAATTGGTCCTGAGTTACGGCGACGATGATGATGACAAGAAAGCGTGTATTTTTCGATATACTACAGACTATTATTAGGAATACACTATGAAATTATATAAGTAAAAGTTAAATCGATTGTTACTGTACCACTAGCATTATTGATGTTTCGTACACTTATACGTAAATCATCTGTACTATTAACTGATTCAACAATACCTACATCATAATTTGATCCAGCATTATTTTGCTCTACCACGACACCATTGCCTTCGTCACTTCCTGTAAATGTTCCAGTGTGTACTGGAGCAGTAAAATCTATCTGACCTAAACCATTAGTACCTGGATTTGACAATCCAGTAATTCGCAAACTACCATGAACAACGCGTTCAGTTCCTGTGATATCAATGTACCATTCCCGACTCGCACTGGGTGTACCTGTCCAATAGGACTGATTACTAAAAGTAGGACTCCAAGCGCCATTTGCTTCTGCACCAGTTCCTGCACCCGTTAGAGCGATGGTACCATTAGCATCAGGAACTGTCAATGTTCTGGTTGTTGCTGTAGTGATGCTGGAGCAGTCCCACGCGCACACCTTGGTATTGTCGGCGTTGTCCCGAATCGTGATTGCATCATCGTTGAATTGTTTTAGACCCCCAATATTCTGTGTGGCGCCTACAAACATAAGGTCATTAGAAGTAGTTGTGGCAAAAGCAGGTACCGTCATGGTCAGAGTGACTCCAGTTGTTAAAGCAGATGCATCAAATTGTAGTTTTTTGGTATTGTCCGCATTATCTCTGATGACAAATGTATTATCTTCAACGGTTTTATTGGTCAGGGTTTGTGCAACATCCGTACCTACCAGGGTTGTATCAGCGTCAGGTACAGTCAGGGTTCTCGTAGTGGCTGTTGGAATATTCGTGGCACTGAAGTTAAAGTTTGCAGTCGTATCACCCAATTTACCGACCGTGAGTTTATTATCCTGACAATTGTAATTATTGGTTGTTCCAAAGGTTTTGTTTTGTATGGTTTGAGTGGCCTCAGTCCCAACTAGGGTCGTGGTTTCATTCGGGAAAGTAAAGGTTCTTGTGGTACCTGTTGAGATACTGGAGCATTCAAACTGTGCTATCTTTGTATTGTCGGCATTGTCGACAATGGCGAGTCCAGCATCCGTTGCATTCAAGGATGTCACGGGGTCATCAAACGCCAAGGTAACTGTACTGTTGGCTCCACCATCTGTGATAGTAATTTCCCCGGCTGTACCTGTTAGTGCCCGTTCATCACTGAGTCCTGCAGTATTCCCAATGGTGACAAAGGCTTCACCGACGGGTGCTGGTGCGGTCCCGTTGCTGGCTGCAGTAATCCGTCCTTTCTGGTCAACGGTTAGATTGGTGTTGGTGTAGGATGCGGGAGTGACAGCTGTATCAATCAGATCGAGTATGACAGATGAATTTGCGCCACCATCGGCTATCGATATATTCCCTGCGGTTCCGGTCAAGGCCCGTTCGGCCGTTAAGGACCCGTCATTTCCGATGGTGACATAAGCAGCATTGATGGGGGCTGCTGTGCCGTTGGCGGCTGCTGTGATGCGACCTTTAGCATCGACAGTGATGTCAGCATTTGTGTAGGATGCAGCAATTACTCCAGTGTTTGAGAGGTCGAGGTCGATTTCGTCATTCACGGCGTCATCGGTGACCAAGATGTTCCCACTGCCTGCATCATTAATGTTTTTAAATTCAAAGTTAGTACCGACCCGGGCAATAAACACGCCGACCCCACCAGCGCCTTCGTTGCTCCCTGTCAGGGTTCCTGCTGCTGGAATGTCTTGAGGTCGCCATTCATTTAGGGACGCGATAAAAGTCAGTACCTGAGCATCGTTTGGGCTATCGAAGCTAACATTTACTCCATCTATTTCTAACGTAGTACCTAGCACATCACCGGTTTTTGGCATTGAACAATTTTTGATCCTTATTTATGTTTAAAGTAGAAAAAAATTAAATGGGGTCTGACGGCCGGGGGATATCATCCTCCAAAAAAAAACAGATTGCTCCCGTCATTGTAGAATTAAATCCTGATGTCCAGCCCTCACACCACAAAATTCGGTTGCTCCCGTCATCATACATCATGCCATCACTATGATTCTTAGTGTCCAAAGTCTACCAATGATAAACAGAATCCTGTCAAAAAACTGAACATGTAAGATTTGGTGTGGTTAACAACCAATGTCATTGCGTTATTTGTCGGCGAAGTGTGCGGCATCCTCATTAAACCTAACGAAAGCGGACGTACTCAGACTGCCCGTAGATGTCCATGATGACCTTAGGTTGCATCTAAGTAAAGAGAAGCAGATAGAATTGTGGGATGGAGAGTACAAACTATGGTGGCATAAGGGCAAGTTATCGGAACATAGTTGGTGGAAGAATGGTGTACGTGAGGGTGAGTACAAATCCTGGTGGTCCAACGGTCAGTTACAAATCCATTGTTGGTACAAGAATGGTGTATGGGATGGAGAATACAAACGGTGGCGTATGGATGGTCAGTTATGGCGACATTGTTGGTACATGGGTAGCATACTAATAAAGGAAATCCTGTAAAAAAAACTAAAGATTTGGTGTGGTTAACAAATTATGTCTTTACGTTTTTTGTCGGCCAAATGTGCGGCATCCTCATTAAACCTAACGAAAGCGGACCTACGGAGAGTGCCCGTAGATGTCCATGATGACCTTAGGTTGCATCTAAGTAAAGAGAAGCAGATATTTTTGTGGGGAGAGTACAAACTGTGGCATGATAACGGTCAGTTATGGATACAGTGTTGGTATAAGCATGGTACAACATCATAGTTTTTCAGTTTTATCAGGTTGGCACAGTAACGAGCGGACGTAGGTATACGACATGGCGACTATATGGAATGGCATGAAAACGGTCAGTTATATATACATTGCAGGTACAAGATAAATCAAAAGAATGGGAAATTTAAATTGTGGGATCCAAACGGTCAGTTACGGACGCAGTGTTATTACAAGGACGGTCTATTGGATGGGGAGTTTAAATTGTGGCACCCAAACGGTCAGCTCTTGGAGCATAGTCGGTACAAAAACAATAAAAATGAGGGAGAATACAAACGGTGGTTCTCCAACGGTCAGTTAGTGACACATGGTTGGTACAAGAATGGCAAAATAGATGGTGAGTATAAAGAATGGTGGCCCAACGGTCAGTTAGGGAACCATTGTTGGTACAAGGATGGTAAATTAATAAAGGAAATCCTGTAAAAAAAACTAAAGATTTGGTGTGGTTAACAAATTAT